>ENA-OOSX01000136-OOSX01000136.1-human-gut-metagenome-genome-assembly--contig:-NODE-136-length-46743-cov-2.378984_pt1 | contig 46743 bp, 45 predicted proteins | sample MGYA00241315_ERZ501225 | MGnify/ENA primary metagenome ERZ501225 (study PRJEB25962, sample SAMEA2042496) | human gut metagenome | biome: human gut; feature: human-associated habitat; material: faeces... | reverse complement strand
TATTATTCTTTCCTCAATAAGTCATCCACGGTCACACCCAAAACTTTGGATATTTGAATTAAAGTCTCCACGTTGGGCTGTGTCGTATTGGTAACCCATTTGGAGATTATGGCAGGATCTTTATCTAATTGTTCCGAGAGCCATTTATTGCTTTTATTTTTCTCTGCGAGAACGACTTTGATTCGGTTCAGTAATTTACGTTCCATATTCGTATGTCTATCCAATGTGACTGCAAAGGTACAAATTATCTATGAATATATTTGATGTTATAAGTCATATATTGCGTGTAAAGCACAAAAAAGTGACTAAAATATCAATTTTAGCCCCGCAAGTTTATGACATCTGCTCTTTAGGGGGGGATGATAAACTCTATGTTTACCCTAAGATATTAGGAACGATTATTTTTGAATATCGTAATTTTGTGGGAACTTAGCGGTATCAAATCTACTGAAGAACAATATATAATAGCTATATATCAGATTGATACAAACTACATTTCGGTTCAAGCGTGGTGCCGAAGCCCATTTCAGAATCGTAGGTCGTAGGATACCTTTGGGTATAAAATAAGCGACAGCTCCCACGCCTATACCCGCAGAATACGGATACGACGCGGCAAGATGTTTGCCTACTCCCAACCCAAGTGAATTTCCTACGTTCACGATTCGGGAACAGACTTACACTTTCCGTGTTTGTCAGTATGTTCGACAAATATAGGATTATTTTTTGAAAATTTCCTATCTGCATTTCCTTTCTTTTTTTTATTATCTGAATATATTATCCTCTTTTCTCTTTCTGTCATTGCTCCTCCTTTCTTACCAAAACTTATTTACAGGTACTCCTGCTTCATTACATAACTTCTTATACTCAGTCTTTGATAAAGCAATATTAATATCAAACCTCATTTCATTGAATTCATCCTTTAAGTGCCATACCATAGGGTCTATATTATCAAGAATAGGATTTCCGTAATATTTATCCCTTACGTCATAATCCTGTAACTGTAGCGGCAGCTTATCCTTACTAACTCCACAGACTAATGCAAGATCATATGCATTTTGTATTTCAATATGTAATATTAATGAACCTTGCTTTCCTGTTAAAGCACATTTAATATCAGCCAGATTGCTATATGTGTCATATCCAAATCTGTATGTTGTCCTACCATAATCATATTTATGCCACATCCATTTAGTTGTCATAAATTTACCCAGGTCATAATTTTCATCTGAATATTCCTGTCCGAAATTCAAAGGTTCTTTACTATGTATAAGCTTATGTCCTACAAGCTGTCCTTGAAGCTGCATTATTATTAAATCCTTTATTCGTACAGAAACAAGATTCCCGATTTCTTCTATAATACATGAAGCATTCTTTTCGTAATCTTCATGTATTAATCTGTTGATTTCTGTTGCGTAGTTGTATCTTAACAACCATTTCTGCTTATATTCTAGTTCTTCCTTAGTACCTGCCTGATTTAAGTCTAAGGATAGGTATTTACAACCTTGTACCTTTCCAAATACATCCTTTATAGCGTATTTATCTTCAATCATTATTGACTTATCTGTATTTCTTATTACATTAAGCAGGTCTACATTCACCTGGTCTTTATATCTTTTTATTAATGAACTATTATTATCATCGAACTTCAAAAGTTCTGTCTGATACTTCATGTCCTTAGTATTTTCAAAATCAATAATTTCTAAGTCAAGCGATGGTAATGCATCCTGTATAATTAATGCATTTTCAGATTTATCTATAAGTGGAGTATTTATCATTTCTCCCACATAAGACATAGGAAGCTTTGGTGCAGGCTTGTCATAAAACTTATCCTTAATTAATGAAAGCATCATGATAAACCAAAAAGCTTCATCCCGGCTTAATGAATCAATCGTGCCTATAACTGTATATAATGATTCTTCATTTAATACAGTCGATAATTTAGTGCTTTTTTCTGATGTACCATATCTGCCGCTTCCCCATAAGTCACTTACATTTATATCTGCAACAGTATCATATGGGAACCAATTAGATTCAATCCGGTTGCTCATATTCCTGCCAGGACATCTACTCATATTGCTTTGCAACGGATGTGAATATTCAGGCATATCAGTTAAAAGATAAAGATTATCTCCATTCTTAATTACAAAAGCAAAATAGCTGTCTGTAATACGTTTTTCATCTCTTATGTAGGCAAGCTGAACACCGTTAATCTTACCTTTTGCAGCACATGTAATAAGGGCATTAAGATCCTTATACATAATGATATTTCTTGTCATCTTGAAATCATCGCCTGCTGTACCGACTGAAAACTGCATTGTTCTTAACTTTTTATTTATACAGTTAAGAGCTGACGTTCTGAGTTCTATTACTGAGAATAAATCAAGTTCAAATGGCAGATTATAAAACTCCATAGCCTTCTTTGCTTCATCAAGTACCTGCTTCTCTGCATCATTTTCTTCAAGTGCATAATACAAGGTTTTAATATCACTTATAAGCCCATCTGCATCCTTATTATTTATCAATTCAAGTAAAGACATGTTCTTGTTTATAAGAAACTTCTTAAAATATACTTTCAGATAACATTCTGCAAATAAACCTGTATCGTCATAAGTCAAAGATTCCTTGATTCTGTCATTCATCTTTTTAATATCATAATCAGATAATCGTCCATCAAGGTAAATTGTATAAGACTTATTATCCTCTGTTGGATCTACTCCTGTTATTTTCACCCATAAGGCAATCATCTCTTTTAAATTAAGTTTTGACATTTAATCATCTCCTTCTGGCAACTTGGTATATCTTATACCGACAACAAGCATTGAAAAAGCTATAAACCACAACAATGTAAATACAATCAAACTCCATAAATGATTATTTACTTCCGGTGTGTCAATCATAAGCAAAAAAACATTATTGAACAAAGCTAAAAAGAATGGTTTTATATAATTTTTCATTTTCTCCTCACTTCCTTATTTAATCTAATTTCATTTTATCTATAAGTTATTATCCAAATAATTTTTCATCTCATTGTAATTTCTAAATCCCTGAGTTCTAGCAATTTTATCTTTTCTCCCAGGAAAACTATCTGATATAGTACAACCCATACCATATAACTTACTATTTACCCAGCTTGCACTTTTTAGACCTTCAACCGGATAATCAAATATTACACAATACATAAATGCAGCAATTTGATATAATACAACCCCAATAAATGAATAAGCAATCCCCCATAGAATAAGATTTACACTAAATGAAGAATCCGCATTAATCCATAAATTATACATAGCTTTTGCAACATATAATAAATATAAAATAAATGTTACTACACAAGTTCCTTTTAACATATTGGAAACTATGAAAATTACAGTTGCAATTACAGCATATGCTAAACTAAATATTCTTTTAATTCCACTGATCATATTCATCTACCTCCTTTATAAAACTACACATTAGCTCTTCCAACTTCTTACCCTGACTAATATTAACTTTTGCACAAGCAATTTTAAATTTATCAGTTACAGTTTTAGGTAATTTATAGCTTTTGGAAATTAACCCATGTTTCTCGTCATACCTCTGTTGTTTTGTTTTTTTCTCCACTATATCAATCCTCTCTTGAGTATGTGTACTTACCTATGAGTATATAATACCACTCATTTTGTAAATTGTCAATATTTTCAATTAACAAAACAAAAAAATTTCCACATCATATATCAATGTCATTTAAGTTAAGCACTTAACAGTAAAAATTAAAAGACAGTCACATTCCAATTAATAGAAAAGTGGCTGTCTTTTTTCTTAAATCTTACCTGTCTTGAATACTTTCGGATGTGGAATTTCCAACAACTCAAAAGCGGATACATCATAGCCATCATTAGCAATTACATCATTGATATTGCTCATGGATTACACCTGATGAGTTAATTGGGGCAATTATTGATGAACTTGACGAAAATGTTCCCGATATAAATATTGGCGTACCTTTAATTCTGAAAAACATCAAAATAAATAAAATTGTTAAAGCTAAAATCTTCATGTTATATTATTCTCCTTATCTTCTACATCTCACACTTCCACCAGCATCTATATCACCTGATACGTTACCACAAGTTACAGAACCACCTGCGTCTATATCTCCTTTGACATCTCCACTGACTTCACAACTACCACCGCAATCAATACTTCCTGAATTGCCGTGAACTTCTACTGATCCATCACAATCAATTTTGTTTACATCTCCTTCGATAGTGACTTTAATATCACCACTATTACACTCTTGAATTGTTTTACCATCTACAATAACCTTTCCATTGTTGATGACAACATTAGTTCTTGAACATGTGATTGTTTTACCATTAATAGTTATTCTGTTCATTTTTACCTCCTTAATTTTCACAAGAAACTGTCGATTACTCTGCAATTTCATATTTTTATTGTGACTTCTTCTTACTAGAGCTTATTCACAAACACTCCTACTTTAGCTATCTAGCCATAGCTTTTCTCTTCACACCTAATGCAGCTACTAATTCTGGTTGTGCCTCCTTAAGATACTTAAGTACATCATTATAGTCTTTGCAATGAGGATATTCAGGAGCCAATTTGTCATTAACAATGTAACCTTTATTTTTATATTTTTCTATATATCCAATAACTCTTTCCTTAATAACATTACCACTAAGATCTGTTATAGCTGTCTTACCATATAGCTTTTCTTTTGCATGAATATCATTATCCATACAAAAATTTATTTTTTTAATGTTAGGATGTTCATTAAGAAAATGAACTAATGAATTTTCTTCAATGCAATTCATAATAAGTTTATTACTTGTATAATCATCTGTAAGATCCATAAAGCTCATGCAATCTATACTTGCTTCAAAAACATATAATTCATCTGATTCTTCATTAACTATAGAAATTCCTATATCTTTATTACTGCCAGGAACATCACCTCTGAATCTTCTACCATATATATCACCAGTTCCTCGTTTAGTTGCAAATTTAATATTGCCATCTTTATCCCTACCACAAAAAACTAAATTATGATGTTCATCAGATTCATATAATATTTTTTGCTTATTAACAAAATAGTCTATAACATTATATGAAAGTCCTCTTTGCTTCATTAAATATGCATACATAATTCTATAACTATGAGCTTTTTGGGGAAGAATAAATTCTTGTGGTTCCTCCTTTTTAGGTTCTTTATTTACAACATTAACTGGTGCTATCCCCTGAAAATCCAACAACATGTGTACTGCTTCCGGTACATTATTTGCATTACCATATTCAATAATAAAATCAATTTGGGTTCCACCCGTTTTCTGTCCTGAACCACTCCAGCGATACCATGTTTTTTCATTATAAATTCTCATCGAATCCATTTCTTTAAGGGAATAACACCTTCCACATTTTACAGGAGTATATCCCAACCTCCTAGCTAATTCAACTAAATTAGTTTCTTTAGCTCTATTAAGATCCTCACTTGTATAACTTAACTTCAAATTATCGTCTCCTTTACTTTAATATATGTTATATATTAAAATATTGAACACGAACTTTGTTACTATATATGCAACAATATCTACTTTCTTATTGCATTATTGCCAGTTATTAGAAAAACATCCATGTCATGATGACACAGATGTTTTTCTAATGTTTTATTTTTAATTTTAAGAACAGTTAAAAAGCTTACATATGTAAATATAAAAGTTATCTATTGTTTTGTACCTATGCAAAATTAAATAGTTCTAAAACCTCAAATACATAGATTTTGGTGAGTGGCATTGCCCTCACCTTTCGGCAGCAAAATCAACCGTATATATTTTATAGAGTATAATACTCTTATCTTGAAATGTCAATATCATAATATTCTCTTGCTTCCTTGAATTTTTCATCTGTAATATTTCCATCATTTACAAATAAAGAAGAAAGAGCTACGTTCCTGGCATTATTAAAATCCGCATTTAAATAACCATCTTTATATAACTTGTGACTTATGCAATTAGGATTCTCACACTTGAATACTTCTCTGGAAATTCTCTGTGTTTCGCTCCAGTGTCCACAAAAACTACAAACCTGAGCATTATAACATGGATTAACAAATCTCACCACTATCCCATATATAGAAGCTTTGTATTTACAATACTGTTGTATTTTGTAATAGCTCCAATTACGCAATACAAATTCATTTGTATCATATCCCTGAAGATATTCAAGATTTATGTATTTTGCATTATTAATCAATGCAAAATCAACAATTCTGCGACTTATCATATGACAATAAGTCTCAACAAATTTTTGTTCTCTTTTCTTTAATTTAGATAAGCCTTTAAGTTTTTTATTTCTTCCATGACCACCTGCAGCACTTCTCAATCCTTTTTGTATACGTTTTCTTTGTTCCTGCAATTTAATCCGCATTCTAACAAAATCATCAGTATTGCCAATAGCTAAACGCTTATATTCATTGTTATTCAATGCACACATTGCTGGAACAATCAGCCCTAAGTTAACACCAACAACCGTATTTTCATCTAGTTTTTGAATTTTTTTTGGAATAGATAATGATAAGTTTAAAATGATATCTTTTTCATCTATATATATGCTGCTTCCCTGTATCCCATAGTTTTCTTCAATAATATTCTTAATTACACTTCTTAATTCAGCAGATCTATATGGATTTCCTAAAATCACTTTAAATTTAATCTTATTGACCCATTTTAAATATATTTCCAAATCTGTACTATTTATATTATCTAAGAATTCCTGATATGTACCATAATTATGATAAAACTGAATTGAACGTCCCCTAGTAATCAGTGGATTAGTTCTTTTATAATTAGTAACGCTCCTCTCACCTTTAGCAAGACCATTTTTTAGAGCTGTATTAAAATCTGCTTTTACTTTTTGTGTAACTGCTGAAGGCGTGTCGTTTCCAATCGCAAACTCAATTTCGTGAAATAATGGATTAGAATTTTTCATTATTTCCTTTTGACGAGCCTTAAAATCTTCATTCTTTATATCACGATCATATTTGTAATATTCACTTATTAATTGACCCATCAATAAATTACATGCCTGATACTGTGCATATTGACCATTTCTAATGTATTGAAACACTCTATTTCTTTCTTCTTTATCTCCAAGAGGTGTTAATTTTATTTTCCTGCAAATAGTAATTCTATCATTGTTCATATATTTTATTTTAAACTCCTATTATTTTTAAAAAATAAAAGGTAAGCTTTAAATAACTCACCTTTATATTTTTACTCCAAATCATTCTACATTTGAATCATCTATATTCTTATCTACAAATGTTTCAGCAAACAATGAAATCATTGCTTGCTTAAAATTCTTATTCTGTTTTTCCATAACATCACAGATTTTTTCTAAAAACATTCTTTCAATAGGTTTACTGCAATAAAGTTTAGTATGATAATCAAATGATTCTTTATTTTCTATAACGTCCCTTATTTCAGATACGTTCATTTTTCTTCCAGCCATATATATCAAACCATCCTTTTTTAATAATTTGTTCCAAAATTCTTTTTGAGGAAATTTCCTATTGCTGCAGAGTTATCTGACTTACTACTATCATTTTTATTTTCATCAGAAGACTTATTTTTAAAATTATCAAATTGTCTTTGAAGCTCTGGTGGAATAATTGATTGTGAATTATTGTTATCATTATCATCATCAGATTCTTTTTTTTCTTTTTTATCTGTAATAATATTATTGTTAACATTGTTATTAATACTATTAGCAGCATTTTCATTAATAATATTAGTATCATTATTAATTCCATATTCAACAGACCTTGAAAATACATATAAAAATGCATCTCTTACAGTTAAGTTCTTTTCCTGCATTGCTGAGTTAACTTTACTTAATAATAATTTTTCAATAGGATTACTAGCATTTAATTTGAACATATAAGTATATTCTGTTTCATTTTCTATTGCATTAATAAGTTTTTTATTTTTACCTTTCGAAACTCTCATATAAATACTCCTCTATGTTATGATATACTGTTGTATAACATTTCATATCCTTTAACATTAGCAGATAAATCTGTCAAGAATTCTGTATTACTTTCATCATAATCTCCGAAATTCTTTATAATAGCTGCTCCTCCACCTTCATATACAACTGGAGTTAAATCTATATTATAACCAAACTCAGCAAACAGACTTTTAATATTGTCAGCATATTTAATTAACTCTTTTTGCATAACTTCTTCATATATATTCTTAGGTTTCATATTTCTATTACCTTTAAGAATATAATTAAGAGCAACCCTATCAGGAAGTGCATTTCCTGTTTCAGCTACAACAGCTTCCTTAAGTAAAGTAAACAGATAATTGCATGCATCATTAGATACTTTGCAGCTTGCAAACTGGATATTACCACCTTCGATTGGAATAAAATCTACTGTACCACCACCAAGATCACATAAAATAGCAGATGAATCATCTTCAATATATTTATTTATATTTGGACTTGTAAGTATTGCTGCAAATCCCTGGGTAAATACTTTACAATCTTCTAAAAAAATATGATATGTTTTACCTTCGTATTTGTATGTTACTTCTGGTTTACGCATCAAGTACTTCTTAAAACTATCTTTCTGTTTTTCAAAATATCTTAAAGGCAAACCTACCGCTAATTTTATAATTCCACCATAAACATTTTTTTTGTTTAATTCTTTAGCAATAGCTATTAAAGTTAAATTATAGAAGTCTTCTGTAGTAGTTTTATCAAAAGTATCTATATATGATACCTGCGTACCATTTTCACTATATATCTTACCATCTATTTGCAAGATACCAGTTAATATATCTGGTAATGTTTCTCTCTGTTCAATTTTTGTTGGAAAACAAAAATTGTAAGTTTTCATATTATTATAGCCATGATCTATACCAATAACATATGTTTCATAATCTTTATACTTCATAATTAATCTTCCTCACTTTCATTTTTTCCTAATACGGCAGGACCAGCATTTTCAAGCAATGTAATAATTAAGTCCTCCATATCTTGTGCTGAAGTACCTTTTGGAAAGTACTTTTTTATCCTAGAAGAAAAGCTGATTTTCTTTTCTTTAACATCATCTACAGTTAAAATAGAATAAATATAATCCTTTGTAACTTCATTATTTTCAGCATAGTTCTTAATAACAACTGCTTGTTTGGTGCTAGGTAATAAATTGTATTCTTTATACACTTCTAAGATTGATTGCTGGGCAGTTATCGGCATATCTGCAATTTCCTGTCCGTTTGCAGTCGCTTTTATTTTATTTTGGTCAACTAATTCTAATAATTCTGGTATTAAATTAGTTAATTTTATATATCTATATATACTTTTCTTGCTGCTATTAGTCTCTTTTGCTAAGGCAGCTGCTCTATCAGGTACTTTTCCAGTATTTATATTTTTATCCTTATGCTCTAGAGCTTCCATTTTCATTTTATATGCAAATGCTCTTTCTGATGGCAGAATTGATGTTCTTTGTATGTTACTATCTACCATATACAAAGCTGCATCATCATCATCTACATTTACAATTCTAACTGGAACCTTATCTATACCAAGCAATGTACATGCGTGTACACGTCTATGTCCAACAAGAATCTCGTAACCACCATCTGCGATTGGTCTTACGATAATTGGATTAATAATACCCTGAGTTGATATACTGTCCTTAAGTTCATCCATAGATTCATCATCTATTACTTTGAAAGGGTGTCCTGTAAATTCTTTTAATAGACTTATATCTAAATATTCAGTTTCATTATTAACATCATTATTTTTAGCTGTAAACTCACCATTAAACATATCTAAGCCATCAAAATAGCCACTATTTTCGTTTATATTCTTTGCCATTTTCATTCACCTCTAGTTCATAATTTCTTTACAGAATTCCATATAATCTTTAGCTGTTGTACTGTTTGCATCAAAGTCAAATATACTCATTCTCTGTACCTGGCTATTTGTACAAGCAACAGATTCTCTTATCTTAGTATCAAACACCTTAGTGTTTAATTTTTCAGCGATTACAGGTAATTCTGCTGCTACATTTCTATGATTTTTATAATTATTGTGGTACTTACAAATAACAATACCACTTACAACAAGATCTTTATTCGTATAACTCTTAACACTATTAATAGTATGTAATAGCTCATTAACCCCTTGAATTGCATAACGATCACAAGTGAAAGGGATAATACATTCATTAGCATAAGTTAATACATTTGATAGGATTACTCCTAATACTGGTGGAGTATCTATTATTACATAATCATATATATCTTCTAATGCCTGACACTTTTGTTTCATAAGAAAATATCTTGAAGGATCTTGAGGGAATTTCTGCTCTGCACTTGTTAAAAGTTTATCTGATGCAATTATGTCTCCTGAAGGTGTATGTTGAATACATTCTTCTAATTCTTCACTTTCTAAAAGAAGATCATATAATGTAGCAGTATCCTTTGTTACAGCTCGATAAGTATCTGTACTATTACATTGAGCATCCGTATCAATTAACAATGTCTTTTTCCCAAATCTAGCTAATCCTGTAGCTAACGATACTGCTGTAGTAGTTTTGCCTATTCCACCTTTTTGATTGCATATAGCTATTATCCTTGCCATAATTATTCTCCTTTACATATATTTAAAATTAATTTGATTGTTCTCTATGCTTATCATTATACACCTTTATTGTTATTTGTCAATACTTATTTTTTCTAAAATTTGACTAATAATATCCCTTAATATAAAATAAAAATAACACTAATAAAACACCCAAACGAGGTTGAAACATGAATAACAAAGACACTCAATATTTTGATAAAGAAATATTAATAAAAATAAGAACAGCATTAAATCTAACACAAGATGAACTTGCTAAAAGAATTGGTGTATCACGAGGTTGTATCTCTGCTATCGAAATAGGTAGAAATAAATTATATGATAAACTTCTAGAAAAAATATACTCAACTTTCAATATTGATCCTGAAAGTTTTCAAAATGGCAATGAACTACTATTTCTAAATAATAGCCCAATAGAAAACTGTTTAATAACAGATTACCATTTAAGTAAACAAAACGCAGAAACACTCTCTCAACTATTAGATTCATATATATGTTTAACAAGCAAAGAACAGGAATTTATTAATCCTATACTTAATAGAATTTTAGAAATCAATAAATACATCAAAGAAAATAGGGAAAAATGAGCATTAATCATTTTCCTTTCTTTCTATATCTCTCATTTCAATTTAATAAAATAAATTCTTTAGATTCTATTAAATACCCCTTCATCATATTTCATAGTAGTAATACTATCCAAATCTTATATAGTGAACATAATCTAATTGTTTAGATGATAATATAGTATCTAATCCAAAATCAATCTCCCCAGAATAAATAGTACTACGTACACTTAATACATGAGCTGAATTTTCTGGAATCATAGAGTTATTTGTCTTATCTGTATCTTTAATGTTATTTTTCTTGTTTATTTCTATTATTTTCTCACTTATAATAATTTCATTTACTTCATTTTCGCTAAGGCTTGATAAAAATTTTTTATCTTCATAAAAAGTACTTTTTGAAATATTGAGAAGTGAGCATATCTCTTGTACCTTTTTTCCTTCATTTATGTATTGAATTTCTTTTATCCTACGTTTTTTAATTTCAACTTCTTTAGTGTCCTTCCCATCAAATTTTAGTTTAGCTAGATAATTTTTTCTATTTCTATCTTTTTTACGATTCAACTTTTCTTTATTAGATATAATTGTCCTTAGATCCTTCATCTCATTTTCCGAAATAGCCAGGAAGTCAATAAGTTTTAAATTAGTAAACTTAAGTGACTGATTGTTTTTATAATATTTTTCTGCACTTTTTGTTGCTTTAATAACTTCTTTTAAAGGTAATTTATGTGTAATTCTATTATTTAGTTCTATTGTCTTATTTAAGGCTAATTCCGTATCATCTGAAACACATAAAGTCCAATATCTGTATAAGAATAATATGCACTCTCTATGTGAGTTATCGCAATCTCTATGCATAACAAATAACCTCTCTAAATCTATAAGGCGAGAGTTAATTAATGTGTAAGGAGTATTGTAATATATAATTTTATTATTTTTGTAGCTATTCTTAGTTGTCTTTTTCTTACTTTTATTACTTATTTTAATATTAATCATATATTGTGTCATAATATCATATAGAGTATAGACACGCATAGTATATGCTCTCATAATGTCCACTCTAGTATTCGATTTAGAATTTATCGAACCAACCGCTCTTAAAACCCTCGCAGAATCAGACACAACAGATGTATCAGCACCATATTCAAGCAACAAATTAGTAAGATAATTTTGAACTTTAACCCAACGAGGATAAGCTAATTTATGTTCATCAATTCTCCACAACAAATACATTCCACGACCAGAATCAACTATGTAAGTAGGATGTGGCATTCTTGTACCAAAATAATCCTCCTCAAGATTCCACAATATTTGTTCTTTAGTTAATTCACTATAATCAGAGCGATAAATATCCAAGTCAACGTATAGCCACCTTAAAGCACTAACATGCTGCTTGTCTCTCTTGATTTTTCTGTCTTTCCATGACATTGGATTCATAGATATATAAGTATCAACTTCACCCGGAACTAAAGCTAAGTTAGCAGACTGAAAATGATATGTACTTACATTATGTCTATTAGCTTGTATATTCATTTTTGCTATGTATTCATTATCTTTATAATTTTCATGTATAAATTCTGCTAACTGCATCAAGTTATTCTCCTTTCGTATTTTTATATTCTCCGTATAGTTTATATATTTTTTGATATGTGTCAATGTGACACAAACAAAAAAGGTCTATGCCTAAAAAACATAAACCTTAATAACGATATAACAATATTAAAAAAATATAAAAGGATACTCTACCACTTGACAATTAGCAGAGCTTATTATATTATAATATTGTTATTTGTTATTTGTTATTTGTTATATTTAAAGGTTACATTTAAATAGTAAATTTGTTGTTTGATTAATCAAACAAAGCGGTAGCGGTAATTGTTGGTAGCGATTACCGCTTTTTCTTTTTCATTTATGTTTTTACTAAGTTATTTATTGCTGTCTATATAATTATATACTATATTAATCTAAAATGTTGGCAGTTATGCAATTACTTTTTTGCAAAATCACCTGCTTTTTGTACTAAACTGATGAATTTTAAATGTTGGTGCTGGCATCTTCTTTCCAATTGTCTTTATAACTGACTCCATAAGTTCTTCATTATTTGTCCTTACCCCTAAATCAATAAGAGTATTTACAATCAAGGGAAAATTATCTTCAAATAAATTTCTATTATCTAAAATATGAAATTCATCTGTTTTAACTAAGCATCCACTTTCAACATCATATCCTGAAAACTCTTTTATATAAAATGATCCTGAATCATCTTCAATAGATATGTTATCTATATCCGTCAGCACACAATTTCTGACACATCCATTATCTTTATAATTTATATATTTTAATTCACTATATAAATCATCTTTTGATAACTCATCAAGCTTAGTTAAATCAACAGTTTTCATGTATGGTCTTATATCATCAAATAAATTTCTACTTAATTCATTTGCCATAATTACAGCTTCGTGTATTTTGTCTAATTTCCTCATGACAACTATATCTGAAACAATATCGTAATATATGTCTAATTTTTTCATAAATTATCCTCCAATAAATTATTTAAAGTATTCATATTAATATTATCATAAAAAAGTAAGAAATAAATTCCTGTTCTGAATTATTTTAATTAATTTATTAGATAAAAATTATTTGTAATACATTATAAAGAAAAAAAATAGTTATCAAAAAGATCTAATACTGTTGTATTAAAAATAGCTGCTAATTTAATGGCATTAATAAATGATAATGTACCTAAATCCACATATCCAGTAGAAAAATTCAAATAATATGATTGACTGCACCCTAATAAATCTCTAATTACAGAACTTTTAATATTATATATAAATTGATAATATCTCATTTTTTCAGTATACTCATCAACTGCTTTATCTCTTAGAAAATAAGGAGCATATACCTTCCTTATTTCAATAAGAAATTCCTTAACATTTTCATTATTTGAAGTAATATATTTTTTTTTTATGTTCTTCATTTCAGATAAAATATGCAAACATTCATCTTCTGTTATATTCCCTCTGTCACATGCTTTTTTTATAATCATATAGTTAAGATGATATGCTTTTTTTATATTAGGTGCAACTGGATTCTTTTCATAGTATCTATTTAATGCAGCTTCTGCATCTGCTTTTATAACATTCATATCAACTAATCTCTCAGCTTCAATCTCTAATGCTTTACATATATACATAACATTTTTTATATTCGTATTTAACAAATTAGAATCATCACTAATATTGATTAAAGTAGTTAATTCTATATTATTGCCTATTTTAGAAGCCAAATCTCCAATAGTAGAAAGATTTTTTTCATTGCAAATTTCTTGAAGCTTGCCCATAGCAACCCTCCTTATAGTAGTTTATATAAAATATACTACCTCTTGCATTGTTATTTGTCAATACAAAAAAAGACAAATATGCTACCTAGATTTGTCTTTTTTTGCTTAATATATACTACTTAGTGCTTGATATTGCATCAACTAGGGACACAACTGTACTAAGTACAAGGTTTTTTTCTTTAATACTTAATTTTTCTGTAAGTATATCTATTTGTTCGCCTATACTACCAGGAGATTTTACATTTTCGTTGAAAGGGACGAACACAGACACAGGTTGATTCAACGCATAGACATAACGAAGGAATGTCTTCAGTAAAACATTTTCACCTCTTTCAAGTCTGTATATGTTAGATGCATCAAATCCACATTTTAATGCTGCTTCTGCGACAGAAAGATTCTGCTTATTCCTTTCTGTCGCAAGTCTATTTCCTGTTATTTCCAAAGTGAGTGCAAGTTTATCTTCAGAATAATTAATTCCATCTAAGACCTGATCCGTCAATATCCTTGTCTCTCTTCTGTTCTCCATATCCATTTCTCCTTCCAAACCCTTTTTATTTACATTGATATATTTCATACATTTCATATTTTATGAGATATATGACACGATTAAATTATATTACTTTCAAGAGATATTTTCAATATTAATTTGACTTTTGAGCCATTATATTACATCAGAAACTATGTATTACATTTTTTTCAAATAACATTTTCCTCTCATCTCCTAAATCCCACAGAATTTTCACTGATATAATACCTTTTATCTTCTGTAGGATTTTATAGAATTTTGTTTGCTTTCGCAACTTTTTCTTTTTCATCAGTGACTGGTTCTTCACTATTAATATTATTATCTCTTTTATACAACATTTCAGTTAATTCTCTTTTTCTTGCTGTAAGTTTTTCAAGCCTATCTGCATATTCAAAAGGTTTATTATATTCTTCCTGAATAACAACTAGATTTCTTTTATTACGTTCAACAATAGATTCAAGATGCTCTTTATATTCATTCATACTAATCAATGCATTATGTATAATACGAACATTATCAATACCAAGATTTCTTGTGTAAGCACGTTCACCCTTTACAGATACAAACACTTCACTTTTTGTAAAGTCCTTTACTTCTTTAGAAATATTATATTTAAAACCACAATACTCACCAGTAAAATTTTTACCAACAGGTAATTTATCAACAAGGTATTTTATATAATTATTAGCTTCTTCTTTATCTGTAAACTGCTTATCAGCAACTGTCATACTAAATATTAATTTGTCATCAGCATCCTTGTGACTATTAAGATAAGTATCTCTTTTATTAATATCAGCAACAACCTTGTTAACTTCTTTAATTCCAGCTTCAATCTTATCTGGAAGTTTATTAATATTGACTTTCATAGCAATATGGTTATCCTCATAAGATCTCTTATAAGTTGTTAATTTCTTCAATTCCATTTCAACTTCATTAAGTTCCTTAATATATGGATTACCGGATGCAATAGACATAACTTCTGAATAATTTAATACACTATCATCTATATCATTACATTCTCTTGTTACATCCTTACTTGTCATAATCTGACTTATAAATTTTTGTTTATTAACAATAATATTCCAGTTATAAGCATCAAAAGTACCTTTTGTTACATATCTAAATATTTCAACTTCTTCATTAATATTCCCTTGACGTAAGATTCTTCCTTCTCTTTGTTCTACGTCAGATGGTCTCCAAGGCACGTCTAATTCATGCATTGCTACACATCGTTTCTGTATGTTTGTACCAGTTCCCATTTTACCTGTAGAACCAAATATAATACGTTTTTTACCACTATTCATATCATCAAACATCTTAGACTTCTGCACATCTGAATTAGCATCATGAATATAACATATTTCATCAGCTGGAATTCCTCTTTTAACAAGCTCAGTCTTTATGCAGTTATAAAGATCAAATTGACTTTTATCTGATTTAACAGACTTTTCCTTCCAAACTTTTTCCCAATCCTCACTCCATTTCATATTAGGAGTACCAATATCAGAAAATACAATCTGAGTACCTAAAATATCCTGAGATTCATGATATTTTTTCACGATATTATCAACGCACTTCATAATCTTAGAATCTTCATATGTCTCATTATCCATATTTATAAGCCTTGTATCAGCAGCTAATAATCGTCCATCATTACATATCTTTAGCATGTTATCTTCGCTAGGATCTACAGCATGATTATGTATTGCTTCCGCTCTTTCACATATATCTTTCATATATGTTTCAGTAACAGAATCGGGTTCACTTTCTATGATAGTAAACTGATTATTCTTAAGTTTAGGGATTTTTAAATCAAGCATATCCGGTAACTGAATATCAGCGAACTCTTTGTATAAGCTTATTAGTTCTGGTAAATTAACAAACTTCGCAAATCTTGTACGTTCACGATAAGTCTGTCCTTCAGGTGCTAATTCCATAGAAGTAACTACTTCACCAAAGTTAGCTGACCAGGCATCAAAATGTTCAATTCCTAATTCTTCAAGTCTATCAAGCTGCAAATACTTTTGCATTGTATACAATTCACACATAGAATTGCTGATTGGTGTACCAGTTGCAAAAACTACATTCTTACCAGGTGTTAATTCCTGAATATATCTAACTTTAAGATACATATCAGTAGCCTTATTAGCTCCTGTTGGATTAATACCTGCAACTCTACTCATTTTAGTATCAAAATCAAGATTCTTATAATTATGAGCTTCATCAACAAACAAGGCATCTACACCTAATTCCTCAAAAGTTATAACATCATCTTTAATTTTTTCATTCACAAGATTTTTCAGCTTAAACTCAAGCTGCTTAACTTTACGTTCCATCTGCTTAATAGTCCATTTCTCACCATTTTCATCACGTAAAGCTTCAATAGATGCTACACAGTCATCAATTTCTTTCCTAAGATATTCCTCAAGTCTTTCTTTTGAGATAGGAATTCTTTCAAACTGACTTGCACCAATTATTACAGCATCATAATCACCAGTTGCAATCTTACTTATAAATCTTCTACGACGTGATTTCTCAAAATCTTTCTTAGTTGTAAGTAAGATATTTGCATTAGGATATAATGTCATAAATTCACTTGCCATCTGATTAGTAAGATGATTAGGAACTACAATTAATGGCTTATTAGCTAAGCCTAGCCTTCTTAATTCCATACAAGCTGCTGACATTTCAAATGATTTACCAGCACCAACACAATGAGCAAGAAGTGTATTACCATTTCTTAAAACACGAGCTACAGCAGATTTTTGGTAATCCATTAAATTAATCATTGAATTCATTCCTGGAAATGTCATATACTTTCCATCATATTCACGCAAAACTGTATTATTAAATTTATCATTATATATACGAATATATTTTTCATATCTCTGACTATCATTCCAAAACCACGATCTGAATTTTTCTTTCAAAATATCGCCCTTTTCCCTGGCAAGTAAAGTTTCTTTTGCGTTAAGAACATATCTGACCTTACCATCTTCTTCAACTCTGTCTTTAACCTCAATTTGCTTCAAATTAAGCAGATTTTCAATAATTTCAAGGGCATTCATACGTTTTGTACCATACTTAATCACAGCAATTTCATTATAATTAACATTACTTTTTTTACTAATATTATAAGAATGTGATTTAGGCTCAAAAGAAATGTTAATATTCTTCCTTGAATAATAATCGTTAATTTCCAATGTGTCATAAATAAAGTTTTCATAATCTTCAACATCAATCCATGACATACCAAATCCAACATTTATTTCTGAAGGCTCAAGATCTTTAGGAATTACATTAGTAAGAGCTTCAATATTATCAGAAAATATAGGATTATATTCATTCGCTGTTTCAGCAACCTTTAGCTTGTCCCTAACATTTCCAGACAGATATTCTTCTGCACTTTCCCAGCCACTATATGGTTCATCGTCAATAACTCTTTCAGGATTCCTAAAAATCTGCCCTTTAAGTTCATTGACGAGCTGTTCAAAAGGTACATTGTATAATTCAAGTATCTTTTCAATATCAACTGAATTATATTCATTCAAACAAACCAATAAAGCATCTGTAGCATTATTAACTTCTTCAACCTTTGTATTAGGTCTAATAGTCTGTTTATAGAAAGTATCAGCTTTTTCAAAAACATCTTTATCATCTGTTGATTTTTCAAGTGAACAAAGCAAAGGATATTCAACATCATCACTAAACGCTAAATTATTTGCATAAGAATTAATAAATCCATATTTCTTTACATATGCATCATAAACATCATTTAATGCAGCCTGATCCGCTTTAATAATTGAATCATCTTCCTGATTAAGCTGGTCATCCATATATTTATGAAATACTGAACGAATATTGCATAAACCTTTAACACGTTCATAAGCAACATTATTAAGTTCACCTTTTTGCAGCTGCATCATAGAATTCACACGAAGATATACTTCACCATCAACAAGGGCATATGTATTATTTTTCACATTAGGATCTGCCGGAATACACAATACCTCAAAACTATCATCTTTCACATCTTCTATATCATTTAATGTGACAGCATTAAATACATTTGAAGGTAACTCATTAACAGCAGCTTTTAACTTAATATTAAGACCAATATCTTTATTATCATTAATACATGAAGTAATAGCACTATCTGCACCAAACCTTTGAGTATCTTTAACCATCTTACCAAGACACATTACAGGATTATCTAAAAAATACTGATTAACTACAACTTCATCATCTGTATATCCTAATCCAATCCAATTAATATCTTCGTTAACAACAACCGGAGATTCTCTTTTCTGGAAAAATAGAATATCAGAAGTTGCTTCTGTATTAGCACTTGCCTTGAAAGTATCCGATGGAAGTCTGATAGCTCCTAACAAATCAGCTCTTTCAGCAATATACTTTCTTACCTTACTATTAGCTTTATCAAGAGTACCTTTAGAAGTAACTAAAGCCACAATTCCACCAGCAGCCACTTTATCAAGACATTTAGCAATAAAATAATCATGTATAAGAAAATTATTCTTATTATACCTTGCATCACTTACCTTATAATCACCAAATGGTATATTTCCAATAACAACATCAAAAACATTATCATCAAAAGACACATTTTCAAATCCTGAAACCTGAATATTGGCATCTGGATGTAACAACTTAGCAATACGACCAGAAATAGAATCTAATTCAACTGCATATATATTAGATTTTTCACGCATATTACGTGGCATATCAGATATAAAATTACCTATACCACATGATGGTTCTAATACATTGCCACCAGTAAATCCCATTCTATTCAAACTATCATATACAGCATCTATTACTTCTTTTGGAGTATAAAAAGCATCTGTTGTACTTGCTCTAGCAGACTTAAATTCTTCTTCGGTTAACAATTCAGATAGCTCATTATATTTTTCCAGATTTTTATCAATATCAAAGCAATTAGATAAACCACCCCAGCCAACATACATACTTAATATTTGCTGTTCATTAGCAGTTGCATACCTATTCTCACTCTCAACACTCTTAAGTATTTTAATAGCTTCAATATTCTTATTATATCTTTCATTATCACTACCTATGTTCGGTTTCCAATCATCCCCATACGAAAAGGTAACTGCTTCTCCTTTTTCTTTAACTGTCTCCTGTTCAGAAACAGTTTTTTCAGTAACTGAAATATCTTCATCAACAATATTTTTAACATCACCATCAATTATAAGAGAAGCATTTCCAGTATCAAGCATCCACTTAATGTTTTCTTTAGATTCAACACGTGTTATAGGATAAAGAAGTGATACATCCATCATCTTGATGTCACTATCAGTTATTTCTGTAACATTAAAAATAGTATTTTCGATTTCAATGCCATCACCAACTTTAATGCTGTCTATAATATCTTCATCATTTATATAATTAATAGATTTTAAATAATCAAGATACTCCTTAACTTGCTCTAAATCACCTGATATATTATTAGCCTGGTCTAAAACAGAACTATCAATATCAAGGAATCCATCTGCATTAAAAAAAGCAGGAAATGAAGCAATTAAATCATCATATTTTAATGAAGCATTTAGTCTGTTATAACTACTATCTTTATAATTAACATTAATAGAATCAGACAAAAACTTAAATTCTACAAGTCCATATTTATTCACCCCAAATGCGGTTTTATCTGAAGTGATTTCTTTAATATAATTAATCTTATTTTCATCACTAATATTATATTTTGATAATAAGTCCTTGATAATCGTTCTATAACTATCAAATACATCAGAATCAACACAGAGAATCTTAATTGAATCTTCTAAGGTTCCTGAATTATCTGAAACAGTTTTAGATGAATTACTTTTTGTATTTTCAATAATGGTCATATACTTATCAGAATTTAATATATTATTAATTCCTGAAAGCATATCATCAAATGATAATTCATAACTGCCAATTGAAGCTAAAGGAGCAGGATAAGAAAGATTTATTAAATTATTTTCAAGATCAACTGTAGTTTTAATCAAAGGTTTATCATAATCAGTGAATAACCATTTATCAAGAGATAATAACCCATTAACCTTTTCTGCTGTAAGTAATGTATCATCATTCAAAACATCAAGTAATAATATACGTACAGATATTCTGTCAGCTGCATGAACAAGCAACCGATTAGCTTCGACATTATCAATACCAGTAATGTCAGCATTAACTTCAAAATAAAAAGGAAGATGATATTTACCTGTCATTATAAGATTTCTTATGTTATCTTCAACAACATTCCAAGATACATGACCTTCCTTTTCGCCTTCAGAATCTCTCCATTTAACAGTAAGTCCATTTCTAAAAGAATCATAACCATGCCATCTATAGCCATCTAAAGGAATACCAACGCCACCTAAACCATATTCTTTCTTTATAGCAGCAACTCTCTCTGTTTTAGACATTTGCTTTTTATTATAAAAATCAAATATCCTCTGCTTTCCACCAACAAAACCAGAACCTCTAAGTAAAATATCCGTTAAATATTCTTCCGGTACTTTCTCAATTTTAGGCTGAATATAGGTATAATTATTATTGATATTTGCATCAAATGAATTTTCTAACTCATTATTAATTTCATCTATTACACTATCTTCATTACCACTAAAATTAAAACTTAATTGCCCATCATCGTTACTGGTCTGAACAGTACTTCTGATCTCACTGTTTCCATCGCTATCTGTCTGGCTCTCTCTCTTGCCTGATACTGTTCCTTCCATTCTGCTTTTGGATTCTTCTTGAAGAATTCCTGGTTCTGCTGATTCTCTATTGTCATTCTCAATTTCTTCGCTTCTTGAACTCTTTTCTGAACGAACGGATACATCTTCCCTATGCTCAACCATGTCTTGTAAAGTGTTGGAATTGTTTCCTTCAGAAAGTCGAGAACTTCTGCTCCCATTGGGCCCGTCTTGCGTATAATATCCATCTCTGTCATTGGCTCGATTACTTCCTCGTCTGGGATCAGAAATCTCATTGCCTGCTCTTCTTTCATCTGTAGAATTTTGTATTGAAGTGGTGTTAATTCGCTCATGTTCTATTCCTCCCTTTCTAAATTCATTAACATAATAATTAATATACTTAATAGATTTACGTGATATTTTTTGAATATTTGATTGTGAAAACTCTAATAAATCTCTTCTTTCATCCACAGATAGACTATTATAAACTTCTATACTTTCTTGAGAAAATGTATATTGCAGATTAAATTTATTATAAATAGAATATAAAGTAGCTTCACAAATAAATTCATATTTTTCACTATTAGTACCTGGTAAAATTATATCCCGAACACTTGTTCGTGTCAAGAAATTAATGGAAAAATAAAAATCTTTATAAGAATCCATTCCTTCATTAAATTTTTTTGTAACATAATCAAGTTCTTCACTACTCAATGTATCATTAATTTTATAATCAAATGAATTACCTACCGTATCTTCATATGCAAAAACACACCCATTAAACTTACTATCAATATTCTTATATAATTCACCTACAAAATCATCACTCAAATCTATATGTATACCAGTCTTAAACTTAGGGGATCTACCAACAGAACGCCATATTTCATATGGCACAACTAATTTTGCTTCTGGTTTTTTTTGAAAAATACGAATCTGATCAGGAAAATCATAATTATAGATATTACCACTGCTTGCAAATTTAAGAAATTTCAAATAATCATTAAAATTACCACTTACAATTTTATTAATAGTTTCAAGATAGTTTTTTTGTTTATCAATCATAAAAAGTCTCTCCTTCAACGTCATATTAGCAAAATAACGGATTGTATATAATTCACAATCCGTTATTTTGTAAACTCATGTTAAACATAAATTAACATCTTATCTGCTTTTACCTGCTGCTCTATGAATTGGTTCAGCATTAATTGACTTATCACGAACTTCATTATACTTATTCATAACTGCATTATTAAATTCATCACGAAATTCTGATGTAACAGGAAAACAAATATCACGAAATTCATCTTTACTATCTTTTGAAACCTTATAGTTAGGCATTGATATAAAAGTGCCATTGCTGCCTTCCATAACCTTTATGCCTTCAACAGTAAAGCTCTTATCAAACGTGACACTTGCAATAGCTTTAAGATTATCTTTATCCTCTAAGCAAGTACACCTTACATCCGTAATCTGAGGTTTCTTTGAACCATCATAAGCGGAAATAATATCACTAAAGATTTTCTCTCTTGCTTCTTTAGTGATAGGAAAGCAAACATCCTGGTATATAGCACCACCGTTTTCGTCTAATTTATTCGTCTTATAATTTGGCATTGATACAAATGCTCCATTAGAACCATCCATAATCTTAATCCCTTTGACAACAAATGAACCACCAATGGACAAATCAGCATAAGCTAATACATTAGAATCGCTATCTTTCATCTTATGTACAGAAATATTGTAACGAGGTAAGTTTGAACTTACTTCAAATGTCCTTGTATTTTCACCGGACTTTGCTGCTTCATAACTTTCAAGAACTTTATTAGTGAATTGTTCGTAAAAATCTTTTGTAACAGGATTACACACATCACGAAATTCATCATTACCATCTCTTGAAACTTTGTAATTAGGCATTGATACAAATACTCCATCACTGCCTTCCATAACTTTTACACCCTTAACGACAAAAGAATCATTAAATGCTACATCTGCAATAGCTTTAAGATTACCCTTATCTTCTAAACATGTACATGTGATCTTTGAAATTTCAGGTGAATGCTTACCCGAATAAGCAGAATGAATATTAGAAACAAGCTCATTTCCAAAATCTCCGTTAGTTGCATAACATATATCCTTATACACAGCTCTTCCATCTTCGTCTGTTTTGCTTGATTTATAATTTGGCATTGACACAAATGGTCCATAGGAACCATTCATGATTTTAATACCTCTAATCACAAATGAACCACCCAATGTTACATCAGCATAACCCAGCAAATTAGAATTTTCATCTTTTACTTTTGCAATCTGAATATCATAACGCATAAAAATACCTCCTAAAATATAATCGTGATATATAGGTGCGACTACCTACAGTATTATTGTAAAATTTCAATCGACAAATTTCTTTCGATAAGTGAAGTAATTTTAATGAATTTTCAAGTATATTTTGGCATAATTGCAAAAAAGAGATATGTGTCATAATGACACACATCTCTTTACTTAATTTATAAAAAATCACCGTGTTTTTCCTCTATGAATATTCATATCTTTGTAATCATCCGTAATAGAATTTTCACTATTTTTATAATCTTCACTCATTTCCTTATAATCAATTTGTGAATAATCATAGACATTAATATTACTTTCTACCAAATCATCAGCATCCAAAACTATATTTTCATTACTATATAATCGTTCCACCTGAGCATAGGCTTCTTCCTTACTTTTAGCTCTAACAGTCACATCCCTACGCAATGTTTCAGTTACCGCAACAGAAAATAATGGTTCATAATCTGCCGGAACCTCAATCACAGGTTGCTCTGGTTTAATTTTATTATTCAACTTACTTATGCCTATAAATTCATCAACGTTACGAGTTTCCTTAAAATAGGCTTCTGCGATATCAATATTATCTGCAACATAAATATTTGCTTGACAAACACAATTATTAACATAACCAACTTCAAAATACATATATTAAATACCACCCTTTCCAGCTTTTCTAATAAACGGATCATTAAATGCAGGCTCAGCTTTAAACTTAAAATTAGAATTAATACCAATAGAGCTAACAATTTTTGAAGAATACTTATTAAATTGTTTAACAAGTTTATCAGTTCCAATATAAAAAAATCCATCAGGAAACTCCACATCTAATGTAAAATGTTCTTTTACATTATTATCAGTAACTACATTAACAAGACAATTTAAAAATGTACTCTTACCAATTACGCTTATATCAACAGAATCATTATTTGAATTTATATTACGAATAGAAGATGCCATATCTATATATCCATCATTAACAAAATTCACTATTTCTTTGCTGATTTCTAAAAACTCAACATTCAATGCATCAGTTGCATTCGAATATAATTTTGAACGTTCATCAGCTAACGAAAATACATCACCATAATTATCATCCAAATAACCATATCTATTCCTTAAATTAATAGATGAATCAATCGTTATAGGTATAAAATTATCAAAATTGCCAAGCAACATATATTCTTTTTTTATATCAAGGTTGCAAGCGAATTTTTCTTTTAATTGTTCAGTAACAAAAGAATCATCTAAAAGAGTAAAGCCAAACCGATCACAATAATATGCTTGAATTTTATTTTTATTTTCAATAAGAATTACATCAGACATACTAAGAGAAGTACCATAATAATCACCTGGTCTTAATTTATCAGAATTAAACTCTCTATAAATATTTTCTAAAACAAGCTCACTATTTTCCTTGTATCTTATGCTACCAAAATAAACAAACTCATAATCATTACAACTAGGTGAATCATACAAGGATTTCAAAAAATCAAGGCTTATATTTCTTTTATATCTTGTTTGTTCCCCCTCAGCTAATTGAAGAATTGCATACTTGATACCCTCATTTTTATTAATATCTGTATTATTAACCCAAACAATCTTATCATCTTCAAAAGCATATAATAATTTTTCATCATCATTTCTTTTAACAGAATCATCAATAAAATTATAAGCTGCTTCACCTTTTAAATACTTATTAAATTCATCTAAATCCATAAATGAAACTTGATCCATATTAGTAACAAAGCCATTAAATTCTTTAGGTTTCGAATACTCAAACACTAAAGTAACCATATAACACCTCCCACAATAAACAATCAAAAAAGTTTTTTCATAACAATTTGCTTAGGAAGAAAATTCCAGCAAAAATAACTGCAGCTAAAAGTTATCTTGTCGAGTATTACTCCATTATTACTAAACATCATACGCTTATCAAACATAAGTAACTGCAAATCTTTCTCCATAAATAATAATTTAGGTGCAGAATCATTCAACCAAGTGTTTGACATAATCAACGCAAAAGGTTTTTCAAAACTTAAAGCTCTCTCAAATATTTTTCTTTTGTTGGTAAATGGCGGATTACTTATAATACAATCCCAATGTTCATCTGGTTCATAATCATAAAAATCCTGTCCATAATCAATGTGAGAAACAATAACTTTATGTCCCTGTTCTTTAATTAACTTCACAAATTCACTATTTTCCTTATCGAATGGACACCAAACCACCGCATTAGCAGGTATATATTCTAAAATAGGTTTAACTGCATATTCTAAAGTTAAACATTCATCATTTTTACCCGCACTATACATTATTTTTTTACTATTAATCATACTAATCACACTCTTATCATCATTTGGTATATATATTTCATCTACTTTTTCGACGTAACCTATTTTCCATCTTTTCAAACGTATCAGAATTTTTTTCAATCAAAATTGCATCATTATGAGTATTTAATGCTGCTTCGCCTACTGCTCCACTTCCAGAAAACTGATCTAAAACCTTATTATGTTCTTCCGGTAAAGTAATATAACCTATAATCTGTTCAATAAGCTCTGTAGGTTTTTCAGCCTGGTGAATTTTATCATTTTTACTTACTGGCTCAACATCAAATTCTGTAGGTAACATACCATTTGTACCCGACATATAAAAATGAATATCCTTATCCGCATTAACGTATGAAATCTCAAAAGTATCTAAATACAATAATATATATTGCTTTTCAGATAATTTTTCTAAATAATCATAACCATAAGAATCTGATAAAAAAGCTAAATCATTGGATTTATAATCTATATCTAAATCAATAATAACTTTGTTAATACTCTCATACACATCATTAGCTACATATACTTTAAAATCACATTCGTCCAATGATATTAATGTATGTGAAGCAAAAAAAGCCTTTTCCTTTTTAGCATCTATTTTTAATGCTCTAGGCTTACCTTTTGTAAAAAATACAATCTGCTCTGTATTCTTAGCTTTCCTTCCTGTATTTGCAACAAAATTACCTTTCTTCCAGTTAACAGTTGAATAATAATTCAATCCAGCTTTTTCAGCCATCACTTTACAATCATATATATACTTATAATTTTCCGAATTTTCTTCAGGAAAGAATTCAACAACAAAACAGCCTGATTTCATTACTCTTGCTTTTTCATTAAAATCACTCTGCTCATACTTAAAGCAATCATAATTAGCAAAATCACGATTACCACCTTTCAAAGAACTATGTAAATCATAAGGATGATCTGTTATAAGGCAATCAATAGAATCATCTTCAATCCAGCTAAGATTCCTGCCATCTCCATTAATTAAAAGGCACGTACTATCTTCTTTTTTAACGGTATATACACCTTTAGATACCCTTTGAAATAAACCTTTATCAATTCCCTCATAAATCCTGGCACGAATACTAGGCTCTTTAACAGGAGCGTTAATTTCTGCTTTAGCAGCTTTAACACATTCTGTTGCTTCTGCTAATGTAAATTGCTCTACATCTTTAAAATAATCAAATAAAGTAATCTGAATACTAGGTTTATTTTTTTGCATAATAATATCCTCACATTATCTGGTCATTCTATGTTTATTAACATATTCTATTTCAGCATCATTGGACTTCTCTACAAGCTCATCATAATCAGTAACTTCATAGATACTATCCTTTTTAAAATAATCTTCACACACATTATTAAGTGCTTCAAAAATAGATACATCTGGATCATCATATATACCACCATCTAATACCCTATAATCAGAACCATAAATAGAATAATCATATCCGTCTGAACACGTCTGAATACTGACATAATTATCTTTATTTACCTTAAATGCCAATTCATCTTTGTTAGAATCATCATCAACAAGTTTCTTTAACAAATTAATATCTGCCATAAAAAGCCTCCTAATATTTTTTTAATAACAATACAATATCAAAGACAAACATACATATGTTAACAACAATTACACAACTTAATAAATTTTATAGAATATCTGCAAAATTCCGGCTTTACCAAAATACAATTAAAAGAAAAAATAAAATTAAAGATTTTTAAGTGAATTCATTGTAAAATAATTTACATTTTTGCTGTAAAATATTGACAATTAACAATTTCTATGTTATAATTTATGCATAAATTAAAGAAGTTCTTAAAAGGAAAGGAAAATAAAAAATATGAAAGCTGATATGACAAAACTTAAAAAAATGAATTATGATGAAGGTGAAAAATACCTTATGGAATTAGGTTATAAAAACGATGATTCTGCTATTGATAAGGATGCTCCAACTTGTGATTACATAGTAGATTATAGATTTACTAATTATGAGGAAAAGCATAGAGTAGAATACACCCAATTTTGTAATTATAACAATGACCCTGCTAATGATGATGGCTCTAAGGATTATGTTATTAATGAATATTGGGATGAAGTTGAATGTGACCCAGAGGATTTTGAATAAAGGAAAGGAAAGCATAAAATAACAAAAGAAAATTATTGTGGAAGGAGTTTAAGTTTGATAAGTAATTTGGAAAATACAGTTAATGTTATGCTACCTGTTATTACGAAAATGGTAATATTGATCGGATTGATATTATGTTTATCAAGTATTACTATTGCTGTTTATAGGTACTTACGAAAGAAACAATCGTTAAAAGAGATTAAAACATATCTTCTCTACGCATTTGGGGGCGGTGTATTAGTTATCGTACCAGATTTGCTAGTGAACCTTATTATGTGTTTTGATATTAATTTCAGTAGCTATAAGCATAGCGTTCCTGTTGGATATGTTATTTCTTTGGTTTTGGTAGTAGTATATTTTCTTTTTAAAAGGAGATGAATTTATGAATAAAAGACAATGGAAAAAAGCTAATAAAAAAGCTGATATGTGGGTTGGACTTGACACTATTCCTTATCGTTGTAGATATTGTTACAATTTTGAAAGTGGAGATATGACTGTAGGTTTTTTTGATGCATGTGTGGCTAATTATCTTTATGATAAAAATGGTGATTACAGAGAAAATATGTACGATAAGGAATCAGAATACCTAAGCCGTAAAGGATGGACTTGTCCACATTTTCGCCCGATTGATAAGGCAAAAAAAATGAAATTACATCCATTAAAACAATATAGTGAAATTAAGAAAAGCATTGAAACAGAAAGAAAATTTTTTGAATCAATAATAATCGACAAAAAAGGAGAATTAATGTTTAATAAAAACACAAAGAAAATAGAAATAAACGGAGAAAGAGAGACAAAGTACTTTGTTGCCGGAGAAGGCTATGTCTCAAAGGCAGAGTATGACAGAGTAGAAGCATACAAAGCCTTTATGTATAATCCTGACAATGTACGTAATTGTTTGGAATGTCCAGAAAATATAGGCAATTCAAGTAACTTGCCTTGCGGGCAACAAAATTGTTGGGTAAGTTGTCATTGTAACAATTAAATATACTAAAAACCACGTTTCTATACGTTAAATGCGAAATGATATAACATAATTATTACGTCCCTATATAAGAAACCCCTCTAAGTATCTAATACTTAGAGGGTAAGGGATTGAAGAAAAAAACACTTCAATGTAATGTAAATCATATATCATCATAATAATAATATCTTACACATATTATAAAATCAATGATACTATTGACAATTTTAACTTTTTTTGTTGCAATATTGCAAAGAGTACTACATATATCTATCATTTTATTAAATCAGCTTTATATTCTCTTACATATCTAAAATATGTATCTTTATTAAGTTGTAAACTTCTCATTAATTCTGTAGTAGTTAATTCTTCATCAACAACCTTTTGATATTCCAGTTTAAATTGTTCCTTAGACATTTTTCTTGGTCTGCCTATCTTATCCCATTCACCACGTTTTCTTAAAGCTTCATAACCTTCTCTTTGTCTTTTTTTCTTTCTTTCTAATTCAGAACGAGCAAGACAATCATAGAAAGATATTAACATATCATTAATGCAGCTTAGAATCATTTTAGTCATATTATCATCAATATTGGATAACTCCATTTGTGTGGTTGGAATATCTAAGAAAATCACCCTTATTCCATGCTCTTTAAAATATTCCAATTCTTTCTTAGTTTCATCTGCTCTACCCAATCTATCAAATTCTGGAATAACCAGTACATCGCCTGTTCTTAAAATATCTTCCTTAAGAATTATATATCTAGCTCTATCATAATTTTTTCCACTTTGCTTGTCCACAAATATTTTTTTTAAAGGATAATCATGTTCTTTACAAAATCTCATAATGTTATCATTTCCTCTTTGTGGATTCTGATCCTTAGTTGATACCCTGTTATATCCATAATAGTAATTCATTTTTATCAGCTCCTTGTTGTAAAAGTATATCATCATTTTACAACTTTTAAAAGTATTTATCTTATAGTTTTTGCAACCTAAAATACAGTTAAAAAGAATAGGTATTAGAAAGTATACTTTTTAATACCTTGTTATTAAAAAAAAGCCAGCAAAACTGGCTTTATACATTTCTTATATTTTTACTAAAATTGTTACATTCATCTATTTCAAAATTCATATTTAAACATTAATCTCAATTTGGGAATTTCATTTAAGGCACACCCTTATAATATTTTATTAATTCCTTTATTTTCTAACACATATCCACTTCCTGATGTTCCCAATATAAGTCCATTAATACCTCTTTTTATTATCCTATTTTTTTTAGCCGAAAATGTATTTGATGAATTGACTTCATAATACCTACCTTTACTTATCCCAACCTGCATATCTTTTGTCGAATGTGCATCGCAACCATATATTAATCTTACTTTGTCTGGTACAATATCCCAAAATTCTTCCCAGTAAGCTCCTTTCTTTTTCATAGAACTAAAATTTTTTTCTAACAATATTTTATCACCTACAGCTGCAATTAACTTATTTGAATATTCCGCCATTTCCTTAGTCCATATACTTTCTTTTCTAAAAGCCCTATCTGGATGTGCAACAACATCAAATAATCCAGTATTAACACCTTCTATCATTGCATTAAATAGTCCAATATATTCATATTTTATATCACTCATAAAACTATATACACCCTTAGAAACTTCATAATGATGTTGTCCTATAATCATAAGCTCAATATCCTCATTAGCTTTAAGTTCTTCATAGTAACTTTTATATGATGGTAAATATTCTATTTCAAGTCCTATATAAACATCTATAATTCCCTCATATACGCTTTTTAGCTCTATCAAGGACGATATATATTCTTTTAATTGTGAATACTTCATTCTACCTGTAAATGGATTACCAGGAAAAGGGGCATGATCTGTAAATGTTATACTATCAGCTCCAAGAGCTATAGCATTTTTTATATAATCTTCATCTGTTTCATCAGTAGCATGTCCACACCTATAAGTATGAACATGAAAAACATATTTATTATCCATAATTATCGTCCACCTCGCCTTTTCTTTTTCTGATACTGTAATACATCAATTTTCATATCAATGAATTTATCCTTTAATATAGGAAATAATTCATTCCATTTATTAAGATTTAATTGTTCTTCAACAACTGATGCTGCTGAAATAGCTCCAGCTTCAGGATATAATATTTTATTATTTCTATTAATTACATATATATTATCAAAACAAGTAGCTGATTCAATATTCTTGACACTATTTATAAGATTATTAACAATATAATTATATTTATCTATAGAAACATATCTCGGAGTTTCTCCCATATTTTTAAGTAATTCAGCTCTATTAATAGTTGATTCCCATGATACAACTGCATCAACAGATACAATATACAAGTCTGTACTGTATCCTTTACTTTTTAAATTCTGACAAGTATTAATAGTAACTTGCGAGTCTCTTAATGTCCCCTCAATAATAAGATTATATTCATCATCAGATAAATCATTTATTAATCTTTCAATACATTCATTCACAAATTTCTGTGTACGTTCAGGCATACTTTTAATATCATAAGATATAATTTCATCGTATCGTGGATGAAATTTTCTATATTCATCCCCATTAATTTGAATATAATTAGAAAAAGCATAATCTTGATTTATAAAATTTGATTTACCTGTACCTGGTTGCCCACCTAAGAAAACCACACAATGTTTTTCCTGTAATACCTTATCTTTAGTTAATGAATCATATATCTTTTTATAGCTTTCTTCAAATTCTGCATATGAATATTCATCCATTATTATTACCTTTATTACCTCTCAATTTTTCCAATTTTACTTCTATAAAAAACTACTAATATGATACGAATCAAGAGTACCATCTATATCAATAAAAATATCTTTATTTTTTAATATATTTAACATTTTTTATTCATAATTCTTTTTGCTTATTTTAAAATTAATTGTAACATTTAATTTGTTATTTGTAAATAACATTCACAAGCACTCCAACTTTTCAAAATATTTTTTACCATCCAAATCCATATACAACTCCTATGTATATAATAATCACACTTACTATTAAAACTGAAACTAAATAACATAAAAATATCGGACTTTCATATCCACCAAATCTTTCCTTGCTTACTGCTCTTCTTGGGTTTCTTTCAAAATACAATGTTATTTCCTTGCGTATTGGCGATTCTCCTACTAAATGTGTTTTATATGTCTTATTCTTATATTCATATTGATATACACCTTCTTGTCTACTACTATCCAAATGTCCACCTTCTCCTGCTGCATCTTTGACTTTTATTAATTTAGCTTTTACAACATGCCCCTGTTCTATAGCTTTATTAAGCATTTTCTTATATCTAAATGGTACAATAAACAGATGTCTCATCAAGCATACTATTGGAGTAAATGGAATTCCCAATGTAATTCCACACATAATTCCTACTATAATCTTTAATTTAATTTCTGCACTCATTTATTTTCTCCTTTTGAATTTTAAGTTAATCTGACAATATTCATCTTTTACAAAATTTACTATATTCTCCCTTTTAGCTTTCTACACTTGCATATTTTATTTCTGCATCCTCAATGCTTCTAAGATTAATCCTGCAATAATTAACACTCTCAATAGTCCTTAAATTAGGTAAAATATCTCCATATCTCATATGTAATGCTTTATGCGGATTTTTCGTAATTGTTATCTTAAAATCACCATCAATATTTTCTATATAGTTATCATTATCACCTTTAACAACATAAAACACTCTTTCTTTATTCGATGCACAATCCATATCTGTTACTCCTAAAAAACAAATTTTATTTTATTATCCTCTAATACAAGAGAAGCATTAAATTTCTTACCATTTTTACTTGTAAACCCTTTAATTAATCCAGTCCTCTTATCATTAATAAGACTTCTCATATCTTGTTTAGATAAATCCTTTTCACAAATAATATGAGGAATTTTAAAGCCACAGGAACATTGATAGTACCACTTACTAATAACAAGTTCTTTACTACAGCTCGGACATTTTATGCTGCTCTTTTCATCTTTAACTTCTGGAAACTCAAACTTTATATTTCCATTGTCAAGCTTAAGCATAGCATCAAATTTCTTACCAGCCTTACTTATGAATCCCTTAATCAAAGATGTTGTACCGTTATTTATAAGATCCTTTACATTCTTTTCTGAAATAGTTTTAGAATCAATTATATGATCTATACTAAACTTACAGTTCTTTTCCTTATAATTACTACAGCCATATCCAAAAGAAGTTGTAACTATATCACCACCACACAAAGGACACTTACATCCTTCCAAAACGTGTCTGTTACTGCTCATTTCAGTAGATAATGAACCAATTGCAAAAACTTTAATATTAGCAATAATGTCATTCAACTTATCTTCTTTTTTAATTGTATTAGTTTTCTCTCTTATGTAATTATCCAATTTCATTTTATATGAAGAAAAACTGATTGAACCGTTTGCAATCTCTTCTAATTCTTTATCCCATATTGCAGATAATTCTGGATTAAGCATTTCAGGTATTGTTAATTTAACAACCTCATAAACCATTTCACCAAAAACACAAGGTGTAACAACCTGAGATTTATTAATATTAAGATATCCGATATTAGTTAATTTCTTAAGAATTTCACCTCTTGTAGCAGAAGTACCTATTCCACTACCTTTTATCTGACTTCTTAATTCTTCATCTTCAATCAGGTTCCCAGCATTCTCCATAGCGAGAATTAATGAACCTGAATTATATCTATTAGGTGGTGACGTCTTTCCCTCTTTTGTATCATAGCCATTAACTTTAACGGCATCACCAATTTTTACACTATTAGCAAAATGAAGTAATTTATTATCAATTTTACTGCTATCATCATCTTCATCATCTGATATGTTAATAATATCCAAATACCCTTTATCAACCAAACACTTAGATGATGTTGCAAATAACTCATTATCTACCATAAAACTAATGTTTACTGTCTTATAAATAGCAGCCGGATAGAATATACTTAAGAATCTTCTAACTATAAGATCATATACATCTGCCTGTAACTTACTCAAACTTGCAATTTCAGCAGTATCTCCTGTCGGTATGATTGCATAGTGATCTGTCACTTTAGAATCATTAGTATATTTACTATTTGAGATGTTGCGATATAGCTCTTCACTAAGAATAATATCTGTATATATTGATGTGTTAGAATATCCCTTATGAATTCCTCTTATATTCTTATTTATCTCTACAGCAACCGCAGTGCTTAATACTCTGGCATCTGTACGAGGATATGTTGTAAGTTTCTTTTCATATAAAGTCTGTGCAATAGATAATGTTTCATTAGGACTTATTTTAAATCTTTTGGCACATATATTCTGCAATTCTGCAAGATTGAAAAGCAATGGAGCTGCCTTTTTGCTATTCTTTACTTCAACGTTTTCTATTTTAGCTACCTTACCATTAAGAAAAGAAATAAAATTATCTGCATCTACCTTTTTTAAGAAACCATAATCTTTAAATAAATTTTGATTACCGCAACAAAAAGATTTTTCTGTAAGCTTCCATTCAGCCTGCACATTATCACCAAAATTACCTACAATTTTATAAAAAACTTCTTCTTTAAAATCCCTGATAGCTCGTTCTCTGGAAACAACCATACCAAGAACACACGTCATAACTCTTCCTACCGATATTACAGTATTTTTCTGTAAAGATGCAGCATTATTGAGCAAAGCTCCATATTTAAGTGTAAGTAACCTTGTAAAATTAATTCCCATTGCATAATCTTCTATTGCTCTCATTGTTCCTGAGCTTGCAATAAGGTCATATGCAGCCATTGGCTTAGCTTCTCTCATTCCTCTTTTTATCTCATCAGCGGTCTGAGAATCAATCCAGACACGAAGCTCTTTTATACCACTCCTAACACCACCAAAACGTCTTATGTTTTCTTCGATAACTTGTCCTTCTCGTCCACTATCGCCAGCCCAATATACAGTATCAATATCATTTCTATGCAACATCTTATGTACAACTGCATACTGCTTTTTTACACTGGCAATAACACCATACTTATATTTATCTGGTAAAAATGGAAGTATTTCAAGATCCCATTTCTTATATTGCTCTCCGTATGCTTCAGGATATAACATTGACACTAAATGTCCGATACACCAGGTAATAACATAATTTTCATCCTCTATATAACCATCAGTTTTAGATGTTCTTTTAACACCCAAAACTGAAGCAAACTGTTGAGCAACAGAAGGTTTTTCAGTAATAATTAATTTATGTTGAGTTTTATTTAATGTTGAGTTGTTGTTTGAATTCATTGTTTTTTCGTCCTTTCTGTATAAATTTACTTAACATAATATTTAGGAGGTTTTTTAACCATAAAATTATTTTCTCACTTTCTAAATAGCCTTTGAATTCATCATATATAAAACATCAAATTTATTAATTAAGTCATTATCAAGTTCCGAGTGTTCAAGTAACATATTAATAGCTTCTCTATGACTTACACTTTTTTTATATATTCTTTCTGATGTTAATGCATCATATATATCAGATATTCTAATAATATCCACAAGTAATTTATAATCTTCAGGAATACAAGAACATTCCCCAAAGCGTTCTTTATTGTATCCATGATGATAAAGAATCAGTATACATATGTTTTTAGGAACACCCATATTGTAAGCCATCGAGTAGCCTATAAAACTATGTAAATCAACTGCCCTACGGTCATTTTTTGTAAGTTTCTCAGGCTTATCAAATATAGATTTACTGATACCAATTTTGCCAAGATCATGAATAAGTGCTGCCTGATATATAAGGTCCGAATCAACATTCAATAATTCAGATAACCTTTTAGCTCTTAATGCAGTTCTTACACAATGTCCATATAATTGTGTATCATATTTTTTTATAAACCTCGATATTTTTGCTACACTTTTATCCATACTAAATGCTCCTACTAAATACTCCTACTTTGAGAACGAGCAACTTCACCATTAATAACAGCATCTTTTCCCATTCTAAGAGAAAGAGTGTCAGCATCTAACATATAAGGTGATGCAGATAAAGCACTACCACCAAATTCTGTTACATATTTTTTTACACATAAACTTGTCTGCTTATACATATCTTCATCAAGTAAAGATTCATCATTTTCAATACAAATAAAATAATCCGTCTGTATAGGAAGTATAATCATGTTCTTCTTAGTAATTTCAGAAAGCCCCTTAACAGGATTTTCTGGATAAAATAAGGTAGAAGCTCCATATTTCATATAATTATTAGACACTAAATATATTCCATTTCCGAGATCATTGACTTTAACAGGAAATAATTTAGGTGTATTATCTGTTGCAACTGATAATAAATCCTCAAGGCTAATATCATTTTCCTTTAACTGTTCCATCAATTTTTTATCAATAATCATGCTTTTTAATGAATTATCATCTGTTGCAACAAGAAGTCTAAAATAAATAGCCAACTCTCCCTTATTAATATGAGGAATATTATTTAACATCTCACGATTATTATCATTATTAATTACACAATAAAAAACTTTTTTCATATCAAATTCAAAAGTATCATCATTATCTTCACCAGTATCAGCTTTATTCTGTACACCTGTCATACTTCTATACTTCTTTTCATATTCTCTGGCTATACACTTTACTGTTTTATCAAAGTCCTCCTTATATTCTTTAATATAAAGTTCCTTATAAAGTGAATTAATAGCCATAGGTAGCACACCTCTTTCGCTTGAATCTTTTATATAGAAAAAATCCTTTTGTTCACCATCTACCAACTTAGAATCTAATACAACATTGCAATTTCTAATTGCTGGTGACATATTATTTAATAGTTCTTCCTTAATTTTTGCCTTAAATTCAACATAACTTAACATAAATTTCTTTTCTCCTTTTTAATTTTCCTTAAAATAATCTATATCATCTTCAAATATTCCATATGTCTGCTCATAGTCATATGAAAATTCAAAATCAGGACACCATACTGTCTTAACATATTCATTAAAATCATATCGTGAATCTGATTCACTTCCATATGGAGATGTAGACAATACCAAATGAAGATGCGGACCAGTTGAATCACCTGTTGAACCAGAATGACCTATAGGATCACCAGCTCTAACAGTATCTCCAGGATTCAAATATTTCCATCCATTCGGATTATCAGGATTATCAGAATCATCAACTATAAAATCTGTCATATGTCCATATAGTGCATATGTTCCATCATTAAACTTAAGAATAACATGATTACCATAACCTGAATCAGTATTAGTAGCTTCAACTGTAGCATCCGCTATTGCAACTAAAACACTATTCATTGGAGCATTAAAATCAACTCCATAATGTACTCCATGTCCCTCAACATCAGTACGATGTAAAGTATATTGTGAAGTAATTATTCTTGTCTGATCTTTTACTGGATATGGATTATCATTATTCATCCAAGTAAATACAGCTTTCAGTTCATCATAAGATTTTTGATAAGTTCCAAGACTAGCATTACTTTTATCAAATGAAAATCTGCCAAATATATCTTCATTTTCTTCTATTACCTGTTTAATATCACTATCATTTCTTGCTGCTTGTTCATCATTTACTTTCATATAAAAAATTCCACCAAATACACCACCTATTAAAACTGCACCAATTATTATTGGCAGCAATATCATAGGACCTATTAAAGCAGCTAATGAAGCAATAACAGATACAATTAATTGAAAAAGCATAAACGCAAAATGTATGATTGCTTTTGCCATTCCTGCAAACGCTTTTTTCATACCACTTTTAACCTTATCTAACAATTTACCAACCGTCACTTTATATAGCTTATCTACTGTAAGCTCTTTTACTCTTTGTTTTGCTTGTGAAGCAACAAAATCGCCAGCAAAAGCAACCATTCCAGTACTCATATTATTTTCTGTTTGATAAGAAAAGCTATTAATAGCATTATTAACAACTGATTTTCTAATTCTTCTATTAAAATCATTAGTAACTTTAGAACTTTTATGTTTATCATCTAATTTTTTTCGTTTGTTATTTAATTTATATTTAAGAGTCTGAAGCTTATCATCCGATAAGCCAGTACTCTTATTTCCTATGTCTTTCACTACATCATTAGATGCTAATAATTTCATATTAGTATTCATTATATTATTGGATGTATTAGTTTTTTTTATTTTATTTTTTTCTATAAGATTATTAATATTACCTGGACTAACACTATTTGCATTGATACTTGAAACAGGCAAAACATTTCTAGCATAAACAGAAGTTATAGGTGAAAAAACATTATCATCACCCAAAAAAGTTGTTGACATATTATTACCATAATTAAAAACAATTACGGTTGACATATTAATATCAGATTCATTTATAACATCTGAATTAACATTATGATTAAGCTGACATTCAATCGTTCTGCCATTATAATTAACAACTAATATATTGCTATCTAAAACATCACAGTTAATAAATTCACCATCACCAGAAGCTGAAGCACCACCAACCTTTTTGTATGAAACATTAATATTATTATCAACTAATGAACTGACACTTAATGAATTTTTATCAAAATCATTATTCTTCTTTTGAGAATATAGCGATTGTAATTCTGTTGATGTACTTACATGACCATCTCTTACATTAAAAGATTTGCCCTTTTCTTCTGATTGATACTTATCTATAAGTGATACTGCTAAAGTAATTGCTATCTTTTTAGTTGTACGATTAAGAGCAGCACCAACATTTGATGATGAAATAAGAGCAGAATCAACCGCATTAAAAGCAGTATGAAACTGACCATTATTAGTTGTATCAATATTTGTTTTATTCGTAATAGCATCCTTAAAGGCTTTTTCAGCAATAGATTCTACATTTTTAGTACCATTTTTAACTGAAATATCTTTAATTTTTCCATCAAAACCTTTTGTTGGAGATACAACTTGAGAAGCTGCATCATTTACATTAGAAACATTCTTAAGTAATTGATTTTTTTTCATATATGCAGCTCCTTAACTTACATCATTAAGTGATTTTCTTCTTAATGCCACTCTTTCATAAAAGTTTGTATTGAATATATTGTAAATAGGATTAGTTTTCTCAATTCTAAAATCCATAGGAATAATTACATTTCCAAATCTTATAAGACCACATCCAGGTTCAGGATTTTCGATAAACTTAAGATGAGCAGGGGAAATACGCCCCTCAAATGTATCAATAATTTTCTGGGCATCACCTGGTCCCATTTTAAGAAATAATGTATATTCCGAATTTGATACAAGCATTTTTGTCTCATCATCTTTAACAACATCTATAACATTCTGAGTAATTCCGGTACATATTCCCCCTTGTTTTCTAACTTTTTTCCACAAAGAAATAAAGAACTGACGTGAATATGTCTTTTTTAATAACACATGAAATTCATCAACATAAAGCCAAGTAGCCTTTCCTTTAAGTGAATTCTGCAAAATTCTTTGACTAATATTAGTTAATGTAACAAGCATACCTACGCTTTCAAGGTCAGAGCCAAGATCACGTAAGCCATAAGCGATAAGCCTATTATTTACATTAATGGTAGTTTGATGATTGAATACATTCAACGAACCATCAATATAAGCTTCAAAAGGGACAACAAGCTCCTGAGCAGCATCTTCAGTTTGTGCTTTTAAGATGTCATAGAAATCTCTTAATACCGGAATGGTACGTTCCTCAACAGGAACACCAACAATTCTATAGAATAGAGCTTTTACGCATCTATCAATAATACTCTTATGAGCTGCTCTGAACTCATCCTGCATAATATGTTCACATATACCACATAAAATTCTTGTTTTAGATGAAATAACTTTTCTAATTTCATTGGAATCATCTATATCCTCATCCATTGTAGTATAATTATTATCTTCATTAGTAATAACAAGATTTTTCACATCACAATCCAAAGGATTAATATAATTATTAGCTTCAGCAGATATTTCAATAAATTCTCCTCCTAATGATTTACAAGTATCTATATATTCATGCATAGGATCAACAATAATTACATCATCATCTGTATTAAGAATAACTGAAAGTATCTCTAATTTTGAACCAGTCATTGATTTACCTGCACCAGTAACACCAAAGACCATACCATTACCATTAGTAAGCTTTTTTCTATTACATAAAATTACATTTTGTGATTCACGATTAACACCATAATAAAACGGATTAACATTCATTTGCATTTCTTGTGTTTTAAATGGAATCAGAACACCAGCCATTCTACTAAACATAGACCTAAGAGTATCTATTGTTCTACAACCATATGGAAGTACTGTTGATAAGGCTTCTCTTTGTCTATATGGAAGTTCCATAGTATAACATCCCTTGCTTTCTACTACCATATCAAACGAAGTAGATACAGCTTCAAGATCATCAAGGTTATCAGCCAATAAAGCAACATTTATACCTACCCACATCATTTCCTGTCCATTCTCACCTATATCAGCAAGCATTTCCTGTATATCAGCATTTTCTTTTTTAACTGGAAATGAAATATCAAGAGTATAATCACGATTTTTATTACGTTTTTGCTGCTGTTTTTGTATTTTACTCTGCACAGCCATATACTTATCTTCCAAAAATCTTTTAGCAGCCGATTTATCTATTGGAACAATATCCATTGAAATAACAGACTGACAATTTATATTAATAATAGAATCAAAAAACTCATCACTAATATCATCATCCGGATAAGAATTAGGATCTATTGCTAAACACTTACCATATTTTCGTTCAGTTTTGAAATAAGTTGGATTCTCTGAAAAATCAATGAAGTTACAAGAAATCTCATTACGATAATCTCTACAATTAGAAATACAATCCAGCATATTGAAATCAAATTTTGATTCACTTCCAATCTTATAAAAATCATGAAATATACGTAATCTTTCTCCTGCATCAAGACTTACTAATGTAGAGCCAAGTGCAGCAAATTCTTTAATCAGATTAGCAGATATACTATTATAAGCTAACTTTGCATCCTCAAAAGTATTACGTTCTACAGTAATTGTGAGGAATTTCACCTGCTCAATTCCCTTCTTGCCAATCATTATCTTATTTTCTATAATGTCATTGTAGGAATCTCTTATATCATCAAACACATCATCCTTATGCTTGTATAAGATATTTTCCTCAAACTCAACAATGTTTCTATTCTTATTAAAAATAGTTATCTTAGCATTATGAAAATCCCAAGCATTAATTATACGGCACCACTCACCAAAAAAACTCACCTGTTCTTCATAAGTTTTAGTTACATAGTTAATATCACCAAGAAGAAATGTAAAACTATATAACTTATCTGAAATCTGAAAAATTCCATCAGGAGACATTTTCATAATCTCAACTGTATCCTGCACACATTTAGCATCACGAACTCTAAATCCTTCAGGATTTTTAAGCTGCATAAACATTCTTCTCTGTCGGTCTCTTTGATTCTTTTTCATTCGTGAACGTTTTTCATAATCTATTTTTGTCGGATCTAATTTTGCATTTTTTGTATTATCAATCATAAACTATTAAACACCTCACATCACATAAAAAACTTATTAAGTCCTGACTTGCCTTCCGGCATATCACAACAATTAAATAACAAACACTTGCAAGATTCTGCATTTTTAACTACTCTGGATTCTGACACATTCCACATACCAAAAGGTGCAAATTCCAAAAAACCAGCAGCCATCATACCGCTATATTCATACACCGCAGCATCATATCTATCTATAGTAAATTTTATTTTTTCTTTAACAGTATCTATTTCATCCGAGCTAAATACGGAATATAAAACATTAATACTAACCATTGAATAAGACCTTGTATCTCTCATTGCAGGATCCGTTAATATTTCATATAATTTTGGATCAGTCTTTTTTAATCTTCTTAATTCATTATTACATCCCATATAGTTATTGCTAAAAAATTCAAACAAATAATTATCACTAATTCCATCTTGTTCAACCATAATACATTCAATATTTTCTATCTTGTGTAACTCCTGTAACATTTCTGTTACATCATCACCGAAACGTATGAAGTAAAATGCTTGATACGCTTTATCTGCAACTTCTAAGCAATCCAGATTTAAAATAAAATCATCTAATTCAAAATCAAGTTTCCAGGCAGCAACATTATGTACATAGTCCATTATATTGTTATTAGAATCTGGTTTGTCCTTAATAATGAATTGATGAATATGTCTTAATCTATCTTCTAAATTAACTGGTGTTAAATCAATACCTAACCCAGCCAATTTTTTAAACATATCTTTCTCTATGGCATCAAAATCAAATGATGCATCCTGATTTTCATCAGTATTAATCTGAATAAGAAGATATGTATCTGTTTTATAATAATAAAACCTGTACTTAAAATCATAGTCTCTTAAAATATCAAACACAGCCTGCTTATCCTTAAGATTCTTGCAACTAACCGTATAAAGCTTATTAGATAAATGATCTTCTAATACAAATACACCTGATTCAGATACCTGCTTAATACCATATTTTTTTTCTAAAAATTGTGGTGCAATATATGCTGGCACAATAGCTTTTTTTATTGCTTTAAATTTATCTTTTTTACGAACTTTAACTTTTTTAGGTCTGACTTTTTTATCTTTATTTTTCAATTTTCTCCTCCATATTTTTTAAATGTATCTATTATTTTCACAGGACTTCCTGAAATTGAATATGCATTATTCAATACTGCTCCTAAATATATTGCACCATCTAAAACGCAATTAATAAAGCATACATTCTGCATATTAACATGTGCAAAATTGCAATTCTTTAGAAAGCAATTTATAAATATTGCACCATCAAGATCAATAGTCCTAAAATCATAACCTTCCATCCTCTCATTCATAAATACCTTTTTATTAATCTGCATCCTTTTTTTAATTTCTTTATCATAATTGAATTTATCTTGCTTAGCTGCAAGCGAAGAATTAGCTCTAGCAATTATATTTTTCGTATCTTCCATAAGACTTTTATTCTTCAGCTCAATAACTTTTATAAACCACTTCTGACGTAAATTAATATGCTCTATATCATCTGGAGACAGTATTTCTGGATATTCATGATTTTCCCTATAAGAAAGCAAATATACAGGTTCCTTATCTTTTTCCTTGTACCCTACCTTTCTTTCTTTATAGCTGCTGTTATAGAATTGCTCTAACATATTGTCTGCATTATCTAGTGTAAATTTGGCTACATCTTTTAAATTATGAGACATAGTTACTTCTAGAACTAATACACACGCAGGATCTAATGCTTCTTTCGCTTTTTTTTCATTCAATGCTTCCTGGTATCTTCTATCAATAAATTCAGGTGCAATTCCTAACTTATTCATATTGCAGTTATATTCTTCAACATATTCTGTATATCTATTAACATCCGGAATATTATGTGATATTTCATATGTAGCAATAAGTTCAATTTTTTCATCATCCATATTAACAAATCAGCCCCTTTATTAACTTATTTATGCTAATTGTATAACTTTTACATAAATATTCCTTGACAGTCATAACATTATTTTCATTAGTATTTGGCAGTATTGAAAAAACAAAACATAAAAAAACTTCGTGTCATTATGACACGAAGTTTTTAAATTCATATTATAAAATTATAAAATATATTAAATTATTAACTCTAACATTCTAATACTATGCTCTATTAATTTCTCACATTCCAATAGTTTTGTACCTATGCAAAACTGAATAGTTCTAAAACTTTCCTGATTGGTATATCTCTGTATCTTTTGGGAAATCATCTTCAAGTAATTATATGAAAGCCGTTATGCTTGCGCAACAGGCTCCTCAATATCATACCCAGACTGACAATGGTGTTATCCTGCATCAAGCCATATATTCTAGCAAACCTAATGAATATCTTTCATTTATTAGTCTATATGAGCTTGTAGCAAACTGGAAATCATCTTTTGTAATAATCAATGGTAAAATTATTGATAGAAAAATTGTAGGACAATTAAATTACTGTTATGGTGATAAATGCAGAAGTGGAAATCCTAATTTTTGTTATGGAGCAAGCTATATGACAGAAAATCCATTTGGCTGCCACAGACTTCAAGTAAGTGCTACTAATAATCCATGGTGGTCATTTTATAGACTAATAGGAAATACATATATTCTTAATCAAGAAGAACTAAAAAAACGAATTGACTCTTATGCATCTATATATTGCATATGTCCTTGTTTTAATTACCAACAAATTATGAAGGCATATAATTCTTTACCTGTTAAGTTATCACAAAAGAAATATGCTAAATTATGGGCTGACGGATTTGGACTAAAAATGTAACTACATTATCGGCTTTGAACCAACCTTTTATGTTTTGGAGATGTGGGAATGAATAATATTATTAAATACAGGAGGTAATAACAATGAATGCATTAGAAAAGATTGTAAAAAGCAATCGCATGCCTGTACTTTTTGTTGGGTCAGGCATTTCAAGAAGATATTTGCAAGACTATCCAGATTGGAGTGAACTTTTACGAAAATCTTTTGATATGTATAATAAAGACTCTTATCAATACCAGAAATATATTTATATACGAAAGGATGGTGTTTTATGACAACTATTGACAGACTTTTAGATAAATCCAAGGAAGCATTCGTAATGGCTATTGAAATTTACAACAAGCCAACTATAAAATATAGACTTGAGGGATTTAGCTTTTTTATATGTAATGCTTGGGAATTGATGCTAAAAGCTCATATAATAAATAAATTTGGAGAAAATTCTATATACTATTCAAATAAACCAAATAGAACTATTACACTAGAAAATTGTGTCTGTAAGATTTTCACAAACGAAAACGCTCCTTTGCGTAAGAATCTTGAAAAAATAATAGAATTAAGAAATACAAGTACTCATTTCATTACAGAAGAATATGAGTCAATATACATTCCTCTTTTACAAGCGTGTGTATTTAATTTCGTAGATAAAATGATGGAGTTTCACAATATCGATATGACAACAATAATACCCGAAAACTTCATAACGCTATCTGTTCGTTTCAACTCTTTAAACGAAATCGAAATACGAGGTAAATATGAAGAACAAATAGCAGAGAAATTAGTATCTATTCAACATACTTTAGAACCTATGGTTGAAACTAATAACAATGCATTTGCAATTAAAGTTGAACATTATCACTATATGACCAAAGATAAGAACAACGCAACAGAAATATATCATCTTGAAAAAGATGCACATGATGGCGTTCGTATTATTAAAGAACTTAAAAATCCTAATGATACACATAAATACAGTGCTAAAGCGTGCATTAAAGAAATTAATAAAAGAATTCAAAAAGACCATATTAAGCTATTATTCAATGGGAATGAAGTGCAATTTAATATGTATCATTTTAATCTTTTTACATTATATTTCAACATCAAAAATAATGAAAAATTATGTTTTACATACCATGTATCAGCACAGCCACAGTATAGCTACTCACAACAAGCTATTGATTTTATTTACAATGAAATTAAAAAGGAACCCGATACAATACTTAATAATCTGAAAAATAAGCAAAAAAAATAGTCAACCCCAGGAGCAAAGGATTCTAAGTACTATGTACCTACTCCCATTCGGGAACCCAGCTTTCTTCCATCACAAGTTGACTATAGTAAGTATACTTACATTTTATTATATTGTCAAGTTGCTTTATATATTCATAAATGATATGAATTATGGAAAAGGCTGTAAATAAGTGATTATTATTGTATAACGAAACTACTTCATTAAATGAAATCTGAGGACGGAACAGGCAGCCGTCACGCCCTTGTGGTCTTAAAGAGATGTGGGATTGTCACCCCACCTATTTCATTTATTAGTAAGGTAGTAGCTTCGGTTACCACATTTTTTATTTGACTTTATGGTATATAAATGGTAAGATTTAATCCAACAGAAATGGTCGTTGTTTAAAATGACTAGCGAGAATCCCTCTTACCATTTATATGGAAAGAGGGATTTTTTCCTTTATATTGACTTAATAACACTATTATATTATTATATATCTTAAGAAGATATGGCTAACTTGTTTGGCT
>ENA-OOSX01000110-OOSX01000110.1-human-gut-metagenome-genome-assembly--contig:-NODE-110-length-50492-cov-11.402760_pt1 | contig 50492 bp, 40 predicted proteins | sample MGYA00241315_ERZ501225 | MGnify/ENA primary metagenome ERZ501225 (study PRJEB25962, sample SAMEA2042496) | human gut metagenome | biome: human gut; feature: human-associated habitat; material: faeces... | reverse complement strand
TAGCCAGTCAGACAGGTGTGATAGCGGATGTGATAGGCTATTCACCGAGAAATGCAGCAGCAGCCAGACATTCATACGGCATCATATATCCGACGGACTTTGCGGCACATATATTTTATCTGATATTGGCGGTGAGCTGCCTTGGTATATGGAAGAGAGTACAGGAAAACGAAAAATACAGATATCTGGCATGGCTCAGATGGCTTATAGTGATAGCAGCAGCTGTATTTATATATATAAAAGCAGGAGCATTTACAGGAACAGTCTGCCTGACAGGATTCTTGGTTTTGATGGGTCTGATTTATCTGCTTGAGAGGAAAAATCTGGCGCGCAGGGTGTGTGAGATATTTAAATACCTGCCGATAGTGTGGACGAGTCTTTTTCTTGCACTCAGCTATTTTTATAGTGAGAGCAATGCTATAATGGTTAAAATAGACTCTGTACTGTCTCAAAGGCTGATGGTGAGCCACAAAGTGTGGAGTGAGTATAGCATCAAGCCATTTGGACAGTTTATAGAGGAACAGGGCTGGGGAGGTGTTGCAGACCCGACCGGGATAGACCCTGCAAAGTATTTCTTTATAGATGATATGTATATTAGGATGCTGTTTGAGTATGGAATAATAGTGTTTGCTGTAGTGCTGATATTATTAATATTTATTGGTCACAAGGCAATAGCGACAAAGCAATATGTGCTTTTTGCAGCAATAGTCATGGTTGGAGTGCACTCCTTTATGGAACACCATCTGCTGGAGATTGCATATAATCCTTTCCTGCTTGTACTGCTTGCCGGTATAGATACTGCTGATAAGGAAAAATCCGGGAGAAAGATATGAACTCAAAAAAATGGATAATCCAGTACCTTGAGGTACTTCTTGATATAATTGTGATGTTTACATCTTATCTGATTGCAAACTGGTACAAGTTCGGTTTCTTTAGAACGGGACTTATAAACCATACAGAGCACTATCTTACACTTTTTCTGGTGGAGCTCGTGGCATATGTGGTAGTACATTTCGTGGCATTTGCAGATGATAATCTGATAAACCGAAAGCTATTTCCTGAAATATACAATGTCCTGAAAATGTATGTATATGTGGGTGCAATCACAGTCGGCTGTGTATATTTCACAAAAACAAGTGAATATTTCTCCAGAGGGCAGATGGGTATGACCTTCATACTGAGTACCATATTCACTGTGATAGTCAGACAGCTGCTGAAAAGACTGGTGACAAAGGAATATCACCGCTCAGGGGCCAATGAGAAAATTATGCTTGTCACCACCTCAGACCAGGTGGAGCGAGTGATAAAAAAGATAAAGACCACAAGAAACTGGGATTTTCGTATATCGAATATTGCAATTCTGGACTGTGATATGGTCGGTGAGATAGTAGACAAGATAGAGGTCGTCGCAACTGCCGATAACCTGCTTCAGGTGATATCAACAGCAGAGATAGACTCAGTGTTTGTACATCTGCCGGACAACTATCCGTTTAAGCAGAGAGAGTTTGTTACAGTGCTCAATGAAATGGGCAAGACAGTGCACCTGAATGTCAATGAGTATGAGGCCAAGGTCGGTGAGCACTATATGGATTTCCTTGGAAAATACGCAGTGGTCACATGGAAGAATAAGACATACCGCGTAAGGCATCTACTTATTAAAAAGCTGATAGATCTGCTGTTTGGTGTGGCCGGAAGCATACTTATAGTGCCTGTGTGGCTTGTTGCATTTATAGGCAAAATAGTCACAGGCGACCATGGACCGGTGCTCATATCGCTTGTCAGAGTCGGCAAAAACGGACGAAGATTTTATTACTATAAATTCCGCGCCATGTACATGGATGCGAGGGATAGATATGACAAATGGATACTGGATGGAAAGAAGGGAAAAGACCCGAGATTTACACCGGTTGGAAGAATGCTTAGGGCATTAAGGCTTGAAAATCTGCCATCAGCCTGGAATGTGCTGTGGGGAGATATGAGCATGGTGGGAAATCCTGCTCCATCACTGCCAGAGTTTATAGAATACTCTGCATTTCACAGAAAAAGTCTATCGGTAAAGCCCGGAATCATAGGCTTCTGGCAGGTATACAGCAGGGAACACAGGCTGCTTACCGAGGAGGAGCAAAGCGAGTACGACCAGGAATATATACTGAACTGGACGGTGGGCCTTGATCTGAGGATTATTTTCAGGGCAGTATGTCCTCTGTGCAGGTCAGTGTCAAAGAGAGAGCTTGTCATGCCGGCACAGCTGGTTGATGAGATGAGATGCTTGAGCGAGCTAGTGAAGGATAGAGAGCCTTTAAGCTATGACATACAGGCATATCCGGCCACTGAAGACAGCGGAAAGCCGGTATACAGATTTATAAAGCGTCTGGTGGATATTGTTGCCTCACTGCTTGGACTTATAGTGCTGTCACCGGTGTTTATCATACTCGCTGTGATAATCAGAATGAGTGATGGCGGCAGCGTGTTCTATGGGCACACACGAGTCGGCTATAAGGGAAAGAAAATATCTGTATACAAGTTCAGGAGCATGAAGACGAATGCAGGTGATCTGGAAAAGATACTGACACCTGAACAGCTGGAGCAGTATGTAAAGGAATTTAAGATAGACAATGATCCTCGAATCACAAAAATAGGAGGCTTTCTGCGAAAGACCAGCCTTGATGAGCTGCCACAGCTAATCAACATACTTAAGGGTGAGCTCTCCATAGTGGGACCGCGTCCAATCGTGGAGAAGGAAACCGAGATATACGGCAAGGACATCGCAAAGCTTCTGAGCGTAAAGCCGGGGCTGACAGGTTACTGGCAGGCATATGCCAGAAACAATGCCACCTATGAGAGCGGAGAGCGCCAGAGGATGGAGATGTACTATGTGGAGCACTGTTCGCTTTGGCTGGATATAAAGATACTTTTCAGAACCGTTTTCTCTGTAATCAGGGAGGATGGAGCACAATAATCAGAACATATGTGAGAAATATGATGAAGAAATTGGATTTAAATAGTATAAAAATAAGCCTCATAATACCTACTCTCAACGCTGCAGAGTATATGCCAGGTCTGATAGATATACTGGGCAGACAGAGCCGTAAGCCTGATGAGATAATAGTGATAGATTCAGAATCCGAGGATGCCACAGTGCGAATGGCAGAGCAGGCAGGCTTTAGGACACTAAAGGTCAAGAGAAGCGAATTTGACCATGGTGGCACGAGAAACTATGCTGTAGCCATGTCAAAGGGCGACGTAGTGATGTTTTTGTCGCAGGATGCACTGCCTTCAGATGAACACTATGTGGAGAATATGCTGGCAGGCTTTGAAAACGAAGATGTCGTCATGATATCAGCCAGACAGCTCCCAAGAAAGGATGCAAAGCCGGATGAGGCATTAGTCAGGGAGTTTAATTATCCTGCTGAAAGCTTTGTCAGAAGCAAAGAGGATATACCAAGACTTGGAATAAAGGCATATTTCTTCTCAGATGTATGCTCAGCCTACAGACGTGATTTCTTTGAAGACATAGGCGGCTTTGAAAGCCCACTGCTCACAAATGAGGATATGCTGATGGCAGCCAGGGCACTTAAGGCAGGATACAAGATAGGCTATTGTGCCACAGCGCAGGTGTATCACTCACACAACTATACATTTAAGCAGCAGTACAAGCGCAACTTTGATGTAGCGGTCTTTATGGAGACCTATAAGGATGAGATAAAGTGTGACGGTACCACAGGTGAGGGTATCAGGATGGTACTTTTCATAGAAAAAAAGCTCTTAAAGCAGTTCAAGATTGGGGCAGCAGTGCACTGCATATTTGACAGTGCGGCAAAGTTTCTGGGCAACAGGGCCGGAAGAAAGTGGAAGAGGAAGAATGCATGAATCATTATATTAAAGAAATATATATAAAAAAGCTTCGTCACTTATCTGATATAAAAATAGAACTAAATAACGAACATATGCAGCACCTTTTGCTGACTGGAAAGAATGGCTCAGGAAAAACGTCGTTGTTAATAGCTCTTGCAGAAAAATTAAACAATATTTGCAATGATATTGATGAGAAAGAGATATCTGATATTCAAAATGGAATAGAGGTTTCTTTTAATAATAAAAATACTTTGAATGAGGTATTTCAGAATGGAAGCTTTATAACAGCTTTTTTTATGGCTGATAGGAAAACTGAAATAGAACAGCCTACAGGAGTGCAGGATATCAAACTTAGGAAGATATATGACATTGATGATAATCCCGGACAGATTTTGTTAAAGTATATGGTTCATTTAAAAACCCAGCAGGCCTATGCAAAAAATGAATCTGACAGCAAAACTGTTAAAAGGATAGCTGATTGGTTTGAACATTTTGAAAATGCCCTGAAGGTATTACTGGATGACGCGTCTATTTCTTTGGAGTATGACTACAAAAATTATGATTTTAGAATTCATCAGAAAGGACGAAATGCATTTAATTTCAATGAACTTTCAGATGGATATTCATCGGTAATATATATAGTATCTGATTTGATGCTTAGAATGGATAGAAACTGGCTGCTTAAAGATACTCTTTGTGTGTATGATGAAGAGGGAATTGTGCTTATAGATGAATTGGAAACGCATTTGCATATAGAACTGCAAAAGAAAATATTACCATTTTTGACAAGCTTCTTTCCTAATATTCAGTTTATTATAACAACGCACTCGCCATATATTTTGAACTCAATTGACAATGCAATGGCATTTGATATGGAGTATCATGTTGAGTTGGATAATCTGACCGGATTTTCGACAGATGATTTGGCAGAGGCATATTTTGATGTGGATAGCTATTCTGAGCAGTTGAAAAGAAGAATGGACAAATATCATCTATTATTGACGCAAAAGGTATTAAATGATGAGGAAAAAGCAGAAAGAGCAAAATTGCGATATGAATTAAAAAAATCGTTAAAGAAATTTGAAGGCACAGAACTTGCAGAATTATATGATGAAATGGACAAAAAGGAGTCCTTATGATAAAAATAAACAGGGTTGAAACAGAGCAAACGAGGTGTGCTGAAGAAGATTTAAGACTGGCAAAAGAGGATGGAACAACCTATAATACAAAGAATGTAAATATTGCATTGAGAGAGGTGTTTCATAGCAAATGTTATATCTGTGAGAATAAATCCAGCACATCATATCAAATTGAACATCTTGTGCCGCATAGAGAAAATGCTTATTTAAAATATTCCTGGGATAATTTGTTTTTTGCATGTGCTCATTGCAATGGGATTAAATCGGATAAGTATAATCCTATAATTGATTGTACAAAAGTGGATGTGGAAAAGAAAATAGCGTTTAGAAAAGAAGGGTATTTTGGTGCTGATGAAAGATTTATATTTAAAGCTTTGGACAATGATATAGAAACAAAAAATACTGTAGAGTTATTAGAGGCTGTCTATTATGCGTCTTCTACAGTGCAAAAAGAGTTTGAATCAAGGCTGTTACGGAAGCATTTGAGAGAAGATTTGTCTAGATTCAAAAACTATATCAGGGAGTATGAAGAGCTTGACACTAAAGAGGAAAAGGAAGATATGGAGTGCCTTATAAGAAATGAATTAAAAGACAGTTCTGAATTTACGGCATTCAAGAGATGGCTGATAAGGGATAATGCCAAATTCTACAATGATTTGGATGGATTCCTGGATGAAGGACAAAATAATGCATAGCACAGACAAGATAGCCATTCTCATGGCTACATACAATGGAGAAAAATATATATGTCAGCAGATAGACTCTATCCTGTCGCAGACCTGCAAGGACTGGGAGCTATATATACACGATGATGGCTCTACAGACAACACGATAGCTGCTGTAGAAAGCTATGTGGAAAAATACCAGGATAAGATACATCTGATAGATGGTAAATCAACCGGCGGCGCAAAGTACAACTTTTTCTATATGTTTGATCAGGTGGAAGCGCCATACTATATGACCTGTGATCAGGACGATGTATGGTTGGAAAAGAAGATAGAGCTGACATATGATAAGATACTGGCTATTGAGGACAAAGCAGATATTCCGTGCCTGGTATACACGGAGCTTCGCGTGGTAGATAGCGAGCTGAATACAATAGCGGACACGATGAGCGAATACCAGAGTCTTGACTGTCACAAGCGTACAATCAACCAGTTTATATTGCAGAATTCTGTGACAGGCTGTACAATGATGGTAAACAGGGCCTTAAGAGATAAGATGCTTCGCATCACAAATATAGACAACACTATAATGCATGACTGGTGGGCAGCACTTGTAGCTGCACAGTTTGGTAAAACAGCATTTATAGATGAGCCGACGATACTGTACAGACAGCATGGAGACAACAGTCTTGGGGCACTTGGGATAAATAAGCTCTCATATATTGTACGCCGTGTCTGGCAGAAAAAACAGATACAGGAGAGCATGAGGCTGGGACGGCTTCAGGCGAGAGAATTTGCAAAGACATATAATCTGCCAACTGACAGTCTGGCAGTAAGGTATGCGGCACTGGAAGGTAAATCCAGACGCGTAAGACAACGGTTTTATAAGGAAAATGATATGTATAAGACCGGGACTATGAGACGGCTGGGACAGGCTGTGTGGGGATGATTTGACAAAAGTATCAGTAGAGAGTATAATTCTTAGGCATTTAGTGACAAATATTATTTTAGATTAGGAAAGAATTTAATTGTTATGGAAGAAAAATTTATAAAAAAAGTATTTGGAATAACATTGTTGGTTTATTTTGCTTCTATATGTTTAGTATATTTAGTGTCAAGTAAGCAGTTTCACTACCAGGAAACTCAGAGTGACACTGTCTCACAGTCTCAGGTAGTGGGAGAGTTTACTGAGGGAGATACGATTAAGCAGACCTTTACGGTTGATAGTCAGTATCTTGAAGGGGTGACAGTTACCCCAGCCACCTATGGTAAAACTGCAAATGGAACGCTTGAAACGAAGATTACAGATGCAACCGGAAAAAATATTGCTGATATTGATGTGGATATGTCAGAGCTAAGTGATAATCAGCCATATGATATAGAATTGCCTGAAAAAATCAAGGTGGATAATAATGAAAGCTACACATTAGAATTGATTTGCAAATCATTGGATGATGACAGTCAAATCTCTTTTTACTATGGAAATTCTATCAAGATGGCAAAAGGAGAGATATCCAAATCATATGATGATAGCACTCGCGTGTATGTAAATAACGAGGGTCTTGAGGGGGAGTTATGCCTCTCTATAGATGGAATGAACACAATATGGTTTGGCAACTATTATTGGATAATAATGGGAGCAATAGGAATTCTTCTTATTGTTTATTTTGTTGTATCATTAAATAAATGGAAATCAGGTAAACAAACAGTGGTTATTGCATTCTTAGATTCTGTTTCACATTACAAGTTCCTGATAAGTCAGTTGGTAAAGAGAGATTTTAAGACTAAATATAAGCGTTCTGTGCTTGGTGTGTGTTGGAGCTTTTTGAATCCACTCTTAATGATGCTTGTTCAGTATGTGGTATTTTCTACTATATTTAGTTCGGGAGTGGCGAATTACCCTGTATATCTGCTTAGTGGAATTGTTATGTTTAACTTCTTTAATGAATGTTGTGCTATGGGAATTTCAGCTATAACATCAAACTCTTCACTTATAACAAAGGTATATGTACCTAAATATATATATCCTCTGTCAAGGGCAATGTCATCATTAGTAAACCTTGGATTTTCACTTATCCCTTTGCTCATAGTGACATTTGTTACAGGATTATGGCCTAGACCGGCATTTATATTATTGCCATTTCCTATCATATGCATGATGATATTTAGTCTGGGAATGAGCTATTTCCTTAGTACGTCAATGGTGTTTTTTAAGGATACGCAGTTTATATGGAATGTACTGAGCACAGTGTGGCTCTATGCGACACCTATTTTCTATACAGAAAATATTATTACTTCACCTATATTATTAAAAGCTTTTCATTGTAATCCGATGTATCAGTTTATATACTTTGTGAGAAGCATTCTCATAGATGGGGTATCACCGTCACCACAGCATTATTTATATTGTATTCTGCTATCAGTTGTACCATTTATACTTGGTTTCTGGTTCTTTAAAAAGAATGAGGACAAGTTTATTTTCAATCTGTAATCATTAAGGAGTATGACCTATGAACATGATAGAAGTAAAAGATGTGTCTATATGCTTTCGAATGGCAAATGATAAATTGAATAGCCTGAAAGAGTTTATGATCCAGAAAGTGAAGGGAAAACTCAAATATGAGGAATTCTGGGCACTTAAAGATGTGAGCTTCAATGTGAAAAAAGGTGAGGTTGTGGGAATAGTAGGTCACAACGGAGCCGGAAAAAGTACAATATTGAAGGTAATCTCAGGGATTATGAAGCCTACAGAGGGAACTGTCGTAACACATGGTAATATTGTTCCAATGCTAGAGCTCGGAAGTGGCTTTGATATGGATCTTAGTGGCAGAGAAAATATATATCTTAATGGTTCAATACTGGGATATTCAAAAGAGTTCCTGGATGAAAAGTTTGATGAAATCCTTGAATTCTCTGAGCTTGGAGAGTTTATAGAGCAGCCAATTAGAAACTATTCCTCCGGAATGCTTATGAGACTGGCTTTTTCGGTGGCGACTATTGTGAATCCGGAAATACTGATTGTGGATGAAATATTAGCTGTAGGAGATGCTGACTTTCAGGAAAAAAGTAAGAATAAAATGCTTGATTTGATGAGTGGCGGAACTACAGTGCTATTTGTATCACATATGATATCTCAGATACGGGAGATGTGTGATACAGTTGTTTGGCTTGATCATGGCAAAGTAAAGATGATTGGTGGGGCAAAAGAGGTATGTGATGCATATCAGTTTAAGAAGAGTGAAAACGATGAATTGTCGAAGCTTTACTTTGATGATGGAACAGGCTTTAATGAGAGAGCTACATTTACTCAGGTTATGCCGATGGATGGTAATATCTTTAAACAGGTATATGAATTCCCGACAAAATGCCAGCATGTGAGATATGATCCGGTAGAGGGTACAACGATATCGCTTAGTGACTTGAAGATTGTAGCAGAAGATGCAAATGTCAATATTATAGCTACGAATGGCAGACAAGTTGATGATGTATTCTATTTTGGAAAGGATGATCCTTGGATAGATATGTCATTTAGTCATGGCGTTTCAAGTGTAGAAATAACTGGTGTTGTAAGAGAAGTCAATGAAGATGCAATGTAAATATGAATAGTGGAATAGTATTAAATATTAAAAAAAATGGTCTGTTTGCAACTGCCAAAAAAATCAAGAGAAAGCTTGATGAAGAAAATGCATATAAAATCTGGCAGGAGAAAAACCGACTTGATGATAATTTGCTAGAGCTGCAAAGAAGATACCTTTTCAAAGAGGACTATAAATTTAGTATAGTCGTGCCGGTATATAGAACCAATGCAGAATATCTAAGAGCTATGATTGATTCTATAAAAGCACAGACATATTCTGATTGGGAGCTCTGTATTGTCGATGCTAGCGAATATAAATCTGGTGAAGATAAAGAGACTATCAATATAATTGAAAAGTATCTGGCTGATGATAAAAGGATTAAATTTAAAGTTTTAGAGGAAAATCATGGGATTTCAGCAAATACAAATGCTGCTATAGAAATGGCAACAGGAGATTTTATTGTTTTTGCAGATCATGATGATATGTTAGCTCCGGATGCACTTTTTGAGTGCGCAAAACTTTTAGAGAATGAGCCTGATGCAGATATTATATATTCAGATGAAGATAAAATAGTTGCTGGTGGTACAAAACGCTTCCAACCATATTTCAAACCGAATTTTAATATAGATCTTTTAAGAGCTAATAATTATATTTGTCATTTGTTTGTAGTAAGAATGTCGATTGCTAAGCAGGTTGGAATTTTAAATCCTGACTTGGATGGTGCACAGGATTATGATTATATTCTTAGGTGTGCAGAAAAAACTGATTCTATATATCATATACCTAAGATATTATATCATTGGCGATGCCATGAAAATTCTACATCTGAAAATCCTGATAGTAAGCTTTATGCATTTAAAGCCGGAAAAAAAGCACTTGAAGACCATATTAAAAGAAAGAAAATTGATGCTAAGGTTGAAGAAGGACCATATCATGGGACTTATCACATCATATATGGGTATAGTAAGACAACGCCAATAACTATTATTGTGGTTGGTGATAGAATATATGATAAGGCATGTGTGGATTCAATTGAGTGCAGTTCCAAGTATGTTAATAAGAATTACTTGTTTATAGAAAAAAAAGAACAGATAAAAGAAGTTGTAAAAGATATACGAACTGATTATGTATGGATTATAAATAACAGATTTGAAGTCAAGAGCTTAAAATGTATAGAAGAAATGCTTGGATATTTAACAAGACCGGAGGTAGGAGCAGTAGGTGCAAAAATATGTAATAAGAAATATATTTTGCAGGCTGGCATAGATGTAGATCAGGAAGGAAGCGTTATATATCCGTTTAAGGGATATGGAAGATTCGAAGCAGGAAATTTTAACAGACTTGTAAGTACAAGAGATTGTTATTCAGTCTCATCAGACTGTGTGATGTTAGATAAGAGTGTATTATTATCTATGATAATGCCGGATAAGGCTGGATGTGAGAATGATTTAGAATTAATCCTGGGTAAGACTTTGAAGAAATTAAATAAATATGCAGTATACAATCCATATATTGAGATTGAAGCGCGATAAAAGATAAGCAATTGAAGGGTGCAGGTTATTATTTATGAATACTATCAAGCAAAATATAAAAAAAGTAGCAAGACCAATTTATCATAAAGTAGTTCCGGAGAAGGTAAGAGCACGTAGGGCAGCAAGATTAAATCGCAGTTTGGAATATGAAACATGGATTACTATGCTTGAAGCAAATGAGAACTATGATGAGAAGTTTGAATATAATCCTAAGATTTCAATTTTGGTACCTGTTTATAATGTACTGGACAGACATCTTATTCCTTGTATTGAGTCTGTACTTAATCAGGTATATACAAATTGGGAGCTTTGTCTGGCTGATGACTGTTCTTCATGGGATAGTGTGAGAGAGACTCTTGCAAAGTATGAAGGAAACGAAAAAATCAAGATTGTCTACAGAACAGAGAATGGTCATATTTCACGTTGCACAAATTCAGCGCTTGAAATTGCGACAGGGGAATTTGTCGCATTTATGGATTGTGATGATGTATTGCGTCCAAATGCACTTTATGAAGTTGTAAAAAAATTGAATGAAAATCCCAATTTGGATTTTATCTATAGTGATGAGGATAAAATTGATGATGATGGTTTCAATAGACATATGCCACATTTTAAGCCGGATTGGTCTCCGGATACATTAATGTCACATATGTATACTTGTCATTTTGGAGTGTATCGCAGAAGTATTGCAAATGAGATAGGTGGATTAAGAGCTGGTTATGAAGGTGCACAAGACTATGATTTTACTCTTAGATTTACTGAAAAGACAAATAAAATAGCTCATATTGATAAAATCTTATATCATTGGAGAGAAAGAAAAGAATCAACAGCTTTGGATCCATCTGCAAAGCCATATATATTCGAGGCTGCAAAGAAGAGCAAGGAAGATGCTCTTGCGAGACGTGGTCTCAAGGCTAATTTGGAAATGGTAGATATAATGTATCAATATAGGGTGAATTATATCTCGCAGACCAATCCGCTTATAAGCGTGATAATACCATCAAAAGACAACTATAAAGTCTTAAAAAGATGTATAGAGACCTTGTATGAAATTACCAGATATAGGAATTTTGAAGTTATTCTTGTGGACAATGGAAGCAATGACGAAAATAAGAAACTGTATCAGGGATTAGCAGACAAGTATAATTTTAGATATATCTATGAAAAAATGAACTTTAACTTTTCAAGAATGTGTAATATAGGAGCTAAAGAAGCTAAGGGTGATTACTACTTATTTCTAAATGATGATATTGAAATAATTAATGAGGAATGGCTTGAAAGAATGGTTGGACATGCAGAATTAGAGCATGTTGGAGCAGTTGGGGCAAAGCTGTTATACCCGAATAGTAAGAAAATTCAGCATATTGGTGTTATCAATATTGCTAATGGTCCAGTTCATGCATTTATAGGTTATAATGATGATAATATATATTATTTCGGACGAAATAAAATAGATTATAACTGGCTTGTTGTTACGGCTGCTTGTATGCTCGTAAATGCTGCAAAGTTTAATAAAGTAAATGGGTTTAATGAGGATATGCCGGTTGCATATAATGACGTTGAACTTTGTTTTAGGCTTGTAGAGGCTGGATATTATAATGTTGTTAGGAATGATGTTATACTTTATCATCATGAATCGGTAAGTCGTGGTAACGATTTGAAAAGTGAGAAAAAGTTTAAACGATTAATGGCAGAACAAAAACATTTATATAAATTGCATCCGTACTTTAAAAATAAAGATCCATTTTATAGCTCAAATCTGACACAGCATGCTCCTGATTTCTCATATAATATGATGAAAGAGAATATTGGAAAGTGTGTTGTTGAAGAATGTACAAAGGAATTTGATATTTGTAGAAAAGTTGTGAATGCGATTGATAATATTTATGTAGGAAATAAATGTATAATTGAGGGATGGGGATTTTATAATGAAAAACCGTATAATGGGAATATACAATTATTACTGAAATCAGATAATAAGTCCTATCTAATAACTACTCGTAAGATTTTTAGAAGCGATTTGGCTATTCATTTTAAGCGAAAACCAGGTGCAGAATTATCAGGATTTATATGTGAGTTCGACAAAATTGATGCAGGTAAGTATCAAATATATGTGTGCTGTAATGGAAAAGCAACGAAGACAAAACGACATATTATAATAAACAAATGAAATCATTTGTTGTAGGAGTAAGAAATGTCAAAAAAAAATATTAGCAAAATATCATTATGGATTTTAATATTTAGTATATTAAGTCTTGTGACAGTAGCCATGGTTTGGTCCCCTCGTAAAGAATTAAAGATTCGCGGAAATGCTGATAATTTATTAGAACGATATGATACATCGGATATAATAGAATATAGCGGTTGTTATATAAATCAAAGTGGTCAAATTTGTATTAATGGAGTAGATCCGCATATTGTTTTTAAAAAAGAAAATATTAAGAATGTAACAACAATTGTTATTAAATTAAAAGATAAAGTATCTGGCGATTTAGATGTACAGTTATATTTTGATGATGGCAATGAATTTAATGAAAATGATAGTTGTATAAAAACTATTTTTTCAGGGGATGACAACGTAGGGTTTGAACTTACTAACAAAAGCCTTAAACAAATTAGAATAGATGTTGATTCTGATTTTAACTTTGATGATATAGAAATATATTCAGGTAAGTCAATAATTAGTATTGACAAAGAAAATATGCATTATGAAAGAATAATTTACTCTATTTGTTTTACTGTTTTTATTATATCGATTTTATTATTTATAGACAAAAAATTGAATTTTAGTGATACAATTATTTGCTTTATCGGTAGAAAATATAAAATAGCATTAAGAGATTTACTTATATTTATAGTTTCTTTGGTTATAGGAGCTATAATTGCGTATTTTGTTAGTGGACTAAAGTTTATGTATAGTACGTGGCTATTTTGTTCTGCTATAGTCGCTATTATTTTATTTATATTGATTAGCTATAGAACGATAAAAGATAAGCCGGAGAAATTACTTGTCAGGCTGGTTTTTGTTTCTTCTATTACTATGTTATTTGTTTCTCCAATTGGTCATATTAGTTGGGATATTGATTCACATTTTAAATTTGCAATAAGTTCTTCGTCTGTTGCACATATAGGTTTATCAGAACCAGAGTTAGAAGTCTTGACTAATGGGGGGAATTTTATTCAGAATACAGACACTTATGCTCAAAATATTGAAAAGATTAATACTTTAAACAAGAATAGTGATGCAATAATAAAATATATAGATCATAATATTTCTTTGACGGCATTGCCTAGTGGAGTTGTGATTGCCTTGCTAAGATTGTTTGGAGCAAACTTTTTTGTGATATATAAATTTGGACAAATTCCAATAGTATTAGTATATTCATTATGTTGTTATTTTGCCATGAAACGATTACATAGTGGAAAAATGATATTAGCTGTTGTGGCTATGTTTCCAACATCTTTATTTATAGCAAGCAATTATTCTTATGATACATGGGTTATTGGATTTGTCATGATTGGAATGGCGTATTTTGTGGGCAACTGTCAGGAAGAAGGTGTGGTTTCGACAAAAGATACGGTCATTATGGTTATAGCATTTGCAATAGCAATAATTCCAAAGCAAATTTATTTAGCATTTTTGATAATTCCATTTTTGATGAAACGGAACAAAATTGAGAATAAGAAAAAATATTATAGCATTTGCTCTATGGCCTTTGTAATTATGTTATTTGATTTGCTATTGAAAACCATTTTTGAAACTTCAAAAGGCGGTGATGTAAGAGGTGGTGCAGGTGTTAATCCAACTGAACAGATATTGTATATTATTCATAACCCAGTAGAATATACACGTACGTTATTAAATTTTTTGAAAGACTATTTGTCAATTAGAAATATGAATGGGTTTATTGATCACTTTGCATATCTGGGAATTGGTACAACAACAGTTGCTATAATAGTATTTGCATTTTTGGTTTTTACAACATTAACAGATAAACGTGAATACGACGTTAAGGCATATTCGAAAATAGTTTATATATATGATATTTTGATGTTTTTTGGAACAGTAGTTTTGATAGCTACATCACTGTACATTGCATATACAGAAGTTGGTTCAAATACAATAGCTGGATGTCAATCAAGATATATAACACCATTGATTTATCCATTATTTGCCGTTTTGGGTGGTAGTGGAATCAGGTTGAAATTTGATTATAGAGTATATAATTATATTGTAATGATAATTATGCAAAGCGTTTCAATGTGGTGCATATATCAGTATATTTTAATCAAAATGTTATAGGGAGGAAAAATGATAAAACATGAGTTTGTGATTTGTGCATATAAAGAAAGTAAATATTTAGAAGATTGCATAATTTCATTGAAAAAACAGAAAAAAAAATCAAATATTAAGTTAGCAACATCAACACCGAACAACTATATTGAAAATTTATGTAATAAATATCAGATTGAAATGTTCGTTAATAAAGGTGAAAAGGGAATTGCGGGAGATTGGAATTTTGCATATTCATGCTCTGATGCGCAATATATAACAATAGCACATCAGGATGATATTTATAGAGAAAATTATTCAACTGAAATTATAAATACATTTGATAAATATCCACATGCTTTAATCGCGTTTTCAGATTACTCGGAGCTCATTAATGGAAATTTTTCTGACAATGGGTTTAATTTGAAACTGAAAAGGATAATGTTAAAGAATTTAAGGAATCATGACAAGGCATACAGAATTAAAAATAAGAGAAGTGCTATAAGACTTGGAAATGCAATTTGCTGTCCTTCTGTTACATATTCAAAGGAAGCTTTATGTGATTATGAACCGTTATTTAAAACAGGTTTTAGAAGTAATGTTGATTGGGAAACATGGGAAAGAATATCTAGAGCAGAGGGGGAGTTTTTATATTGTAATGAAATATTAATGGCACACAGAATTCATGAAGAGTCGGAAACATCAGCAGTAATAGGAGATAATTTAAGAAGTAAAGAGGATTATGAGATGTTTTTAAAATTTTGGAATAGACCGGTTGCAAAGGTCTTAACAAAAATATATTCTCTTAGTGAAAAAGAAAACAATGTATAGAAAGTAAGGTGTAGATATGAATCGGCTATTAATAGTAATCCCAGCGTATAATGAGGAAGAAAGTATAGAAGAAGTTGTGAATAATATTAAAGAAAATTATTCACAATTTGATTATGTTATTGTAAATGATGGCTCAAAGGATAGCACATACTCAGTTTGTGAAAAAAATAAATATAATATAATTGATTTGCCAATAAATCTTGGATTGGCAGGAGGATTTCAGGCGGGAGCAAAATATGCTTATTTAAAAGGTTACGATTGCTTTATTCAGTTTGACGCAGATGGACAGCATTTACCTGAATATATCGAAAAAATGCTAAAGAAGCTTGATGAAGGCTATGATATTGTTATTGGTTCAAGATTTGTGGATGAAAAAAAGCCTATTTCTGCTAGAATGTTGGGAAGCAGACTTATATCCACAGCGATAAAACTGACAACTGGAGTAAAAATAAATGATCCAACATCTGGTATGAGATTATATAGCAGAAAATGTATTAAGGAATTTGCACAGGAAATTAATTATGGACCAGAACCGGATACGATATCATATTTGATAAAAAATGGAGCAAAGGTTGCTGAGGTGCAGGTTGAAATGAAGGAGCGTGTTGCAGGAACAAGTTATTTGAATTTTGCAAGATCCATTTCTTATATGTTTAGAATGTTAATGTCTATATTGTTTGTACAGAATTTTAGAAAAAGATAGGGAGGATATAGAGTATGTCAACATCATTGAGAGTTATTTTATTTGTTGCGTCATTATGTGTTTTTTTCTTTATAATGAAGAAAATAAAGAAAGCAAAACTAAAAATTGAATATGCTTTATTTTGGATTGTATCAAGTATTTTATTATTAATTTTAAGTATTTTTCCTCAAATTGCATATTTTTTTGCAGATATATGCGGAATAAAAAGCCCGGTAAATTTTATATTTCTATTTTCAATAATGGTACTTTTTGTTCATAATTTTTATTTGACTTTAAGAATTTCCAATTTAGATAATATGATAAACAGTCTTACCGAAGAAATTGCAGTGAGAAATTATTATAAGAAAGAAGAGGAAAATGAAAGTAAATAAACTATTAACAATAGCGTGTCATAAATATGTTAGTAGTGAGACCTCTGAAAAAAATAATTTTGTTTGGAATATGATTGGAAGCATGATATTTGCGGCAGCATCAATGATATTATCTTTATTGATAATTAGAATAGTTGGTGAAGATGATGGAGGAATTTTTGCCATAGCAATAACAGTAGCGCAGATGCTTGCTTTTATAGAGTATTATGAAACAAGGACATTTCAGGTTACAGATACTAAAAGCACTTTTGAATTTGGACATTACAAGGCAGTAAAATATATTTTATTTGTTGTGTCGGTTGTTGTTAGTATCGTTTATTCGATATTGACAGCTAAATCAAATATATATAAGTGCATCGTTATTTTATTGATGTGTATTTATAGATTTGTTGATGCATATGCAGATTTATACGAGGGAGCATTTCAAAAAGATGGTCGTTTAGATTTAACAGGAAAATCTCAAGCATTTAGAACGGTTATGTCAGTTACTGTAATGTTAGTAGTTCTTATTATTACGAAAAATATGATTTTAGCTATATCGTTGTCAATTCTTATTGCAATACTTGGTTTGATTATTTTTGATGTAATGCCGATGAAAACATTTAGAAATATAGCTGTTATCTGGAATGAGAAATATATTTTGGGTATTCTCAAGAATTGTTTTCCTTTATTTATAGGTTCTTTTTTATGGTCATATATTTTAAGTGCTAGTCGAATAGCAATAGATGCAAAAATGGCATCAAACTATTCAGCATATTTTCAGACATTATTTATGCCTGTTTCTATTGTAAACCTATTTGCAACTTTTGTTATGAAGCCCGCGTTAACTAAATTAGCAGACGAATATGCTTCAGATTACAAGAAACCATTTATTGTTTCAATATCAAAAATATCAGTAATAATAGTAGGCTTTACTATAATTTGTATAATTGGGGCTTGGATTTTAGGAATTCCTGTATTACAGATTTTAACGGGTTCAGAATTAATACAATATAAGATGGTATTGATTTTACTTATGTTTGCGGGTGGAATTAATGCGTTATCTTATTTTGGTTATTATGTTTTAACTGTGATGCGAAAATCAGGAATGATAATTATAGGATATATAGTTTCTGCTATAGTTGCGAAATTGGCAAATGAATACTTAGTGGCTAGATATGGAATAAAAGGTGGCGCATACGGTTTTCTCACTTCTGTAATGGTGTTGTTTTTAATATTTTATTTTTGTATAATCTATACAATTTTAAAAAAGAACAAAAAAATATTAAGAAAAAGTTAAGAAAAAGTTAAGAAAAAGTTGAAAAAAATACAAGATTATAATATAATACTCCTTGTTTCTTTATATATAAATAAGGGGTATTTTATTATGCGAAAGATAAAAAACGAATTATGTAATAATAGACGTTTGTTAAGTGTAGTTTTAGCTATAATAGACGTGGCTTTTATTGCGTTATTATTAATTGGCTTATGTATGGGAATATTCGGAAAACATACATATAATTTTTCAATTGAATATGGAGAAGAGCATTCAAATAAAAACTATGCCCAAATGTATTATGCGCCCAGTGTTAAGAAAATGACAGAAGAGGATAGTATTAATGCATATTTTGAAAATAAAAAAGCGAATTTCAAAATAAAAATGAGTCTGGCAGAAATCAACAATAATTTATTTAGAGTTGATCCTATAAATACATTAGAGGTATATTCGATTAAGAGTATTACACTTTCTGATTTTTGGGGAAATTCCATAGAAGTATCTGGTTCGAAACTAGAAAAATACATATCATCTCGTAAGGATGTTGAGTATGAGGTACATGATGATGGCTTGTATATTACTGCACTTACTCAGGATAATATGTTTATTTTGTCACAAAAACTAAATTATAAGGTAGTTAAACTGTTTTTGAATAGACAATTAGTATTGTTTTATATAGGTACGTTTTGTTATTTGCTATTTGGTATTTTGCAATTTGTATTATTGTGTCAGAATAATGATGATAAGAAACATAGTAGGATTTTTAATTTCCTGTCTGCTTTCATAACATATATATTAACTGCATTAGGTGGAGCATTGCTATATGGTTTTTGGTATATGCAGAAAAATTTTAAAGATGTGCCAATAGGACAGATAATATATCATTTAAATACACCTTTGGAAGGAACAAATACTTCATCATTCAGTGTGATATTTATTTCCATTATTTTGATTATTATAATATGCGTTTTAATGGTTACATTTGGATTATTGATATTCAGAAAAAAGAAAAATAAGTGGATATATAAATTTTGGATGTCGCTTTTAGGGTGTATAGCAATTGGATATTCAATTATATTGTGTTGTTTCCATTTTGATATCATATCGTATTTAAAATATACAAAGCAGGATTCAACGATATATGAAGATAATTATGTTGATGGAAGAGATGTAGCAATTACATTCCCAAAGGAAAAAAGAAATCTGATATATATTTTTTTAGAATCTATGGAAATGACATATTCAGATCAGAGCGTTGGTGGTGCTATGAGTGAAAATTATATTCCGGAGCTTACACAAATTTCATTGGAGAATGAAAATTTTGGAATATATGGAAAATTGAATGGTGCGTATACGACTTCGGGCGCGACTTTTACAATGGGTGGATTGGTTGCACAGACATCCGGTGTACCAATTAATGAGAACTTAATAAGTAATGATACCTTAAATTCAAAGTGGGAATCAGATAATAATTATGTTCCAGGTGTTTGGGCTATAGGAGATGTCCTGAAAGGAGAAGGATACAATCAGGAATTTTTGATTGGTTCAGATAAGAAATTTGCTGGACGTTCATCGTATTTTCACGGACACGGAAACTATGATATTTTTGATTATTATACTGCAATTGATAGAGGCTACATAGATGATGATTATATGGTTTGGTGGGGATATGAAGATGAAAAATTATTTGAATATGCAAAAAATGAATTAAATAATTTAGCTTCTAAAGATGAACCGTTTAATCTTACAATGTTAACAGTAGATACGCATTTTACAGATGGCTATGTATGTGAATTATGTCAGAATCAATATGATGAACAATATAGTAATGTTATTGCATGTTCAAGCAGGCAAGTTTCCGAATTTCTGGATTGGATTAAACAACAGGATTTTTATGATAATACAACAGTTGTTATTTCCGGAGATCATCTTACAATGGATTCTGATTATATAGAAAGACAAAATGCAACAGATTTTAATAGAAGAACATATTTTACAATTGTTAATGGCGCAGCGGTTAATGAAAAACCATGTGTTGAAAGAGAATATACAACTTTGGACTTGTATCCAACAACATTGGCAGCTTTAGGGGTTCAAATAGAGGGAAATAGACTTGGATTAGGAACTAACCTTTATTCTGGAGAGGATACTTTGATTGAAAAATATGGTCTGGACTATATAAATGTTGAATTATTGAAAGATTCTCAATTATATAGGAAGAAATTGCTTTATGGTAAAAACTAAATAAAATAGGTAAAAAGTCTTTAAACGTTGTCTTTCTTGTTGTGATAAAATATGAAATACTAGCATTTCCTGATACATATTATGAGTTGATAATTAACTTGTTGCAATCCGTCGAATTATAAAAAATCTTAAGAAAATATAAAAAGGTAACTCTTTAAACGTCTTTTCTTATGTGATAAACTATATTTTAGATTTATTACAAAAGGAAAGGCGTTTTAAGATGAAAAAAGTAGTAGCACTGTTGTTGACGCTTTCTATGCTGATTTCGGCAAACACTTTTGTTTTTGCTGATTCTGCAGAGACAGGTAATAGTACGGAGAGCTATCAACAACAAGATAATAGTGAAAATCAGATAGTTACATATTTATCTGTTGCAGATCCATCTGTTAAAAAGGGAGATGCTGTAAGGATAATTGTTGGATTAGCGGATGGCATTGATCAATCAAATGCTAGATTAACAGTTGAAAATACCGATTTAAATCAGTCATTTGAAATAAGTGGAGAGATGACGGAGGATGGAAACCTGATATTTGAATCAAGTGATCTGGTTTCAGGCTGTTATACAGTTAAGTCTCTCGAAACTGACGGGTATTCAGTAGACTTTGAAGCTATTGGAATTAATTCACAGTTTGGAATTGATACTGTTGTAATGGATTTGAATGCTGATGCATATGCGGAGGATTCAGATAATAGCAATTCAGATAATGAAAATACGGGCAGTGAAGTGTATGATGCAGTAGTAATAAATCCGGATGAAACATCAACACAAGCTGCGGGGAATACAATTAGCGAGGCTATTGCAGCAGCGGCTGATGTACAGCAGAATAATCTCTTTAGAGCTAGTTCGGCAGTGAATGTTGTTCTTGATCCGGGGCATGGCGGCAACGATGGTGGAGCACAGGCAAGTTATGGTGGAAAGACCTATTTAGAAAAAACACTTAATTTGAAGATTGCACAGTATTGCAAGGAAGAACTTAGTAAATACAAACGTGTAAACGTATATATGACAAGAAATGATGATCATTATGTAGCTCTTGAAGATAGAGTAAACTATGCTAAGTCAGTAGGAGCAAGTGTATTTGTTTCAATTCATAATAATTCGACAACCAGCTCGAGTGTTCATGGCGCAACAGTTTATTATCCTAATTCCAGCTTAAATGCAAATATTGGTGCACAGGGGGGAGCATTAGCAAACGAGGTTCTTAAACAGTTAGTCGCATTAGGACTGGCAAATGATGGAACGCGTATCAGAAATTCTGAGAGTGGAGATACCTATACAGATGGATCTATTTGTGATTACTATAGTGTAATAAGAAATAGTAAAAAGGCCGGTTTCCCGGGAATTATTATTGAACATGCGTATATAAGTAATCAAAGTGACGCGACTAATTACCTTGGATCGGAGACAGCTTTAAAAAAACTTGGCATCGCAGATGCACAGGGAATTGTTAATTATTTTGGATTAAAACAAGAAGACTATCACCTTATATTTGACGCATCATATTATTTGAATAATAATCCTGATGTGAAGAATAATTGGGGAAATACTGCAGAAGCTGCACTGCAACATTTTATTAAATATGGCATGGCTGAAGGTCGTCGTGGTAATGAAATTTTTGATGTGCATTTTTATAAGGATAATAATATAGATTTGCAAAATGCTTTTGGAGATAATTGGTATTTATATTATCAGCATTATCTAGAAAATGGAATACGAGAGGGACGTCAGGCAAGTGAGAATTTTGATGTTATAAGTTACAAAACAAGATATAGGGACTTACAAAGTGCGTTTGGTGATGATTATGAGGGTTATGTAGACCATTACATATCATATGGTATAAATGAAGAACGTGATGCGTCACCACTTAGATATAAAGTGGATTTTGTTGATAATGGTCAGATTGTTGAGTCACAGAATGTTTTGTGTATGAGAGGGGCGAAAGCTCCGGAAATAACAAAGACCGGGTATGTATTATCGTGGGATAAGGCATATAATAAGATAGCTTCAGATACAACAGTTAATGCAGTTTGGGCTCCGGTTACAGTAAAATTAAATTTCGATGCAGCTGGAGGTAATATTACAAATACAAGCAAGAATATTACATATGGCGGCACATATGGCGATTTGGAATCTCCTGAAAGAGATGGTTATACATTTATTGGCTGGTATACAGCAGCTACCGGTGGAACACAGATCACTAAAGATACAAAGGTAGAGGTTACAGCTGATCAGACTGTTTATGCACATTGGGCATCAAACAGTTACACAGTTACATTTGATGCTGATGGTGGAACAGTTAATACCAATTCAAAAACTGTTATTTTTGGAAATGCATATGGTGAATTACCTACACCGACAAGAAACGGATATACATTTGCAGGCTGGTGGACGGCTGTAGACAGTGGAGAACAGATAAGTTTTAACAGTGCAGTAAAAACAGCTTCTGATCATGTTCTGTATGCACATTGGGTATTAAACAGTGTATCAGTATCATACCAGACACATGTAGCAAATATCGGATGGCAGAATGGTGTGTCAAACGGAGCTATGGCGGGAACCGTAGGCAGAGGACTGCAGCTTGAGGCAATAAAAATAAATGTAAAATCAGATGCAGACATTGGTGTGATCTATACAACACATGTGAAAAATGACGGATGGCATGGAAACTCGTTCAATGGAGAACAGAGTGGAACAACCGGCCAGAATAAGCATGTGGAAGCATTGATGCTAAAACTTACCGGTAAAGATGCTGATAAGTATGATATATATTACAGAGTACATGCACAGAACTATGGCTGGTTAGCCTGGGCAAAAAATGGAGAGTCAGCAGGAACCTCAGGATATGCATATAGACTTGAGGCAATCCAGATAGTTGTAACGGCAAAGGGAGATATGGCTCCTACAGTATTTTATGGAGGATACACATCTAATAACGCAAAAGCGTATATATCAAAAACCAGTACTGTTCCGATAATCAACACAAATGCATCGGTAAGATATCAGAGCCACGTAAGTAATATCGGATGGCAGAATGCGGTGGCAGATGGTGCACTTGCAGGAACGACAGGCAGAGCTCTGAATGTAGAGGCAATAAATATGTCTCTGACGGGAGAAATGGCAAATCAATACGATATCTATTACAGAGTACATGCACAAAATTACGGATGGCTTGGATGGGCAAAGAATGGACAGAATGCAGGAACATCCGGACAAAACCTTCATTTAGAGGCATTGCAGATAGTATTAGTGAAGAAAGGACAGTCAGCACCTAGCAACAATTATGGTGGAATAATTTCTAAAAATACAATGGCATATATTGCCAGATAAATTAATAAAAAAGAAACTGATACAGATAATTTGTATTAGTTTCTTTTTTATTTACAATAAAATGCATATGTGATAAAATAGAACTATAAACAGGATATAGGTAATATGCCGTGGGTTTCAGGGGGAAACATTACAGGTACGACAGGACGAAAACTGAGAATTGAAGGAATTAATATCAATTTATCTCAGGATACTGTACATTCATTAACCGGTACTATCATGTATAGAACGCATGTGCAGGATATAGGATGGACTGGATGGAAAACTTTGGGGCAATATTCTGGAACCTCATGTAGGGCTAAGCAGGTAGAAGCCATTGAGATAAAGCTTACAGGTCAGTTAGCAACATTTTATAATATATACTACAGTTCACATATAGAGAATTATGGATGGTTAGGTTGGGCTTCAAATGGGCAGACATCAGGCTCAACTGGTATTAGTTATAGAGTAGAGGCTCTAAGGATTAATTTGGTAAGAAAGGGGGCACCTGCACCTGGAAGTGTTGCAAATTATTATAAAAATAAGCCCGTGTATACACCGAAACCGGCAGCATTAGATGTAATGTCTAAGAACGCACAGGTAAGAGCCAGTTCTACAAGATGGCTTATTATGACAGACACATCTGCATGTCAGGTAGGCGTTTATAGTGGAAGCTATGGTAATTGGAGTCGAGTTGCATCGTGGTCATGTGGGCCGGGAAAGCCTTCTACGCCTACAGTAAAAGGGGAGTTTACAATCTATGGAAGAGGTAAATCTTTTGGTAGCAGGTCTTATACATGTTGGTATTATACGCAGTTTTATGGAAACTATTTGTTCCATTCAGTGCTTTATAATCGTGGTAGTATGACACATATACAAGATGGAACGCTTGGCAAACAAGTTTCTCATGGCTGTGTAAGATTGGACATTAATAATGCAAAGTGGCTGTATGATAATATTCCAAATGGAACAAAGGTTGTGATTTATTAGGTTTTATGTGGAATGAAAGTATTTGATAAATTAATGGAATTACCTATACTCAGAATTTTTAATCCATTCTACAAGAAGTACAAAGAGATGCTATTGTATTTATTTTTTGGTGGATTGAGCTTTATTGTGAGCATAGCTACATATGCATGTTTTAATGTTGGTATGGGAATAAATGAGCTTATTGCCAATATTCTTTCATGGATTATAACTGTTATGTTTGCATTTCTGACGAATCGTGTCTGGGTATTTCAGTCACCGACTGATAGTGTGCAGGCATTTATAAAGCAGATGTTTGTGTTTTATTCAGGGCGAGTGATTACACTGATTGTTGAGGAAGCTATATTGCTTGTGTTTATCACATGGCTTGGATTCAATAGTATGCTGGTGAAAGTGGTGGCCCAGGTTATTGTTATTCTGCTTAACTATGTGATCAGTAAGCTGGTGGTGTTTAGGAAGAAAGAGTAAGTGAAAAGAAGGGTAAAATGTGATAAAATCACATATAAGCAGAAAAAGAGAATTGAAAATGCTTTTGAAAAGTGATAATATGTGATTGAATCACAAAAAAGAAATAGGGAGGCGCAGCATGTTAGTAAGGTTTTCTGTAGAAAACTATCGTTCTTTTAAAAAAAGACAAGTGTTTTCCATGGCGGCGGGCAAACATACAAGGCATAAAGAACAAATTGTGTCTATAAATGGTAAAAGACTATTAAAAGCAGGAATACTATTTGGTGCTAATGCTGCTGGAAAAAGTAATTTAATAAAAGCTGTTAATTTTTCGAGGAATGTAGCATTGAAGCAGATTACAGCAGGACAAATTGCTAATCGCAATTTCAGAATTGATGGTAGTTCAATCAACAGGCCTGGTGTATTTCAATATGATTTCTGCCAAAATGGTCATTTCTATTCATATGGATTTGCGATATCATATATTGATATAAAATTTGTTTCTGAATGGTTATATATTATTGATGGTGACAAGGAAAAAGTCATTTTTGAAAGAAATGAAAAACATGAAATAACTACAGATATTAGATTTGCAAATAAAGAAAATCGTCAAAGATTTGAGATATATGCTGAAGATGTTGTTGCCGAAAAGTCTTTTTTATCGGAGATCACAAGCCATAAGCTAAGTGAAATTGATGAGTTTCTTCCGTTTTTTGATGTTAAGAATTGGCTTGATTCATTAATTATTATTTTTCCGCAAACAAGATTTAACGATTTTCGCCAGTTTATGATGAATGATACTCTAGAATCAATGGGAAAATTATTGAATTATTTTGATACAGGAATTGACTCATTAAATGGTAAAGAACAATCGATGGATGAAACATTTAGTTTTTTACCGGAAGAAGTAAGAGATGAAATTAAAGGTGATGTCTTAGAGGCTTTTGATAAGGATGAAGATTCGAATCAAGTTACATCTGTCGAAATAACTATTGCAGGAAGAAGATTTAGCTTTTCAAAAAATCCAAGTGGAGATATTACAGCTGCTCAACTTAAGATGAATCATGGAAATTCCAATGATTTATTTGAACTAAAAGATGAGTCAGATGGAACAAGACGTTTATTCGATTTACTCCCTCTTTACAAAAAAGCAAATCAAAATTTTATTATTTTAATTGACGAGTTAGACAGAAGCTTTCATACAAAGCTAACGATTGAATTTATTCAAAAATTTTTCGAAAAGACGGTAGGGGCAAAAACACAGTTGATTGCTACTGTACACGATTCAAATGTGATGAATTTAAATTTACTTAGGCAGGATGAGATTTGGTTTGTAGAGAGAAAAGAGAATCATAGCTCAGAAATATATTCATTAAATAAATTTCAGGAACGATTTGATCGTACAGTTGCAAAAGACTACTTACTTGGCAGGTATGGAGCTGTTCCTAATTTTGGAATTGATCCATGGGAATACGAGGGAGAACAGAATGGCTAATGCATTCCGCTTAAAATCAACAACTATGTTTTCGAGAATGGATGATGATATAAATGAGCAACCATTGAGAATAGTATTTTTATCTGTTGAAGGAAATAAAACAGAGCGACAGTATTTTGAATATGTAGAAAAGTACAGAGGTAAACTCGGAATTAAGGCTGCTGTTCATATTCACACGTTACAAAGGGCTAAAAGGGATAATTTGAGTGCACCGGAGAATGTGTTAGAGTTGCTGGAAGAATATCTTGTAATCAGAAAAAATGATGGTTTGCCTGAAAGATTAAGAAGTGTTATTCCACAAAGATATTCAGAGGAATTTATAAATTGTTATTTAAGGTCAGAATTAAATCCTCAAGATGATGAGGTAAAAGAATTTGAGAGTATTTTGGCTGAAGTCGGTTATGATGTAGTTTATAATAATTATTTAAAAGAGTTTAAAGGTAAAAATGATGTATTTGGAATAGTACTGGATAGGGATTATAAATCACATTCAGTATCACAAATGAAAAAGATTGCGGAGCAGTGTGAAAAAAATCATTATAAATTGTTTATTACTACACCATTATTTGAATTTTGGCTATTATTGCATTTAATAGATATTGATAAATTGTCCGAAGAAGAGTTGAGAAACATAAAAGTTAATGATGGAATTTCAGAGAAACATACGTATACAAGTAAAATGGTATCAGATATAGCAGGACATTCAAAAAGTATAAGTGAAAAAATATTTTTACAAACGTATTTATCTAAAATAGACTATGCAATTAGTCAGTCAAAGAAGTTAAATATAGCTATAGACGCACTTATTGGTGAGGATAAAACTGAAGAAACTAAGATGGGAAACATAGGTACTAATCTTCATGAATTATTTGAATTGTTAAGAACAGATAAGGATTTATAAAAATATGGAAATGGTAAGTATTATATTAGGATCGGCAGTCATTGCGGCATTCGTGTCGGGTGTTTTTTCTTTATATATTAACCAGAGAGATAGTCAATTATCATATATAACAAAAGAAAGAATAAAAAAAATTAAAGAATTAAAAAAAATAGTATTAAAATTAGGATATGCATCCTATGAGGAAACTATAGCATTATTACCTAGATTGAAAATGAATATTAGTGCGTATGGTAATTCGAAAAATAATCTTAGGTATTCAGAAGATTCACATATATGGGAATTGGTGAATAAAATCGAAAAAGATAAAAATGACCCTGAAAAGTTTCGAAATGAAAAGCAGGGTTTAATAGATTATATAAGCGCTTTAGTAACATATTACGATCAATCATCACTAAGAGATGTAAAAGGAAATTGGTATGATAAGGCAACGGTAGTATTAAGCGCAATTGATATAATCTTTGGATTTATTCCTTTTTTTATAGATAATAATAAAGATAAATTATTATTTGGTATGGCATATAATATTATAGCAATACCAATGATAATAATTATTATCATATTACGTTATAAAGAAAAGGATATCATTCTTATAAATAGTAAAAAGTATAGAAAAAAAACAAGATTTCATAGATATATAGTATGTATTATTTTAATGGTTATAACTATTCTTAGCAGTGTTGCCATCTTTACTATAACAATAAAGGGAATTGTTTCTACTTTTAATATAGAGAATTTCGAAATGGAATTAATTTTATCAGTAATGATATATATTGGAATAGTGTGCCTACAATATTTTGGTCAGATGGATATGCTAATTGAGGATATTAAATATTTTGATTTAATTGATGACATACGAGAAAAGTATATTGAGGAGAAAGAAATATCGAAAAATACTAATAATGTTTCAAGAGAAATTTGATATTGAAAATGCTATAAAGGATGGAGTATATACTGCATGGAAGGTGAGTATACAGAAGCGGTTAGGCGAGCCTGAACAACATGAGTAGAATGATTTAAAAGTGATGCTAGTATGATTTAATGGAGGCATAAAGTGGAATCAGTTTTTATTAAAAGTATAAGAATAGATAAGATCAGACATTTAGAAAATATAGATATAAATATTTGCGATAGTGAGCGCAGACATGTTATAGTAACCGGAAAAAATGGTAGTGGAAAGACAAGTCTACTTGATGCAATTGCTATATTTATTAATTCTGTTACATTGGAAGATAATCCACAGCAGATTTTAGAAAATATTGAGAGTACTAAAGAGAGTATTGAATATTGTAAGAAAGAGAATAAAGAAATTCAGTTAAAGCAATTTGAAGATAATTTAGAGTTCTTTCATGAGCGGTATAAAAAAGAAACTGCAGGAATATGGATGGAATTCAATAAGTCATTTGTTGAAATTAAGAAACTATTTGAAGCTGGTAAATTTATTACTGCTTATTATAAGGCAGACAGAGTGTTTTCATCTATTGAACCGGAGCATGTAGAAAAAGTTAAGCTTAAAACAGGATATTCAATCAACGATACTCCAAGGAAAGAGTTTATAAAATATTTGTTGGACTTAAAGATGACGCAGGCTTTGGCTATTTCTAATGGAAAGTTAGATAAAGCGGATAATATATCAAAATGGTTTAATAATTTTGATGATTTACTAAAGCAGATATTTGATGATGAATCGGTGAGAGTGGATTTTGACGAGGACACATTTAAATTTTCTATTGTTATGGATGGAAGGGAAAAGTTTGACTTTAATACGCTTTCAAGTGGATATGCAGCTATCCTTGATATTGTTGTTGATTTAATTATTCGTATGGAGAACCAATTAAATAGATCGTTTGATTTTGATATTCCGGGTATTGTATTGATTGATGAGATTGAGACTCATTTACATCTGGAATTGCAAAGAAACATTATGGGGCTATTAACTACGATATTTCCAAATATTCAGTTTGTAGTCTCCAGCCATTCTCCATTTATTCTTAATAGTTTGGAAAATGTTGTCATATATGATCTGGAAAAGAAAATATGTGTAAAGAATGGTCTGGCAGATATTCCGTATAGTGGAATTGTAGAAGGGTATTTTAAGTCAGATGAATTATCCAATGAGTTAAGGGATAAGTTTGAAGAATATAAAGAGTTGGCAGGTAAATCGGAGTTAAGCGATGATGATTATGAGAGAATTGCTGAGCTTGAGATGTATTTAGATGAAATACCGGATTATTTGGCACTTAAAATTTCAACAGAGTATCAGGAATTAAAAATCAAAATGAGAGCGAGGGCGGAGTAATATGGTCAAAATAGAACGTAGCACTCCGGCACCTGAGTCATTGGCTGTGGAAAAGACAAAAGCTGATGGAAAATATGATAAGCCGGATGTTGTTGAGAGATTAAAAAAAGATTTTAATAATAAGTGCTATATTTGCGAGATTAATGACTTGCAGGATCCACAAATTGAACATTTAAAACCGCATTCTGGTGGGAGAGATATTGAACAGAAATTAGAACTGAAATTTGATTGGAATAATTTATTTTGGTCATGTGGACATTGCAACGGAATAAAAAACCAAAGAAAATATGATGAGCATATTATTGACTGTTGCAAAGCTGACCCGGAGGATAGGATTTATTTTAGATTATGTGATGGGAAAACAGAAATAATAGCAAAAAATATGGATGATTATGACGCAAAGATGACGGCAGAGCTTGTTTATGAAGTGTTTAACAAAAAGAATACAGGAATGCGAATTTATAGGAGTGATATGAGATTTCATGAGCTGAATAAGGAGATGAACAAGTTATTTGATACATTAGATGAATTGACAGTAGCACCTAGTTCTGCATTTGCTCATCGAAAGCTGCAAGCATTAATAAGGCGTGAATCCAGGTTTGCAGCATTTAAAAGATGTTATATTAGAGAAAACGCGGCAGAGTATGTAAAATATTTATAAGGTGTCATACATTCTTTGAAAGCAGCAGGGCATAGCGGATTAAATTTAATATTGACCATAAAATCGCTTTTCGTTTCTTCTGGAAAGTGATAGTCTTTTTGAAAATGAAAAAGAGCAATATCGAGTATGGATGCTGCTTGTAAGAGGGCATTACAACAGATTGAAGAAAAAGACTACATTGCAAGATTAAAGCAGGATGGAATGCGCAATTTTATAAAGTATGGGATAGCCTGTTTTAAGAAGACTTGCAAGGTGGTAATGGAAGCATAAAGCTTTATAAAAAGGCAGATGTCAAGATATCGGCAAATTTGATAGAAGAGAAAATTAGCAGTTTATAATTTGAGGGCATAACATGCAAACTACCACACGAGATAAAACAATTGATTTCATAAAGGGCATCCTTATTTTATTTGTGATTTTAGGTCACACTACATTGGGCCTGACAGACATGTATTCATTTGATGATACAATGTATGGTATTGCAAATGTAATATACAGCTTTCACATGCCTTGCTTTATCGCAGTTTCAGGCTTCTTATACAGTGAATATGTAGGGAATGCTTCACAAGGCATTTTTAGCCGGATATGTCATAAAGCATTTAATATCCTTCTGCCTTACGTGATGATTTCAGTTATTTACTGGATTATTAAATTTGCCCTTTCAAATTTGATAAGGGAGCCGGTTGCCGTTAGCAGCCTGATAAGCATACCGTGGAAGCCGATAGAGTTTTTATGGTATTTATACGCACTGTTTCTCTTATATTGTGTTGCGTATATGGCTGATTATGTGTTTGCGAGGCTTCTGCCACATTTTAATTATAAAATGGAGCTTTTATTTGTGCTGTTTTTAATAATTGCTTACACATGCTATGGCAGCTTTCACTATGTGGGCTTTAACTACATAGCCGGCTTTCAGATGTACTTTTATCTGGGATGCCTGATTAAGAAGTGGCTTGATAAATTGTATAATAGGTATGCTGTGCTGAGCCTTGCCGTTATGAGTGTGCTTGTTGAGGCGTCCGGCATAGTATTACAGGGTGACATGAGCAGCAATCCCCTGTGTAGCAGTCTGTTTGAGCGGCTTACCGCCTGTATAGTGACTGTATTTATATTTGCAGTAAGCTATTTTTTATCAGGGTATTGTGATTTCCCTAAATGGTTACAGACTATCGGCCGTGACAGCATGCCGTTTTATGCGATGAATGTGATATTTGTAGGTGGAATCAGGATTATATTGAACAGGGCTGGTATAACCAATATGGCGCTGCAGTGTATATGTGGATTTGCAGGAAGCACTGCTATATGCTGGATATTGTATGAGTGTATCATAAAGAAAATCAGGCTTATCGATTTTATATTCTACCCGGGTAAACAGCTTCATATCAGAAAATGATAAATATGAATCAGGGTGTTGTTTTTTAATACTAATCCGCTATACTATATAGTGTTTACTGAAAAAAATATCAAAATAAAGCGTTTTAATAGAAAAGGAAACACCATGAAATTTATTAAAATCCCTGCATTTGCAATAGTCCTCCTATTGCTCATGCAAATAGTATCAAAGGCATTTATTGCCATTGACAGCAGCGATATTGAAAATATATATGGCTTTTACGCAGAGCCAGAGAACAGCCTTGATATGGTCATGATTGGACCAAGTGAGGTATACACGGGCTATGCGCCGGCTCTGGCGTGGGAGGAGTATGGCCTTAAGTCGTGCAATCTTTCAATAGGAGCTGTGCCATGCAATATGTACAAGTCCATCGTCACGGAGATTGTGAAGAGACAGAAGCCGAAGCTTCTTGTAATCAATGCTTCTGCATTTAGTCAGGGCAATTGGAATCTGACTGATGAGGTTTATCTGAGAAAGTGGATTGACAATATGCCTATGTCACAGAACAAGCTTGACACGGTAAAGACTATTCCTAAAAATATCAATAAGGATGATGAAAAGGTGAAGGATAACATATCGGATACCCTTTATTTTCCATTGGAGAAGTATCATGGCAACTGGAAGGACCCTGAGGCGGTGTATACCTCATTTGTCACTCGCGCCTATATGAGGCTCAGCGGTGGAGGCTATCTGAAGGGCTTTTATTCAAAGACAGGCATCACCGGAGGAAGAGATAATCTGGCAAATATCGGACAGCCTACTAAAGAAGCCTATGTGCTGACTGATGAGTGCAGGGCATATCTTAAGGAGCTGCTTTCGTACTGCAATAAGCTTGGCATAGAGCATGTACTTTTGCTGCAGCCACCTCATGAGACACAGGCGGCTGATAAGTCGGGTCTTGAGCAGATTGAAAGTATAACGAAGGAGTATGGATACGATTTTCTTGATCTGAGTACTGATTATGAGAGTTCTGTAGGGATAGATGATTCCCATGATTTCGCAGATTTTGAACACCTGAATGCCTATGGTGCCCAAAAGCTTTCGTCATATATTGGCGATATGGCTGTGAATCAATATGGTATAAAGTCTGATACGGCAAAATCAGAGCTTTCAAGATGGAAAAAGTCTGTGAAGAGGACTAAAAAAGCTCTGAAAATGGCAAGAGAATATACTGACAGAGGAGAGGCACAGGTGGTTGGAGAGTATGAGGCAGCCAAATAAGTGAAGCTGCCGGGTGATTAAGCGTTGCAGAATGGTATTATTTAGTGGCATTGATTCGGGCTTTGATGAGCCTTATGCCTTCCCACACCATCTCGTCACGCATCAGTACAAGCAGCACCATATAGACTATAAATCCGGTCACAATCATAATCATTGTGTGCATGAAGCTGACTGACAGCCTTGCATCCATGAGCAGCAGTACTATAAGCATACAGACTGCTGATATGAGATATTTCCACGATAGAGAAAATATTTTCGGGATGCTAAGCTCATTTCGTATGAAGTAAAGCTGTACGGCAGTTATTATTACCTCCGAGATGACAGAGGCTATGGCTGCACCGTATGAATAGAGCTGATGTATGAGAATCATATTCATGACAAAATTGGCTGCGGCTCCGATACATACTGAGCGTGTCAGCAGGCTTTCACGCTTGGTAGTTACCAGATATTGTATACCGATTACATTGCTTAAGCCTATAATCGGCAACAGTGTAGCCATTATCATGATGAGATATGGTACCTTTTCATATCCAGGACCGAAAAACCATGGCGAGAAATTGCGTGCGATGCCTATCAGGCCAAAGCACAGGGCAAGACCTATAAACCAGACGAATTGAAAGCTCTTATAAAGGAGGGCTTTTACTTCGTCTGGTTTATTTTCACTGAAGGCTCTTCCTATTCTTGGAAGCATCACAGTACCGAGTGAGGTTACGAGCATGAGAACCATTTTGGATATCTTATTGGCCTGCTCATAGTAGCCGTTTTCTGTCATGCTGCCGGTTATGTTGTTGAGCATGGTTTTGTCAAGCGCTGTGTATATGGTTGTAGCTATTGTAGGTACAAAGAGTGTGAGTGTAGCCCTTAGATGAGAGAATGGCTTAAGCTCCTTAAGCTTTGGTCTGTCAACATATTGAGGCAGGTAAAACCAGATGGATATATTGGCAAAAAGCTCTAATAGACATATTCCTGCCACATATATGAGCAAATCACTCTCTGAGCGTACGGCGATGAAGATAAAAGCAATGTTTATGATTTTAAAAATCACGTTTCGACCGACTATTTTGCCAAATTCCTCAAGTCCCTGAAACAGCCAGGAGATATCAGAAGCAACTGATATCAGGTACACGGCTTCAATCAATAGCAGGTGCTTTTTGAGCGGTGAGTGCCCAAATGCAAGTGTGAATACCATATATGCACACAGACACACAATCACGCTGATGACGGATAGAAGCTCTATCTCCCAGAAGGTTTTGGTGCGTTTTGCTCTGTCCTCCTGCAGGTATGATATTTCCCTGTTTCCGTAGTTTACAGTGCCCAGTGCGGCAAACATGATAAAGTATGATACCAGTGAGTAGGTATAGCTGTATGCACCTATTCCGTCTGCCTTAAGCACCCTCGAGAGGTACGGCGCTGTGATAAGCGGTGTGATCAGTGTGAGTATCTGGTAGCTCACATTATATATGTAGTTTAGTTTTATACTCTTGTTTTTTTGTGTTTTCTTTTTCATGCAGATATCATATCACATATTGACTTATTTTGGCTATGCAGTTATTATATAAAAATCGCAAATTAACATTACTATCAACTTACACGTATAAATTACGACAGAGTTATATAGCCTGTCACATAGGTGGAGAAATGGATAATATTATAATACGAAACAGGAAAGAGGAGTTTAAGGAGCTTGTTTTATACGCGGTTTTTGGCAATATGACCTTTGTGATCAGCATAGGCGCATATGCTATTTTTAATGTTTTGTTTGGAATCAATGAGCTGATTGCGAATGCGCTGGCATGGGTGTTTGCTGTACTTTTCTCATATGTTACCAACAAGAAGTGGGTGTTTAAGGTTGCTACGCCGACAAAGACGGCGTTTTTAGTACAGATGTTTGCTTTTTTCAGTGGCAGATTTATCACACTGGTTATTGAAGAGGCTATTATCTTTATTTTTATCACGCTTTTGGACTATCCAAGCATGTGGGTGAAGCTTGCAGCACAGGTGGTTGTGGTTGTGCTCAACTATGTCATAAGCAAGCTGTTTGTTTTCAAAAATCGCTAAATGTGGTATATTTAATAAAATAATAAGAACTATAATAGTGTGTGTATGGTATAATAAAGCGTAAATTTAAATGCAGTTTATGAGAAGTTGATTTGCATAGGGATATAGAAGCTGCTTTTTGCAGTGTAGGACAAAAGGAGAAAATTCTATATGAGTAATAGACTTGACATGAAAAAAGATACAAATAATCTAAAAGACAAAACAAAATGCGATGGTCCGGAGAAGCCGGATTCATACATGGGCAATGACAAGCAATGGGTTTTCAGGGCATTGGTTCTTGCATTTGTTGATATGTGTATTATTGCAATCTCATTCTTTTTCGCTTTGATGATCAGGTTTGAGTTTTCATATTCACATATTCCGCTCTCATTTTTGGAGGGGTATCTGCACATTGTGCCATTGTTTATGGTGATTTCACTTGTGGTGTTTTATATTTTCAGGCTGTATCACAGTATATGGCGCTTTGCGAGCATCAATGAGTTTATGCATATTATTGGTGCCTTTCTGGTGCTTACGGTTCTGTGCGTTATCATTCATGAGGTGTATGAGATTAAGATGCCGTATGCCTTCTGGATTATCGGACTGATGCTCAGCTTTGCACTGTGCACAGCGTGCCGGTTTGCGTACAGATTTATCAGGACAGGCCAGAAGATGCTTGAGCAGAGAGGCCTTGCAAACGGTGATGAGAGAGTCATGATTATAGGAGCAGGAAATGCGGGCAGGATGCTTATCAGAGAGCTTATCATGAGCTCACATCTGCACACAAAGGCCTGCTGTATCATAGATGACAATCCGGCGAAGCTCGGCCGCTTCATAGACGGCGTGCCTATTGTCGGCAATCGAAACGACATTCCGGAGATGGTTGAGAAGTATGATATCACAAAGATTGTGTATGCTGTACCTTCCACATCGGGTAAGGACAGGAAGGATATACTCAATATTTGTAAGGATACCGGCTGTGATGTGTCTGTGGTTCCGGGAATATATCAGATGGTGGACGGCAGGGTTTCGGTTTCTAATCTGCGTCCGGTCAGTATAGAGGATTTGCTTGGCAGGGATCCGGTTGTTGTGGATAATGATGGTATTCATTCATTTTTACAGGGCAAGGTGGTTATGGTTACAGGTGGCGGTGGCTCCATAGGTAGTGAGCTTTGCCGTCAGATAGCCAGAGAGGACCCGAAGCTTCTTATCATTTTTGATATTTACGAGAATAATGCATACGATATACAGCAGGAGCTGAAGCGTAAGTATCCTTATGTAAGGGTGGAGACGCTGATTGGCTCTGTGCGCAATACCAACAGGCTGCACTATGTATTTCAGACATATCATCCTGAGATTATCTATCATGCGGCAGCACATAAGCATGTACCGCTGATGGAGGAGAGCCCGAATGAGGCAATAAAAAACAATGTGCTTGGCACATTAAAGCTCTCAAGGCTTGCAGCAGAGTACCATGTGAAGAAGTTTGTACTTATCTCTACAGATAAGGCGGTCAATCCGACTAATATCATGGGCGCGTCAAAGCGCCTGTGCGAGATGGTTATACAGATGATGAACAGGCAGACTGGGACTGATTTTGTAGCGGTACGTTTTGGAAATGTGCTCGGAAGTAACGGAAGTGTTATCCCGCTATTTAAGAAGCAGATAGAGGATGGCGGTCCGGTTACTGTGACGGACAAGCGTATTATTAGGTACTTTATGACAATTCCGGAGGCGGTGGCACTTGTACTGCAGGCCGGGCTCTATGCTCATGGAGGAGAGATTTTCGTACTCGATATGGGCGAGCCTGTCAAGATTGATGATATGGCAAGGAATCTTATCAGGCTTTCGGGACTGGAGCCTGATGTGGATATCCAGATTGTATACACAGGACTGCGTCCGGGCGAGAAGCTCTACGAGGAGATGCTGATGAGTGAGGAGGGTCTTAAGGAGACTCCAAACAAGCTGATTCATGTGGGTGAGCCTATTGAGATGGATGATGAGCTCTTTGAGAAGCAGCTTGAGATGCTCGAGAAGGCATGCACCTCAGAAGCAAAGGATATCAAGCAGATAGTTGCATCTGTGGTCAAGACATATCATCCGGATCTTGAGAACTAAAATATCTTTTGATTCTGATAATATAGACTGTAAAAGCCGGATGATTGGCATGGTTTACACGGGAAGTGAGGAACATAACTATGGAAAAAAGACAGATTTCATTTTCACCACCTGATATAACAGAAGCAGAGGTGTCAGCTGTTGCTGATGTGCTACGAAGCGACTGGATTACAACAGGTCCAAGGACTAAGGAATTTGAGAAGAGGATTGCTAAGCTATGCGGCACGAATAAGGCTGTGGCTCTGGGCTCTGCTACTGCGTGTCTTGAGTCGATACTCAGATTCTTAGGAATAGGTGCAGGTGATGAGGTCATCACAAGTGCATACACTTATACTGCATCTGCAAGCCCTGCTGTGCATGTCGGTGCGACACTTAAGTTTATAGACGTAGCACCTGATTCCTTTGAGATGGATTACGAGGCTTTGGAGGCTGCTATTACAGAAAAGACAAAGGTTATCGTGCCGGTTGATATTGCAGGCGTGCCTTGCGACTATGACAGGATTTTGGATATTGTGGAAAGAAAAAAGGCTCTTTTTCATCCGTCAAACGATGTGCAGAGGGCAATCGGACGTGTGATTGTGGCGGCTGACTCAGCTCATGCTTTTGGCGCCTCATACATGAGAGACGGTGAGCGGATTATGTGTGGTAATGTAGCTGATTTTACAAGCTTTTCGTTTCATGCGGTCAAGAATCTGACCACTGCAGAGGGCGGAGCACTCACCTGGAGACCTATAGAGGGCTTTGATGATGAGTATATCTACAAGCAGTTTATGCTGCTTTCACTCCACGGACAGACGAAGGATGCTTTCCACAAGAATGGTCAGGGCAACTGGGAGTATGATATTGTGGCTCCTTCGTATAAGTGCAATATGACTGATATCCAGGCTGCCATTGGTCTGGTACAGCTTGACAGATATGATGGGCTTCTCAAGAGGCGCCGTGATATTATAGAGCGCTATGATACGGCATTTAAGCCACTTGGACTTTTGACTGTGCCTCATTTTACAGACAAGCATACATCGAACGGGCATCTGTATCTGCTTCGCATACCGGGCATCGGTGTGGACAGGCGCAATGAACTTATAGTGCAGATGGCGGAGCGAGGTATCGCCACAAATGTGCATTTCAAGCCGCTTCCGATGATGACAGCATATAAGAATATGGGCTTTGATATAGCCGATTTTCCAAACGCTTATCATCAGTATGAGAATGAGATTACACTTCCTCTAAACACAAAGCTTAGCGATGAGGATGTGGAGTATATAATTAACAATTTATTGGAGATTTTACATGAGTAGATGGAGAACATGGGGAGAGATTCCTACATTCATGAAAAATGATTTTACACTTAAATATTACAGGCATCTGAGCAGAAAGAGGACAAGCATGGTATTTAAACGCATTTTTGATGTGATTATGTCCGCTGTTCTTCTTGTGTTGCTTTCGCCTGTTATACTGGTCCTTGCTGTCTGGATAAAGGTGGATAGCAAAGGACCTGTTTTTTTCAGGCAGGAGCGTATTACACAGTATGGCAGGAAGTTTCGCATATTCAAGTTCAGAACTATGGTGAATGATGCTGACAAAAAGGGCTCACTGGTGACTGTCGGTGGGGATTCAAGAATCACAAGGGTTGGCGCTGTCATCAGAAAATACAGGCTTGACGAGATTCCGCAGCTCATAAATGTGCTCTGTGGTGATATGAGCTTTGTTGGCACAAGACCGGAGGTGGAGAAGTATGTCATGGCATATACACCTGCGATGATGGCAACACTTCTGATGCCAGCCGGAATCACAAGTGAGGCAAGCATCAGGTACAAGGATGAGGACAGGCTTCTTGAGGCTTCGGATGATGTGGATTACACATATATCCACAAGGTGCTGCCGGGCAAGATGAGGTACAATCTTAAGTATTTAAAGAAGTTTTCGCTGACAAATGACATCAGGCTGTGCATAGAGACTATGCTTGCGGTGATACATTAGGCTGCTTGTCGGGGAGGATAATATTTATGAATAAAGTTAAATTTTCAGTATTACTGTCAATTTATTACAAGGAAAAGCCTGAGTATTTCAGGGAGTGCATGGAAAGCGTATATTCACAGACTGTTTTACCGGACGAGATAGTGCTGGTGGAGGATGGCAGGCTGACAGATGAGCTTTATGAGGCAATCAGTGAGTATGAATGCAGGCCTTCGGAGATAAATTTTGTTACGGTAAAGCTTGAAAAAAACAGCGGGCTCGGTCTTGCCCTTGCTGAAGGCATAAAGCATTGCTCTAATGAGCTTGTGGCCAGGATGGACACGGATGATATATGTGTGCCTGACCGGTTTGAAAGACAGCTGAATGCTTTTTCGGAAAATCCAAAGCTTGATATCATAGGTGGCTACATCAGCGAGTTTTCCGATGATACGCATAATATTTTATCAGAGAGGACAGTGCCTCTTGGGAATTATGTGATAAAGCAGTATCAGAGAAAGCGCGATGCGTTCAATCACATGACTGTTATGTACAAAAGGTCTGCAGTGCTTGCTGCAGGCAATTATCAGGATTGTCTGCTTATGGAGGATTCTCTTCTTTGGGCGAATATGATCAGAAATCACTGCCGTATGGCAAATATAGGTGAGACTCTTGTGTATGCCAGAACCGGTGATGATATGCTAAGGAGGCGTGGCGGCTTTGATTATTTCCTTAAATACAAAGCCGGAAGAAAACGTATTTTAAAGACAGGGACCATAAGCGCAGCCGATTATTTTGTTACGATTTCGGCACAGCTTGTTGTCTGTATGATGCCACTTTGGATGAGGAGCCTTGTGTTTAAAAAAATATTAAGGAACTAAAACTTTTCAAATGCACGTTAATGTGGTAAAATCGGTATAGTTAACATTAATAGGCTTATTTACTAGCTGATACAGGAGGTTAATATAAATGGATTTTAGAGCGGAGTACGAAAAATGGTGCACAGACCCATATTTTGATGAGGCTACAAAGGCTGAGCTTAAGGCTATCGCAGGTGATGATAAGGAGATAGAGGACAGATTCTATCGCACACTTGAGTTTGGTACAGCAGGTCTTCGTGGTGTAATAGGAGCCGGCACCAACAGGATGAATATATACACAGTCCGTCAGGCTACACAGGGACTGGCCAATTACATACTTTCACAGGGAGAGGACGCAGTAAAGAGAGGCGTTGCAATCGCGCATGACTCACGTAATATGCATGATGAGTTCACAGATGCCACAGCACTCTGCCTTGCAGCAAACGGAATCAAGACATATGTGTTCCCACAGCTTGCGCCTGTTCCTGAGCTGTCATACGCAGTAAGGACACTTGGCACAATAGCCGGTGTTGTTATCACAGCAAGCCACAATCCTCGTGAGTACAATGGATACAAGGTATACTGGGAGGATGGTGCACAGGTTACTCCACCTCATGATACAAGCATCATGGCTGAGGTGGCAAAGGTTACATCGTTTGACCAGGTAAAGACTATGGACAAGGCTGCTGCTATTGAGGCAGGCCTTTACAATGTCATCTCTGATGAGGTTGAGGAAGGATATTTCGGAGAGCTTCGTAAGCTTTCTATTCATCCTGAGATCATCAAGGCTATGGCAAAGGATATCAAGATTGTTTACACACCACTCCACGGCACAGGTCTTCGCCCTGTACAGAGAGTACTTAAGGATATGGGCTTTGAGAATGTATACATTGAGCCAAGCCAGGCAGTGCCTGATGGCAATTTCCCTACATGTCCTTATCCAAATCCTGAGAATCCTGATGCATGGAAGCTCGCGCTTGAGCTGGCAAAGGAAAAGGATGCTGATATCGTTTTAGCAACTGACCCTGATGCCGACAGACTCGGTGTATACTGCAAGGATACAAAGACAGGTGAGTATGTGACATTTACAGGAAATATGTCAGCTATGCTTATCGGTGAGTACATTTTAAGCCAGAAGAGTGCCAATGGTACTTTGCCTGAGAAGCCTGCATTTGTTGAGTCAATTGTTTCAACTGATATGGGTAAGGCAATTGCGGCAGCATATGGCGTGAAGCATATCGAGGTGCTCACAGGCTTTAAGTATATCGGTGAGCAGATGCTCAAATTCGAAAAGACCGGCTGCAACAACTATGTATTCGGCATGGAGGAGAGTTACGGATGCCTGCCTGGCACATATGCAAGGGATAAGGATGCTCCTGCAGCAGTTTGTATGCTGTGTGAGGTGGCTGCCTTCTACAAGTCACAGGGCAAGACACTCTGGGATGGCATGATTGACATGTACAAGAAGTATGGTTACTACAGAGAGGGCATTTCTACACTGACCTTAAAGGGTATTGATGGTGCCGCACAGATAAATGAGATTATGACAAAGGCACGTGCCGCTGAGCCAAAGAAATTTGGTGATTATCAGGTGCTTGCTATCCGTGATTACAAGAATGACACAAGAAAAGATATGACAACAGGAAAGGTTGAGCCGACAGGGCTTCCTTCTTCAAATGTACTTTACTACGAACTTAACGATAACGCTTGGTGCTGTGTACGCCCTTCTGGTACAGAGCCTAAGATTAAATTCTATTTCGGAGTTAAAGGAGTGTCTCTTGAAGATTCACAGGCTAAGCTTGATGCTTTGTCAGCTGAGGTTCTCGGACAGTTTGAATAAAGACTATGATGAAAATATACATTTGCCCGGATTGTGGCTGGATACGGATGGTTTCAAGAAGGAAAGAGGTTGAATGCTTCAAGTGTGGCAGACCGCAGATGCGTCTGACGAATCTGGAGTTTGGAAAGTATACCAATATGTCAGAGAAGGAGCGTCAGGACTACGCAGACGCGTGGCTTTACATTCATAGGAAAAAGGAAAAATAACATGGCAAAAAAGAGAAGAAGAAAAAAGAAAAGAAGTGGACGTAAGAAGATTATACTCTTTGTATTTGAAATCCTGCTGCTGTTAATTGTTCTGCTTGTGGTTTGGTTTTACAACAAGACACTCGGACAGGTCAAATATGAGGATGCGCTGACCAATAGTGAGGCCGGAATCAATGAGGATATTGATGAGGATGCTCTTGCCAATATGCATGGATATCTCAATGTAGCGTTGTTTGGTCTGGACAACAGAAGTAATGGTTCATACAATGAGGGTCATTCCGATTGTATCATGATCGCTAGTCTGAATTATGATACTAAGGAGGTTCAGCTTGTTTCTGTCTACAGAGATACGTATCTGCCTATAGGTAATGGTAAGTTTGCAAAAGCAAATGCTGCCTATGCAAATGGTGGACCGAAGAGGGCTGTAGCTATGCTCAACTCAAATTTTGATTTGAATATAACCAAGTATGTCTGTGTTGACTGGAAGGCTCTTGTAGATGCTATAGATGATATCGGTGGCCTTGATCTTGAGATTACTAATGCGGAGATGAAGGAAATCAATTATCTGATTCCTGAGGTTGATTCTACTACAGGTTATAATACTCCTTATCTTGAGGGGGATGGTATGCAGCATCTTGATGGAACTCAGGCTACATGCTATGCGCGTATCAGAAGCACATCAGGTGATGATTTCTTAAGGGCATCCCGTCAGAGAATTGTGCTTCAGGCTATGCTTGACAAGGCTAAACAGTCAGATTTAGGCTCTCTAACAGAGATGTGTAAGGATATTATGAGTCAGATAAGTACTAATTTTACAGCTAAAGAGATTATCCAGTATGCAACAGCTGTTACAAAATATCAGATGAAGGAGACAACAGGCTTCCCATTTGAGCTGACTACAATGAATCTGTCAACTACTGGCGATACCGTAATTCCTATAGACCTGGCACAGAATGTTTCTAAGCTTCATCAGTTCCTGTTTAATGAGACTGATTACCAGCCAACAGAGACAGTTCAGACAGTAAGTGATAAGATTGCTAAAAAGACAGGTGTTACATCTAAGACTTCAGCATTTGATCTCACGCAGTACAATGATACTGTTGGCTCTGATGGAACAGAAGGGGCAAAGAAAAAAAATAAGGACAAGCAGGATGCCCTGAAAAAGAGCCAGTCAGAATCTGAAAACGGTTCAGAAGAAAAATCATCATCAGATGGTTCGGATGATTAAATAATTAAAGTTAGCTATTAGGGAGATTATTTATTATGAAACCGGAAATCAAAGAAAAAATCACGGCAACAAACCAGAAATACTTAAAGAAATTCTTAACAGAGGAAGCTCCGGCTAAGCTTGAGAGCCAGCTTGAGCACATGGACTGGTCATACCTTGATATGATTCACAACAAGGAGCAGCAGAGAGGCACATTTTCACCGCTTGCTGCTATGGAGCTTTCAGAGATAGAGGCAAATAAGGACAAATACCTTGCAACAGGTTTTGATGCTGTCAAGAATGGCAAGGTCGGTGCAATTCTTCTTGCCGGTGGACAGGGTACACGTCTTGGCTTTGACAAGGCTAAGGGCATGTTCAATATCGGAAAGACAAAGGAACTCTACATCTTTGAGCAGCTTGTCGCAAACCTCATGAAGGTTACAAATCAGACCGGTACATGGGTGCCTCTGTATGTTATGACAAGCGAGATAAATGATAGCATGACAAGAGAGTTCTTTGAAGAGCACGACTATTTTGGATACAACAAGGATTATGTGAAGTTTTTCGTGCAGGAGATGGTTCCGGCAGTTGATTTTGATGGAAATCTGCTCATGAAATCTGAAGATTCACTTGCCATGTCACCAAACGGAAACGGTGGATGGTTCAAGTCACTCATCAATGCCGGTCTTGATAAGGATTTGAAGGACAAGGGGGTTGAGTGGCTCAATGTATTTGCTGTGGACAATGTGCTTCAGCAGATTGCAGATCCTGTATTTGTAGGTGCTACAATCGAGTCCGGCTGTGTCAGCGGCTCTAAGGTGGTCAGAAAATGTGATCCATATGAGAGAGTTGGTGCTATGTGTCTTGAGAATGGCAAGCCTTCGATTGTTGAGTATTACGAGCTTACTCCTGAGATGGCAGAGGCAAAGAACGAGAATGGTTCATTGCAGTATGGTTTTGGTGTTATCTTAAACTATTTATTCCGCGTGGACAAGCTCATGGCTATCGCAGAGAAGAGCCTTCCACTTCATGTGGTAGAGAAGAAGGTACCTTACATTGATGAGAATGGTACAGAGCACAAGCCTGAGACTCCGAATGCATACAAGTTCGAGACACTCATCCTCGATATGGTATACATGATGGACAATAGCCTGCCATTTGAGGTAGACAGGGAGAAGGAGTTTGCACCTGTAAAGAATGCGACAGGTACAGATTCGGTTGAAACAGCGAGAGCTCTTCTTGAGAAGAACGGAATTGAAATTTAATATATGATTTATGGTAACTGTTCATTGGCAGGGATGTATTGATATTCTGCAATTTCTATTTATCGCAGACTTAGAGGTGCATCTGCCGATGAGCAGTTATTTTTATTTTTATAATCGCATAGTGGCCTGCAATGGGGAATATAGGCTATAAATAGTTAAATGATTTATGAAAAAATAAATAATCCCGTCACAAAATAAACACAGATTGACAGTATACTTCTAAATGTAAACGAAAGGAGAAATTATTATGGATAACAATTATAGAAATATGAATGATACAAATAATACTAACAGTACAAATAACAATACAAACAATGTAAATTTCACAATGTCGGGTAATCCTTACAATCCGGATGAGTCACAGAAGGCTGCACAGACTAATAATACATCAGCTGAAAGCTATTCACAGAGCTACAATCCATATTCGCAGGCTTCTGCAGCAGGACAGCCAAATGTAAATCAATCATATGCAAACCAGCCTTATTCTAATCAGTCGTATAATTCAGGCACAAATAATAATGCATATGGCGGCACATCAGCAGGTTCGACAGACAATTCATATAGCCGCCGGATGAATATGAATGGTCAGGCATACCAGCAGACTGTAAAGCCTAAGAAACAGAGAGCACCTAGAAAGCCTGGTGCATTTGGACCATTTGCAGCAAAGACAGTAGCTGCAGCTCTTATCTTCGGACTCGTCGGAGGCGGAGTTTTCACAGGAGTAAGCTATATTGGCACGAGAGCTATTTCAAATTCTTCTACTGCAAGTGCAAAGCTTACCACTACAACATCCGGTGGGACTAAGCAGACATCCTCAGGGGATGCAAAGGATATGACAGATGTATCATCTGTTGTTGATGAGGTTATGCCTAGCATCGTTGCTATCACAAATACAGGAACAGTCACCTACAACAGCTTTTTCGGAAAGCAGTCACAGCAGTCTCAGAGCTGTGGCTCAGGAATTATTGTGAGTGAGGATGATGATTATCTTTATATTGCTACAAACAATCATGTTGTGGCAGATTCAGAGGAGCTCACAGTACAGTTTGATGATGATTCTGTGGTAAAGGCAGAAATCAGAGGAACAGATCCGGATGACGATCTTGCAGTTGTACGTGTAAAGAAAGCAGACCTTGGAAAAGATACTTACTCAAATATCAAGATTGCTACAATCGGAGATTCTGATAGTGTAGCTGTTGGAAGTCCTGCAATTGCTATCGGTAATGCACTTGGATACGGACAGTCTGTCACAACAGGTATAGTAAGTGCACTTAACAGAACTGTTACTACACAGGATTCACAGACAGGTGAGACTGTTACCAACAACAAGCTTATCCAGACAGATGCAGCCATAAACCCTGGAAACAGTGGTGGAGCACTCTTAAATGAAAATGGCGAGGTTATCGGTATAAACTCTGTAAAATATTCTTCAACTGAGGTTGAGGGTATTGGATATGCAATTCCTATGTCAGTTGCAAAGCCTATTATTGAGAGCCTTATCCAGAATGGAAAATATACTAATGAGAATCAGGCATACCTTGGTATCAAGGGTGGTGATGTTTCATCTGAGATGGTAGCCTACGGCTTCCCACAGGGTGTGTATGTTTCATCTGTTTCAGCTGGTTCAGGTGCCGCAAATGCCGGCTTACAGGAGGGAGATATCATCACTGCTGTTGACAGCACAAAGATTTCTTCTATGACAGAGCTGCAGTCAGCGTTAAAGAGCTACAAGGCCGGAGATAAGGTTACTCTTACTGTTGCCCGTCAGAGTGGCAGACAGTACGAAGAGAGCAAGGTTGAAGTAACCTTAAGCTCTGCGAAGGATGTCCAGCAGTAATTCCGGCGCGTTTTCTCCTCACCCCTGCGTCCATGCAGGGGTGTTTCTGCGTTGTGCGCCTAGCGGCGCACGTTTCTAACGGGTTAAAGTCCCGAATCCGCCCGGTAGTGGGAAGGATATAGCCGAAGGCAAGGGTGTCCATCGTGAGGTGGAATCTGAAGGAAGCTGGATGTGAGGAATATACCAACTCACGGGCAAATCTCTGGTCTGACGAACAGAAATCTCATATGAGGTCATGCATGTGGGTAAGACAGCAACCCATGTTAAAGCCCAATAACTACACGGAATCATGCATGATAAATGAGGCAGATGGATGGAGAGGAAGAAACGTGTGGTACCTAGGGAGGTCTGTGCGGTATGCCTTGAAAGAGGTAACCATTGCATAAAGCAATGCTGAACGCATAGAAGTCAGCAGAGGTCATAGTAGCCGAGAGGTGAAGGACCGAATCAGTAGGAGTCTTGAGTATGACCGAGAAAGGAGTAATGACCGTCTATGGCAGAAAACATTGAAAACAATGGCTGTTCGCAAAGAGATAATGCGGAACATGAAGGGTATGTGAAAGCGTCCAGGTCATTCAATCGGATATGGAAAGAAAGAGACAGTGCACAGCCGAGACTTTTGGAAACGATACTGTATAAAGACAACTTTAACAGAGCGTATAAGAGAGTTAAGGCAAACAAGGGAGCGCCGGGAATTGATGGCATGACCATTGAAGAGGCTCTTCCATATCTAAAGGAACATCAACAAGAGATAACTGACCGCATTTATCGTGGAAAGTATACTCCGTCTCCAGTAAGACGAGTTGAGATTCCCAAACCAGATGGTGGTGTGCGAAAGCTTGGCATACCAACAGTGATAGACCGTACACTTCAACAGGCAATAACCCAACAGTTAGTGCCAATCTATGAACCGCTGTTTGCAGATGGTAGCTATGGCTATCGTCCGAACAGAAGTGCAAAAGATGCAATACTTAAGGTTAAGGAGTATGCAGAACAAGGCTATACATTTGCTGTAGTCCTTGACTTGTCAAAGTACTTCGATACTCTTAATCACGAAATTCTCATCAATCTTCTCCGGAAGAATGTAAAAGATGAACGTGTAGTACAGTTGATAAAGCGCTATCTGAAAAGCGGTGTAATGGAAAACGGAGTGGTCATTGACACAGAGGAAGGCTCACCACAAGGTGGAAATCTATCACCATTGCTGGCAAATGTCTACCTCAATGAGTTCGACCAGGAGTTCCTGAAAAGAGGTGTTCCATGCATAAGATATGCAGATGACATCGTGCTTCTTGCAAAGAGCAGACGAGCATCAGAGAGACTCTTGGAAAGCAGTACAAAATATCTTGAGAAGAGGCTGAAACTTACAGTCAACCGAGAAAAGAGCCGTACTGTCAGCGTGTTTGCAATCCGAAATTTTAAATTCCTTGGCTTTGCATTGGGAAGGAACGGAAAAGGCACTTATGTCCGAGTTCATTCGAAGTCATGGAAGAAGTTTAAGTCCAGATTGAAGGAGTTATCTTCCCGTAAGCGATGTCAGTCAATCAAGCCAAGCCTTGAGAAAATCAAGGTGTATGCAAGAGGATGGCTTAACTACTACGGAATTGCAAGCATGAAGAACAACATAGATGATATCAACGGATGGCTCTATCACAGAATACGCATGTGCATATGGAAACAGTGGAAGAAACCTAGAACGAAATATAAAAATCTAGTCAAACTTGGAATCCCAGAACACTATGCGTCAACAATAGCAAACAGTCGCAGAAAGTATTGGTATATCAGCAATAACAAAGCTGTGATTTGGGCGCTGAATAAAGAAAGACTGATAAACAGTGGCTTTTATGATTTAGCCACAGCCTATCAGTCTGTGCACGTTAACTATTGAAAGCGCCGTATACCGAACGGTACGTACGGTGCTGTGAGAGGACGGCGGTTAGTCACCGCCTCCTACTCGATTGTATATTTTTTGAGAGGTGTATAATAATAGAAGAATAGTATATAAGTATCATTATTCATGTGGAGGAAATATCATGAAATTAGACATGTCAAAGTGGAAAGCACTTAGCATCAAAAATCGTTTAAAGAAAGGCTTCAGACTGACTACATTTGTAGCATCGGCATCGGGGGTTATCGCGGGTATTCTTATGATTCTTGTATCAATGAGATATTCCAGCGCACTAACCTTTTACGGACTTTCACAGGGAGATATAGGAAAGGTTATGGTAACCTTCTCAGAGACACGAAGCGCTACACGAGCTCTTATCGGTTATACAGCTTCTGACACATTAAGTAAGATGTCTGATACACATGATTCTAAAAAGGAATCATTTCAAAAATACTGGAAAGAGCTGCAAAGCTCTATAAAGACAGGTGAGGAGCAGGATATATATGATGATATAAACAGTAAGCTCGATTCATACTGGAGTCTCGATGATGAAATCGGACAGTTAGGTAGGAATGCTACAGATCCTGAGACACAGAAGGAAGCCGAGGAGAGAGCAGTAGCAGATCTTGCACCTGCATATGATGAGATATATCAGCAGCTTGTTGCCCTTATGGATACAAAGGTAACAGAGGGAGATAATTTAAGCAAGAGATTATCATTAGTATCATATGCCGCATTTGGTATTGTTATTGTTATCATTGTCAGTTCATATTTTATCTCGATGAAAATCGGGGACGAAGTTGCAGTTGGTATTTCTAAACCACTCGATGAGTTAAAACAGAGATTACGTACATTTGCACAGGGTGATCTTGAGGCTCCATTCCCGGCAGTTGATTCACAAGATGAAATTGCTGATATGGTAGGGGTTGCGAAAAACATGGCAGCAGACCTTAAGACTATCATATCTGACTCTGACAAGCTTCTTGGAAAGATGGCAGAAGGAGATTATACAGTTTCATCAGACATGGAAGATAAATATACCGGAGATTTTATTGGACTTCTCATGGCAATGCGTCAGATGAAGACACAGATGAATGATGTTATGTCACATATCAATGAGATATCATCACTTGTTACAGCAGGTTCTAACAACCTTGCTCAGGCAGCACAGGAAATAGCAGAAGGTACTATGGATCAGTCAGCAGCCATTGAGGAGCTTCAGGCTACATTTGCAGATATCACAGGCGGTGTTGAGAAAACATCTGAGAAGCTCAATGATACATACAGGATTGCACAGGAGTATGCTGAGGAAGCAGATCACAGCCATACAGAGATGCAGGGCATGGTTGATGTTATCGGACGCATCAATGATACATCTAAGCAGATTGAGAATATCATTTCTGAGATTGAGGATATTGCCAGTCAGACAAACCTTCTTTCACTCAATGCAGCTATCGAGGCAGCGCGTGCAGGTGAGGCAGGTAAAGGATTCGCAGTTGTTGCGGGACAAATCAGAAGTCTTTCAGAGCAGAGTGCCAAGGCTGCGGTTGACACACGTCAGCTTATAGAGAGTGCCATTGCGGTATCTAACGAGGGTAATGAAGCTGCAGAGCGCGTAAGTACTTCTATTGAAAAGGTTATCAATGGTATGAAGGAAGTTGCAGATTCTTCTCAAAAACTCAGCGAGATTGCAGAGGAGCAGGCAAAGGCTATGGAGCAGGCAGAGGCCGGTATTAATCAGATATCAGATGTTGTACAGTCCAACTCAGCAAATGCAGAGGAAACATCAGCAACAAGTGAGGAGCTTTCAGCACAGGCGGAGACAATGAACGAGCTGATTAGCAAATTTATATTGGAAAAGAAATAGAAAAATTGTACATACGAGTTTAGAGAAACTTTTTAAAAAAAGCCCCACAAGCATTATTGATATGCTGTGAGGCTTTTTGTTGTGGTGCGTTAGAGGGTTACTTTTTAAATCTAGTAAACATGTACTATGTGAACATAGTTTTTTGTGCGATACGTGGAAAATCTGAAAAGTAATGAAAATGAACAATTAAATGAGAATATTTAAATTTGCTCTTTTTGGCAGGGTGTGTTATAATCCTTGTATACAAAAAACAGAGGTAA
>ENA-OOSX01000092-OOSX01000092.1-human-gut-metagenome-genome-assembly--contig:-NODE-92-length-54731-cov-5.930792_pt1 | contig 54731 bp, 54 predicted proteins | sample MGYA00241315_ERZ501225 | MGnify/ENA primary metagenome ERZ501225 (study PRJEB25962, sample SAMEA2042496) | human gut metagenome | biome: human gut; feature: human-associated habitat; material: faeces... | reverse complement strand
CTTTGTTGATTATAGCAACTGCATACTGTTATCATGACTGGGTACAGGTTGCATTCCTGTTTGTGCTGAGTGTTATTCTGTATCTGATCCTGTTTGCAGGAGTGTTTGTAGACACTGTACTGGATATGACAAGAGAAAGTATTATTGATTTTATTTTATCGTGAGGAGGATATGAAAATGAGCGAAAACAATGATTTTATTCAGTTACCACCACTAAAAAAAGATACACCATCCGCTGTGGTAGCATTTATGTGGGAGTACATGAAAGTACCAGAGAACTCGAGGGAAAAAGTGAAGAATCTGATTAAGGCTGTACATGAAAATGACATGAAATTAGAGTATAAGGCGCCAAAACTTTATGAGGTTATTCCAAAAGAAGAAGTTGCTGAAATTGAAGAGGTCATGCGTAAAACTATAGCTGATCTTGTATCAGAAGCCAGTGGTGTTGCCTGTTGGGTATATGTGCAGAAATATATGAAGCATAAGACTTTAGATGATATGCTGCAAGAATGGTCGGAAGCAAGCCAGTTCATCCTTGTTATGAATACCTGGTTTGAAAGACTGATGGCGGATCAATATGATGAGATAAAAGAATGAAAGTTAGGAAATAATTGATGGTGTAGTTAAAAAACCACTAAATTATCAATGTAATCGCAAGAAAAAAGCAAGAATCTAAGCATGGAGTTTTTTTAAGATGATGTTAAAATAAATATATCGGTATTGAGAAAGGAGGCAAGCCCATATGCCTAAAACTACACTGATCGATTGTTGTATTAAAAAATATGCTTATCGAGAAGTATCACAAATATATCAGGAATTAGAGATATCCGAGGAAGGTCTGTCACAATCACAAGTGGAGTTGATGAGGGAGAAGTATGGTATAAACCGTTTCTCGAAGAGAAGAAATGATACTATGTTGCGATTACTGCGGCGTGCATTCATCAATCCATTTAATAGTATTCTTTTGGTTCTGGGAATCATTTCATTGGTTACAGATGTGGTTCTTGTATCTAATTTTGCCAGAAATGCAACAACTGCTGTTATCATCTTTTCAATGATTTTAATTAGCGGAACAATCCGTCTGGTTCAGGAAATCCGTGCAAAGAATGCATCAAAACAGCTGAACCGGTTAATACATGAAAGCATTACTGTACGGCGTGCGGGAGAAGTAAAAGAAATTTCGGCTGATGAACTGGTGGTTGGAGATATTGTTCTGCTTTCAGCAGGTGACCGTGTTCCGGCAGATCTGAGGCTTACAAAAGTAAGTGATCTATTTCTTTCCCAGGCAGCAATTACAGGAGAAAGTGCAATTCTGGGAAAAAATACACAGGCATTAAGTTACAGTAATCCGGAATCCCTAACCCAGCTTGAAAATCTGGCTTTTATGGCAACAACTGTTATCAGTGGAAAAGGTGAGGGTATCGTGCTAGCAGTTGGAAAAGATACACTCTATGGCAGTTTTACGAAAGAAGATCCAGATGAAAAACAATCTTTTCAAAAAGGAGCCAACTCGATTGCCTGGGTCATGCTTCGTTTTATCGCGGTATTAATCCCTGTTGTATTTATACTTTTGAAAATCACCAGTGGTAAATGGCTGGAATCCTTTGCTTTTGCACTGTCTGTAGCTGTGGGACTGATGCCGGAAATGCTGCCAATGGTAATAACATCCTGTCTCGCAAGAGGCAGCCTTGGCATGAGTAAGAAGCAGACGATTATTAAAGATATTAATGCTATGCAGGGATTTGGAAGTATGGATGTACTCTGTATGGATAAAACCGGAACACTGACCAATGAAAGTATTTTATTAGAATACTATATGGATGTGTTGGGAAATGAAAGTGGTCAGGTATTGGATCTTGCTTTTTTAAACAGTGCTTATCATTCAGGTGTATGTAATCCGATTGATAATGCAATCCTTGCCTGTCAGACGATGCCCGGACATGAACAGCATTTTGCGGATCTTCTCACGCAGTATCAGAAGGAGGATGAAATCCCATTTGATTATTCAAGAAAGTTTGTCAGCACACTGGTGACAGATAAAAATGGTGATTGTCAGCTTATTATGAAGGGCAATATTTCACAGATTGTGTCCCGATGCAGTCATGTAGAATTTCGTGGCGAAATCCTTCCGATGGAAAAAGACAGAATGTCAAGCGTAGATTCTGTAGTGGATGAGATGCTGCAGGATGGAATGAAAGTAATTGCTGTTGCACAGAAAAAGATTGAGAAACAGGATCAGATCATACCTGCAGATGAAAATAATATGATCCTGATGGGTTATCTTGCATTCTTTGATGCTCCGAAGAAAACAGCTAAGACATCTGTGGAGGCTCTGAAAAGACTGAAGGTGATACCGAAAATACTGACAGGTGATCAGGTAGATGTGGCGGTTTCTATTTGCCGAAGGGTCGGAATCCCGTCGGAGATCACGTTGACTGGTGCCGAATTAGATCAGATGACGGACGACGAACTCAGTAAAATAGTAGAAAAAATCCATGTTTTTGCGGAACTGACGCCAGGTCAGAAAGTTCGCCTTGTCGCTGCCTTAAGGCAAAATGGCCACACCGTTGGCTATTTGGGAGATGGAATTAATGATATCCCGGCACTTTGTGAGTCAAATGTGGGTATTTCAGTAGATACGGCGGTAGATGCTGCGAAAGATGCAGCGGATGTCGTATTGCTTCAAAAGGATCTGGGCGTATTAGAGCAGGGTATTTTGGAAGGGCGTAAAACATTTACAAACATGCTCAAGTACATTAAAATCACTGCGAGTTCCAATTTTGGCAATATTTTTTCTATCGTATGTGCAAGTGCCTTCTTACCTTTTTTGCCAATGACATCTTTGCAGATATTATTATTAAACCTGCTGTATGATATTTTATGTATCATCCTTCCATGGGATAATGTAGATGAGGAAGAAACACTTTCACCAAGGGACTGGTCTGGAAAGACACTGGGACGATTTATGTTATTTTTTGGTCCTATCAGTTCGTTATTTGATATTGTGACATTTCTGTTTTTGTATTATATTCTCTGTCCAGTGTTGTGTGGTGGAGTAACGTATCTGAACATGGTAGATCCAGTGATGCAGTCGCAGTATGTTGCTCTGTTTCAGACAGGATGGTTTTTAGAATCCATGTGGACGCAGGTTCTGATTCTTCATTTTCTCCGGACAAGGAAGATACCATTTGTACAGAGCAGTCCATCCATTCCGGTTGTGTGTACGACCCTTGCAGGAATTATTGCTTTTACTGCGCTTACTTTTACCAAAAGTGCAGGCATTATTGGATTGACGAAATTGCCAATCAGGTATTTCCTGTTTTTATTTGTTGTAGTCTTACTCTATATGCTTCTGACTACGGTGGTCAAAAATGTTTATCAAAAGAAATATCATGAGCTGATCTGAAAGGAGGGAAACCATCGTGAAAAAGAATATCAGTGTTATTTCCATGGATTCTGTCCTGCAGGAATGGCTCCTTCAAAAGCTGATCAAAGAACCACCGGAAAGTGACAGTGCGAAAGAACTGCTTTCTGGTATCTATGATATGATCAGTGGAGATGTAAATTCATTGTTACTTAGTACGATAAAGAATTCAGAAATTGAATCTCTCAATCTTTCAGATGAGATGAAAATAGGGGAATTAGTGATCAATCCAAAAAGCAGGAGCGTTATCAGGATGGGGCAAGCGGTTTCCCTGACTCCTAAGGAGTTTGATATCCTGTATTTTCTGGCTGAAAACAGAGGAGAGGTATTTACAAAGGAGCAGATTTATAAGGCGGTATGGTCTGAAGATTATCTTTTGGATGACAGCAATATCATGGCATTCATTCGAAAACTGCGAAAGAAGATTGAACCGAATCCGGATGAACCAAAGTATATACTTACGATTTGGGGAATCGGATACAAATTTAATGAGAAGGTATAAAATAGGCGGACTGCTTTTGTCCGCTTATTTTTTTACGCGAGCAACGAGCCAAAGTCCGTGCTTGCACGAGACCTTGGCGACTGCCGCGATAACTTGAGAAACTCGCGGAGCGTGTTTCTCATAGTTTTAATTCTTGCTAAATCGCAAGGAAATCGCAAGATTTTGGTCATGTGATTCTCCTTGCTTTTTTTGTATTCTGTAGGAGGTCGAAGGGAGGCGAGATGTATGGTATACACAGATTTTGTTTTAAGAATATCCTTATCCGTGTTACTTGGATTTTTTATCGGACTGGAAAGACAGTTAACCGGGCATCCAGCTGGAATACGGATCAATGTACTGATCTGTATGGGAACCAGTTTCTTTACTTTATTTCCAATGATTTATGGTTCCGATCAGGTATTTCGTGTGGGAAGCAGCATTATATCCGGTGTGGGATTTCTGTGCAGCGGTGTGATCTTTAAAGACAGCGGTACGGTAAGAGGAATGAACACAGCAGCAACACTTTGGTGTACAGCGGCAATTGGCATTCTTGCCAGCACAGGAATGTTTACAATGGCAGTCTCCGCTGCAGGCATTTTGATTGGTTCAAATCTGATCCTGCGTCCGCTTGCAAGAAAGCTGAATCCGATTGCTGTTGGAGATGAATCTGAAAAAGAGTATTGCATCACAGTACTTTGTCAGGAAATTGCAGAACAGGATATAAGACTTTTACTGATTAACAGTAATTCCAGTAAGACTTTGTATCTGAATCATCTGGAAAGTGGAGATGTAGTGGGGGATAAAGTCGAGATTATAGCGAAGTATTGTTCTGCAGGAAAACCGAAAAGTAATGTTCTGGAAAGTATTGTTGGTCAGGCATTGGAACTTCCGGAAGTAATCAGTGCAGGTTGGGAGGTGTTGTAGTTGAAAAAAAACAAATGTGATAGATGGATAATTTTTTTCTTTCTTTATATTTTGTTCACTGCAGCATGCAGTTGTGTGAGCCTTATATTTTCGGCTCACCAAATTTTGGTGATAGAGGTCTGGTATCAAATATCTGTTGTTGTTTGGATTATTTTGGCAGTTACAATGGTGAAATTGCTTATCAGGCTTCAGAAAATAAATAAGCTCAGAATGAGATGAATCAATGAAAGGAGAAGAAAACCATGAATTTAACCTGTATCTTTTTTGGCATCATTTTCACGATTGTCGGTTTTATGTTTGCATGTGGAAAAGGTCATATTCATTTATCTTCCTGGAAAAATATGCCGCAGGAAGAGAAAGAAAAGATCAAAATTGTGCCGCTTTGCCGTAACATCGGTGAAGTCATTGCATTAAATGGTTTGATTTTTTTGCTGAAAGGTCTATGGTCAGGCTTTGAAAATCACTGGTTTGTGACTGCTATGATCGCATGGTTTATTGTGGCAGGATTTGATCTTTGGTATATCGAGAAAAGTGATCGATACTATAAAAAATAATTGCAAAACAAGGAGGTAAAGACCAATGAATAAGAAAGAAAATCGTATGGCTGTTCGTCAGGCAGCACAGCAGGCTGTGATCCGTGACGAGCAGAACCATCGCATCGAACATGCGGCCACCAATCCGATTAAGGAGGTTTTGAAGAGTCTGCACACAACACTTCGTGGACTGGATGCTGAAAATGTAGCGGTAAGTCGGACAAAATATGGATCAAATAAAGTAACACATGAGAAGAAACAATCCCTTGTGAAACGTCTGGCAGGAGCATTTATCAATCCATTTACAGCGATCCTTTTCTGTCTGGCAGTTGTTTCTACTATGACAGATATGGTTTTTCCATATTTTTCTCTGTTAGGAAGTTCACCGGAAGATTTTGATCCATTAACAGTGGTGATCATTCTGACCATGGTTATGATCTCCGGTACGCTTCGTTTTGTACAGGAATCCAGAAGTGGAAATGCAGCAGAAAAACTGTTATCCATGATCACAACTACTTGTACCGTTACAAGAAGAGAACAGGAAAAAATTGAGATTCCTATGGACGATCTGGTGGTAGGAGATATCGTACATCTTTCAGCAGGAGACATGATCCCAGCAGATGTCCGTATTCTGGATGCCAAAGACTTATTTATCAGTCAGGCAAGCTTAACAGGTGAAAGTGAACCGGTAGAAAAGACACCGAAGGTATGTGCACAGAAAGAAAGCATCACCGATTACAGCAATATTGCTTTTATGGGAAGCAATGTAATTTCCGGAAGTGCAACGGCAGTGGTTATCTGCACGGGAGACCGCACTTTATTTGGTTCCATGGCATCTGCAATTGCAGGTGAAGCAGTGGAGACAAGCTTTACCAAAGGCGTGAATGCAGTGTCATGGGTTCTGATCCGGTTTATGCTGGTCATGGTTCCGCTGGTATTTTTTATCAATGGTATCACAAAGGGAGACTGGCTGGATGCCTTTCTGTTCGGTATTTCCATAGCTGTCGGACTGACTCCGGAGATGCTGCCGATGATCGTAACAACCTGCCTTGCAAAAGGTGCCGTTTCCATGAGCAAAAAGCAGACGATTGTTAAGAATCTGAATTCCATCCAGAATTTCGGTGCCATTGATATTCTTTGTACAGATAAAACAGGAACATTGACACAGGATAAGGTTGTGCTGGAATATCACCTGAATGTGAATGGAGAAGATGATACAAGAGTACTGCGCCATGCATATTTAAACAGCTACTTCCAGACAGGTTATAAGAACCTGATGGATCTGGCGATCATTCACAGAACAGAGGAAGAAGAGGCGGCAGATCCAAAGCTCCTCGATCTGTCAGAAAACTATGTGAAGGTAGATGAGATCCCATTTGATTTTACACGTCGTCGTCTGACTACGGTAGTACAGGATAAGAAGGGAAAGACACAGATGGTGACAAAAGGAGCTGTAGAAGAAATGCTATCCATCTGTTCTTTTGCGGAGTGTGATGGCACTGTGAAGCCACTTACTGAAGAAGTTCGCATGCGTATTCTGAAAACGGTAGACGAGCTGAACGACAAAGGATTCCGTGTGCTTGCCATAGCACAAAAAAGCAATCCTTCTCCAGTGGGTGCATTTGGTATAAAAGATGAGTGTGAGATGGTACTAATCGGATATCTGGCATTCCTTGATCCACCAAAGGAGTCTACTGCAGATGCAATCCGGGCATTGAAAGCACACGGCGTAACGACAAAGATTTTGACAGGTGATAATGATAAGGTGACACGTACAATCTGCAAACAGGTAGGACTTGAAGTAAGCAACATGCTTCTGGGCTCTGATCTGGATCATATGACAGATGACCAGCTTGCAAAAGCAGTAGAGACAACAGAGGTATTTGCAAAGCTTACACCGGATCAGAAAGCTCGCATGGTTTCCGTTCTCAGGGAAAACGGTCATACCGTAGGATTTATGGGTGATGGAATCAATGATGCTGCGGCTATGAAGGCTGCCGATATCGGAATTTCTGTAGATACTGCGGTAGATGTGGCAAAAGAATCCGCAGATATCATTTTGCTGGAAAAAGATCTGATGGTTCTGGAAGAGGGAATCATAGAAGGACGCAAAACTTATGCCAATATGATCAAATATATCAAGATGACAGCTTCCTCTAACTTCGGAAATATGTTTTCTGTATTAGCTGCTTCTGCACTTTTACCTTTCCTTCCAATGATGAGTGTACATCTGATTTTCCTGAATCTGATCTATGATCTGTCCTGTACAGCGATTCCTTGGGACAATGTAGATGAGGAATTTATTGCAATACCACGTAAATGGGATGCATCCAGTGTGGGTAGCTTTATGATCTGGATTGGACCTACAAGTTCGATTTTTGATTTTACAACTTATATTTTCATGTACTTTGTATTCTGTCCGTTATTTGTGTCAAAGGGCATCCTGTTCAATGATTTGGCAGCCCATTACAGCGGTGCAGAGCTTGCTGCTATGCAGGCACGTTATATCGGAATGTTCCAGGCTGGATGGTTTGTAGAATCTATGTGGAGCCAGACATTAGTCATTCACATGATTCGCACACCAAAGCTTCCGTTTATCCAGAGCCGTGCATCAGCACCGGTAACATTGCTTACCATGACAGGTATTGCAGTTCTGACTGTGATTCCGTTCACACCATTTGGAACTGCACTTGGTCTGGTAGCATTACCGGCATCATACTTTGCATATCTGATCCCATGTATTCTGCTGTATATGATGCTGGCAACAAGCTTGAAAAAAGCATATGTCCGCTATTATGGCGAACTGCTCTAGGAGGTGGAAAGAATGAATTGGAAAGAATTATGGATGACACTTTTTGGAACCTGTGAATGGCTCGGACTCAATATGGGATTCTGGGTATCTATGGCTGCTGTGCTGTTGATCGTAATACTCATGAATGCAGTATTCTGGGGAATAAAGCCAAAGAATAAAAAATAGTATGATTAAAAAAATGGTTTAGAAAAGTTATTTATGAATAATAAGTAACTGTGCCAACCTTGTGCCCACTGCGTACGAAGTTAAGTTAGTTGTTGAGGTGTTGGGAAAAATCCTGGCACCTCAAATTATAGTTAACTGCACATTGTGTATGTTGATAAAGAGGTAAAAGAAATTGAAAAAGAAAGACATAGAAGAAGCGCAAACAAAAAGATCCTGCTCATAGCGAACAGGATTCTTCTTTATTTCGCCAGGAAATTACTCTGTATCTCCATCGGCATATGATAAGCCTGGCCTCGTTTTGTAAGGCTGTATAGTTTAAAGCTCATGAGTTCCGGAGTTGCGTTCAGAGAACTGCAGAGTCCGAAATAATCCAGGTCTTCGTTCTGAACCATCTCTTCAATGTCTTCATCTTCAATTAGTAGATCGGCAGCAAACAGATTGGCCTGGTATTCAGTATTATCCGTCATATTGTAGAGTGTATCATCTTGCATTGGAGCCATTTTCAGTTGGGAACGATGCAGAATGATATGTCCTAATTCATGGGCGGCTACGATCATCTTTTCCTCTTCTGAAAGGAAACTGCTGATCATGACATAGATCGTCTTACAGCTCATGAAGCAATAGCCTTTCAGAGTCTTATATCTGGAAGTTTCCCCGACAACAATGTTCATCTGATCCATGATCTCAAATGGATCTCGAGTTCCATATTTCTTGATTAATTTCTTTGTTTCTGTATATATGTAAGTGTTTCTCAAATAAATCACCTCAAAAGTAAAAAATAAAAGGGCAGAAATATCCTTGTAACTATAAGGTAACAGATTAGGTGTACAATAATCCCGCCTTCTATTATTTTTCCTCTTGGTTTTTCAGATATTTTTTCGGTGTAAATTTCTTTGCACGTCTTTTGGAATCCAGATAAAGGCTCTGGATTTCATCCATAAAAGCTATTTTATCTTCGTCTGTCAGTGATCCACCGGCAAACATAGCTGCAGCCTGTTCCAGAATCTGCTGAGCCTGTCTGGCACCACGGTTACCAAACTGTTCGGATGCTTCTGTGATAAAAGCTTCATTCTCACTCATGAGATAAGAAACGTCACACTGTAATGCATCTGCCAGTTTCTGATACAGAACATTTTGTTTTGGAAAACGTCCTTCTACTTCCCAGGATCGAATGGTCCTATATGAAACACCAACCATGCTGGCCAGTTCCTGCTGACTCATCTTTTTTTCTTTTCTTAATGATCTTACTTTTTCACCGAATGTCATAAACATACCTCTTTCTAAGCCTTGTCTTATAAGTTTCATTAGCCGCTTCAAGGCAAAACGGGAAATGTGTCTCCTAAAAAATAAAAATTAATCTTGACAAAGGGAAATATCTCTCCTATAATGTGAATCACAGATAAGGGAAACATCTTTCCTATAAGATACACAATATTTCCTCTTTTGTCAATGAATATGTGAAATGAATTTCCTGTATTTTGAAGAAAACAGGAAAGATAGACAGTCATTGATAGTTAAAATGGGATACATGTTACAGAAAGAGGAAAGACGTATGGGAGGTGGCAATGTGAGTCAGGATCAGACTTCTATTATCTGTATTGATCTAAAGTCCTTTTATGCTTCTGTGGAATGCGTAGAACGTGGGCTGGATCCATTTAAAACAAACCTGGTGGTTGCAGATCCGACCAGATCAAAGTCAACAATCTGCCTGGCAATCACTCCGGCTATGAAGTCTCTTGGCATCAAGAACCGGTGCCGGATCCATGAGATACCGGATTGTGTGAAGTACATCACAGCCATGCCAAGGATGCAGCTGTATATGGATTATTCCGCAAAGATCTATGGAATCTATCTGCGGTACGTCTCAAAAGAAGATATCCATGTGTACAGTGTCGATGAGTGTTTTATTGATGTGACAAACTATCTGCAGCTTTATCATCTCACTGCAAAAGAAATGGCGGTAAAGCTTATGCAGGAGGTTATTGAGGAAACAGGTATCACTGCAACCGCTGGTGTGGGAACCAATCTGTATCTTGCTAAGATCGCAATGGATATCGTAGCAAAGCATGTGGATGACCATATTGGAATCCTGGATGAATTCTCTTACAGAGAGCAGCTATGGGATCATAAACCATTAAGTGACTTCTGGAGGATTGGATCCCGGACTGAAAAAAAACTGGCCGATTATGGAATCCATACGATGGGCGATATTGCAATGGCTTCTTTAAGATCCGAAGACTGGCTGTATAAGATGTTTGGGATTGATGCAGAGCTGTTGATCGATCATGCATGGGGATATGAAACATGCCGGATGAGTGACATCAAGAACTATCATTCGGAGGAACACAGCCTTTCAAATGGTCAGGTGCTGATGCGAAATTATTCTTTTGACGAAGCACTTGTGATCGTAAGGGAAATGACAGATAATCTGGTCCTGGATCTGTTTGAAAAAGGACTGGTAACAAGCTCTCTCACCTTATGGATCGCATATGACCACAGGTATGAGCATGAGGCATCCAAAGGAACTGTAAAACTCGAAAGAGGAAGTAATAGTTCAAAAAAAATCATGGATGCAGTGGAAAATTTATATCTCAGGATCGCAGACAGATACACCGGAATCCGAAGAATCGAGGTGTGTGCAAACAGGGTTGCTCCTGAAAGTTATGTGCAGTACAGCCTGTTTGATGATCCCAAACAGACAGATAAGGAACGGCATTTACAGGAAGCAGTATTGAATGTGAAGCAGCGTTATGGAAAGAATGCGATCATGCGGGGATCTAACCTGCTGGAGTGTTCCACCTATAGAGAACGCAATGAACAGATTGGTGGTCACCGTGCTTAGAGGAGGTGCAAAAAGTGCTGGCAAGTGCATATCAACCGTATTTATATTTACCAAGACCGGTTTCCAGGAGGCATCCCATGGATGTAGGACGCAGGGCAAAACAGTTTGCTCCATTTGCGGCACTTCGTGGACTGGATGAAACGATCCGGCAACAGGAAATCATTTACGAACCGAAAAGAGATTTATCTGAGGAAAAGAAAAATGAGCTGGATATGAAATTAAGGATCCTGGCATATGGAATGAAGATACAGGCAACTTATTTTCAAAAGTCCTGGAAGGATCCATCAGTTGGCCAGTACCATACATTATCTGGAACCGTAGAATTTTTTGATCCATCAGTTCACTTACGGATCGATGATACCGAGATTCAGATCCAGGATATCTGTGATCTGACTGGTGATGTATTTGAAACTATAGAAATATCGTGTTAATTAATCACAGCAGAATTTTTTATACTGGAAAGAGTGAGTGGTAGCTGGTGGAAGGATAAAAAAGGATGCACAGATCGACAAAGCAGATCTGATCAGAATAAAAATCGTGCTGTTCGTGCAGCTTTGGCACTTACGGAATGGATGGCATGATGCTCATAAGGCGGATTTGATTTCCCTTTGGTCCGTTGAGTAATAAATGGAGAAATATCTTATTGCTTAAAGGAGGAAGCCTATATGGGATCAGGTGCTATTAAATGGCATGTACACTGCTCTGTATGCGGAGCATTTATTGAAAAGAGCGCACAAAGCGATTCAGAAGTGGAGTGCAAAAAATGTCGCAGTACATTGGAGATATTTGTAAAGGATGATATGGTGTCGGTTCGTCCGATCCACATCAGAGATGAACAATTAAAGTCCAGGATGCGGACGTATTCCCGAAAGATGATGAATCAGGGATCATAACAGAATAGAATGAGCTGTCTGTAGTAAGCGTTGGATTTGGCAGGAACCATCAAGAACGCACCAGACAGCAAGAGTTTGTCAAGGAGCTGAACCTGACTGGAATCACTAAGAGCCCGGCAAAACATTTACGGATACACTGCAAGATCAGAAGTATTTTCTGGTTTTGGAGATTGTTGAAGTATTTGTTTTGTCGGGCTTTTTTGATGTATTTCAAAAAATTTTTAAATTTTTTGTCGTACCCCACTGTAAAACAGGCTCTCAGCGTTTCGTTATATAGAGGTTGAATTCTCTTCTGCAAAAATAATTGCAGAGAGAGATTTTGATAATATGGCGCAAAGGAGGAAGTAAAGATGACTGAAATCGAATACCAGGAATTTGTAAGGCATTGTCCTTACGATGCTATGGGCGATTATTCCATGTTTCGCAAAGAGCAAACAGAGAATAAATCAGAAGATGCACATAGCAACTGAATAAGCCAGGCAATCTGGCAAACTTAATCTAAACGCAGATACATGCGTTACAAAGGAGTCACGGACTCCCGTTCAAAAAAAACGGGTGAGTTCGTGATCTCTTGTGCTGCAGTTCTTTATGTCTGTGCAGGAATTTTATAAAAGATGGAATGGACCACCCGGAGCCGAAAGGCAGAAAGGTGATCATTATGTTGACATTAAAAGAACTGAAGAAAATCGTGAAAGTTGCTGATATGGAGAAAAGAATCCCAAGCGTGAAATCCTTGAAAGAACACAAAGTTGTAGTAAAAGAAATGATCAATGCAGATACAACGATCTCTGTTTATGATCACGGATATGTGCTTTATACAGCGGGAAATCAATCAACCGTATTTCCGCTTCATAGTTGTGATGACTATGAATATGTGAGTGTAACTGGCGATAACAAGGAATTCAATAAAGAGTTCTTTGATAACGAGAATTGGTATATCCGTCTGCTGATGGAGGCTGAAGACCGTATGACATACAGCCAGAGCAAAATCAGCACCAATCATGGTGTATTTTCTAACAGCGATGTTACAGATGATGCGGAGATTATGAGAGGATCTTCAAAAGATTTTGTTGACGATGTTATCGACAGAGAAATTCTGCATGCGCTGATCAAGGAATTGACAGAGAGGCAAAAGATGGTACTCAATCTGGTTTATTTCGAAGAAATGCGTCAGCAGGATGTCGCAGATTATCTGGGAATCAAACAACAGAGTGTAAATGACCTCCTGAACAGGGCATTAAAAACGATGAAAAAAAAGGCGGAAAACGAAGAATTTTAAAAAAATTTCAAAAAAATTGAATTAGACCACTGTAAAACAGGCTCTGAGCGTTTCGTTATATGAAGGATTTGCATAGAACACCTTCATGTACCTTGAAAAATGAATAGCCTGCCCGGAGTGATATTTGGTTTGAACATGCATAGAGCGAAAAGCTGCGTGTCTGCCAGAAGAAAACGTATCAGAGATGGAAACTGATATAGGAACGGATCCGGGAAAGAAAACAGGAAAACGCTTAAATCTTAAATCAAAATAAAATGTCTGAATCTGAAAAGAGGATGACAGTAGAAATCATGTGGCGGTATTTGTGACAACCAGATACCGCCATATATTTGTGCTGTTATCTCAGCTTGTGCTGACTGTCCCAAATAGCGCAAATTTCAGGAAAGGAGGCGATCATCTTCGTATAAAAGATAATACGCAGACACGAACAGATAATCATACACAAAAAATCAGAAAGGAAGGATTTAAGAGAATGAACGTGAAAAAGAAAGCACGCAGGGTGATGTCCGGTTTATTGACTGCAGTAACGGTTCTATCGACGGTACTCTCTCCCGCTGTTGCCTATGCTTCTGATGATGCCGGATCTGTAAAAAAGATTCCGTATTATGAGGAGATCAAGGATCAGTTGGATGAAGATGAAGTGGTAACTGCAAAGGATTATGAGATCAAGGTTGGAGACAATTTCGATGTAAAGAGTGATTATACCGGTCTTACGATCCAGGATGACAGCAAAGTAAAAGTTACATTTCAGGAAGCAAAAGATACGGACGGGAATGATTTTTCTACCGATTATGCCAATTCCTATAAGGCAGTCTATTATGTAGAACCACAGACAACGGATCACCCAACCTACCAGATCAATCGAAAGATCGTGGTAAAAGAAGCGGATCAACAGAAAGATTCGCAGTCAGAAAGTTCTTCTGATCAGGATGCTGGTTCTTCCGATAAGACAGAAACAGAGGATTCTGAGGCTGACTCGTCTACAGAGGAAACTGATGCTGCTGACACGGGGAGCAAAACAGAACTGACAGAAAAAGAATTTGATGCAGAAATCGAAGCAACGGAGGATCAGGAGACCGTTGATCCGGAAACAGGGATCACACTCTCAGAGGTTATGCAGGAAGCTGTTGACCAGGAAGTTGCTCTTGCAGATCTTGAAGCAGGCGAAAGTATTACTTTTGATATGCCAATGATGCTTGCTTCCGGTGAAACAGGAACAAAATCAGTCACAGTTACAGCCGGCTCCTGGTACTATTACGCAGACTATGGATTAGGTTCTTATCTGACTTGTCCATATTATGTGAAATGGGGAAGCATCAATGCGACAGCATACTGTGTTGAACCATCGAAAAAAGGACCGGGAAATGGAACTTATACAATCCAGAAACTTGCCGATGGAAAGACACTTGCAAAGGTCTGCTATTACGGAACAAAAGCAAGTGATGAGAATGGTTTCTTCGATGAGAAACATCCGGATTTTCCGGCAGGAAAGAGATTCATCATTACCCATCTTGCAGCAGCTTATGCAAATGGATCCAGTGACTGGGCATCCGGAACTAATGCAACAGGAAAGAACCTGGCAATGGAGCTTTACAATTATTGTGTAAATATGCCGGACATTCCGTCTGTAGATATGAGCTTTTCCGAATCTAATGTAAAGGCTTATGTGGAAGGAAACAGCCAGCGAACAAGCGTGATCACATTCAAAGCAGATAAACTGCAGACAATCACATTTAAGTTGCCAAGCGGTGTAAAGCTTGTAAATGTGACAACCGGTAAAACCAGTGCTGCAGGAGCAAGTGTAGAAATCAGTGGAGGTACACAGTTTTATCTGACAGCACCACTTGATCAGGCAGAGAGCGTCAGTGCTACATTTTCTTCTCGGATGAAGGGAAGCATTGATAAAGAATACTCTGCTTACAAGATTGTAACAGGATCTGGAACACAGGACCTGGCTCTTGTTTTCGGTGAAGGTGTCGGAAATGAGAAATATGTGGATTTTAAAGTAACCTGGACAAAAGAATGCAAGGTATCCATTGTAAAGAAAGACCAGGATACAGGCAACGCACTGGCTGGTGCAGTGTACGGGATTTATTCCGATGCTGCATGTACAAAGCTGATTGCAGAGATGCCTGCAACTGATCAGAATGGTGCTTCACAGCTCACAATGGAAAAGACACAGGAAGTTGTTTATCTGAAAGAAATCTCTGTTCCAACAGGGTATCAGATCGATACAAAGTCTTATAATGTGACTCTTGCTATCGGAAAGACAACGACTAAAAATGTAACGGACAAACGAGTAAATGCAAAGCTCAACATTGCAAAACAGGATGCTGAGACAGGCAATGAAGCCCAGGGTGATGCAACACTGGAAGGTGCGGTATATGGTCTTTATGCAAGGGAAGACATTGTTCATCCGGATGGAAGAACCGGAACAATCTATAAGAAAGACACCCTGATCACATCCCTGACAACGGATAAGAATGGCGAAGCTTCTGTATCGGATCTCTATCTTGGAAAGTATTATCTGAAAGAGCTTAGTGCTCCGGTGGGATACGTACTGGATCCGACAGAACATGATGTGGACTGTACTTACGAAGGTGCTACTGTTCCGACAGTAGAAAGAACTTCTGTATGTAAAGAAACTGTCGTCAAACAGCCATTCCAGATCATTAAGGCAGCAAACAATGGAAAAACCGATGCAGATCTTCTTAAGGGAGTTGGTTTTTCAGCATGGCTTGTCAGTGATCTGAAAGTAAAGGCAGATGGAAGTTATGATTTTGATTCAGCCAGACCGGTTGTACTGACTGCAGATGGACAGACAGAAATGTTTACCGATGAAAAAGGATATGCAAGATCGATTCCGCTTCCATATGGAACTTATGTGGTAAGAGAAACCACAAGCAAACACAACTATGCACCGGTTGATGATTTTGTAGTGAAGATCACAGAGAATTATCCGGATACACCGCAGACATGGCGAGTGCTTCTGGATAAAGAATTCAAAGCAAAATTAAAGATTATCAAAAAGGATGCAGAAACACAGAAATCTGTACTCCTGGCAAATACTGAGTTCAAGGTATACGACCTGGATAACCAGAAATATGTGGAACAGACAACATCCTATCCGAAGCCAACAGTACACAAATCTTATTTCACAAACGAGGAAGGATACCTGGTACTGCCAAAGAATCTGAAACCTGGTAACTACCGGATTGAGGAAGTGACGGCACCCGATGGGTACACAATATCCAAAAACTATGTGACAGTTGCAGTTGATACAGATACTGCTTATCTGACCGATCCTGTCACAGGAGATGCAGTCATTGATGTGGAATATACCAATGCCCCGGTCAAAGGTCAGTTAAAGATCTATAAACAGGGTGAAGTGTTAAAGGGATTTGATAAGGACTTCCAGTATGAAATGGCTGGACTTGCAGGTGCTGAATTTGAAGTCTATGCGGCAGAGGATATTTATACTGCCGATCATCAGGTAGATGCAGATGGACAGAGAACTCTGTATTTTGCAAAGGATGCACTGGTAGCAACCGTCACAACGGATGCAGATGGTTATGCAACCGTAAAGAATCTTCCACTTGGCAGGTACTATGTTAAAGAGAAGAATGCACCGGACACTTATGTGTTAAATACCGTGCTGGAAAATGTCGAATTTGCTTATGCGGATCAGGATACTGCAGTGATCGAGAAAGAAATCTCTGTCACAGATGAACGACAGAAAGTGTCGATTACTGTCGAAAAACAGGATGCTGAGATAGGCAATACAGTAGCCGGAGCAGTGTTCGGTATTTACAATGCAAAAGACATTCAGACGAAAGATGGAAAAGTGATCGTCAAAGCAGATACTCTTTTACAGGAAATGACTTCTGATGAAAAAGGTCAGGCAGCATGTACACTGGATCTTCCACTTGGAAGCTATTATGTAAAAGAACTGAAAGCACCAGATGGATTCGTATCTTCGGATGAAGTACTGAGATTTGATGCTTCTTATCAGGGGCAGGATGTGCAGACAGTAACATTAAAATCCGTAAAGAAGAACCAGCCGACAACTGTTGAGATCACAAAATCAGATGCAACAACCGGTGTAGAACTGGATGGAGCTTATCTGAAAGTAACGGATAAAGATGGAAATGTAGTAGATAGCTGGACATCTTCCAAAGATGCACCGCATGTGATCAAATATCTGAAGGTGGGTGAGACTTATACCCTACATGAAGAGTTTGCACCGCATGGTTATCTGGTAGCCAATGATGTGACATTCACAGTCAAAGATACCGGAGAGGTTCAGAAAGTGGAAATGAAGGACGAGGTACCGGTTGGTGAACTCATCATCAACAAAAAGGGAGAATTTCTGGATTCTGTTACACTGGCCGATAAGGTCAAAGGTGTGGTGGAACACATTTTCAACTATGTAACCGGAAAACTGACAGATGTTACGTTTGAAGTCTATGCTGAGGAAGACATTAAGGCTGCCGATGGCGTCAGTGACGATTACTATAAAAAGGATGAACTGATTGCAACGATCAAGACAGATGAAACCGGTATTGTAAAACTGGAAAATCTTCCACTTGGTAAATACTATGTGAAAGAAACAGGAACTGCTTACGGTCATGTACTGGATGGTGAGATCCGTCATGTAGATCTGACTTACGTGGATCAGAATACACCAGTTGTAGTCTATGACAAAGACTGGCAGAACAACCGCCAGAGAGTAGAAGTCAGTGTACTTAAGAAAGAAAAAGATTCTGACCGTACATTGGAAGGCGCTATCTTTGGATTATTTGCCAAAGAAGACATTAAGTCTGAGACAACTGGTAAAGTCCTGATCGAAGCCAATGAGATCATTGAACTGAAATCTACGGATGAAGAAGGAAAGATCACATTTGTTGCAGATCTTCCAATAGGAGCCACTTACTATGTAAAAGAACTCTATGCACCGGATGGATTCGTAACCAACGATGAAGTAAAGGAATTTACTTTTGAGTATGCAGGTGAGAATCAGCCGACTGTAACCTATGATTTTACCTTTGAGAATCAGCCAACCGTTGTAGAATTTACCAAATCCAGTCTGACAACCGGAAAAGAACTTCCAGGATGTAAGCTGAAAGTGGTAGATGCCGATGGAAATATCGTGGATGAATGGACTTCCGGTAAAGAAGCACATGTGATCCGTGAGCTGACTGTCGGAAAAGAATACGCACTGGTTGAAACAAAACCGGCCGATGGTTATGTGACAGCTGAAAGCGTGAAGTTCACCATCAAAGATACTGCCGATGTGCAGAAAGTTGAGATGAAGGATGATGTGACGAAGGTGAAAATCTCCAAACAGGATATCGCCGGAAAAGAACTTCCGGGAGCAAAACTCACGATCCTTGATCAGGATGGAAAAGTTGTCGAAAGCTGGACCAGTACAGAGAAAGCACATTACATCGAAATGCTTCCAATCGGAAAATACACTCTCCGTGAAGAAACAGCACCGGATGGCTATCTGGTTGCAAAAGATGTGGAATTCGAAGTAAAGGATACTAGTGAAGTACAGCATGTAACCATGGTAGATGAGGAAAAACCGGCAGAAAAGACACCGGAAGGTGGAAAACCTGTCAGTGATTCACCAAAGACTGGGGATAACACCAATCTGTGGCTGTGGTTTATGCTTCTCGGCATTGGTGCGACTGGTACAGGAGCCCTTGCATTTATGAGAAAAAAGAAACACTAATCAAATAAGAATGAGCGTTCATGGAAACCGAAAGGAATCTGTGGACGCTTTTTTAGATGGGAGAAACCATGAGAAATATCATTATTTTTGTTGCTCTTCTGGGAGCAGCGGCAATATTTACAGTTTTGTATTGTCTCATTGCTGCCGGAAGTCAGGCAGAGAAAAAACTGACAGAAATCATGAGAAAAGAGGAAGAACAGAATGAAGACAAATAAAGATCTGATCATAGAACCAAATGCAGCTATAGAAGGAAGAAAGTACAGCGAAGAAAAGCCATGGTCCTGTAAGTACTGTTACTGGTGGGGAGGCAAAAAGAAAGGCTGTAACTTGAAGCAGTGCCATTATCTGCTTCCTGAAAAGAAAAAAGCGGTAAAAACAACACCATGTGGTGGCTGTCCGTATGGAAAACATGTTCCATGCATCGGATATTGTATTGCCCGTCTTTATTCTGAGATGAAAGGAAAGAAAGGACGTGGGTAATTGCAGGAAGAAGTAAATCAGAAAGTGATCAGCCTGAGCATCCAGGGAGTCAAGATCACTGCCAGTGTGCTAAAAGCAGCCCTTCGGAAGTTCCTGGAAATGGACAACCGCAGGAAACAGAAAGCAACGCAGGTGAAAATGGCTGAAAAGACCGGACGAGCTCAGGAGAAAGGAAGGGAAAAAGCCCGAAAAAAGATTGAAAAGAAAAAGCCACATGGAAAGCAGACCATCAAGCAGCTGAATGCACAGGGAGTACAGCTTTCCAACTTAAAGATCACAGATGAAAATATCAAATCTTTTGATCGTGTGGCAAGAAAATACGGCATTGATTACAGCCTGAAAAAAGAGGTTGGTGCGGATCCACCGAAATATCTGGTCTTCTTTAAGGCTAAAGATGTGGATGTGATGACAGCGGCTTTCCGGGAATATGCCGGAGTAGAACTGAAAAAGAAACAGGTGAAGAAACCATCGGTCAGAAAGAAACTGCAGAAATCTGTAGAAAGAAAAGCAAAGCACCGCCAGCGTGTGAAGCAGAGACAAAAATCCAGAGGTCAGGAACGATGATCCGGGAAAAATTACAGAAGATCCAGGTCAAACGGCTGGTGATCTTAAATCTCCCATATTTCTTTATCTTTTATGTAGCAGATAAAGGATCCTGGCTGTACCGGCATTGCCTGGGAGAAAGCATGGTTCAGAGACTTGGCGTGATGTTAGTCAATTTCCGACTGGCATTTTTAAGCTGGCTGCCAAGTATCGCTTTGCAGGATCTTACGGTAGGTGTTCTGGTTGCAGGTGCATTAAAACTGGTGGTCTACTATCGTTCTAAAAATGCAAAGAAGTTCCGGCAGGGTGTGGAGTATGGATCCGCAAGATGGGGAAATAGAAAAGATATCGAACCCTTCATGGATCCGGTCTTTGAAAACAATGTCATCCTCACAGAAACGGAACGTCTGACCATGAACAGCCGGCCAAAAGCCCCAAAGTATGCCAGAAATAAAAATGTGATCGTCATCGGTGGTTCCGGATCAGGTAAGACAAGATTCTATGTGAAGCCCAATCTTATGCAGATGACGGACCACGTATCCTATGTGGTCACTGATCCAAAGGGTACGATCATCGTTGAATGCGGGAAGATGCTGGTAAATGGAGGATACCGGATCAAGGTATTAAATACGATCAACTTTAAAAAGTCCATGCATTACAATCCGTTCCATTATATCCGGAGTGAAAAAGACATCTTAAAGCTGGTCAATACCATTATCGCAAATACTAAGGGTGAGGGCGAAAAATCAACGGAAGATTTCTGGGTCAAGGCCGAGCGTCTTTTGTATTCTGCACTGATCGGATACATCTGGTATGAGGCACCGGAGGAAGAACAGAACTTTTCTACTTTGCTGGAATTTATCAATGCCAGTGAGACCAGGGAGGATGATGAAGAATTTAAAAATGCAGTGGATGAATTGTTTGAAGAACTGGAAGCAGAAAATCCGGAACACTTTGCAGTAAGGCAATATCGCAAGTACAAGCTTGCTGCCGGTGTAGTAAGTTTGAAGAGACTTCTTAATCAATCAATTTTAAAGAGTTGGAGCTCCAAAATGATTAAAAAGTCTCTTGAGGCTTATTTTTTTACCTTAAAGACCAAAATTGTATTTTGTAAAAAACAATTTCAAAACATGTCCGTATTTTGTTTCGCCAGTACAGAGATTGTGTAAGGAACTTTAAAAAGATGACACGAAATCAAAAAAGATGCAGTAAGGGGGCTGTAAAAAGCCCTCTGAGCATTTCGTTTAGTGTAAGAATCTTTTTTTTACTTCTTACACGAACCTTGAAAACGAAACAGCCTGCCCGTAGTGATACCAGAACTGAATAGGCATTCAGCGTGTCTTTTCTGGTTAATACGTCCCGGAAACATCAGCACCCGGTACAGGAACGGATATGGGATGAGAACAGGAATTTAATAAACGAAGGAAGGAGAACATCTGACTATGACAGAGAAACAAGGATTCATGACAGCGTTGTATGAACGTCTTAGTCGTGATGATGAATTAAACGGAGAATCCAACAGTATTTCGAACCAGAAGAAACTGTTGGAACAATATGCAAAAGAACATGGATTTACCAATCTTGTTCATTTTACTGATGATGGTATCTCCGGCACAAGATTTGATCGTCCAGGTTTCCTTGCCATGATGAAAGAAGTGGAGTCAGGGAAAGTCGGAACGATTCTGATTAAAGATATGAGCCGAATGGGAAGAGATTATCTGAAAGTCGGACAATATATGGAGTTGCTGCGACAGAATAATGTTCGTCTGATTGCAGTCAACGAGAATGTAGACAGCTTCCGGGAGGACGATGATTTTACTCCATTTCGAAATATCATGAATGAATGGTATGCAAGGGATACCAGTAAAAAGATAAAATCCACTTTCAAGGCGAAAGGAAAATCAGGCAAGCATGTGGCAAGTACAACACCGTATGGGTATCTGAAAGACAAGGATGATCCGAATGTATGGATTGTTGATGAAGAAGCAGCTGTAGTTGTACGGAGAATCTTTCACATGACAATGGACGGGTACGGACCATATCAGATTGCCAGGACACTGAAAGAGGATAAGGTTGAGATACCAGCGGTTCATATGGCAAAGAAAGATGCCGGTTTATGGAAAGGCAGAGTAGAAGAAATCAAAGATCCTTATGGCTGGGGCTCTTCTACTGTTGCAGGTATTCTGAAGAAAAGAGAATATCTTGGTCACACAGTGAACTTCAAGACCAGAAAGCATTTCAAGGATAAGAAAAGCCATTATGTATCTGAGGATAACTGGACGGTGTTTGAGAACACTCAGGAAGCAATCATAGATCAGGAAACTTTTGACAATGTGCAGAGAATCCGAAGCAATGTGAGAAGATATCCAGATGGATGGGGAGAAGCCCACCCGCTGACAGGTCTGATGTATTGTGCAGACTGCGGTTCCAAAATGTATGTCCATCGGGTAAATAATGGCAAGCGAGTGCCACAATATACCTGTTCTGCATATTCTAAAGTTCCGGTTGGAACACTCTGCCAGACACAGCACAGAATTAATGCTGATGTGGTTATGGAGCTGATTAAGGAACTTTTAAAGGCTGTTGCGGAGTATTCACAGTTGAATCGTGAAGAATTTTTGGAGACAGTAAAAAAGGCACAGACTTCACAGCAGTCCAGTGAGATCACAAGATTGAAAAACAGATTAGCAGAAGCAAAAAAGCGTGTGCAGGAACTGGAAAAACTGATCTGCAGAATCTATGAGGACAATATTCTTGGCAAGCTGCCAGATGAACGATATACGATTCTTGACGGACAGTATTCTAAAGAACAGAAAAATTTGTCGGCAGAAATTGCAGATATGGAAGCTGAATTATCAGGCTATGAAGAAGGTCGCAGATCAGCGGAGAAGTTTATTGCTCTGGTTGATAAATACCAAAATTTTGATGAATTGACCACTTACATGCTGAACGAATTTGTTGAAAAGATTGTGGTTCATGAGCGTGACCGAAAAGGAAGCATTGAGACAACTCAGGAAGTGGAAATCTATTTTAATTTCATTGGAAAATATTTACCGCCACATTTCGGTGAGGTGGAAATGACACCGGAAGAAATTGAAGAAATGAAGAAGCGGGAAGCCAGAAAAGACAGGCTTCATCAGAATTACTTGAAAAGAAAAGCAAATGGTAAGCAACAAGAATACTATGAACGGACAAAGGCAAAAAAGAAAGCTGAGATGGATGCAAAAAAAGAGGAAATCCGTCAGGAAGATATTGCAAAGGGTGTGTTCATTCCGGTATCATTGCTTCCGCCTGCAGAACCGAAGAAAGGAGTTGCATCAGCATGAGTAAATTAGAAAGAATTGTTCACGATGACAGCAATGGTCTGGATTATATCCTTGTCGGGGAAATTTATCTGCCACTGATCGCTGTACCGGAAGAAAAGCGTGATATTGGCTTTTATGGAAGCCTTCACAGAAACTATCTGAAAGACTACAAAAGTGGCTTATATTCCTATCTGACATTGACCGGAAAGCTCTGGACTTACCTCGCAGACTTAAATGAACAGTGTGTAGAACGCAGAGATTTTCTTATGAATCAGATCATGGAACAGGAAGGCATTACAGAGGAATTGAAAAGCAGAGATCAAATGGAATGGGTTCGCCAGGCAAACAATGTGAGAAGCCGGGTAGATGAAATCATTTTAAGTGAATTGGTTTATGTGTAGGAGGGGCTTATGAGATACCGGATTGAATATGCAGACGGGAGATGCTGTAGTTTTGCAAGCAGCAGAAAAGATTTGTTGGATTGGCTGAAAACATTGAAAGATGAAAAAGTTGTTGATATCCGTAAAGTGTACAAAAATGGTGTTACAGATTCTGTGATAGACAGCTATCGCAGTTATCTGAAACAGTGAAAGGGGTGGACAGTCATGGTAGTTGTAAAACTCATTATAAGGATTCTGTTATTGCCAGTGCGTATAAGCCTGACAATCGTACAGCTGGTGGTCATGTTCATTACATGGCTGTCCGCAACTGTATTTCATATCCTGTCTGGGATTATCTGTATCACAGCTATATTGGGATATGGATTCGGGCAGGAAACAGGCACAGAGATGATTAGGATGCTTGCGGTGGGGTTCTTACTGTATGTGCTACCTATCATTGCAAGTTGGTTTGTTGTGTGGCTGGAAACAATCAAAATCATATTGATGGGAGATTAAAAAGATGGAATTAACAGGAAAAATGGAAGAATTTATGAATGATCTTATCGGAGAAAGAATGGAGCAGGTCTATCAAGAAAAAGACGGACAGCAATATGATCCATTTAATGAAAAATTGGAAATGAAATTGCAAAAGATATTTCAGAAACTTTCAGACAAACAGAGAACAATTTTATTTGATTACATGACTGAAACATCAAATAAATGCAGTGATCTGAATGAATTCTATTACCGTATGGGATTAAGAGATGGATTGATGTTGAAAGAAGTAATTCAAGTCATGCTGGATGCATTGACGGTGTGATAAGTGTGAACGGAATGATTCAATAGCGGGAGTAAAGACAGTGGCAGTCATTATCGTAATCAAGTAATTAAGGAAAAAATGATTTATATATGCTATAATTCTTATGTGCAGAGATAGAACACTCTAACACAGGTAATATGGCAATATATAATGAATTTGGCTATATCACAATAGATGATGCCAGAATTGATGAAACTTGCAATGCCTATTTTAAATGGAAAGATTTGAACACATATATTTCTAATAACAGTCATAGAGGTATAAACATGCCTGATGCAATAAGCGAACCAATGGGTTGTTATTGTATGGGATATTTGTGGAATCGCGGTGATGAAGTAGGCGACGCTACTGATCCAAATACAGGAAGAAAAATTGAATTTAAAGCAACTTCCCGATTTGAAGGAGATTTGTCTTCATTTGGACCAAAATGTGTATTTGATGATTTGGTGTTTCTGAGATTTAAGCTAGATGATAATTTGCTATACATTTATGACTTGAATATAAATTCGGAAGAATTTGGAAAATATCCAGCAAATAAAACTCAGACAATACAAGAACAAAAAAATCAGGGAAGACGACCACATGTAAGTCTTAAAACATTATTTGTGGATGCAAACAATTTAGAGCCAGACATTATTTTTGATATTCGAAGATGTAAGGCTTATGACAGACTATCAGAATACTACCAAAGATTAATCGGTAAATAATATGAAAGGCAGAGTGTTTTATCTCTGCCTTTTCAAAATAGAATATTGCGGCGCGCCGCAATATATGATAATATGTACACATTACGAAAGAGCAAGGAGAAAGATAATGTTTAGTGTAGCTTCATTTTTTGCAGGTGTAGGTGGAATAGATTTAGGATTTGAAGAAACAGGAGAATTTAAGACCGTATATGCAAATGAGTTTGATTCATATGCCAGTGAAACATTTGAAATGAATTATCCGACTGTTAAAGTCGATCAAAGAGATATTCACTTAGTTCCTGTTGAAGACGTTCCCAAAACAGATGTTATTATTGGTGGTTTTCCTTGTCAGGCATTTTCCATTGCAGGATATAGACAAGGATTTGAGGATAAGAAGGGAAGAGGAGAACTTTTCTTTGAGCTTATGCGTATGGTCGAAGCAAACAAACCAAGAGTTGCATTATTTGAAAATGTTAAAAACTTAGTTGGACATGATAATGGAAACACGTTTAGGGTAATATGTGAACAGCTGGATTTATTGGGATATCATTATACCTATCAAGTGTTGAATGCGATGAATTATGGAAATATGGCTCAGAACAGGGAACGTATTTATATTGTTGCCTTTAAAGATGAAGAAGATCTTAATAAATTTCATTGGCCGCTGTCAATTCCATTAACAACAACTGTTAAAGATATTATTGACTTTGACGGAAAAGTAGATGACAAATATTATTATACAGAAGGAAAATATAAAGGGGATATTTATAAATTGTTGGTTGAAGCGACAAAGGATGAAGACATAAATCACCCAGCTATTTATCAGTGGAGAAGAAAATATGTACGACAGAATAAAAGTGGAGTAGTCCCTACGCTCACTGCTAATCAAGGGGAAGGTGGTCATAATGTATGTATTGTGAAAACCAAATATGGATTACGAAAAATGACACCGAGAGAATGCTTTAATACGCAGGGATTTCCAAAAGATTATAAACTTCCGAAAAAACAAAGTGACGCTCGTCTATACAAGCAGGCAGGTAATTCAGTTTGCGTGCCAGTCATAAATCGAATTGCTGAAAGTATTTTAGAAGCAATTAAGTAAAAATACAGAAGGTTGATAGAATGGCAGATAATCTGACAGCTGAACAAAGAAAGAAAAATATGCAGAACATAAAAAGCAAGGATACAAAAATAGAACTTGCGTTGAGAAAAGCATTATGGAGTAAAGGCTACAGATATAGAAAAAATTATCAAAAGCTACCGGGAAAGCCAGATATCGTTTTAACTAAGTATAAAATTGTAATATTCTGTGACAGCGAATTTTTTCATGGAAAAGATTGGGAAGTACTCAAACCGAGATTGCAAAAAGCAAAAAACAGTGACTATTGGATAAAGAAAATATCAAGAAACAAAGAACGGGATATAGAAATTGAAAAACAGTTATTGTTTGAAGGTTGGACTGTTATAAGATTTTGGGGAAAAGACATTTTGAAGAATACTGATGAGTGTGTACAAGTTATAGAAGAAACTATTTTTGATTTGAAAATGGAAGAAGATTTTGTTGAAGTGGAGGAATAAAAATGGGACACTATAATAATGCTACGATTTGTTTAAATGGTCATGTTGTTAGTAAATATCAAGCAAATTATCAAAAATTTTGTTCCAAATGTGGAAAAGAAACATATTCGAAATGTCCTGAGTGTAATTCTCCGATTCATGGAAAATACGAAGTAGATGGGATTGTTGATTTGTCAGGGAGTTACAACAGACCGGACTATTGCTATAATTGCGGAGCACCATATCCTTGGACAAAAATTATTTTAGATAATGCAGTAATGTTAGTTTCGTTAGAAGATGAATTGGATGAGTCGATGAAAGAGTTAATAAAAACTGCTATTCCAGATCTTATCACCGAAACTCCGGCGACACCAATAGCTATTGCAAAATATAAGAAGGGCATAAAGTGTGCAGGGGATATATTAAAAAATTCGATGAGACAACTTTTGATAGATGTTGTAAGTGAAACTGTGAAAAAAAGTTTATTTCAATAATGATCAACCCAAAGGGCATTAACCGTAAAAAAGTTAATGCCTTTTGTTTTGCTCATTATTAAAAATAGACTGTATGAGTCAGTCGGAAAAAATGAATAATGACCGATCAGGTCAAAGGATTGAGCCGATGTATTTGGACTTTTGTATAAGTTGAAATTGCGTCGGCTTTTTTATTTTCACAAAATCCGAAATAGAGGATTTTTGAAAAACAGGCAGAACGGAAAACATGCCGAAGGGACAGTGGCAGGAGTTTCGTTTTGTCTGCCGGGAGTACAGAGGGCTGGAAGTCCTTTGTGCCTGGAATGCAAAGGGTGGCAACACCTTGCTGGGGTTAAGGGGCAAAGCCCTTAGCAGGTTAAGGGCGGCAGCCATTGCCCAGTGATATGGCGTTTCGCCATATGGTACTGGGTACTATCTGTAACGGTGACAGAGCCTTTAAGCAGCTTCGCTGCAATCCCTTCGGGGAAACAACTTGAAAGAAAGGAGAAAAGTGAAATGAAAGGAACAAGGCATAACGGCAGATCTGGAAAAAATGGAGTTTACAATCCGCTTCATAATGATCGCAGATTTAATCCGGAACACAGTGAGCATATCGACAATGAAAGAGTCCGGCAAAATATTTACTGGGACTGCTATCAGGGATATACCACAATGGAAGATAAGGGAAAAGAGAATAATTTTTCTTTTGAACAAATTGAGCTGGCATTCTATGAAGAGCATTATGGAAATTATGTTATGAAGCAAAATGAGAGACATGTGAAAGCCAGACACCCAGACAGATGCAAAGAAGTGGAAGATGTTTGGAAAAACAAAAAGACCTGTCCGGAAGAAAGTATCTATCAGCTTGGAACAATAGATGAACATGCTTCTGTGGAAACCCTGATTTTAGTATTTGACGAATTTAAGAAAGAGTTCGATGAGCGTTTTGGCTCTAACGTACATATCATTGATTGGTCGCTGCACATGGACGAAGCAACACCTCATATTCATGAGCGTCATGTTTTTGATGCTACAAACCGATATGGAGAAATTGAGCCGAAACAGGAAACAGCACTGGAAGAACTTGGCTTTGAACTTCCAGATCCAGAAAAGAAGAGATCAAAGACAAATAACCGCAAGGTTGCTTTTGATTCTGCCTGCCGGACAATGTTTTTAGATATCTGTAAACGTCACGGACTGGAACTTGATGAAGAACCATCGTATGGTGGAAGAAAGTATTTGGAAAAACAAGATTATATCCGTATGAAGCAGAAAGAAGAAATTGCGGATCAACAGGAAACAATTCTTATGCAGATTGATAAGGTAAACGAAAATCGTCTGGAGCTTGCAAAACAGTCAAGGTATGTGCGTGCAAATGAAGAAATTATTCAGTCACAGGAAGAAAAAATAAAACAGCAGGATACAGAATTTGCAAATAATTCAGACCGTATTTTCAAACAGGGAGATCTAATAGAAGAACAGAAAAACCAGTTAGAGAAGCTTACTCTTGAGATTGATGATATTGAATCTTTATTGCAGGATGTTTCAGATGTTGCTTATGAGAAAGCTGTGGAAGAAGTTACAAACGAAGTGATGATTAAAACCCGGCAAGATGATATTCAACTTATTGAAGGCACAAAGAATTGGATCGACCAGCCACAACGCAAAGCTTCGGAGAAAGAAAAGAATTATGCAAAAAATCGTTTGGATGGCGTAATAAAAAAAATCATGAAAGCTATGACGGCAGTTCAAACAGTAAAAGATTCGTTACTGCAGCCAAAAACAAAAGTTAAGGTTGTAAATGAAATCAAAGAAAAAGCCAGACCGTCGATCATGAGCCGTCTAGCAGAAAAGAAAAAAGAGCTGGCAGAAAGAGAAGCAAATAAAAAGAATGATTTGAAAAAATCATGGAATAGAGATGACAGATAAGAGCATTCCATTGTATTCGTTATTGAATCAATGCGAGTGCTTTTTGTTTTCTCGGAAAGGAGCAGGTATGAAATTATTTGAAGCTGTTAAGGAAGCTGTTACTGCAAGAAGTGCTGCAGAATATTATGGAATCAAAGTTGGACGAAACGGAATGGCTGTCTGCCCGTTCCATCCGGACAAGAATCCAAGCATGAAGCTTGATAAAAGATATCATTGTTTTGCCTGTCAGGCAGATGGAGATGTGATTGATTTTGTCGCTAAATATTTCAATCTTTCTGTAAAAGAGTCAGCTGAAAAACTGGCAGAGGATTTTTCTGTACCTTATGAAAAATACCAGAGTTATAACAAGACGAAAGATTATCAAAAACCAAAACAAAAGAAACAGACACTGGATCAATTCTTTCACGAGCAACAGATTCGTTTTTTTCGAGTATACAGTGACTACTTCCATCTTTTAAAGAAATGGAAAGTTGAGTATGCTCCCAGAATTGAAGATGATGATTGGCATCCGTTATTTGTTGAAGCGATGGAAAAATATACGCTTATTGAATACAAGATGGATGTGCTTCTCAGTGGTTCGCTGGAAGATCGTGCAAGATTGATTCTGGACTGTCAGGAGGAGGTAAAGAACATTGAGCAACGAATTAAGGAAGAATCTTCCGGGCGATGTGGTTGCACGTCTGGAAGCGTTACAGAAAGTTGAAGAAGTAACCGAAGAGACACAGGTGGAAAAGAATTTGCCGAAAATGGAACTGCCGATTTGGTTCGATGGCAAGCAGATCAATGAAATCCTTCTGTATCAGACAATTCTGCAGCAACATGAAATCAAGTGTATCAATGGAATATTGTATGATATAGATCGTTCAATCCCAAACGATGAGATGGAGAAAAAGATTCTGAACATTATTGAGCACTATTGGACAAGCGGAATTTCAGCTAAAGTAACGGCTATTTTAAGTGGATTTAAGATGTATACCCGTTCAGATCCGCTTTCCATAAAAGAGGATAGGGTTCATTTTAAGAATGGAACCTATTTTGTAAATCAGAAGTTTATCAACCAGAAAGAATGGACGCAAAACCGATTGACGGTCAATTATAACAAGGATGCACCTAAACCTGAAAAATGGCTGGCATTCCTGGACGGACTGCTCGAAGCGGATGATATTGTCTGCCTGCAGGAGTTTATGGGATATTGTCTCATTCCCAGCAATAGAGGTCAGAAGATGCTGTTGATTATCGGAAAAGGCGGTGAAGGAAAAAGCCGTATTGGCAGAATCTTAAAAAGAATATTTGGTCATAACATGAATTCGGGAAGCCTTCAGAAACTGGAAACTGACAAATTTGCCAGAGCCGATCAGGAAGGCAAGCTGTTGTATCTGGATGATGATATGAAAACAGAAGCATTACCATCAACGAATGTGATTAAAGCAATTGTCACAGCTGAGGACGAAATGGATTTAGAGAAAAAAAACAAACAAAGCTATCAGGGACTTCTTGTTTGCAGAATACTGGCATTTGGAAACGGCACATTAAAGTCGCTTTTTGACAGGAGTCAAGGTTTTTACAGACGTCAGATTATTCTGGAAACAAAAGATGTACCGCCGGATAGAATCAATGATCCCTATTTGGCAGACAAGATGATGGAAGAAGTGGAAGGCATAGTTCTATGGTGCATTGAGGGATTGGAGAGACTGATCCGTAACGATTATCAGTTTACGATCAGTAATAAATCCCAGTTATTGATGAATGAAATGCGGGAGGATGATGATAATATCCTATCGTTTCTGGAATCAACCGGATACATCGGACTGGAAAAAGGCACTCATGCCACATCTAAAGATTTATATGTTGCTTATTGCAGATGGTGCAATGATAACTTGGATGTACCCGTAAGCGAAAGATCCTTTGCAAGGAGATTTAAGGAGCGGTCAGCTGATTATGGAATGACTTATGATAAGAATATCTCAGTAGGAAACGGTCGTTTTTGCCGGGGATTTCGTGGTGTCCATGTCAAGGTGAGGACGAAAGACGTCAATTATTGATCCGGCTGGAAAAGGCATTAGGCACTAGAAAAGCCTGAAATATATCCTGCTTAAATATATGGGTTTTATAAGTATATGTTTTTTTCTTATTAATTTAAAAATAAAGTGCCTAAGTGCCTAAAGCATGATAAACACTGGAAAAACAGGTATTTCTAAGTGCCTATTTAATGCCTATAAAGTGCCTGAAAATAACCTTTAAGTGCCTACTCCTTGTCGGGCTTCTCAGTATAACAACACGATAAAAGCATACGCCGTACTTATCGTCTTGCCTGGCAGGGAAGAATATTAGGCATTAACCAGAGCAATATCGGCAGAGAAAACAGAAGTGATAGACAATGACATTTGTTAGGTATGCTTCTTGTCGTTGACTGCATCATATTAAAACGCTTTTTACGTTAAAAAAGTGCTGTGATCACAAGGCTTTTTGCAAGCAAAAATGAAAAGGCTATATATAGGTAGCCTGCGAAACTGGAAGTGCCCATTTGGGGCCTGATTGAAAGAATAATGTCCTGACAGAGACCAATGGAATGACTCTCTGCCGGTGATTCAAAAGGAAAGGAAAAAATGATTATGGAAAAAATGATGAATACAAAAACAGAGGGGAACACATTTACAAAGAAAATCGGGCAGACAGTCTATGTTGTCCGTTATCATTTCAATGAAGATGCAAAGGAAACAATGCAGGAGAAAATTAACCGGATGCTGGTTACAGAAGCAAGCCGAATGGCAGTGTATTAAAATTAGGTGGATGTAATTGAAGAAAAAATATGATACCATGTGAGTAACAAATCGGGCATTTATCTAACAGTAAATAATCAGGAGGAAATGATGGAAAGTAAAGTTTTTGATGTTGAAGCTGCTGGACTAACCCTTCAGTTTGAATTTTATACATTCGATTCTATACAAGAAGATCTCAAAAAAATTTTTGGAGACCAAGTCAAACAATACAATATGTCAATTTATAAAAAATGGAGTCAAATTCGTCAAGATCAAGATAAAGACAGGGAAACTAAATTTTTTACTTATATTAAATTCTTTATTGAAAAAAAGACAAATAAAACATATGGTCTTATTGGCGGAAAAACTAATTATAATAATCCAGATATTTCATTACACGATGAGAAAGAAAATGAACGTAGATTTGGACGCCTATTCATGAAAAGTAATAAAGAAGAATATGAAATGAGTAATATGATACTTGTTGTTCATCATAAGAAAGCAGATGAAGACTCGATGCAAGCGTTTTTTATTGAAAGGTATGTTCAACGAAAATATAATTTATTTGATAGCTAAACTACAGTTGTGGAATTTAAAAATTTAATATGAAATGTGAGATAGAGCGTATGGAAATAAACTATACGTTCTATTTTTTTGCTTTTTTGAAAAAAGTGATTAAAAAACTATTGACATTTTGTTACTGGCAAAACGGCGAAGTCGATTTTGATTTCCTGTGGTGCCAGACTCGCACCATTTGATATTCAGGAGCTAAGAGAAATCATGTCGTATGACGAAATGGAACTGGATATGATCGGTGATCAGAGAACAGCCATGTTTGTCATCATCAGTGATACCGATGACACATTCAACTTTGTGGTAGCGATCATGTACACCCAGCTCTTTAACCTGCTTTGTGATAAAGCGGATGATGAGCATGGAGGCAGGCTCCCTTATCATGTACGGCTGCTTCTTGATGAGTTCAGCAATATCGGACAGATTCCAAAATTCGACAAATTGATTGCTACGATCCGAAGCAGGGAAATCTCCGCTTCTATCATCCTGCAGTCACAATCTCAGCTGAAAACCATCTATAAGGATGCTGCTGAGACGATCACTGGTAACTGTGACACCGTTCTTTTCCTGGGCGGAAAGGAAAGTTCTACACTGAAAGAAATATCAGAAACCCTGGGAAAGGAAACCATTGATCTTTACAACACATCAGATACCAGAGGCAGCAACCGATCCTATGGACTGAACTATCAAAAGACTGGAAAAGAACTGATGAGTAGAGATGAGCTGGCGGTCATGGATGGAGAAAAATGTATCTTACAGCTTCGAGGAGTCCGGCCGTTTTTAAGCAATAAATATGACATCACAAAGCACAAACGGTACAAGGAACTTGCCGATTTCAATAAGAATAATGCGTTTGATGTCGAAAAGTATCTGGCACACCGACTGGTGCTGTCGGAAGATACAGAATTTGAAATGTATGAAGTAACTGTAACACAAGAAGACGTATCAGTGATTGAAGCTGAGGAAGGTGAGGACTGATATGAAAGAAAGAATTCGAGCACCCTGCTACTACTGATAAGGGTACAAAAAGGTCTGAATAAAAGGGAAAGGAGTAGAGCCAAACGCTTACAGACCATAAGAAAAAGCGTTTGTTCATACATTTGATTATGGCTTTTTTTAGCAGTGCAATCAATATCCTTCAGACACTGGTCGTTGCAATCGGTGCAGGCCTTGGTGTCTGGGGCGTAATCAACCTGATGGAAGGTTATGGAAACGACAACCCGGGTGCAAAATCCCAGGGAATTAAGCAGCTGATGAGCGGTGGTGGTGTTATCCTGATCGGAACACAGCTGATCCCGCTTCTGAGTGGATTATTTGGTTAAGAGAAAGGAGTAGAGATCCATGTTCAGTCAGATTTTTGATGCGATTGAGGAATGGATGAGGGAACTCTTAACCGGGATGATCACTTCCAACCTGGACACGATGTTTACTGATGTCAATCAAAAGACTGGTGAGATCGCTACCCAGGTTGGACAGACCCCGCAAGGGTGGAACGGCAGCATATTCAGTATGATCCGGAATTTATCGGATTCTGTGATTATGCCGATCGCAGGTATTATTATCACTCTCGTACTCTGTTACGAATTGATTTCTATGCTGACCGAGCGCAACAACATGCATGATATTGATACCTGGATGTTTTTCAAGTACTTCGTAAAAATGTGGATCGCTGTATATCTGGTGAGTAACACATTTACGATCACAATGGCGGTATTCGATGTGGGCCAGCACGTAGTTAATTCTGCGGCCGGTGTTATCAGCGGAAATACCGCCATTGATATTTCTTCGGCATTGACGGATCTTTCCGCAACCCTGGAAAGTATGGAAATCGGAGAACTTGTTGTATTGGCGCTGGAAACCCTTATCGCCGGCTTCTGTATGAGAATCCTGTCTGTACTGATCACAGTGATCATGTATGGACGTATGATAGAGATTTACCTATATACCTCAGTTGCGCCGATTCCATTCGCAACTATGAGTAACAGAGAATGGGGACAGATCGGCACGAATTATTTCAGAGGACTCTTTGCCCTGGCTTTCCAGGCATTTCTGATGATGGTATGCGTTGCAATCTATGCAGTGCTTGTTGCAGGTATCCAGTATTCAGATAATCTGAGTTCTTCATTATTTGGCGTTATGGCTTACACAGTGATCTTATGTTACAGCCTCTTTAAGACGGCATCCTTAAGTAAGTCGATATTTAACGCGCACTAAATTACAGGAAGGAGTGAAAATCATGGCATATGTCAGCGTACCGAAAGATTTAACGAAGGTAAAGAATAAAGTAGCATTTAACCTGACCAAAAGACAATTGATCTGTATCGGTATAGGTGCTGCAATGGGAATTCCAAGCTATTTCCTCTTGCGCAATGTGATGGGAAACAGTAATGCAGCAACGGTCATGGTGCTTTTGATGTTACCGGCATTTTTATTTGCCATGTACGAAAAAGACGGGATGCATCTGGAAGATGTTCTGATGCATATGATCCGGGTGAAGTTTCTTCGTCCACCCGTCAGAAAATATGAAACTGAAAACTATTATGAAACAGATCCGGAACAGATCAGACAGTCTCCGGATACAGGAAAACCGAAAGGAGGAAAAACGGTTGCGAAAAAAGAAAAATAAGAAAACTGTCGCAGATACCGGATACAAAAAAGTAGACAGAAAAGAGAAAAAGAAAAAAGAAAAGCAGGAGGAAAAACGCAGGCAGAAAAAACTGTCCGTCCAGCAGTCGATCGCTTATAAGGAAATGGGAAGAGATGGAATCTGCAGGGTACAGGGAAAAACTTATTCTAAGTGTATCCGCTTTTATGACATCAACTACCAGCTGGCTCAGAATGAAGATAAAAATGCAATCTTTGAAAACTGGTGTGACTTCCTCAATTACTTTGACAGCAGCATCCATTTTCAGCTGAGCTTTATCAACCATAAGAGCAGCATGAAGGAGTTTGAGCAGGTCATCCGGATCCGACCACAGGAGGATGCTTTTGATGATGTCCGTATGGAATACGCAAAGATGTTGAAACAGCAGCTGGCAAAAGGAAACAACGGTCTGGTGAAGTCAAAATATATCACCTTTTCCATCGAAGCGGATAATATCCGGGAAGCAAAGCCAAAGCTGGAACGTATTGAATCAGATATCCTGAACAACTTCAAGATCCTTGGAGTTCCGGCATATCCGCTGAATGGCGTGGAACGTCTGCAGATACTGTATGAGACTTTCAATCCGGATATCATGACAGACTTCCAGTTTGATTATGGTTCCATGATCCGGACAGGACTCAATACAAAGGATTATGTGGCACCGACCAGTTTTGTATTCCGAGACAGAAATACGTTCCAGATGGGAAATACTATCGGGGCTGTCTCTTATCTGCAAATCCTGGCACCGGAGCTTACGGATAAGATGCTGGCAGAATTTCTGGATATCGATAAGAACCTGATCGTCAACCTGCATGTCCAGTCTGTGGATCAGATGAAGGCAATCAAGCTGGTAAAAAGCAAAGTGACGGATATCAACCGTATGAAAATCGAAGAACAGAAAAAAGCAGTCCGGGCCGGATACGACATGGATATCATCCCATCGGATTTGAATACGTATGGCGGAGAAGCCAAACGTCTTTTGGAAGATCTGCAGTCACGAAATGAGCGTATGTTCCTTGTAACAGCGCTCTTTTTAAATACTGCAAAGACAAAACAGGCACTGGATAATGCCATCTTCCAGACGGCCGGTATTGCACAGAAATATAACTGTGTGCTGAAACGTCTGGATTATCAGCAGGAAGAAGGATTGATGAGCAGTGTTCCGTTGGGAGTAAATCATATCCCAATCAAGCGGGCTCTTACGACTACCAGTACAGCAATCTTTGTTCCGTTTACGACACAGGAACTTTTTATGGCAGGAGAATCCTTATATTACGGATTGAATGCACTCAGTAACAACATGATTATGGTGGATCGTAAAAAGCTGAAAAACCCGAATGGTTTGATCCTTGGTACGCCTGGATCCGGTAAATCCTTTGCAGCAAAAAGAGAAATCACCAACGCTTTCTTTGTTACGAAGGATGACATTATTATCGGAGATCCGGAGGGCGAGTATTATCCACTGGTCCATGCACTTGGCGGACAGGTCGTACACATTTCACCAACCAGTAAGGATTATATCAATCCAATGGATATCAATATGGATTATTCCGATGATGACAATCCACTTGGTGTAAAATCCGATTTTGTCCTGTCCTTATGTGAGCTGATCATGGGAAGCAGGGATGGCATTGAAGCAGAGGAAAAATCAGTGATCGACCGTTGTCTTCCACTGGTGTATCAGAAGTACTTTGCAGATCCAAAACCGGAAAATATGCCGGTCCTTGGTGACCTGTATGATTGCCTCAGAAAGCAGAAAGAACCCCAGGCCCAGAGAATTGCAACAGCACTGGAAATCTATGTAAATGGATCACTGAAAGTGTTCAATCATAGAACCAACGTGGAACTGAATAACCGTATTGTCTGCTTTGACATTAAGGAACTTGGAAAGCAACTGAAGAAAATCGGAATGCTCATCGTCCAGGATCAGGTATGGAACAGAGTTACGATCAACCGTGGCATCAAATCTACCAGGTACTATATCGATGAATTCCACCTTCTGCTCAAAGAAGAACAGACAGCAGCTTATTCTGTAGAAATCTGGAAGAGATTCAGAAAATGGGGTGGTATTCCAAGTGGTATCACCCAGAATATCAAAGATCTTCTTGCCAGCAGGGAAATTGAAAATATCTTTGAGAACAGTGATTTTATCCTGATGCTGAACCAGGCTGCAGGTGACAGACAGATCCTTGCAAAACAGTTGAATATTTCCCCATATCAGTTGTCTTATGTGACGAATTCCGGGGAAGGAGAAGGACTTCTTTTCTATGGAACAACAATTATTCCATTTAAGGACAAGTTCGATAAGAACTTGAAGCTGTACAGTTTGATGACTACAAAACCGGAAGAAGTTGAAAAACGAGAGAAAGAAATGGAGGCGGAAAAGCATGAAGGAAATCGATAAGATCCGAATCAGGCAGTGGAACCAGGATAATCCTTACATTCAGATGAAAAATCTGGAAAATGCACAGCCTGGATACCGTGTTCATACAGTCAATGATGATCATCATCTGTATGAACTTCCGCTGGAAACACAGAACATTATCCTTGACTGGGTATTCTGGAATTTTTATCCGGCACAGAAAATCTATCCGCATCTTACCAGTGATGATCTGAAAGAAGTTTTGTATAAACGAACCCAGATCCATCTGTACAATAACCAGTTCAAGGAAGCCATGCTGATCAATAGATTCTGGCCAAGAGATCCGAGTGAGATGAACTGGGTATTTCATATCCAGGCAAGCTCTCCGGCAATCAGGACACAGGCAGATGGGTATCCTGGTATCCCGATTATAGGACGCCAGGAACTAAATGAGTACAGAAAGAAAAGTTGTGCCAGGAGGTGATGACCTATAGCCGGAAAAGAATTTAAAGGCAAAGATAAAAAGGTCGCAAAGATGACCAGAGATGGTCTGACAGAAGAAAATCTCCGTGATGGTAGTGTAAAAGACATCAGTCACAGGAGCCGAGGGCGACCGGAAAATAAAGAAGAATTTGTTCCGGAACGGGAACGAAAAAAGGCTGAGAATGAAGATTCAAAATCGGGAAAAGGGAAACGACTGCAGATGGAAAAGATCCGGAAATCATCTGTCCGGCAGGAAGCTGTTGAGGATACAGTTGAAGTTACACCGGAAGAAAAAGTATCTGGATATCGAAAGAAACTGCATCGCCATGAAAAAATCCCGGATGATGATAATAATCTGAACAGCCAAAAGAAATCCATTCGGAAGAAGCAGCTGCAAAAACAGATGACCAAAGAACAGGCAAAAGCCGGAAGATTATCTTTTGATGATGAAGGAAATCAGATGGTGAAAGGTGCTGGCATGAAACCGGGAGGGACAGCCGGGAAGTACATTGCCACACAAGCTGTTATATCTGGCATGAAAGCAGTCACTTCCGAAGAGGAAGAAACAGATGAAAATGCAGGTGTGGAAAGTGCCAGACTTGCAGAGCGTGAAACAGAAGCTGCGTTACGTGGTCTGCGTCATGCTCAGATCCGGAGCAAACGAACGGATGTGAAAACCCATCGCAGAGGTTATCGTGAGGCTACTGTAGAAAAGAAACTGAAATTTGGTTCTGCAGAAAGTATGGAAGGAGTCAAACATGCAGAATCGGTAAAGAACGCTGAGCAAAAGAGACATTTCTATAACCGCTTCTTTCAGAAAAAACGATATAAGGATGCATACCGGGCAGCCAGAGCCGGAAAATCCGCTGGCAGTCTGGGTGGAGCAACAACCATTGCCGGTGTCGAGAACATGACGGTAAAAGCAAAGATTGCCTTGAAAGAGATTATAAAGCGTAATCGTGCCATGTTCGCAGGCATCGGTATTTTTGCGCTTCTTTTTCTTGTCATAGCGGTATCTCTGGGGAGCTGCAGTGCTTCTATCGAGGGTGCTGGATCTGTGATCGGTATTACAACGTATCCAAGTTCGGACGAGAATATTTATGCTGCCGAAAACAGATATGCTGCTTTGGAAAGTGCTTTGAATCAGCAGATCAATGAGATGGAACGAAGGCATCCAAATTATGACGAGTATCAGTACAACATTGCTGAGATTGGTCATAATCCATACCATCTTATCTCGTATCTTACCGCAAAATACGGGGACTGGACGTACTCAGATGTTGAAAACGAGCTGCAATCTCTTTTTGAAGCACAATATCATCTGAATACAGAAGGTCGAACAGAAACGGTGACAGAAACCAGAAATGTTCGAGTCGGAGAATCATTGGGACAGGTAGTGACCAGTGGATATTGTAACTGTCGAATCTGTTGTGGTGTATGGTCCGGAGGTCCAACTGCTAGTGGTGCATATCCAACTGCAAACCATACCATTGCTGTAGATGCTTCCAATCCATTTGTGCCGATTGGCACTAAGGTAGTAATGAATGGTGTGGAATACACAGTTGAGGATACCGGAGCCTTTGCACGATATGGTGTGCAGTTTGACGTTTACTATGATAACCATGCTGCCGCTTCTGCTCATGGACATCAGACCTGGGAAGCCTATATCGCAGATGACAATGGCAGTCAGGAAGTAACGGTTACCAGTACAAGCACTAAGAAGATTCTATATGTGACACTGACAAATGGAAGCTTTGACGCTGTGGCAAGAGCCAATCTGAATGCGGAGCAGCTGATCATCTATAATGCATTAAATACGACATATGGAAACAGAAATTATCTGTGGGATGTAAACAATGTGACCAGTGGATCAGGCGGTAATGGAATGAGCTATGAGATTCCACCGGAAGCACTGCAGGATGAAGAATTTGCCCGGATGATCCGGGAAGCAGAAAAATATCTGGGAGTACCTTATGTATGGGGTGGCTACTCTCCGTCCGGATTTGATTGCTCAGGATTCGTATCTTATGTCATTAACCACTGTGGTAATGGATGGAACTATGGACGATTGACCGCGGATGGATTAAGAGGCGTATGTACTTATGTATCACCGGGAGAAGCAAAACCAGGAGATCTGATCTTCTTTCAGGGAACGTATAACACATCTGGTGCAAGCCATGTGGGTATCTATGTCGGTAACAATATGATGATCCATTGTGGGGATCCGATCCATTACTCAAATATCAGCACATCCTACTGGCAGCAACACTTCATGTGCTTTGGAAGACTGCCATAAATGGGTGATTGAAGGGAGGTGAAAGTTTGAATAAAAAGATTAAAAAATATCTGGATGAAATTGCCAAGACAGAGAAAAAGATCGCGGATCTGCAGCAATATCTTAGGGGTGTCCAGGCTGCATTAAAGCAGGAAGAGGACAATGAGATGATCAGGTGCATCCGTGGTATGAAGATGGATAATGATCAGTTATATGATCTTTTGGATGGTATCCAGAGTGGAAAAGTTAAATTTCAGGTAAGCAGGGAGTCTGACGATGAAGGTTCAGGCTCCTTTGTATTCACAGAAGAAAATAAGGAGGAATATCAGAATGGTGAAATGGAAGAAAATGAATAAGAAAATAGCAGGACTGCTGTTGGGAGTCATGATGCTTTTTACAGCATCAACCACAGCATTTGCCTATGTGGATGAATCGGCAGAGGCATCCAAAGTAGAGACAACTCAGACGGAACAGTCAACAGACAAAGAAGAGAAAAAGGACGAGGCGACAAACACAAACGAGGTGCTGCCGGAAGATGGAACAGACAAGGGAACTGCATTTACGACACCTGGCAATGGTGAAGTCAAGGATGACATTACCGATGATTCCACAAAGGAATTTCTTACGGTTACAACGAAGAATAACAACACTTTTTATATCGTGATCGACCGTAGTGCCACATCACAGAATGTCTATATGTTATCCCAGATTGATGAGAATGATCTGTCCGAATTTCTGGATAAAGACAGCACTGCTACTGTCGTAACACCACAGCCAGATAAATCAAAGGTAGTGCTGGATGAAACAAATAATGAGGATGTAGACAAGGAAGCTACCATTGATCCGGAGAAAACAGCATCTGCAAAAACCAATATGGGTGCAATGGCAACAATCCTGATTTTGGCTCTCGGCGGTGTGGCAGCTTACTACTACTTCAAGATCTATAAACCTAAAAAAGAGGAAGATGAGGATGATCAGCCGGAAGGTTTGGAAACAGGTGGACTGGAAGAAGCTCCGGATGAGGAAGAGTCTGAAGACGAAGATTTTGAAGAAAATGAAAAATAAGTAAACTTTTTTAGCGGAGGGGGCTGTAAAACATGCTCTCTCCGTTTCGTTATATGAAGGAGGTTATACATCATGTATTTAGTAATTGCAGAAAAACCAAGTGTATCAAGAGCAATCGCAGAAGTGATTGGAGCACAGGAACGAGAAGACGGGTATTTACGAGGAGCCGACTGTATGGTCAGCTGGTGTTTCGGACATCTGGCCGAGTATGTTTCACCGGATGCTTACGATGAGAAATTTAACCAGTGGAGATATGAAGATCTCCCGATCATCCCGAAAGACTGGAAAGTTACAGTCTCAGAAGATAAGAAAGATCAGTTCTATATCTTAAAAAGACTGCTCAACAGTCCGGAAATTGAATACGTCGTAAATGCCTGTGATGCCGGACGTGAAGGAGAATTAATCTTCAAACATGTCTATGACTTATCCGGAAGTAAAAAGCCGGTGAAACGATTATGGATCAGTTCTCTGGAAGATTCAGCAATCCTTGATGGAATGCAGCATCTGAGATCCGCAGAGGAATACCGACATCTGGCCGAAGCTGCTGTATGCCGTTCTCAGGCTGACTGGCTGGTAGGAATGAATGCAACCAGAGCTTACACCACAAAGTACTTCAAAAAGCTGACCGTTGGAAGGGTTCAGACACCGACACTTGCCATGTTGGTGGAACGTGCCGGACAGATCAGCAATTTCCAGAAAGAAAAGTATTTCAATGTGGAACTCGATTGTGATGGAATTCCGGCTGTAAAGCCAAAAATCTTTGATCCGGATGAGGCGGAACAGTTAAGAAGTAGATGCCAGGGAAGTGAAGCTATTGTCACAGCAGTAAAAGAAACGGAAAAGAAAGTAAAAGCACCAAAGCTTTATGATCTGACCACACTGCAGAGAGAAGCAAACCGTATCTACGGAATGACAGCCAAACAGACACTGGATACCGCTCAGAGCCTGTATGAAAAGAAACTGATCACTTATCCAAGAACGGACAGCCAGTATCTGACCGAAGATATGGAGCAGACCGCAAGAAATGTGGTTCGTCAGATTTATGAGAAATATCAACTAACAGGTCCGTTTGATCAGCCGGAGCAGCCAGATGTGAAGAAAGTCATGAATAACAGCAAGGTGACAGATCACCATGCAATCATTCCAACGATGGAACTTGCATCCTGCCATCTGGATGAATTGAAATCCTGGGAAGAAAAGATTCTTTTCCTGATTGCAGTCCATACGGTCATGGCAATGAGTAAGGATCACATTTACCAGGAGACAGAGATTGAAGTGGAATGCCAGGAAGAAATCTTCAAAGCAAAAGGAAAGATTGTCCTGCAGGATGGATGGAAACTCTTTGAAAACTGCTTCAAAAATAAGGATCGCATGGCAATCGTAGATCCGGATCAGGAAATGAAAGAGAGGATGCCGAAAGTAACCCAGGGACAGACTTTCTATGCTGTGGATGCAGAAAAGACAGAGCATTTTACATCTCCACCGAAACCATACAGCGAAGATACTCTCCTTGCGGCAATGGAAACTGCTGGAAATAAGGAATTCGATGAAGACACAGAAAAGAAAGGATTAGGAACTCCGGCAACAAGAGCCGGTATCATCGAGAAACTGGTCTATTCCCAATATGCCACCCGAAAAGGAAAACAGATTATTCCAACAGATGATGGAAAAGTCCTTGTGGAGATCCTGCCAGACTTTCTGAAATCTGCAAGTATGACTGCAGAATGGGAAAATCAGCTGCTTTTGATGGAGCATGGAGAGATTGCACCGGAACAGTTTATGACCGGGATCAAAAACATGCTGACCATGATGCTGAATGGATGCGATGCGATTTCCGAAGAAGAAACAAGAAGATTTCAGACCAGAGAAAGCATTGGAACATGTCCGGTATGTGGAAGCCTGGTATATGAAAGCAAAACCAACTTCTATTGTAGCAACCATGATTGTCACTTTGCTCTCTGGAAAGATAACCGCTATCTGCAGAGCATGGAAAAAAACATGGATAAAAAGATGGCTGCAGAACTTCTGAAAAGTGGATGTGTGCATGTAAAAGATCTGTATTCCAGAAAGAAAAATATGTACTTTGAGGCAGATCTTCATATGGATGCAGATGAAACCGGAAGGGTGAAATTTTCTTTATCCTTTCCAAAAAAGAAACCAAAAAACAAAAGCAAAAAGAAATAAAAAAACAGATTAGAGGAGGAAACGAAGAATGAATTTTAATGAATTTGTAAATGAAGTAAAGGACAATATCAAACTCTTTTTACCAAAGGATTATGAGAATGCAGAAGTATCAACGATGGAGTGTCAGAAACTGAACCGTGCCTATACGGGATTGATGGTGAGAAAAGAAGGTGAGATGCTTACCCCGACGATCAATCTTAATCAGCTGTATGAAGCATATAAAGCACAGCCTGGCGTAACAATGGAAACTGTATGCAGAAAGATTGCAGATATAGTTATTGAGGCACCGATACAGGTTGATCTGAAAGCTATTTTAAATTATGAAGATGTGAAGGACAAGCTGTTTATCCGTGTATCATCAGCCGAAGCAAATAAGGAAGTCCTCGAAAATGCGCCACACCAGCTGAAGGAAGATCTCGCAATCACCTATCATGTGGCAGTAGGCAAGGATCAGGATGGATTAAGTTCCATGTTTATCAAGAATGATCTGCTTGAACAGTATGGAATCTCTGCAGAACAGCTTCATGAAGATGCGATGAAAAGTTCACCGCGTGTCATGGCTCCGGAGGTATCAAGTATAGGTGCATTGATAGATGAAATGTACCAGAAAAATATTCTCATGCTGACACCGGATGAACGTGAAATGCTGCAGGAAACATTGCAGGAATCAAGCGAGATGCCGACATTCTTTGTTGTTACGAATACAGACAGAATTGATGGAGCCGGTGTGATCTTTTATCCGGAATTCATGGATAGCATGGGGGAACTTCTTGGAAATGATTTCTTCATTTTGCCATCATCCATCCATGAAATGCTGGTCTTGCCAGATGACGGGCAAGTGGATGCAGAAATGTTAAGAGATATGGTAAAAGAAGTCAATGCGACTCAGGTAGCACCAGCAGAACGCCTTACCAATGATGTATATCACTTTGACACAAAGGAGCACGTCTTTGAAAAAGCCGACAGATTTACAGAACGTCAGAAAGAAAAAGAAGCGCAGGCTGCAAAAACAGAGAAAGCAGGAAAAGAACAGCCGGATCAGAAACCGAAAACAAAGAAGCACGATATGGAACTCTAATATCAAGCATGAAACCCGTTAAATGAGCAAACGCCCTGCGGCATAAGGAAATGTCGTGGGGCATTTTGAAAAGGAGAAGATTATGACGAAAGAGAACATTAAAACAAATACAAGCTTAAGATACAGCCAGTATCGAAAAAGATTATCACACACATTTTCGTTTAAAAAATTGAAGAAGCAAATTGAGACGTTACATGATCAGGAATTTATTATAAATGTGCCGATTGGAGGTGTTGCTGATGGCAGATAAATTAGAACAGGTAGCAATTCGTATGGTGGAACAGCCACCACTTTATAGTAATGAACCTATGAATAATCCAGATGTAGCAATTCGTGTTATGAATGAATTTCTTTCCCAGATGGATCGGGAACTCTTTTGTATTGTTAATTTACAGGCAGATTTAACACCGATCAATATGAATATCGTATCTGTAGGATCGCTGAATGAAGCATTAATTAATCCAAGAGAAATATTTAAGAGTGCAATTCTTTCGAATGCTCATTCAATGATGCTCATTCATAATCATCCGTCCGGAAATCTGACACCATCTACATCGGATATCCAGACTACAGCAAGAATGCAGGAATTAGGGGAATTGATGGGGATTTCATTGGTTGATCACATCATTACAGGACGGAATGGGAATTACTATTCCTTTCGAGATAAAGGAGAATTTCCAGATAGCAGGGTTCGTTTTTCTACTCGTGTTGAAGATATTGATCTGACTAAAGGAATGGTGACTGAAGCCACCGCACCCTATGAAGAAGTAACAGATACAAAAGAAAAGGGTGACGTAAGAGATATTCCAACAGTGCAGACAGCAACAATTCCATTACCGGTTCAGGGAAAAGATATGGACAGCATTATGCAGTCACTGGAATCCGGTGTGGAAGAACTTTTTACAAGTAACCGCTATCAGGAATTTCTTAAAACCATGGCAAAGTTTCACAATTATTCCTTTAATAATACAATGCTGATCGCCATGCAGCGACCGGATGCCACACTTGTTACCAGCTACAAAAACTGGCAGTCCATGGGTAGACAGGTCATGAAAGGCGAAAAAGGAATTACAATCATTGCACCGGCACCATATAAGAAAATGAAGGAAAAAGAGGTTCTGGATGAAAATCAGCGACCGATCATGGGAACCGATGGAAAACCTAAGACTGAACAGGTGGAAGTTACAGTTCCGCATTTTAAAGCAGTTACCGTCTTTGATATTGCTCAGACATCCGGGGAACCAATCCAGACACTGGCACCGGAATTACTGACTGCAGCTGTACAGGATTTTGATTCTTTCATGCAGGCTATTCAGAAAATATCCCCAGTGCCGATACGATTCGATGAGATCGATGGCAATGCCAATGGATATTATCACAATGCAGACAAGGAAATCGTGATCAAAAAAGGGCTCAGTGAAAGTCAGACCTTAAAGACTGCTATTCATGAAACCGCCCATGCTAAACTGCATGACAAGGAAATCATGGAAAGCTTGGGTGTAGAAAAAGACCGTCTGACAAAAGAGGTTGAAGCAGAATCCGTTGCTTACTGTGTGTGTTCTTCCTTTGGTTTGGATACATCGGATTACAGTTTTCCTTATATTGCAGGTTGGAGCAGCAGCCGGGAAATGAAGGAAATGAAAGCATCTATGGATGTGATCCGCAAGACAGCCGGTGAAATGATCGATCAGCTTACAGAAGAACTGGAAATCATTCTTGAAGAAAAACAAAAAACAGAATTACATGAAAAATACGGCATTCTGGTAGATGCACTGGAAGCAGCCGGATACCGCTATGATTATCGGGAAAGCGAACCGGGACATATTGTACTGGCACCGGATGGGACACATGAAATTGCCGGGTATTTGCAGTTTGAATCATGGGGAGATATCAAAGATTGGCTGGAAGATACGATTGCAGAAGGAACGGATATTTCGGAAAGAGTTGATCGGGCTTTGTATCCATTTAAGTTTGATTATACCCTAGAGGAAGAAATGTTCAGAGGTAATGGTGACCGCTATGCGATTTACCATGTGGATGAAGGCACACCGGGAAAACAACATTTATTTATGAATATGGCAATGGTCAAAGAAGATGGCATTACAATCGATGCAGCAAATTATAAATGTGTCTATTCTGGCAGATTACATGAAAATGAAAAGCTGGATGATTTGTATGCCGTATTCAACGATAATCCACCGGCAGATTATAAAGCACATTCTATGTCGGTCAGTGATGTTATCATTACAAACCGTGGTGGGGATATGCAGGCATATTACGTGGATCGATTTGGATTTGCAGAACTTCCAGACTTTGCAGCACAAAGAGAAAAAATACTCGATATTGTCCCGGAAATAGAAAATGTGGATTATGAAAATGATCTTACATGTATCAGCTTTTATGCGGCTGAATGTGCTGAATTTCCTGTAATGGGTGAAGTACATTATGACCTGACATTACCAGAAGCCTTGGAAGCTTATGAGAAAATCCCATCAGAACGTATGCATGGACTGAAATGTGTTGGTTTTGATCTGAAAGACGGAAGTGATTATGAAGGAATGCAGAGTCTGATGATTGAAGGAAAAATACAGAAAGAATTTTTGAATTCGATTCCTGGATTTAGAGAAAATTCTTATGTGCAAAATGCAATCAGTCGTGTGGAAAAATACTTGGAAGAAAGACATCCAAATGTGGAAAATCCTCTGGAATCCAATAAGAAAGTGGATAACGAAAAAAATATAAGCGAAGAAAAAAACGAGAAGGAGCTGAATATACAGATGAAACCAATACCGAAAAAGAAAAGGGGGGAAATGAGCCTATGAGAAATGTAAACCTGGAAGAAAACGAACTGACTATTACTGCTATCTTCCAGCAGCACACAAAGGAAGAAACAATCCAAACACTGAAAGAAGCTTTGGAAGTTTTGGAACAGGAAGAAAGTGATCCTGAGAATGATGAAATAATTGAGATCATCAATTCTACAGTTGGAAAATTACAGCAGATCGAAGACAAATACTACTATTCTCTGGATCTGAATTATTATCTGAATAACTTGGAGGATGATGCCTATGAAGCTTAATCAATTTGCAGTCTACCGAGTAGATCAGCAGACAGCAGGAAAAGCACTGTGGCATCTGCCATATCAAGAGGCAAGACAGCAGAATGTGTCGATTACTGTCGAAAATTACCGATTAATCTCGATTCATGAAATGCAGGAAAATGAAAAAGGCGCTGACATCTGGAAACGGACGAAAAATCAATGCGAAGTCAGTGACGTGCTCGTATTGAACAAGAATGGAGAAATCAGCTGCTACTATGTAGATGAGAACTATCCACAGTATCTGGCCGGATTTATTCGTATCAACACATCCGGTGCACTGATCACTATGGAAACTGAGAATTATCAGATTGATGGGAAAAAGGGGAACTGGATTGCAACAGACACCGTCATTATTGATGGAAAACAGTTTTATTTGATGGAACATCAGGTATACCGAGATCAGGCCCAGGGTGTTATCCTGGATGCTTATGGAAAAATGGTTGTCGAAGAATGTAAGAAATTCGATGAAAAGACAAAACAAAAGATTCATGATTACATCCAACAGCAGGTACCGCTAAATCCGGTCGAACAGCTAAAACAAGATGGTAAAATCCGTCTGGAACATTACCAGAAATTCTACCAGAACGGCACTTATGAACGAAGCAGAGAATCTGGTACAGAAGCTAACTATGATATGGTGGACGGTCTGGTGAATAATCAGAAGAAGAACCTGGAAAAAATTTCTGATGCACGCAACAACAAACAGACGTCCCGAAATCAACAAAATAATAAACCTAAGAAACGAAGGTCCGTAATCAAACGACTGCATCAGAAACAGATTGCCATTGCTCGCCGGTCCGGAAAGCCGATACCAAAGTACCTGGATCAGGAAATGGAAAGAAAGCGGGGATAGAATATGCGAAGGTTAAAGTGTGAAAAAGAAACGATTATTCTGACTAATGAAGATGATGGATTCTATGATGTGTATACCTTCAATCAGAGCTTGCAGAAACGGTTGAGGTCTTTTGCGGAGAAGTATCCGGATGATTGCTGGTTGAAAGGATCTTCGGAGGATGGTAGTGAAACGTATATGATTAAAAAAGGGCGGTTATCATTGAATTTAAGACCACCCTATTCCAAGGATAGAATTCATAAAGCAACCGAACGAATTATTGAAGAACAGAAAGAGCAATCGAAGGATTCATAGAATGCGATTTAAGAGAAAAAAGCCTCATGACCATGAGAAAAAATGAAAGCAAAATACGTTAGCTGATAAAGTGTATAGGCTCAAAAGGGAAAGTGCCCTTTTGGGCCTTTTTAATTTAAAATAGTTCTAAAGAACAAGTTAACAATCTGTAGATTCTGTATGTTTTAAAGATCAATCGTTATACTAATTTTAGACCGAATTATCGTTCTAAAGGAGGTGTCACAATGGATTTAAAGGCGGTTGGTCAGAGAATAAAAGCTGCAAGGGAAGCTAAGAATCTTACACAAGAAGAATTGGCAGGACTGGTAAACTTGAGTCCAACTCATGTAAGTGTTATAGAGAGAGGACTGAAAGTAACAAAACTTGATACTTTTATTGCGATTGCAAATGCATTAGATGTTTCAGCAGATACACTATTGATTGATGTTGTGACACATTCGGTTAGCGGCGTTACGAATGAATTATCTGAAATGATAGAGAAACTACCTAAAGAAAAGCAACAGAGAATTATCAATGCAGTGAGAGCATTGGTGGAATAAATACGTGAATAAGAAGATGGAAGGGCTTATTGCTCTTCTTTTTTATTTGGTTTAACGTGAAAATATGATATAGTAGTTCTAAAGACTTATATATAATTCTGGGGAACTTGATAAAATGAAGAAAAATAATATAACACTTGTATTTGTTGCTATCGTTTTTTCGATTATTGTTGGAATGATAATTGGAAAAAGCTTATTAAAGTATAAAGAAGGTGAGCCAGATATAGTTGGCAGTTTTTCTATGAATAGAGATGAAAATCTTACAGTAGTTGCTAACAGAAAAAATATTTCTGATAAAGAAGCATTTGCAAGACTGCTTTTAAAAATGTATAAAGAGAATTCATTTCATTCAATAAAATTTTCTACAGATCATGGATATGCAACCAGCCTTGATATGACCGTATATTCTTGGAAAGAAGATATCGAAAATGGCGAATCCATTATGCAAATAGAATTTAGACCAATTGAATATGGAAAAGATTATGATCTTGTTCATAATCCGGATAAATATGTGCTTTTTATCGATGGAACAGAAATAAAATGAAATATATAGATATGCAGATAAAGCGCAGAAAAAGAGGATTGCTCAACACAGGAGGATATTTTCAATTACCCTCAAAATGATAAAAGCGAGGCAGCGGAAAATCCGTTGCCTCATTTCAGTATTATGACAATTAATCTAGTTCCGCCCCTAACTCATACCTCCAATATTCTGCCGCTTCATACTCTCTAGGTTCTGAGAGTACTGGTACGGTAAAGAGTTCAACCGGAACACCGAGTGTTGATGCGAAGAGTTTCATAAGATCCTCTTTTGGTGTTCGGACATCGCCTTCATATTGAGCAATCCGGACATCAGCACAGCTGTCGGGAAATCCAACAGCTATGCCAAGTTCTTTCTGGGTGAGATGATTTTTCTGTCTTAAGTGTTTTAATTTTCTTCCAAATGTAATCATAGTATTATTCTCCTGTACTTCCAAAAGCCCCGGTTCCTCGTTCATTACCAAGGTCCAGGACAAAATCTGCGATCACGACCGGTGTAATCACCAGCTGACCGACGCGTGTGTCTTTATGAATGGTCTGAGAAGATGTGCTTACGTTGCTGATAATGGCATGGATCTCACCACGGTAACCGGAGTCGATCGGTGGAAGCTCGCATACCAGTCCTTTTGCTGCCATGCTGCTTCGTGGAAAGACATATCCGGCAAATCCATCGGGGATGATGAGACCAAATCCAAGTGGAATTCTTGCAACCTCACCTGGTTTTAATACGCAATCATAAGGCATGAATACATCAGCACCGGCATCATTTTCATGTGGCCGGAAGGGATGATGATCTGCTTTCAGACCAAAGTCAATCAGTTTAATCTTTATGGCTGCTCACCTCCCTTCTGATGAGCAATGGATAATCTGCTTTTAAGATATCTGACGGTATCCAAAGTTTTGAAATAGGATTCTGGCAGGACATCTGTTTTTCCATACAGCTTCCTCTCTGACAGAATGGACCGGTCAGATCCGGTGCAAAAAGAATCGGGCTTAATTTGTACAATCTCTGCCAGATCTGTAGCATCACAATCCTTGTTTCATCCGTATTTCTTCTGCAGGTTCTCTGACTGATCATATGCTTCCACTGGTAAGGCGTTGCACTGATGATCAGTACGTTTCGAAGTCCCTGCGGTGTGGCATATCCGGCTGAATCATGATCAATGCCTAAGGTACAGAGTTCTGTATAGTGCTCCAGATCTGACTGACAGCTTTTTTTGTAAATATCCTGGATTTCTTTATCTGCTTTCATGATTCCATATGGAATAGCAAATGCAGCATGACCGGAATAATTGCTGTACTGCAGAGATGCACTCATGTACTTTACTTCGTTCTGATGTCTTGTGATCTGTGCCAGGAAGCGTCTGCTTGCACCAACAACAGCTACGGTAATGACCATGAATTTCTGCACGGTTGGATGCGGAAGCCCTGCAATGTTTTCTACAGTCTTCTGACTGTAGGATTGACGGTAAAGATCCATCAGATCTGCCATGTTCTGGATCGTATGACCGTGTTGTGTGAGTCTGGCAGCAAAGACCATATTCTGTTCTGCTTCCCGGATTCCATAGCAGTTTAAGATAGCTGTTTCAATGTGATCCATAGGCCTGTTCCTCCTTTACCAGAGCTTTTAAAAGGATCAGATAATTGATGCAGTCTGTGATTTTTTCATCCCACTGTTCCATGTCAAAATGTAACAGAGTGGAATAACACATATCGTAAAGGGATACGACATGTTTCGACATCATACCGGCCAGTGCTGCTTTTGGATCGCAGTTTTGTAAGGCGGCAGCAATCTTGAATGCACTGAGGCGGTCAATATTGTCACCGGTATATTCTTTCTTTTTATGTGCCAGAATATCGGCACACTTTCTCATCTGAAGTTCAAATACAATATTAAATTCTTCTTGTGTCATGTGATAGTTCCTCCTTTGTTTTGTGATGGTTATCGTTCGAGATCCTTGGTTTTTGATCTTACTGGTTCCGGAATCTGCATCTGAAGAATGGCATCAACATTCTGATCGGCAGTATCCAGATCTTTTAGTTTTTCTTTCAAGCTGCTTATTGCTTCTTCTTCGGAAGCTATCTGCTGTTGCAGTTTTTCTTTTTGTAAAGTCAAGGTTTTTAGGCTTGTCATCTTTCCATCCTGATAAAAGGATCTCAGCCAATCTCTGGCTTCTTCATATTTCTGAATTTCCTTCGCATGTTCTTTCCGGTACTTTCCTTTGTACTTTGCATTTGAAAATTGGGAATAAACCTCCTTAGTTGCATAGTACTGTCCGGTATAACGGATCTGATCGTTGAGGATCCTTAGATCAGACCGATGCTGAGCAAACTGTGTCTGCATTTCTTTTAGTTCCTGCTTTGATGCAAGCAGTGTATTTTTCAGATCTGACTGCGTATCAAATCCATGTTCCTGTACATAGATAATGGTATTTGCCATTTGCTGCAGGTTAGAAAGTTTTACCCGATGAGCATAAGCCGGGCTCTGCATTGCTTTCACATTTGTCTGGAGATTTACAACCAGGCGCAGGTGAGATCTGACGTAGAGAATGGTCAATGGATCCTTGCGTAAGAAGGTCTGTTCCAGGTGTTCTTTTCCATATCGTGTTCCCAGTGCACGTTCAGTAATCCGCTTCTGTCGATCAGGATGAAGATAGCTGTATCTGCCCCGATGATCAATCACAGAGATCTGAAATTGTTCCAGAAGTTTAGATTGGAATTCATCAAAACTATTGGAAGTGGCAGCGCATTCATCAATCGCATTTCGCAAATATTCTTTCTGTGTAAGGAACACGGTGGATGTTGGTTTGAGACCATCTTCGATGATTTTCTGATTGATCTCATTAAGTTTTTGTTGGTCGTGTTTCTGTGCCATATACTCTTTCTGAGTGATTTTTCTCTCAGCCGGAGCAAGAAGATCTATCTGGTGAAGTCCTTCCTGTTGGCACCGATCCATGACAGTTTTCTTAAAAGTGCTCATGAATTTATCAGTGGAACGATGCTTGTAACCGGCGGCTTCCTCATGTGGTTTATCCATATATGTCTGCCTCTCCACTGCAGTCTTTCGCACACTGTTGATAACGATGTGAGTATGGATATTTCCGGATTCATTGTGGCCATCGGTGTGAGTAACTACCAGTGCCTGATATCCGGGAAACATCTGCTTTGCAAGTTCCAAACTGATTGCCTGTGCTCTCTTTCCGGTAAGACCGTTTTCTGTAACATCGGCTGGATCGTAGCTGATAATGTAGTGATGACTTTTGATATCTTCATGTTTCTTATTTTTGTGAAAATGAGCATTTGTCAGTTCACATTCCTTGTCAAAAGACATCGGATCACAGTTCAGTCCATCCATATAAAACCCTTTTCGTAGGATGCTTCGTCCGGATTCATCTACAATCTTTTTCCCGGTTTTTTCATCATGTTCAAACAGAAGGTAATTGATAGCAGCCGAGTAATTTGCATTTCTGCTTTTAATGTGTTTTACGATTGCCATTCATACCACCTGCCAGTTTCAGTACCGCTTTTCTCAATAGGAATAAGTCCGTGATGCACTGATGGATTTCATTTTCTATAGCACGAGACTGACTGCCACCACTGTTAAAATGCTTGGCGATCTGATTGAGATTCGATCCGATTTTTCCATATTCACTGACCAGTTTTCTGAGATCATTCATGTCTGCAACAACTTCAATCTGATGATGGATTTGCTTTTCCAATAGAAGTTTCCTCAGATATTCTGATCGGCTAACAGATAAACAAGCAGCGCCTTGGTCTAATAAATCCAGTTCGACATCTGTAAGACGTAATCCTATAAAATGTCTGTGATTCAGTTCTTTATCTTTGTTTTTTGTTCTCATACTCCTCCTTTCGCTGAGACTATTCCTCCCGCCGGGAATCCACGTATTTCAATATCGGCTGTCCCTTCCGATATTAGAAATAGTGCTGTGAACACCTTTAGGTGGAACCAACAGACAAGTGAAACGTCTGTTATTGAGAGGGTATGGGGAGATCCCCATCAAGATAAATCCCATAGGAGAACAGGATGCCAAATGGCAATACTGTTAAACATGGGTGGATCTTGCTCTTATTTGTATCCCTCTATATAACGAAACGCTCAGAGGCTGTTTTACAGTGAGGGAAAAGAAAAAATATCAAAAAATTGATAATTAATGGTGAACTTGTGATAGAATGGAAAAAAGAGAAAAGCATAAAGGATGTAGTTGTGGAGAATATTTGTTATGATTAGAAAGTTGCTGAACGGAGATATCGATAGAGTTGCTGACATATGGTTAAAGACAAATCTGAAAGCACATTATTTTATTTCCAATCAATACTGGAAAAGTAATTATGAATTAGTAAAAGAAATGCTGTCACAATCCGAAGTCTATGTGTTTGAAGCAGATAAAATGATACAAGGATTTGTAGGACTAAATGATGAATATATCGAAGGTATTTTTGTCTCTGATGAGATGCAGTCATGTGGCATAGGTAAGCTTTTATTGGATTATATTAAGGATAAAAAAGTTAGCTTACGATTAAATGTATACCAGAAGAATGCCAGAGCAATTTCTTTTTACCAAAGAGAAGGGTTCATTATTCAATGTGAAGGGTTGGATGAAGCTACTGGTGAAAAAGAGTACACCATGCTATGGAAACAAAAATAGAAATCGGAATTTCTTGAAAAAAATAAAAAAATACAGGCAGTAATAAGATACTAAC
>ENA-OOSX01000074-OOSX01000074.1-human-gut-metagenome-genome-assembly--contig:-NODE-74-length-59251-cov-8.851493_pt1 | contig 59251 bp, 48 predicted proteins | sample MGYA00241315_ERZ501225 | MGnify/ENA primary metagenome ERZ501225 (study PRJEB25962, sample SAMEA2042496) | human gut metagenome | biome: human gut; feature: human-associated habitat; material: faeces... | reverse complement strand
AGAACCCGAACGAAAGACCCTAAAAAGTAAAGACCCTAAAAAACTTTGAATACCCTATTTTAGTTGGAGGTTTTTATGGTGTCAAAGGATGAGTTGAATCGTATATATAAAAGATAGAAACAATAAGTTTAAACAATGGGTTTTCCTATTAGCGGTAGTAATAATGCTGTTAGGAATTATGATATCTTATTTGACAAAAGAGTTTATGAATAATATTTCCATAGAAATAATTTGGGATATATTATTTGCAGTATGCTTTTCAAAGAAAAACATTGTATAAAGATCCGAGAAGTATTCACCGAGCAGACGGAGGAGAAAGAACGAACTGTAGGAGAGGCTGTTCTTTCTCTTTTTCTATTTGTTACAAAAAGACTATAGTGGATTTTAAATTAAGAAGGTTGTGAATATGGGAATGATTAGTGTTTTTAACTATAATGCCGGTAAAGGTGATTGTATCAGAATCAGGTATAAAGGCATATCAGGTAATTATCACAATATTATCATTGACAGTGGTGTCGTAAGTTTTGGAACGAAGTATGCTGATATTGCTAGGGAACTGGAATCAATGGGAGAATGCATAGATGTGGCAGTTATTTCGCATGTTGATAATGATCATTTAGGTGGATTATTATACAATCTGAGAAGTGGAGTACATCTTCCTATAAAAGAAGTATGGATGAATCATGGTAATTATATTAATAGGAATGTTTTGTTGTCTGTCAGACAAAACGACGAATTATTTACAAGATTGCAAAATCAAAGTATATCCGTTAAATCCGTAACCAAAGGTAATGTTTATGAATTGGATGGCGCAATATTCCGTATTTTGTGGCCGAATGATACTGCGTTACAGGAGTTGTTTAGGAGTAGACAGGCCGATGTTTTGCTTAGTCGAAAATCAGATTACGGATATTCTTTTTCTGAATTGATGGACATGCCTATAAAAAAACAAGATCCAAGCAGAAATAATAGGGCGAGTGTTATAATGGAGTTGGAATATCTTGGGGCAAAGATGCTATTTACAGGGGATGCATGGGCAGAAGATATATTGCAGGTTGCAGAAGATGGATATGATCTGGTTAAACTTGCACACCATGGATCTGTAAGAAATATATCTGAAGAGTGGGGAGAAAAGATAAAATGCAATAATTATATGATTTGTACAGATGGTGTGATGCATCCGGATAAACAGACAATTGCAAAATTGTTGAAGTGGTATGGAAACATCTGTATTTATGGGGCTGCAGACTGGTGGAAGAAGATGTCAAAGGATGAGCCTATGGATGTTTGTAAGCATGTACAGTATGAGAAGGGAGAATATGTATGGAGAGCAGAGAAACTATAAATCTAGATCAACTTAAACTAGAAGCTCAGGAGTATTCGGTATATATTACAGATACCAGGGGAAATTCATCCGGAAGCGGAGTGCTGTATTATCCGGGAGATGGAGAAAGATTGTTTATTTTTACTTGTGCACATGTGCTTGATGATCTGGTTGAACCGTATCAAATTTATTATTTTGTCCCGGTAGATAGGAAAAATGAAAATTACAGGATCGTAAAGGTGGAGGCTGAGCGACAGAAAGTTGTCTATTCCCCTATTGATTCAGTTACTCAAAGGGAAGATGAAACAAAAGAGCATTCTGTAGATGTAGCAGTCATATGTCTGGATGTGGACTGTGAAAATACTTTGGATGCTGCGGACTACATTATAGGAGAAGCACATCAAAGTGATAAAATTTTCATACAAGGATTTCCGGGAGCAGGAGTAGAGGGGATGGAGATGCTGGAGTATTTGGATTGTGCGAAAGGTACTGTCCTTCATAATATCTCCGACAAAGAAATGATTCTGTGCAGGATAGAGGATACATTTTTAGATCAAGGGAATAGAGTTGAGGAACTGGAAGGTTTCTCTGGCTCACCGGTTTGGAGTGCTTCAAATAGTCAAAAGAGTATTTTAGGGATGCTTTCCTGCGGATTTGGAGATCGTGTTTATCGTGGAAAAGTAAAAGTGGTGACAATGAATGCGGTTATTAGTATTATGAAAAATCATTTCGAAATTTACATGGAGAAGCATATTTGGGGAATCCCGGAGGATGATGTTGCTCCGGAAAAAGAAGTAGCAGTCCATATACAGAGAAATGTAGTTACGGTAAAAAATATTTATGATGAGTGGCTGGTGGCGCAGACGGAGAAAGTCAGAACATATATTGATGATGTGAAGTTTCAAAAGGCTATTGATCTGGCAAAAGAAAGTATGAACGATGCGCGCTTTTCGTACTGTAGTAGAGAAAATATCATTCGTCATATGAAGATTTTACTATATTGTTATGAAGGCTGCCTACTTTTGGACGAGTATTACACATTGGAAGAAAATATGAGGGGACATGGTTATCTGGAAGAACATGATCCTATTAGATGGCTTACGTTAAATTTTGGTAACAGGAATTTCAAGGAGACAGCAACATATGCAAAGAAACTTCTAGAAGATAGTAATGAAACTGATGAGGTGCATATACTTGCAAGAGTATATTTGAGCCTTTGCAAGGCATACGTGGAAAATGCACCTGTAGACGAAACAATAGGGATATTTTTAGATGAAAGAGAGAGTTTGATTATTGAATGTAAAGATGCAGATATGAAGACTTTGATATATCAGATGCTTGGATATACCTATGGCGAACACTATCATGAGTATACGAAATCAATAAGATGCTTGAATAGAGCATATCGCTTGGGAATGGATCATGCGGTATTGGAGACATTAGGATGTGCATATTACTTTTTTTCAATAGAAAATGCCTTAAGGGAAGATAATACGGTAGATATGATGAAGATTGACCGTGCAGCCTTGTACAAGGCGAGAGAATGTTTCTTGATTTTGTGGGATAAAGCCGATGAACTATATCGCTCGGTAATGATGAAGCGTGAAGGTGGAGTGATTTTTAATACTTTTTATTTCCAACAGGATAATTATAGAATATTAACGATTTATCCTTATCTGATGAGCAATTTAGTAATGAATGATAACAAGGAAAGGCGAGATTTTGAGAAAAAATATGCAATGATAGTATGCCAGTCAGGAAACATTGATTTAACACAGTTTCCTTATCTTGAGGAAGAGGACCGAATTCTATTTAGTACACTTGCAGATGAAAGTAGGATACTCGACACACTTGGTATGCTATTACGCCTTGGGCAGGGATGTCCGCCTGAACTGGAGGGAGAGCTATATGGTGTTATTGAGAATACTGAAACAAATTTACCTAAAATAGATGAAAGAGAGAGAATATCAGTAGTATCTTTACTGTTAAATCTATATGGGCATGGCAGGAAGAATTTTGGATGGAATGTTGCCACAAAGATGAATATGCATATAGCGTTTATAAGAGAAAATGGCGATCAAAAAATGATCATGACATTTGAAAACTTTTTATATGAAAATACACATAGCATTGAAGTTGCTGAGAAAAAATTTATAGAAAGTTATGAGAGAACTCCGTCTTTTATTACATGGCAGGAGCTGCTTCAGTTTTATAAGCGAAATATGATGTTAGATAAAGCTGATGCATTGTTTGAAGATTTGTTTTGCAATCATATGGAATATGTGGAATCAGAACCGGAGTATAGTTATAGAGCATATATCATGTATATTCTGAATTACGCAAGAGATATTAAATATGCACTGCGTTTTTATCTAGAGCATAAGGCTGATATGAAGGATGAGAATATCAAGACTTTTTGTGAACACGAATTGATGTTTTATACAAATTGTTTTAACAATCCGGAACAATTTGAGGAGGAGCGTAGAGTATTTGTAGAGCAGGGGCTGATTCCGAAGGAAGAATTTCATCGTATTTTATTGATTGTATATATGTGTAATCTGGATAGTAAACATGCATGGGAACATTTTAGCAAGGACAATCCTTATTTTGGAATATTTGGAAAGATACCCTATCTGACAAGAGAAGGAGCACAATTCTTGATTTGGCAACGCAGACTTCCACCACATATGGAATCGGAATGGAATGGTATGAATTGTAAAAATGCGAACGTTGCATTACAACATTATAATCAGGAAAGATGGCATGTTTCAGCAGCGGATATTGTAAAACGTTTAGAAACTAAGATACAAAGAACAATAGCTATTGATGCATGGGGCTTGTATTTACTTGCGATATCCGAAAAATTGGATTATTTATTAAATTTTGACTATGTGTATGTGACTCATTTGTCAATTACCAGAATGCTTGAAGAAATGACTCATTATAAAAATGATTATTTGGAAAGCGTTATTGCATATCTGGAAGTGGCTGATAATGTGAAATTACAGTCTCCGGAGTTTGAAGCACAATTAATGGTTCGTGATGTGTCAGATTATTTTGAGCCATGTAGTACTATTGCTATGGCTTTAGAGACAGGAGTTCCGGCTGTAATAGGTGCTTCGGACATTGATGAAACAGTATTTAAAAAATTCAAAAATTATATTATCAGACCGAATGATATTGACAATGTAATGTAATGAAATATAGTTCATTCTTCGATAATGTGAAATTTTATGTATCAAATGAGAAAAATCGAAATGATGGATTCTCGTATTCTCCGCTTAACTATATGGCCAGAGCATATTTACCGGCAATATTGTTGCAAAGACAAAGACTTTATTGAATTCATTGTACTGGTTCGAATATCAGAAACAACAATTGGCATAGTTTTACTTGTAAATTTTATATAGAAAGAGTACTATAGTTTTAGAAGACTATATATTCTTTTACATTAGGACACTACTGTTCGGGTGAAGGGTAGTGTCCATTTTTTATAAATACGGAAATTTATATATTCGAGGATAAACTTTATGCAGAAACAGCAGGAAAAAATAGAAACAATGAGGAATCACTTGATTTGCACAAAGTGCAGGTTGAGCTTATTTTTGAAGAGTTAATGTTGCAAGGAAAATTGGAATGGTGGTAAAATGGCAAATACTACAGAACGAATTGGAGTTTCATATTGTTCATTAAGAGCTGCAAAGATGGGGTGGATGTTTAGAGAGCAACCTATTGATGATATTGGTATTGATGCACATATGGAACGTACTGATAAAGATGGAAAAGTTCAGCAGCTTTTAGCATTGCAAATCAAAAGTGGTGAAAGCTATTTTGAGGAAAATAAAGGGGACTATATTGTATTTCGCGATATAGATGATAGACAGTATAATTACTGGACTACAAATACATTGCCATGCATTGTTGTGCTCTATAATCCTAAGAACGATATGTGCATTTGGCAAAAGCTTACTGCGAAGACTATCAAAAAAACATGTGGCGGAACGGGAAAAGGATACTATGTCCATGTACCTGTTAATCAAGAGTTTCTGAATGAGATGTCTAACACGCTTTTACTTACCTTTACAAATCTTCCTGAGCATATGACCAACTACAATTTTTTGCTTTCTCAAAAGAAATTTATGCAGATAATTAAAGCTGGAGGAATAGTTAAACTGCATTCTAAGGAATGGGTTAATAAATGTAGCGGTAGAGGAAAAACAGAACTGATTGTAGATGATGGTAATACCATAAAGACATATTCATATCCATATTGGTTTCCATATACTTTATATACAGATGTATTTCCGAGATTGTTTCCATGGGCAAATTTTTCTGTAGATAAAGATTTTTATGAGGAAACGGATGAGGCTTTGTGGAGAGAACTTAATTGCTATTACGATAAAGAAGATGATGAGTGGGTTGTAGTCGGTGATTCATTTGAAGAATTTCGTGAGTCACTTGATTCTATGCGATACATAGATCATGTAGGAGAAGTGGCAGAGTATATGTTTACTTTAAGCCTGAATGAATTGGGAGAATCATTTTTAAAGATTGATAAGTTTGTATCGCAACCACATCCTTATTCAAGGACTAGACCAAATGGGAAGGAAATTTGAGATGAAAAAAATATCATTGAATACTTTTGAGCAGAAGATGGACTTTGCTGGAAAAGATTATCAGTTAGATCCCACAGAAGAATATGTAATTAATCTGGAAGAAGAACTTTCGTTTCAGTTAGCGATAATGAGCTCTTTTCAGAATATAGGGACACCACCTGCATTAAAGAATTATCATTCCTGGTTGTATAAGAATAATTTTAGTTATGAAATGCCTAATCCAACGAACGAGATTGTTGCCCCATTTTATGGGATTGGTCCTCTTTGGAAAACGGAGTATTCTCAAGGTGTTGTTGTTAAGGCAGAAGATGACGATGATTATTACATAGTGATGGAATGCAGTAGTAAAAATAAAGGGTATGAGCATACCAAAGTAATTCTTACGATGGGTGGGTGCATATAAGAATTTGAATTATTGGAATCAACTTATATTTGAAATTGAGGAGACAAGCATAAATGAGTGATGATCTATTAGGAACAATTATGACGGCATCGGTTACAAGTGCTATTTATGAGGTGTTTTTTTACCCTCAAATCATGCTATAGGTAAAAGTTTTACAGTAAGACACTGGAGAATAATTATGGAAATAGTAGAACATAAGGTGAAAACGTTATCAGAGTTTGTTGATTATATTAATTTATGTAGCAAAAAAGAGTACACTCAATTCTCGAATTTTGATAGAATTTTATATCGTGGACATGCAAATAAAGAATGGAACTGTCTTCCAAAGCTGTTTAGAAATGCTAAGTGGTTTAATAATGAAAAAACTATAATCAACGAAATTATTCGTAGATGTCCAATTGAGTTTGAGGTGTTATCTGCATTTGAAAAATTAGTTAAAATGCAACATTTTGGTGCGCCAACAAGATTGTTGGATTTTACGGGAAATCCGTTAATAGCATTATATTTTGCGTGTGATGACAACACTCAGCTAGATAAAGATGGCGTTGTAATGGTTTGCTCTTTTCCCGTATTTTGGGAGAAACAGATACCGGTAGAGGGGTTATTGAAGGATGTATTTCCTGATTTTAATAATATGTTTATTTCTATTAACCAGGAAAATCTTTCGCCACTTATTAATTCAAGTAATACATTGGGGTTAAGTGTTGAACTTAAAAATGAAAGAATACGTAATCAAGACGGGTACTTTGTATTATATACATATCATGGTGAATACACGAAAATATTTAATCCGTTAGAGGAAAATAATTGTATTCAGGAAAGATTGATTATACCTAGTGAATGCAAAAGGAGTATATTACAAGAGCTTAGCAGGTGTGGTATCAACAGAGCATTTGTTTATCCAGAGCTTGAAAATCAAATTATTGATATTTTGAACAGGCTATGAGGAACTCAAATTATATCATGATACATATGGTAATCTGGATATTAAGGCAAAGTATGTCACTCCATCTGGATTTATTCTTGGTAAATGGGTCAGCCAAAAGAGAGTATTAGTCAAAAAGCATGGTATAGATGCGACTGAATAGATGATGTAATTATTGCAATTAAGAAAACATATCGTTATATTTGTAAATCATATGGATTGGAGAAAAAAGAATTAAGTTTGTGAAATATATATAATAAAACTTGGACCAGAGGTACAAGAAATGGAAAACTATATGAGAAAACATTCTATATACCGGCTATGAGGCATTTACGTTTAAACGTGGAAAAGTAAAGATTTATGGTCAAAAATAATGTGTTAATGATGAATAATACGTTTTGTGTTGACATGATGATTTTTGAAATCTTGTGAGATGTGACTTGTTTATACGAAAATTGATGATGTGAAATCTATTACACACTAATGCTTATGACTTTATGTTATAATTGTCATAAATATTAGTGAAAGGATAGTTAGAGAATGAATACTAAAGTCTTAGGAAAAAATATTGTATATTTACGAAAAAAGAATGATATCACACAGCTTATTCTAGCAGAGAAAATTGGCATTTCAAGAAAACAATTACATAATTATGAAAGAGCTAAAGTTAAAAATCCAACGTGTTTTGTACTATCACAAATTGCAATGATATTTAATATTCAACAAGAATTATTGGATAGAAATGACTTGGAATTAGTTGAAAGAAACGGAGGTAATATTTCTGATGGCAATTAGTGAAGAAATAAAGAAACGTATTTATAGTGTGTTGAGTGACGGAAAAGTGCATTATACTGAGGAAATTAGAAAAAAATGTGTAGATGATGGAATTCTTAAGGAGGATGAAGTAGGAAAAATTAGAGGGGTTGTATACTATCTAAAAAAAAGGGATTCAAGGATAAAATCAGAAGGTCGAGGAAAATATAGACTGGTTGATGATGTTCAAGATAATACGATGACAAATGATGATTTACAAAATGCAATTGAGACTATTGAAAATTGTATGGACGAATGGAGAAGTATTAATTGGCTACGATGTTCAGAAGATCAGTTAAATAAAATTAGGGATGATTTTAAAGATTTAAAATTTTTGGCTAAAGAGATTAACAACTTTGAAAAAAGGGAAAAGTGGTAATAGAATAACTTGCGGTGCAATGAAATTATAATGCTGAATGTATTTTATAAGTATTGTATTATGGTATGCTGATCTGACTAGGGATAAAAATAAGTCATCTGATGATGGGATGAGCACTTTAAGAACACTATTAAGCTTGAAAGTGGACGTGATATAAGCAATTATTCTGCGTGGCTGACTTGAAAAAGTAAATTCCAGTGCAAGAGTAAATTCCATCGTGATTTAAATTTGAGACTATGAAGAAAAGTCTGTAAATAATAATCTTCTATGATAATGATTGAGCTGGAAGCGCTAAATTGGAGCTTCCAGCTCTTGTTTTATATATACCCGTCTTCCGTCGTAGTACTATGAAAGTTCCGACGTTTTCAAATTAAAAATTTTGATGTACAAAGTTACAATACGGAGCAAAACGCGACGAAAGTTATTCTCTAATAAAGAATACCAACCGACAGCAGCAAGAAAGTTCCGATAGGCAAGACGATGATTTGTACGACGAACTGTACTTTGACGACAGCCCGTATTGACGCAAAAAGTAAATTTAATACCATATTTTTCAGAAATTATATTGACAACGCAGAGATTTGTAACATAATAGTGGTGTGGTGTATAACTACTATGAACAATTATGAATTTTTACAAGCCTATCGAGTATCAAGACCTTATACGTAGCATACACAATTTGGCGGAGCGCTACGGCATTACCGACGAGATGACCAAGAATTTCCTTGTTTACAATTTTCAAAAGGAGAAAACTCAAAATGGCAAAAAACGTTGAACGATTACAGGCGCGCGAAGCCAAGGAACTTATTCGCCGCGAAAAGCAGTTGGGCGCAAGAAGCAACAAGTTTTATTTGATTTACTTGTTTATGATTTTGTCGCTCATCTACATAACGGACGAAATCGCGTCTACTATATCCATTCAGTTTCAGGCGAATATAGTTACAGAATTCTTCGTAAAAAATATGGGTATGGAATACGGCGCGGGATTATCGCTCTTTTCCGCCATAGGTTTTATTTCCTATCCGGTAACACTGCTTATTATTTTCTATCGTCCCCTTGCGGACAAATTCGGGCGTAAGCCGTTTTTGGTTATTAACACGTTATGTATGGGCTTAGGGCTGTTTCTTGTGTATTTATCCAAAGATATCTACGTTTACATGATAGGCGGCACGTTGATGGGTTTTATGGTCTCGCACGATATGCAATGCGTGTACATACTGGAATGCTCCGACAAAAAGTCTCGCGCCCGTAACTACGCAATCGTAAAAGCGGTGGCGATACTGGGCACGTTACTTGTTCCGCTGCTTAGGGCTACACTCATGCAAAACGTAAGCGAGCGTTGGCACGTAGTATATTTGGTGCCGGCAATTATCGGTTTTGTAATGTCGTTATTCGCGCTGCTTTTTGCTAGGGAAACAAACGCATTTTTGACTAAAAGAATAGAGTATTTAAAAACGCCTATAGAAGAACGTGAACAACGCAGCAAGGAAGGACGCGAACAAAACGCACAAGGCGGAATTCTGACCGCTGTAAAATTCGCATTCAGACACAGACAATTGCGCTTTTTGATTATTGCTTGTTGCTGCTTTTATCTCGCTTCGTTAGGTACGGCAACGTACAGTACGGTCATGGCAAAGTCGGCACTGATGACGGAAGAAGAAATAACTCTTGCTTTGTTTCTGTATCCCGTCGGCAACGCGCTGTTTACATTGATTTCCGGTTTTGTGTCGGATAAATTCGGACGTAAAGTAACTATAGTCGCAATGTCTTGTTCGGCGTTGACGTGTTATTTGCTGTTTATCTTTAGCGGTATGTTCAAGTGGACTCCGTATTTGACGGGTTTTGCTATCGGCGGATTTATGGGCAGTTACTGGGGCGCAGGCGATACCATCGGCGGAATTATGTTTTCCGAATCGACTCCTACAAACCTGCGTTCGTCGGTTACGGTAATCAATACGTTGCTTAACGGAGTTATGGGCGGACTTGCAACAGTTATTACTATGATACTGCTGCCTATCATTCCTGAACGCATGTTCGGCTATATGTATTTGGGCTTGACGGTTCCAGGGCTTGTAGGTGCAATTGTAATAATGTGGCTGTTTGTCGGCGAAACTCGCGGACTTGATCTTAAAACTGTAACCGGTACGGAATGGGATAAGCCTAAAAAGGTTAAAGAAGAATAACAGGACGGTGAATAAAATGAATAACAAACGATTTGAAATCGGCGCAGGCGAACAGCCGTTAGATATTATTAAGGAAACGTGCGGTTTTGCGGGCATTTTTAAGCAAATAGGTGTTATAGGGGATTCTTTGGCATCGGGCGAGTTTGAAAGTCACGATGAAAACGGAAATATAGTTTATACCGATATGTACGAGTACTCGTGGCCCGCCGTTTTAGAGCGCATTACTGGAACAAAATACAACAATTATTCCCGCGGCGGAATGACCGCGCGCGAGTATGTTCAAAGTTGGGCGGACGAAAACGGATTTTGGCAATGGAATCAAGCGTATATTATTGCGTTAGGCAACAACGATTCGTTTGTGTTCGGGCATCCTCTGGGAAGTGTCAAGGACGTCAACGCCGATTGTCCGCAGGATAATGGCGATACGTTTTTCGGTAATATGGGCAAAATCGTTTCCAAACTTAAAACAATAGAGCCTAACGCGCGTATTTTTGTTGTAACTCCTCAACTGCGCGGTGAAGCGTGTGATAACGATATCCGTTATATCGCAAGCGAACTCGCCAAATTGTGCGATATGTTTGAGTTTACTTACTTGCTGGATATGACTGCGCATGCGCCAGTATACGATGCAGAAATGCGTAAATCGTTCGGGTTGGGCTTTCATCCGAACCCGATGGGCTACTATGCATACGCGTTGATTGTGGGAAATTATATCGATTACATTATCAGAAGTAACCCGCAGGAATTTGCTACGATACCGTTTGTAGGTACGTTGCTCAAAAACAAAGATTACAAATAGAATAAAGATTTCAATTAGTTCTTTTCAATATTTTATCAATTAACTCTGACACAGATTTGACACAGCCTTCTGCATATTGCTTTACAGTAGCTGGAGAATGATGGAATGTATAACCATGCTTTGTTGCCCTTAACATATCAATGTCATTTTCAGCATCACCAATGGCGTAGATTTGTTCATGCATGAATCCAAGTTTCTGACAAAGGATGTTCATGGCGTTCCCTTTTGAACAGTCTCTACACGCCATGTCAACATCCTGGATATTTACAAAAGCTCTCACATCCTGGTGATCTGACTTTTCCAGCCAGTCTGCAAAAGCTTTTGCAGATTTATTGTCTTTGAAATGGAATGACATTCCATAAAGTTTTTCCGTTTTTAATAAATCAATACTGCTAATAGGTGTTGTTGGCAGGTTGTACTGTTTTATTTGATTGCATGAAAATACGTTGTCTTTCGTATGAACTGTTAATGGTATATCCGATGCATATTCGTTTATTATTTTTTTGATTGCTGTAAATGATACAGGTTCTTCATGCAGTATTTGTTGATGACTATCCGCGATAATACTCCCTGTACCGGCAATCATGTAATCAGGCAAAAGATATCCTTCCAACGGAGCAACTATCCATGGCAATGCTCTGCCGGAGTTAATTACGATCAGATTTCCTCTTTGCTGGAATTCCTTTATTGCATCTAAATCTGATTCCTTAAAATATGTTTTTCCATTATCAGAGAACAATATTGTTCCATCCATGTCTGTAAATAAAATATTTTTCTGTTTCATATTTTTTTCCTGCTAAATTGATTGTCTTGTTGCATTATCCTGGAAGCTAAAGTAATCAGGGCGATGGCGTGACTGGGTATATTCAAACATAACACCATCACTATTGTAAGTATGAGATGTGACAACAGCCATACAGTTATAGTCTCCAAGATCCAAATATTTTTCATCAATTTCAGTCATCTTTTCTACGGTCATGATACGTTTACTTGTGACAATGGAAACTCCAAGAGTATTTTCCAGATAATCGTAAATCGACTTTTCTGCAATCTCTTTAGTTAGATCTTTAGCAACGCTTTTCAAAAAATAATTATGGTTTTATAAATTTTTTCCGATCCCCTCAAGTTCGTTCATGGAATCCTTGTTTTTTTCAAGATCATCTCTGGCTGTTGCGTAATATGATTTTTGGAAAAGCATATCCCATGAAAGATATTTTGCCATACAGTCAAACTGCTTATCAATCAGCTCATACTGGATACTGTCTACGGGAGAACCGCCTACAACAATCGTGCCAACTTTTTTATTTTTTAACTGCAATCCACGGCAGTAGCACTTATCAATGATAAGTTTCAATTGTGCTGACATTCCCCACCAATAAACTGGTGTAGCAAAAAGAATCATATCTGCGGCAGCAATTTTATCAATTTATAAATGCATTGATTGCTGTCAGCGTGTTTCCTTTTCTGGCACTTCCATTAATGATTACAATTTTCATGCGTGTATCCTCCAACTTCAGATTTGTATGTCTCTATTATACCATAATGATAGTGGTATGTGAAAAATTATATATTCATTTAAAGTGAATTTTTATGCAATTTTACCACTTTACTGCATTAAAATTTAATACTTTTTTTATAAAATGTGCAAAATATAACAAAAAGTACTGGACAAAATGTCCTATACGAGGTAAAATGCATATATGTAATCAAACAGCACATTTGAAGGTTGTGCAGATAGTATTGGTTATATTTTGCGAATTGGGGGGATTTTTCATGAGAATATATCATGCTAAGGATTATGCAGATATGAGCAGAAAGGCTGCAAATATCGTATCGGCACAGGTGATTATGAAGCCTAATTGTGTATTGGGACTGGCTACAGGCTCTACACCTATCGGCTTGTATAAGCAGCTCGTTGAGTGGTTCAAGAAGGGGGATTTGGACTTCTCAGAGGTTATGACGGTGAACCTTGATGAGTACAAGGGACTAAGCCGTGAGAATGACCAGAGCTACTATTATTTTATGCATCAGAATTTGTTTGATCATGTGAATATTCCGGTTGAGAATACTCATCTGCCAAACGGCATGGAGCCGGATTCTCAGAAGGAGTGCAAGCGCTATACAGAGCTGATTCAGTCTCTTGGCGGTGTTGATTTACAGCTTCTTGGTATCGGGCACAATGGTCATATCGGTTTTAATGAGCCGGGCGAGTCTTTTGACAAGCAGGTACACTGTGTGAATCTGACAGAGTCTACTATTGAGGCCAATAAGCGCTTCTTTGCATCGGCTGATGATGTTCCGAAGCAGGCTTATACGATGGGCATCAAGACAATCATGCAGGCTAAGAAGATTCTTATTGTTGCAAGTGGTGAGGATAAGGCAGAGATTGTGCACAAGGCTTTCTTTGGACCGATTACACCACAGGTGCCGGCTTCTGTATTACAGCTGCACAATGATGTTACGCTTGTAGCGGATGAGGCTGCACTGAGTTATTTGTAGATATTTTTTAGTTGAGAAGGTGCATGTATATGATAATAAAAAATGCAAGAGTATTTACAGAGGATGGCAGCTTTATGCAAGGCGATGTTGTCGTTAAGGATGGCCGTTTTGACAGTGTTTTGGAGAGAACAGCTGACACGGACGCGGCTAATGACAGCGCACCGCAGGAGATTATAGATGCATCAGGTCTTATCATGATACCGGGTCTTGTGGATATTCATTTTCATGGATGCAAGGGAGCTGATATGTGTGACGGCACCACAGAGGCGCTTGATGTGATTACAGCATACGAGGCTTCTATCGGAGTGACGAGCGTGTGTCCGGCTACTATGACCATTCAAAGGGATGAGCTTTTGAGTGTCATGAAAAATGCCGGTGATTATACTTATCATGGTGGTGCACATCTTGTAGGTATCAATATGGAGGGACCTTTTATCAGCCCTTCTAAAAAGGGCGCACAGGCGGCAGAGAATATCATGCGATGTGATTATGATTATTTCTGTGAGCTTCAGGATGCGGCCCATGGCTTGATAAAGCTTGTAGATATTGCTCCGGAGGAGCCGGGCGCGATTGATTTTATAGACAGGGTAAGAGGAAGTGTTGTGGTTTCAATAGCACACACAGCGGCTGATTATGACACAGCGGTAGAGGCTATTGAGCATGGTGCAAGCCATGCCACACATTTGTATAATGCGATGCCACCGCTTCATCACAGGAATCCGGGAGTTATCGGGGCTGTGAGAGATTCAGAAAAGTGTCATGCGGAGCTCATTTGTGACGGTGTGCATATTCATCCGTCGGTTATCAGGGCGACATTTGCCATGTTTGGTGCGAAGCGCATGATTTTAATAAGTGACAGCATGAGAGCCACAGGGCTCGAGGATGGCGAGTATACACTCGGTGGACAGGCAGTGACGGTCAGAGGTCCGCTTGCCACACTCCATGATGGGACAATTGCCGGCTCGGCAACCAATCTGATGGATTGTATGCGTTTCACAGTAAGGCAGGCAGGTATTCCGCTTGAGGAGGCAATTATGTGTGCTACAGCCAATCCGGCTAAGGAGATTGGCATCTATGATGAAGCAGGCAGCATTTCTGCAGGAAAGAGAGCAGATTTTGTGCTTCTCAATGATGATTTGGATATTGTGAGTGTGTATATCAACGGAAAGGAGATATCATGTTAGGTTTTTTTAAGAATAAGTCAAAGGGAAAGGTGATCTGTTCTCCGTGCAACGGCAGAGTGGTTCCTATTACAGAGGTTCCGGATCCTACTTTTTCTGAGAAGATATTGGGAGACGGCGTGGCCGTGATTCCTTCTGAGGGCAGGTTTTATGCTCCGGCGGATGGTGAGGTGACAGCTGTATTTGATACGCTGCATGCTTTTACCATGACGACCACTCAGGGAGTCGAGTTGCTTTTGCACATTGGTCTGGATACAGTGACACTAAAGGGTGATCCTTTTAAATCACATATTTCCGTTGGTGATCAGGTGAAGAAGGGTGACCTTTTGATGGAGGCTGACCTGAAGCAGATTAAGGCAGCAGATCTTAATGTCATTACTCCGGTTTTAATTGGCAACACTGCTGATTATAGTGAGATAAAGATGCTCAAAGAGGGGAATGTATCCGCCGGTGATGAGATTTTAAGTCTCGCGTAGATTTGAATATAATTATATAATAATAACGAACTTTATTGGAGTATCTCCAGTTTAGTATACATAATGTAAAGGAGGGGAAATTTATGAAATTTCTTCAAAAACTGGGTAAAGCTTTAATGCTTCCCGTAGCAGTACTTCCTATCTGTGGTATCCTCATGGGTATTGGATATTTTTTATGTCCTGCAACCATGCAGGGTGGTGACATCGAGGGAGTGCGTAATTTAATAGGTCTGTTTTTAGTTAAAGCAGGGGGCGCTTTGATTGACAACATGGCCATCCTTTTTGTAATCGGCGTTGGTGTCGGTATGTCGGAAAAGAACGACGGTACCGGCGGTATTGCAGCTTTAGCTTCATGGCTGATGATGACAACACTCCTGTCTACAGGCTTTGTTACAACAATCATGCCATCTATCGCTGACAGCGCTACAAAGACACTTGCATTCGACAAGATTGAAAACCCATTTATCGGTATCTTAGCCGGTATTATTGGTGCTTTGTGTTACAACAGATTTAAGGATACAAAGCTTCCTGACTGGCTGTCATTCTTCAGTGGCAAGCGTTGCGTAGCAATTATCGCAGGTGTTGTTTCAATCCTTGCATCTGTAGTATTACTGTTTGTATGGCCATTACTTTTCGGTGCTCTTGTATCTATCGGTAAAGCAATCGTTGGTCTTGATGTAGTCGGCGCAGGTATCTATGCATTCCTGAACCGTCTGTTAATCCCTACAGGATTACACCACGCATTAAACAATGTATTCTGGTTCGATACTATCGGACTTGGAGACCTCAAACATTTCTGGGCAGGCGAGACATCAAAGGATGTTTCATGGAGCCTCGGAATGTACATGTCAGGTTTCTTCCCATGTATGATGTTTGGTATTCCTGGTGCAGCACTTGCTATGGTTAAGTGTGCAAAGACTGCTAAGAAAAAGGCTGCCATCGGTATCCTTGCTTCTGCAGCTATCTGTGCATTCATCTGTGGTGTTACAGAGCCTTTCGAGTTTGCATTTATGTTCCTTGCTCCTGTTCTCTATGTGATTTATGCTTTACTTTATGGTATTTTCACAATGATTACAGTAGCTCTTGGATTTAGAGCAGGCTTCTCATTCTCAGCCGGTGCGATGGATTTATTATTCTCATCTTCACTTCCGGCTGCAGCAAAGACATGGCTCATCATTCCTCTTGGAATCGCAGCTTTTATCGTATTCTACATTGTATTCTATTTCGCTATCAAGAAATGGGATCTTAAGACCCCTGGTAGAGAGGACGATGATGTCGAGGCAGAGAAGAAGGCAGTGCTTTCTAACAATGACTACACAGCAGTAGCTAAGACTATTCTTGAGGGCTGCGGTGGCAAAGACAATATTGCAAGCATTGACAACTGCATCACAAGACTCAGACTTGAGGTTAAGGATATCACTCAGGTTGATGACAAGAAGATTAAATCTGCAGGTGTTGCAGGCGTTATGAAGCCTGGCAAGAATTCTGTTCAGGTTATTATCGGAACCAAGGTTCAGTTTGTTGCGGATGAGTTTTCTAAGCTTTGCGAGTAGATTTGTTCTGCAATATAGCAGTGCTGATTCACATTAGGTGATTCACATAATTTCATAATACATGATTAAAAGCCACACCGGGTGTTATGCATGGTGTGGCTTTTTTGAGTTCGGGCCGTAAGCTCCGCCCGGTCGTGGTGCACACGGACTCTCGTTTTCGCTACGCTGCGCTGTTAAGATAGCAAAATATAATATATAATATTACAGTTGACATAGTCTGTTTATTGACATATTATAATTATAGAAAGGTCTCCATTAACCTTATGGTCTTTGAATCATAGAAGAGATGAACATTAAAGAAGGTCTCCATTAACCTTCGGTAATCAATCCGTAAAGAGATGAGCATTAACGAGTGGGAAGCTTAGTCTTCCCACATTTTTTAATCTCAAATACAAAGGAGCAGTATTATGTTTACACTAGAGGGAAAGTTGACATTTATCAACATTGACCAGAGTTACCTCAAAAAGCTGCATGATGCATGCTCAGAGATGTATTATAAGCCAAGCGGTTATGAGAATAAACCGTATATAGGAATTCTGATAAATAAAAACGACAGAAAATATGTAATTCCATTATCCTCAGCGAAAGAGAAGCATAAGACATGGAAAAATGTTAATAAAGAATGCTATTTGGTTTATGAAAAGGCAAAGAAGTCCAGTATGGGTCAAGGAGATATTTGGGTGGAAGTAGAAGAGGATGATGTAAAGCATATTCTTTCTGTTATGGATATTAAGAAAATGATTCCGATTGTGGATGGTGTTTACAGTAGGGTAAATATTAATCCAGATGACACAGATACCAATGATGTCAAGAAATACAAGGATTTGCTGAATAAGGAATATTCTTTTTGCTTGAAGGTAATTGATGAAGTTATCGGAAAGGCTAACAAGTTGTACGATAAACAGATGGCAACAGGAAAGGTAGTTAAGTTCTGTTGTGATTTTAAGGCATTAGAAGAAGTGGCAGATAAATAGTATCGGATGGCTCGCATGAGCCATCCGTTTACAATTATATAGAGTAAGGCATTAAAATACATGTTGTAATATTAACAGTTGTGTTGCTGACTATCAGGGTTGAAAAACAAACAAACGTTTGCTATAATAAATGAAGCTAGGAAATAAAAGTATATTAGGTTTAGTAATTTAAGTATTCATTTAATTTATTGTAATTAGGGAAAATCCAATATCAATCGATTGATAGAAAGAGTGATTTTATATGAACATATGGCTAAAGTTAAGGAAAACAGCAGCAATTACACTATGTGAGTTACTTGCAATTGCTACAATTTTTACAGGCTGTGCCTCCACTAATTTATCCGGCACGGAAGGTGCCGGGTATGCCGCAGGAGCTGTAGTGGCAGATGAGGATTCTTCCGGTGCTTTAGGTAGCAAGGATAAAGTGGATGGGCCACAGGAGGATCTTGTAAACAACAATTCCTACGTTTCCCTCGATGCGATTCCGGCATATGATGGCAAGGCATACGTGGCTGTCAACAATAATGAGCCTTTTTTTACGGATAGCGATATGACTACCACTGCTTTTGAAAATTACAGTGATTTGGATTCACTTGGCAGATGCGGTGTGGCTTATGCCAATATCTGCAAGGATATCATGCCGACTGAGGAGCGTGGCAAGATAGGTATGATAAAGCCATCAGGCTGGCATACGGTGAAGTATGATGTGATAAAGGACAGGTATTTATACAATCGCTGTCATCTTATTGGCTATCAGCTTGCTGGGGAGAATGCCAATCCAAAGAACCTTATTACCGGTACGAGATATCTGAATGTGGAGGGGATGCTTCCGTTTGAGAATCTGGTAGCGGATTATGTAAACAATACAGGCAATCATGTACTCTACAGGGTGACTCCTATGTTCTCTGGCAGCAATCTTGTTGCAAACGGCGTTCTCATAGAGGCAAAGTCGGTTGAGGATAACGGTGGCGGCATACTTTTTAATGTCTATTGCTATAATGTGCAGCCCGGAGTCGGAATAAACTATGAGAATGGTGACAGCTGGCTGGATGGCACCACAGGAAGTGCATCATCAGGCTCAGACAGCTCAGCAGCAGAAAATAGCGCTGCAGACTCTTCAAACAGCGAGACGATGGTTCATATCACTGCAACAGGTAAGAAATATCACCGGGCGGGCTGTCGAACCTTGAAAAAGAGTGACACGGAGGTAACGCTTGATGAAGCAAAATCCATGGGTTTGTCTCCGTGTGGCATCTGCAATCCGCCGCAGTAGATGTGCATTAGCATTCGTAACCTTTCACAGCAGATGCTCGTTATCTTTGCAGTCCGTATAATTGCCATAAACCCTTGACGATTGCAAAACCGAAAAGTATAATAGAATAGCTAATGAATTCAATATTTTAATATAGATGGAGGAAACCAAATGGCACTGAGCAAAAAGCCGGTCAACGGCATGAAGGATATATTACCTGCAGAGATGGAAATCCGTGATTATGTGACAAGTGTGATCAAGGATACATACAGAAGCTTCGGATTTACACCGATAGAGACACCATGCATGGAGAATATAGCAAATCTCACAAGCAAGCAGGGCGGAGAAAATGAGAAGCTGATCTTCAAGGTAATGAAGAGAGGCGAGAAGCTGAATCTGGAGACAGCAAAGGAAGAGTCGGATGTAGTAGACTTTGGAATGCGCTATGACCTTACAGTGCCACTTTCAAGATATTATTCAAACAATGCCAACAACCTGCCATCGCCGTTTAAGGCACTTCAGATGGGCAGTGTGTGGAGAGCAGACAGACCTCAGAGAGGCCGCTACAGACAGTTTACACAGTGTGATATAGATATACTCGGAGAGCCAAGCAATCTGGCAGAGATAGAGCTGATTACAGCAACCACTACCACAATCGGCAGACTCGGCTTCGAGAACTTTGAGATAAGAATCAACGAGAGAAGAATCCTAAAGGCTATGGCAGCTTACAGTGGTTTTGCTGAGGAGGACTACGACAGCGTATTTATCACACTCGATAAGATGGACAAGATAGGAGTGGAAGGCGTTGCAAGTGAGCTTGCACAGGATGGCTATCCACAGAAAAATATTGACAAATATCTTGATTTGTTCAAGCTTTTGGAGCAGACAAGGGATGTCACTGAGGGTGTAAATATACTTTCAGAAAAGCTCGGTGAATATTTAGACGAAGAAGTGGTTACAAATATGACAGAGATAGCTACTGCTGTCAATGCCACAAAGGGAGCAAAGTTTGAGCTCGTATTTGACCCTACACTTGTTCGTGGAATGAGCTACTACACAGGAACTATTTTTGAGATATCAATGCCTGAGCTTGGCGCAGCCTGTGGCGGTGGCGGACGATATGACAAGATGATTGGAAAGTTCACCGGAAATGATGTACCGGCCTGTGGTTTTTCAATCGGTTTTGAGAGAATTATCCTGCTTCTCATGGAGAGCGGCTTCAAGATTCCTGAGAGTCCAAAGAAGGTGGCTTATCTGGTTGAGAAGAAATATCCGGCAGACAAGCTTGTTGATGTCATGAACCAGGCAAAAGACGCAAGAGCAAACGGACAGCAGGTGCTTGTTGTGCGCATGAACAAGAACAAGAAATTCCAGAAGGAGCAGCTTATGAAAGAGGGCTACGAGGAGTTTGTTGAGTTCTTTAACAGATAGGAATCTGATAAGCAGCAGATTAGCTGTGTAGCAGCGGTACCAAACAGTTATTAGAATAAATATATAGTAGAAATATAAGGAGTATAAAATGGCAGAATCAATGCAGGGCTTACATAGAAGCCATAGATGTACAGAGGTATCAAATGCCAATATCGGTGAGAAGGTCACCGTCATGGGCTGGGTACAGAAGAGAAGAAATTTAGGAAGTCTCATTTTCGTAGATTTAAGAGACAGAAGCGGAATACTTCAGATAGTATTCGGTGAGGAAAATGTAGGTGCAGAGGGCTTTGAAAAGGCAGGCACCTTAAGAAGTGAGTTCGTCATCGCAGTTGAGGGAACTGTCCAGAAGAGAACAGCTGCTGTCAATGAGAACTTAAAGACAGGTGATATCGAGGTTATCGCTACATCAATCAGAGTGCTTTCAGAGGCACAGACACCTCCATTCCAGATTGAGGAGAATTCAAAGACCAGCGAAGACATCAGACTTAAATACCGTTATCTGGATCTTCGCCGCCCTGATATACAGAGAAATCTCATGCTTAGAAGCAATGTACTTCGCGTGATGCGTGACTTTATGGCAAACGAGGGATTTTTGGAGATAGAGACACCAATCCTTTGCAAGTCTACACCGGAGGGCGCCAGAGATTATCTCGTGCCAAGCCGTATACACCACGGACATTTTTATGCGCTTCCACAGTCACCACAGCTCTTTAAGCAGCTTCTGATGGCTTCAGGCTATGACAGATATTTCCAGATTGCACGATGCTTCCGTGATGAGGATCTGCGTGCAGACAGACAGCCTGAGTTTACACAGGCAGATATGGAGCTTTCATTTGTAGATATCGATGATGTAATCGAGGTAAATGAGAGACTGTTAAAGCACCTTTTTAAAGAGGTCATAAATGTGGATGTTGAGATTCCGTTTAAGCGTATGCCTTGGCAGGAGGCTATGGACAGATTTGGTTCTGACAAGCCTGATACACGTTTTGGTATGGAGCTTTGCGATGTTTCGGATGTGGTAAAGGACTGTGGCTTTGGAGTATTCACAGGAGCTCTTGAAAACGGTGGCTCTGTCCGCGGTATCAATGTAGAGGGACAGGCAAAGATGCCTCGTAAGAAGATTGATAAGCTTGTAGAGCACGCAAAGGGCTGTGGAGCAAAGGGACTTGCTTATCTGTGCATCAATGAGGATGGCACATACAAGTCATCATTTGCCAAGTTTATGACAGAAGCTGAGCTTGATGCACTTGTTGCAAAGATGAACGGAAAGCCGGGAGATTTACTCCTTTTCGCAGCAGACAAGAATAAAATCGTATGGAATGTACTTGGAGCACTTCGTCTCATGCTCGGAGCTGAGCTTGGCCTGATTGATGAGAACAAGTACAATTTCCTCTGGGTAACAGAGTTCCCACTCCTTGAGTGGTCTGATGAGGAAAACAGATTTATGGCAATGCATCATCCATTCACTATGCCTATGGAGGAGGATTGGGACAAGATAGACTCAGATCCGGGCGCAGTTCGTGCAAAGGCATATGATATCGTACTTAATGGTACAGAGCTCGGTGGAGGCTCAGTGCGTATCCATCAGGATGACATCCAGGAGAAGATGTTTGAGGTGCTTGGCTTCACAAAGGAGCGTGCACATGAGCAGTTTGGATTCCTGCTTGATGCATTCTCATATGGTGTACCGCCACACGCAGGACTTGCCTTCGGTGTTGACCGTATCTGCATGCATATGCTGCATACAGACAATATCAAGGAGGTTATTGCATTCCCTAAGGTAAAGGACGCTTCGGACCTCATGTCAGAGGCACCCGGAACTGTAGATCCAAAGCAGCTTGAGGAGCTTGGAATAGCTATAGCTGCAGAGGAAGATGAGGAATAACACTATAATATGAATTTGAAAAAAAATATTTTCAATGCGATTACCATAATACTGCTCGCCGCACTTATTGCGGGGGCAGTATTGCTTAATAACAGGATAAAAAAGCTCGAGACACAGATGTCATACACCTCAGACAACACATCGGTGATACTTTCCGATGTGCAGACCATGCAGGATGATATCAAGTCTACCCTTGAGGAGGAGGCCAGCCTCATAACAGACTGGGACATTTCCTTAAAAAGTGCAGACTTTACCGATAAGACATACACAGTCTCTGTCTCGGTGGTGCCAAAGGAGTACACAGAGGATACAAAAACCAGTGTATTTTTCGGTACAAACGAGATACCGCTCGAGCTAGACGGCATCAAGTATACGGGCGAGGCCACACTTCCGCTGTCAGAGGACTATGCAGGCAATGTGACATTTCTGTTTGTTGACGGAAATAAGAGAAGCACAGAGGTGCTCGATAAGTTTGAAGGTGTGACATCAGTGTTCAAAAATGTAGCATCCGGCATACTTGCCGATAAACCAACCTTTGACAATGGCAGCATAAAGCTTGGCACAGATGTAGATGTAGCGGTCATGGGAAATGATTACTTTGACTTTAACAGTGTGCAGCTCGTAGTTGCAAGCTCAGATACAGAGCTAAAGACTTACGATATCAGACAGCTGTTGGCAGAAAACGGCACGGATAGTGCAGACTCTGCAGACACAGATTCTATCACATCCGCCTTAAGCCGGAAGGATGATGCCAAAAAAGATGGCTCAAAGAATGACACGGAAAATGATACCTCTGATGCCTCAAAAGAGGACGACGGTAAGCTCCATAGCCTCGAAGGCACAGTCAAAATCGAAGACTTAATCCCTGTCACAGCCGCAAGCAATATCAAAATATATGTCAAAGCAGTATCGGCACAGGGCTACACCTTCACATATGACCTGTTCGAGGGTACCGTAAATCAGGACATCACAGACTTTGAAACCACAGCCGACATATCCGGCGGAGACTACACAGTAACCGACCCGTCCGGCAGCAAATATGAACCATAAGAATATGATATAAAATAAAGCTCATTTCGCATAAGTGAAATGAGCTTTAAATTTAAAAAGTAAAAAGTGCCGGACAAAATTTCACGCCAGTGAAATAAGTCCGGCACTGCCAGAATGCAAGGTAGCAAAGCGCCTCGCTCGTAAACCTGAATTAGCCGGAGAGCATACAGTGTGTTCCGAAGAAAAATGTGAACTGCCGCGGAGTTCCATAAATTAAAGAAGAAAGAAAACATAAATAAAATCGTAACCTGTCCGGATAAAGAACCGCGGCTGACTTCACATTTTTCTGAGGAATATACTGTGTGCTATGCCGGCAGCTTCACAACCTAAAAAGCGAGGCGCCCACCACCAATCATTTGATGAGCTGCGCCTCACCCTTCTTTTTTGCTGAGCGGCAGCGTAAATATAAACTCAGTTCCCACACCTTCAGTACTTATCACATTTATATTCTCACCATGCGCCTGCACGATTTCTTTAACTATAGACAGGCCAAGTCCCGTACCGCGCTTATCCTTTCCGCGGGATAAATCACTTTTGTAGAAGCGCTCCCAGATCTTTGAAAGGCTGTCCTTTGGTATACCGATACCGTGATCCTTTACTGATATAAACACCTTTTCATTTCTGATACTCGTCTCAATCTTGATACTCGAATCATTATTTGAAAACTTCACAGCGTTGTCAATCAGGTTGTAAAGAATCTGTTGGATTTTGACCATATCACCGCGCACGAAAAGCTCTTTTCCGGTGAGCAGCAGGTCAAAGCTTAAGCCCTTTTCACTGCATTTACCCTCGAAGGTGAGGATTGTCGTGCGGATCATTGTATTGATGTCAAAATCAGCAATATCCAGGTGTATGCCGTGATGACCGAACTGGTTCAGATCAATAAGACTCTTGGTGAGCTTATTAAGCCTCTCGGTCTCAAAAAGTATGATGTTTAAGTATTTATCCTGCATCTCAACAGGGATGGTTCCGTCCAGCATAGCCTCCACGTAGCCCTTTATCGAGGTAAGAGGGGAGCGGAAGTCGTGTGACACGTTGGAAACAAACTTGCGCTGATCCTCCTCAAGCGTATCAAGCTCAGTTGCCATGTAGTTTAGTGTGTTTGCCAGATAGCCGATTTCGTCATTGGAATGTACATCAATCTGGGCAGTGAAATCGCCCTTTGCATACTTCTTTGCGGTCTTTGTGATTTTGGAGATAGGACGGTAAATGGAGCGGCTCATCGTGACAAGCATAATAAATGCCACTGCAAAAATGAGCGCTACAGTGTAAAAGGAGATATTCATAAAACCGTTTACACCTGCCGTGATATGGCTCATTGTCTTGTGAATGACTATGTAGCCGATATTCTGGTACGAGACATTTACCGGGGAAAATACGGACAGCATCCTATGCTTGAAGGAGCCGTAAAAATTTCCAATCATATAGTTGTCGCTGCCAAAATCGGTGACATCAAATCCATTTATCACTACAGGCTTAGAACTGTCATTTTGGATATCAATGCCTATTGACGGATCATCTGAGTCCATGAGCAGCTCACCGTCAGGGCTGACCACCCATACCTCGGCATCCATATAGTCGGCTACGATTTTCATGTGATTCTGGAAATCGCTTAGCGACATGGATGAACCAAAGTATTCACTGGCATAGTCACCTGCTATGATGGATGCCTCCCTGTAGAGATTGGATGCCTCCTGCTTTTCGATATAGTCTGTGGTGAGATGCTGTGTAAAGGTGCATATAATGAAAAAAGCAATGACACCGTAAATCAGGTAGCTGATTAACAGCTTAGAGTAGATGGTATGCTTCATTATTATTTTACCTCAAACTTGTATCCGATACCCCAGACAGTTGCGATACGCCAGGTTGGCTTGTCCTTGATTTTCTCGCGGAGACGCTTTACATGCACATCGACAGTGCGGGTGTCGCCGACATATTCATAGCCCCATATGTTATCCAGAAGCTGCTCCCTTGTAAACACCTGATTTGGAGATGAGGCAAGAAAATATAAAAGCTCAAGCTCCTTTGGCGGCATATCAATCTGCTGTCCGTCATAAGTGACAGAGTAGTTGGACAGATTTACAATAAGCCCCGGGTACTCCACACACTTGATATCTACGGAAGCATAGGCCTCCGGCTTTGCAGGCTGGAAGCGTCTGAGCACGGCCTTGACTCTTGCCACAAGCTCCTTTGAGTCAAAGGGCTTGAGTATATAGTCGTCGGCGCCAAGCTCCAGGCCTAAAACCTTGTCAAATACCTCGCCCTTTGCGGAGAGCATGATAATCGGCACATCGGACTTTGCACGTATCTCACGGCATACCTGATAGCCGTCTATGCCCGGAAGCATGAGGTCCAAAAGAAGCATGTTTGGCTTGTAGTGCTCGAACGCGATAAGAGCCTGCTCACCGTCATTTACGATTTTGGTGTCATAGCATTCCTTGGTCAGATATAGAGATATAAGCTCTGCTATATTGTTGTCGTCGTCTACTATCAGTATTTTCTGTTTAACAGCCATTTCTAATCTCCTTCTTAAAAATTATTTATATTCCGTAAAAGTACATTGTCGTTATTTAAAGGTTGCGATGGTTACTCCGGCATCGCCCTCACCAAACTCACCGAGATGGTATTCCGCAATAGTTTTTGTCCTCTTAAGGAGTCCATGAACAGCCTTTCGCAGTGCACCGGTGCCTTTTCCGTGGACAATGCGCACTGATGAAAGATGAGCGATATATGCGTCGTCCAAGTATTTATCTAAGAGAGCAAGTGCCTCATCCGTAGTCTTTCCAATCAGGTTGATTTCTGATGAAACTGACAGCGATTTGCTCATCTTTATCTTGCTTCCGCTGCCGCCGTACTTCTTGGCAGGAGAGACATCGTCGTTTAAGAGCACGAGGTCATTAATATTAACCAGCGAGCGCAGTATACCCATCTGCACATACAAATCGCCCTTGGCGTTTGGCAGAGTGTGGACGGTTCCCTTCAGATTGAGGGAGAGCACAAGCACAGAATCACCGATGCGCAGCTTCTTAGGCGCCTTGTGATTTGCCTTGGCAGTGTTTTTCTTGATGTCTGACAGCTTCTTTTCCTTGTCATTCATCTTGTCACGAAGGGCAGAGCGCTCCTTTTCCATCTGGCTCATAGGAGCCTGTCCCTGTCCGTATTTGTTGAAATTGCGGATGGTTTTGTCGGCAAGTTCCTTTGCATCCTGCAGTATCTTGTAGGCTTCCTCATTTGCCTCGCGTAAAATCTTGTCTTTGCTCTTGTCTATGCGCTCATTTTTCTCTTCGAGCTGTTTCTTGAGCTTTTCAATTTCGGCCTTGTAGCTATTGATTTCAAGCTGTTCCTTTTCGATGGTTTGTCGCTGTGACTCGAGGCTTGCAATCAGATCCTCAAAATCAAGGTCGTTATCATTAATTCTGCTTTTTGCATCCTCGATGATGTTTTCGTCCAGACCAAGCTTTGATGAGATTGCAAATGCGTTACTCTTTCCAGGAATACCGATTAAAAGGCGGTAGGTAGGGCTTAAAGTCTCCACATTGAACTCACAGCAGGCATTTTCCACACCGTCTGTGGAAAGTGCATATACCTTCAGCTCACTGTAGTGTGTGGTGGCCATGGTGATGGCACCATACTGGTGCAGTCTGTTTAAAATTGAGATGGCAAGTGCCGCACCCTCTGTCGGGTCGGTTCCCGAGCAGAGCTCATCGAACAGGCAAAGGCTTCTGTCGTCAGCTTTTTCAAGAATTTTTACGATATTGGTCATGTGAGACGAGAAGGTACTGAGACTTTGCTCAATACTCTGCTCATCGCCTATATCCGCAAAGACGTCCTCAAAGATGGCGAGCTTTGACCTGTCAGCCGCAGGAATGTGAAGACCTGCCTGACCCATGAGAGTCAAAAGTCCGACAGTCTTTAGTGAAACCGTTTTACCGCCGGTGTTTGGTCCGGTGATGATGAGCTGCTTATAGTCCTCGCCGAGCCGTACATCTATAGGGACCACCTTTTTAGCGTCCAAAAGAGGATGACGGCCCTTTCTGATATTGATATGCCCCTCGGTGTTGAACTCCGGTGCCACACCGTTATATGATTTAGCCAGATTTGCCTTTGCAAAAATGAAGTCAAGCTCTGAAAGAATCTCATAGTCCTGCTCCAAAGCAGCTGCATTCATGGCAACCTTGTCGCTGAGCGCTGCAAGGATTTTTTCAATCTCCTCCTGCTCCTTTATGAAAAGCTCCTTGAGCTCGTTATTCAAATTGACGACAGCCATCGGCTCGATAAAAAGGGTAGAGCCGGTAGATGACTGGTCGTGCATCATGCCGGGTACATTGCCCTTTGCCTCAGCCTTTACAGGCAGACAATATCTGCCGTCGCGCATGGTCACAACCGCATCCTGCAGATATGTCCTCGTTGTGCTGTTGTTCATGAGCTTGGTGAGCTGCGCATGGATTCTGTCGTTCATGCCGCGTATGCTTTTTCTTATCTTAAAAAGCTCAGGACTCGCATCATCGGCAATCTCTTCCTCAGATAAAATGCACCTCTTAATCTCATCGCAGAGTGCAGAAACCGGTTCAATCCCTGCAAACAGACCGGAGAGTGAATCCTGCTTCTCATTGTCCATGGCGCTTCTGCCATAAGCCTTCACGCGCTTTGCAACCTCCAAAAGACTGCAGATGCGAAGAAGCTCGGTCGTATTCAGTGCACCGCCGATATCAAGCCTCTTTAGGGAAGCATGTACATTGTGTATGCCAACGAAGGACACTCCGCTGTCCTTATACAGGCGGCTTAGTGCATCGGCAGTGGTGGTCTGCAGATGTCTGATTTCGTATAAATCGGTGATAGGCTCAAGCGAAAGACACCGCTTCTTTGTCTCATCACATGCTGCGTAGCTGCTTAGCATGGTGAGGATTTTGTTATATTCCAATGTTTTGTAAACTTTTTTATTCATTTCTATATCCTTATATTTCGGTAGTTGAATATTAAATTCATATTTACTGTATAGCTTATCATATTATAGCTGAAAATCTTCAAAAAAACCATAATAAATATGTATTAAATGATAATTACAAGATGATAACATAAAGTTTAATACATAACGAACCAGTTTGTTAAACGAGCCAAAAAGTAAGGGCTTGCAGCAGTCCGGCGGGTACATGCCACAAGCCCGTACTCAAAGGCGTATTCAAAAAATATGGTTGCAACGCAATATAATTCAGAATATAATGTAAGATAGTAACTAAAGACATCTAATCAGGGTGACAATATGGAGCAATTTATCAGAGAAAAGATAAAGGATAAACCGCTGAATAAAAAAAGACTTGCAAAAAAAGCAGGCACAGCAGCACTCTGCGGAGTGGCATTTGCAGTGGCTGCAAGCATTGTTTTTGCTATATTTCTGCCGGTTATCAACAGACAATCAAAAAAAGCTTCAGATGGAAAAAATAATAATGATGTGCAGATAGCCACACAGCAGCCTGGCATAGATGACAGCAATGATGCATATAGTGAAAATGGTACACAAAGCACAGAGTCCGGCACTTCTTCGGAGCCGTCTTCGCAGACCTATCAGCCTACACTCGCAGATTATCAGGCAGTGCAGAACCAGCTCTACAGCGTGGGCGCTTCGGCCTCGAAATTTGTAGTAGGAGTCACGGGTGTGACAGATGCCACCGATATTTTCAACAATTCCTATGAGACCGAGGGTCAGGGAGTGGGAGTGATACTGAGGGACAATGGAAAGCAGCTAATCATTCTGACAGAGAAAAATGTAGTGGATAAGGCGGATAAGCTTAGTGTAACCTTTGTAAACGACATGATGGCTGATGCTGCGCTGGTCAAGTATGACAGCAATACAGGTATAGCAATCATTTCCGTGGATAAGTCACTTCTGGACGACGCCACAACAGGGGCTATAGCGGTTGCGGAGCTTGGTAATTCAAATATCGTTTCAAGAGGAGCATCTGTCATTGCGCTTGAGGCAAACTATGCTATTCTCACAGGTCTTGTAACGTCAACAACCAACGAGCTGTCGGCGCAGGACAACAATTACTCGGTGCTCACCACAGATATCGCAAGCAACAAGTTGCAGAGCGGTATACTGATTAATACAGATGGTCAGGTCATAGGGCTTTCGCTGCAGGATTTTAATCCGGCGGAGGAAAACAATACGCTCACGGCTGTCAGCATAAGTGACCTGTCACCTGTCATTGAAAAGCTCGAGAGCGGCGCAGATGTGCCGTACATAGGCATCACCTGTACTACAGTTACAGAAAAAATAGCAAACAGATATAACATCCCAAAGGGTGTTTATATAAAGCAGGTTACCATGGATTCACCGGCATTTGTCTCGGGGCTTCAAAGCGGAGATGTGATAGTTGCGGTAAACAATACAGATGTGTCGAATGTGTCCGCGTACAACAAACAGCTTATGCAGCAAAAGCCTGAGGATACCTGCAATCTGAAAGTAAAGAGAAAAGGAAGCAACGGCTACACGGAGATTACCTGTCAGGTGAAAATCGGAGTGATGAATTAGCCGAAATAGGAGGATATATGAAGTATATTTCAACTCTCCGCGAGGGAGAGAGAATCAATGAGATTTTTTTATGCAAGAGCAAGCAGACAGCCATGACCAAAAGCGGAAAGCCTTATGACAATGTTATCCTGCAGGATAAGACAGGCACGCTGGATGCCAAAATATGGGATGTGGGCTCAGTAGGCATTGAGGAATTTGATGCAATGGATTACATAGCCATAACCGGTGATATCACAAGCTTTCAGGGCAATTTGCAGTGTTCCATAAAGCGTGCGAGAAAGGTGAACGAGGGAGAATATGACCCTGCGGATTATCTGCCGGTCAGCGATAAGGATGTCGAGGTCATGTATAAGGAGCTCATGGGCTTTATCGGCTCTGTAAAGAATCAGTACCTGTCACAGCTCTTACATAGCTTTTTTGACAATAAGGAGTTTGAGCGCCGTTTCAAGTTCCATTCAGCCGCAAAGAGCGTGCACCACGGCTTTGTAGGAGGTCTTTTGGAGCATACACTCGGTGTGACGAAGAACTGTGATTATTTTGCAAAAATGTATCCGGTTTTAAACCGTGACCTGCTTCTTACAGCAGCTATTTTCCATGATATCGGAAAATTAAAGGAGCTTTCTACTTTCCCGGAGAATGACTATACAGACGCTGGTCAGCTCCTCGGACATATCATGATTGGTGCAGAGTGGGTAGGCGATGCGATTAAGAGCATCGACGGCTTCCCGGTAGTGCTCGCAAACGAGCTGAAGCACTGCATACTTGCCCACCACGGCGAGCTTGAGTTTGGCTCTCCGAAAAAGCCGGCACTTGTCGAGGCACTTGCACTTAGCTTTGCAGACAACATAGATGCCAAGATGGAGACCTTCAGGGAGCTGCTTGTAAATGTGCCTGAAAACGATACAAAGTGGCAGGGCTACAACAGATTTATGGAGACAAATTTCCGCAGAACAAGTGTGTAAAAAGGCGTAGCATGTAGTAATCTGATTAATCATAAATGAAGGGCAAAATACCTTTTGACCCTCATATCATTATATATAAAATAAAGAAGAGAAAAGCATGAAAAAAAATGACATATTTGAACTTGAAATAACAGATATGGGAACAGACGGCGAGGGTATCGGACATTATGATGGCATGACCTTTTTCGTAAAGGATGCACTGATTGGTGACGTCATAACAGCCCGCGCAACAAAATTAAAGAAAAACTATGGCTACGCAAGAGTGGAAGAGATTAAGACCCCTTCCACTTTTCGCGTTGAGCCGCAATGTGAGCTGCACAAGAGGTGTGGGGGCTGCCAGATACAGGCGCTCTCCTATGAAAAGCAGCTTGAATTTAAAAATAATAAGGTGCGCAACAATCTCATGCGTATAGGTGGATTTTCCGAGGCAAAGCTGGACAGTAAAATGCAGCCGCCTGTTGGCGCTGACAATCCATACCGCTACCGCAACAAGGCACAGTTTCCGGTGGGATATGACAGGGATGGCAATATAGTGACAGGCTTTTATGCATCGCGAAGCCACAATATCATCCCGGTCGAGGACTGCAGGCTTGGGGTGCCGCAAAACAAAGAGATACTGGATATCATAAAGGAATGGATGAATGAGTGCGGCATCACACCGTATGACGAGAACACACACAAAGGGCTCGTGCGCCATGTGCTTATCAGATATGGATTTACATCAAAGCAGATTATGGTGTGTCTTGTGATAAATGCAGATGAGCTGGAGCCTGAACACCGAGCAGAGGATACACTGTGCGAAAGACTCTCAAAAATCGATGGAATGACTTCCATTTCCTACAATATTAACAAGGAAAACACAAATGTCATCCTCGGCAAAAAGACAGTCTGCATATGGGGCAGACCATATATTGAGGACACCATCCATCTGCTTTCTTACCCTGATTTCACACCACAGGGGACAGGCATCACATATCAGATTTCGCCACAGTCGTTCTATCAGGTAAACCCGAAGCAGACAGAAAAGCTCTACAGCACGGCACTTGCATTTGCAGGGCTCACAGGAAATGAAAATGTCTGGGATCTCTACTGTGGTATCGGTACCATATCGCTCTTTTTGTCACAGAAGGCAAAGCAGGTGTATGGAGTGGAAATAGTGCCTCAGGCAATCGAGGATGCCAAAAACAATGCGAAGCTCAATGGCATCACAAATGCACAGTTTTTCGTAGGAAAGGCTGAGGAGGTGCTGCCACAGTTTTATGAGAATGCAAAGAAAACTGAGAAAATCACTGATGATACAGCATCCACCGGACGTACAGATATGCTTCGCCCGGATGTGATAGTCGTTGACCCTCCAAGAAAGGGCTGTGATGAGAAGTGCCTGGACACAATGCTTGCGATGTCACCGGAGAGGATTGTATATGTGAGCTGCGATTCGGCAACATTGGCAAGGGATTTGAAGATACTGTGTGAGGAGAAGTATGAACTCATAAAGTGGCAGGCATTTGATCAGTTTTCTCATACGACGCATGTAGAAAGTATTTGTCTCCTCGAGCGGGTGAGCAACTGAACTGGTTTAAAAGCATATGGTCGCAGATTGACGGAGGAAACGTAAATGATTATAGTTTCTTTCATATGAGAATGGCGGATGGCACATATATTTCAGTGCTCGACCATGGCAGGATAGTGGATTCAGTGCACAATGGCAGAGTATTTTATGTGATGATTATGGACTTAAAGTCACTGCAGAGGCACTATGGAGACTGCCTGGAGCTGGTGGAGAAGTAGAAAAAAGCAGATTGTGAACACATGCGTTCACAATCTGCTTTTTTAATAGTGCATACACAATTTATTTATCCGAATAAATCACATTTCCACCGCATACGGTGTACTTAACCTTACCGGTCAGTTCCATGCCGGTGAAAGGTGTGTTTGATGATTTTGATGCATATTCACATGGTACCCATTTTTCGTCAGGATCAAAGATGACAAAATCTGCAGCAGCACCCTCTGAGATAGTACCGTAAGGCATGTGGTACAGTCTGGCAGGGTTGATAGTCATCTTTTCCAAAAGCTCAAGCATGCTCAGATGGCCCGGTTTGACAAGGCTTGTGATACCAAGAGCAAGAGATGTCTCAAGACCGATGATACCGCTTGGAGCTTCGGTTACAGGCTTTGATTTTTCCTCGGTGCTGTGAGGCGCATGATCTGTTGCGATAAGGTCTATTGTGCCATCGATAAGTCCCTCTATAATCTTTTGACGGTCTGCTTCAGTGCGCAGAGGCGGATTCATCTTGGCAAGGGTGCCGTGCTCTAAGACAGCATCCTCAGTCAGCGTGAAGTGATGTGGAGTGGCCTCGGCATGGAGCCTTGCACCAAGCTTTTTGTAGGTGCGGACTATATCAACAGATACACCGGAGCTGATGTGCTGTATCACAACATCAGCACCACTGCGCAGCGCAAGCAGACAGTCTCTTGCGACAAGGGCTTCCTCAGCGATGGATGGTGAGCCGTAGATACCGAGAGCGTCAGATACTTTTCCGTGGTTGATGCCGTTGTTTTTGATAAATGCAGGGTCCTCCTCATGGAGACTTATCGGCATATCCAGCTTTGCAGCATTTTGCATGGCTCTGTAGCAGAAAGCAGCATTTGTAAGCGGGATGCCGTCATCAGTAAAGCCACATGCTCCGGCTTCCTTTAAAGCTGCCATGTCAACCTCATCCTGTCCTTTGAGGGAGTGTGATATTGCAGCGGCCTGATACATACGGATTTTTTCCTGCTTTCCACGTGTGAGGTTGTCCTTTAGAGTATCCACATTGTCCACTGTAGGCTTTGTGTTTGCCATGCACACAACAGTTGTGAAGCCACCCTTTGCGGCAGCCAGGGAACCGGTGTGGATATCCTCCTTGTATGTGAAGCCCGGATCACGAAAATGCACATGTGTGTCGATAAGTCCCGGTCCGACAATCATTCCGGATGCATCTATTATTTCTTCTTTTTCAGTTGCAGTAGCGTCTGACGCACATGAGATGTCAGGTGCTATTTTTACTATTTTCCCATCTTTTACAAGTATATCCATCTGTTCGTAGAGACCTGAAGCAGGGTCTGCTACAATGCCGTTTTTTATTATCATGATAATCCTCCTGTAGATTGTACTTATTTTCTGATATATCCTAGTATAACAGTTTTAAACGAACTACACCATATCACTTGCATATTTTACCGGTAGTACAAGAAAATAAAATTGAAAATATATAGGAGATAAAAGTATATTGACAACCTGTATATAACTGTATATACTGTATATATAACAGGCGAGGCAAAAAACGCAAAATGAATAAATCGCAAGTGAATAAATGGCTAAGTAAAAAATGTCATTTGCATACAAAGGAGTAGCTTATGAATAATGCACTGATAGTCAGAAATGTCAGTAAAACATTTGACAAATTCAAGCTGGACAATATTTCATTTGAAGTGCCGGGTGGAAGCATTGTAGGTGTGATAGGAAAGAATGGCTGTGGCAAGTCAACACTTCTTTCTGTTCTTATGGGGATGAAAGAGTCTGATTCGACAGACACCGGGATTGTGATAAACGGTGTGTGTCTGCAGACGGATGAGAAGGCATACAAGAAGAAAATAGCTTATGTATTTAGTGAATTGCCGTTTAGGGAAAATATATCTGCTGTCTCGATAGGAAAATATTACGGCAGATATTACGACGGATTTAATCAGAAAAAATATGAGGCTCTTCTTAAGCAGTATGGTCTTGTCGATTTTCCGGGCGTACCTCTTAGAATTTCAAAAAATAAAAAGAATATTATGAATGTCTCGGATTTTTCGCAGGGGCAAAAGATACTGCTACAGCTTGCATTTGCACAGAGCTATGATGCGCAGGTGTACTTTTTTGATGAACCTACGGGAAATCTGGATGTTGAATTTCGTGATAAATTTTATGAAACCATAAGGGAGCTTGCAGCAGATGAAAATAAATGCATAATTTATGCGACACATCTGGTCGAGGAGCTTGAGCATTTCGCAGATTATATTTTATGGCTGCAAAAGAAAGACAATACCACAAGCAAATTCTATTACGGTTCGCTGGATGAGCTTAGGGATTCCTACAGACTTGTTTCCGGGGAAAAGGCATTGCTTGAGAGGATACCGAAGGAGCTTGTAGTCGGAGGGCGTTTAAGCGAAAGCTCGAACGAATTGCTGATAAGATATGATGAAGCAAAAATAACCGCAAAAATTAATCATGAAATCGGGCAGCATATGAGATATGCAGAGCTTAAAGAAATCATGTACTACGTACAGAAGAAAGAGATAATAAAAGAAAGTGGTGATGAGCAATGATCAGGGATTATTTTGAGAGAAAAAAGATATGGTTATCCAGTTCACCGGGGCATATCGGTTTGGCATTTATCGTATTACTTGTGACAACACTGTGCGGCATGTTGGGGTTTATATTTGCCGGATTTCTGTTTATGCTATCCATTGCAGTATTTAGAAGCCTCGAGATAAATGAGCTTTTACCCTTTTCAAAGAAGGAAAGAAAAACAAGATTTTTGACAGAGGTGATGCTTGATTTACTGTGTTTAAGTGTTCCTCTTCTTATAAATACTGCGTTTATTGTGATAAGGCACAGAAAGCTGGAGCTTTTTTCACATCCGCTTTATGTGGCGGTATGTTTTATTTCATATATCATAATTCTTGCACACTTTTCGATAAATGATATCTTTTGGAAAGCGGCAGAAGACAGCAGAAATTTAGAAAAGTGTTTAGCTGACGCGAGTGTTTCAAAGTCTGTAAAAATATATGAGACTTTTATTGCGTTGGTAAAAATTGTTATAGACACAGGGTTGTTTGTCTGCTTAATGACTATTGTTACAAATGGCAGCTTTTCTGATTTTGCAGGAATAGACAATGAGTTCTATAAGCTTGGATGTATATCAGGGATTTTGTCAGGTACTATACTTGTGATAGACATGGTAAGAACTACTGGAGGCAGAAATGAATATTTCCATACAGTCTAAGGGCGGAACACCCATTTATGAGCAGATTGCCACGCAGATAAAGGAGGCAATACTTGCCGGAAAATTGAATAAGGATGATGCGCTTCCATCGATAAGGGCGCTTTCAGCGGACATTAAGGTCAGCGTCATTACCACGAAAAAAGCATATGAGGAGCTGGAAAAGGAGAAAATGATATATTCGGTGCCTGGAAAGGGCTTTTTCGTGGACAATCCGGATATGGCATATCTCGAGGAAAAACGTACTTTAAGTGTGGAGGAGGAGCTTGCCGCGGTTATAGAAAAGGCAAAGGCGGCAGAGCTTGATGAAGCAGAGTTTATTGATATGGTGAGGATACTTTGGGAGGAGGAAACATGCTAGAGGTTCAAAATTTATCTTACAGTACGAAAACCTTTTCTATGGAAAATGTCAGCTTTTCACTGGATGACGGATATCTCATGACACTTTTGGGAAGAAATGGCGTAGGAAAAACTACGCTTTTTGATTTAGTGTACGGACGTATTGAACCACTGAGTGGAAAGGTATTATGGAATGATATTGATGTCACCGGAATGAAAGCAATTGACATTCTGTATCATGATGAGGTGGCATATGTCGGTGGAAGAAGCTGGTGTATAGGCGGGATTAGGGCTGACGAAAATATCAGGCTGTTAAGCTGTCTTTACAGCAGATGGGATCAGAAGCATTTTGATGAAATGCTTGAAATGATGGAGTTCACCAAGGAAGAATATACGACAAAATTTGAGGAGCTTTCAACAGGAAAACAGATGCAGCTCCAACTGGCTTTTGCTCTGGCAAGGCACCCAAAGCTTCTGCTTTTGGATGAGCCTATGGCAAATCTGGACCCGGTCGTAAAAACGGACATCTGGGAGCTTTTGATCCGAACAATAGAAAAAGAAAACATAAGCATCATAATCAGCACGCATCTGGTTGAGGAGGTCAATGACATAACTGACTATATCGGATTGCTTGATAATGGCAGGCTTGTTAAATTCGGGGACAGGGAACAGATATTAAATGATGATTTAGGAAATAAAAATAAGAATCTCAGGGAATTACTGGAGGAAGAAAATGGATAAAGCGGAAGAAATTTTTGCAGAGGGCATAGAAGATAGAAATGTAAAAACAATAAGGCAGGCGAGAGTACTTTTTGTAATATGTCTTATGGCAGGCATGTTCATCATATTTGAAAGTGATGACATCTTTAAGTGGGCTGCAGTGTTGGCTGGTTATTTTTTTACAGATTCGTTTTATAAGAAATATCTGAGAGTGGAAGCAAATTTGGCTGATGATATGACCGGCAATGATATTTATCAGTTTATAGGGCAGCACGCACTTTCGGTGGATTGCTATTTCGGGATTATTTCAAAAAAAATACGCAAATACAGGATAATTTTTTTGGCAGAGTATTTTTTGTGTGCCATATTCTCAGATTCAAAGGGGTATGGGCTGATTATTGCCGTGTTGAGCGTTGTCGTAACGTATGCCACCGCATGGATAAAAAAGAAATATTTTATCTGCCGCCTGGTGGGAAAGCTAAAGCCTGTTGAAATGATATTAACTTTCACAGATAGTTTTTTAAACATATTTAAATTTCTTCTTATACTGTTGGTCAGCCTTTTGTTTTGCGTGGTGTTTCTGGGAGTAGCAGAGGACGCCGTGGAACGTGAAATGGTAAGCGGGCAGATACTTGAACGTTTTATAGGAATACCGGCCTTTTTTGTAATGGTTGTAACAGGCTTGATTGTACCATTGGCAGGATATGCTTTTTTTAAACCATCAGCCATATTAAATGCAGCCCTAAAAACTGCCATGGTCATAGGAATAGCGGGATTTATCTGTATACTGGCATCGGCAAGACTGTGGTATTATGAAATAAACTATACAACGCAGAAAATAACATTGGTTCATTTTAAGGAAAAACAGTATGATTTTTCAGATGTAGAAAGGTACATATGGAAAAGCGGTGATGATGATGAGACTGAAAAAACGCTTGTTTTGTATCTGAAGGATGAAACAGTGCTGGATTTATGCGATGATGGTGCATTTAGCAGTGAGCAGGGCGATTTTGAGAAAGCGCAAAGGCAGACGTGGCCGCAATCATGATAGACTGTATATATGGACAATAGAAAATTTTATAGATATAATATGATTTAAGGGATCCTGAATTGGATACCTTTTGACCCTCACATCATTTTACTAAGTAGGACTAAATTGGAATAATGTATAATAGCCATAGGTTGATAGCATAGTAGGCAGACCTTGGGGAGCTGTAATCCATAAAACTTTTAAAACAGCACCCAAAATTCAGTCCAAAAGCCGGAAAAATTGCGAGAAAAGTAGCTGAAACCGCAGAAATCTCCAAAACAGCTCCTAAAATTCAGCCCAAAAGCCGGAAAAATTGCGGAGAAAAGTAGCTGAAATCACTATAAATCACAAAACAGCTCCAAAAAATTAAAGGGAGAAAAACAATGAGCTTAATAAAAGGTATACATCACGTATCAATGAAGTGCAGCAGCACAGAGGAATATGAAAAGACAATAGATTTCTACAAAAACATTCTGGGAATCCCGGTCGCAAGGGAATGGCAGGCAGGAATCATGCTTGATACCGGAAACGGAATTGTTGAGATTTTTAACGATGGAGATGATGCACCGGGCAAAGGTGTGATTCGTCATTTCGCATTCGCAACAGATGATGTGGATGCGTGTGTAGAGGCTGTAAAAGCAGCAGGATACGAGGTATTTATCGAGCCGAAGAATATAGAAATTGCATCAACACCGGTATTTCCGGCGCGCATAGCATTCTGCAAGGGACCACTTGGCGAGGAAATTGAGCTGTTTGAGGAAAAGTGATAGGACGTATTAATTGTTTTACAGGGGTATTATGCTATGGGAAAAACTCCAATTAAGCACACGCTTGCAGGCTATATTATTAAAAAAACAGACACCGAAGGATACCGGTCAGGAAAACTAACCGGAGAAAAACATTTGAACAAAATAACAGAAATGATGGAATTTGTTGGTGGACGCCGGAAACTAATCGATCAGGCAAGGTTCATAGAGAATAATACACAAGCAGGCCACGATGGGAAGATAAGAATTAATTGGATTCAGGTCAACAGCGATATTAAAAAAATTGATTGTGATGTCAGTAGCATACCGGAGCTGTGTCGGCTTGAGGGTGTTGAGGATTCAAGAGCAAAACAGCTAAGATTGATAGAGTCTGTAAAGCAGTGGAAATCAGAGGTTGGTGACTGCGATTGGATATGCAGATATTATGATGATATTTTGGGGCGTCTGGAAGCCGGAAAGAGTGTCACAGAGGCTGAGGAGGATATGCGTTTTAAGTGTATTAATTCTATAACAAGAATAAAGGAGCCTGTGTGGGAGCGTGTTTTTAGTGCAAAGGTTTTTAATGATTCAAAGAAATTTGAAAAATGCTATCGACAAAAGATGGTATCAATTCTGACTAAATATTCTCCATATTATGAGAAGGATATGGAGGATTATGATACAGAGGGAGAGGAAGATGATGCCAAAGAGGATAAAAAGAAGTCGGGGCTTGAAATTTTGAAGATGCATGGTATTATGTCATATGCACAGACAATGGAATGGAAGGGACCATTGTCATATAGAATTGATGATACATGTGTTATTGATACGTCAAAGCAGATTTATGGAACCATTATTAATACGCAGACACTTGAGCATGCAAGTCCGGTTTCGCTTGCAGGATGCAAAAAAATTATGACCATAGAAAATAAGGCTAACTATGAAAGTATGCAATATGATGAGAATACCTTGTATATTTTTTGTCATGGTTATTTTACTCCTAAGGAAGTGTATTTTCTAAAGGAATTAAGCCTTATTGTATCTAAGGAATGTGAGTTCCTCCATTGGGGAGATATGGATTTTGGAGGGATAAGCATATTCTTGTTTATTAAGGATAGAATTTTTGAAAAACTAATGCCTTATAGAATGGGGGTAGCGGATTTTGAGGAAGCATTAAAAAAAGACGCTGGAATACCACTTAAGGCTTCAACTAGGGAAAAACTGGAAGAAAAGGACGCAGGATTGCTTACTGAATTAAAAGAAGCAATTCTTGAATCGGGTAAAACAATAGAGCAGGAAAGGCTCTTATGAGGCTGATTCGGAAAACTCTAAATACACATATATATTTGACAAATTATTAGAATGTGATTCATACGCACAGCATACCTCCTTCGTGCATACAATAGCATGAAGGAGGTATGTTTGTATTATGAATCCATTTAAAATGAGGCCGGAGAGAACCGGCGATTTATTTGTTGACTGGGAGAAATTCTGGGTAAAACCATATAACAAAAATGAGGTAAATCCGTATACAAGGACGAGAATCATATTGATGAATGGTACAGAATTTGAAAACGTGTGGTTTTCGCATCAGTTTTCAAGAAGCGTAGGTGATGATGAGCTTAGACGAAAGCTTGCATACATCAGGAAAAGTGAGCAACAGCAGCAGAAAATACTAACACATTTAAAGCCGGCAGATGAGTCGGCATTGGAGCACACCATAGGCTACGAGCAGCTTGCGGTTGATCTGACTGCTCATCTTGCAAAACGAGTAAATGACAAAAATATTAAGTCTGCGCTCGATTTTGCCTTGCTCGAGGACTTTGATCATTTGTACCGCTATGCAGATTATCTTGATTTTACCACAGGTGAGCACGCAGAGAAGCTTGTCGGAGGCTATACGGAAATCACACCGGGCAGACCGACTATTTCACACCACAGGCATCCATATGATTCAATACGATATCCGATGACGGATAAATGCCCTGCGACAATGGATGTGCTGGCTGCAAACGTAATCACAGCAGCAGAACAGCAGACTATGAACTACTATATGAATACAGCGGCACTTTGGCCTGATGAGATGGGACGCAGGTTATATCAGGAAATCGGAATGGTCGAGGAACAGCATGTCACACAGTATGGCAGCCTGTTGAAGCCATGCATGAGCCGCCTTGAAAATCTCCTTGTGCATCAGTATGTCGAGTGCTGGCTGTATTGGAGCTGTTATGAAACGGAGACGGATACAAGAATACGTGGCATATGGCAGTTTATGTTTGAACAGGAGCTTAAGCATCTGCATATTGCACTTGAGCTGCTAAGACAGTACGAGAAAAAGGATTGGCAGGAGGTCATACCGGATGCTGAGTTCCCGGCTCCTCTTGTGCTGGAGAGCAATATTGAGTATGTCAGGTGTGTGCTTGGCAGTACGGTAAACGACACAGCATGTCGTGAAAGGTATGTGGATGTAAGAACCAATGCTCCTGAAACATTTATCAGATATCAGCGCATGGTCAATGACCCGGTAAGAAATGTAATGAGCCATACCTTTATTGAGGATTATATCCGCAAAAACGGGGAGGATTATCGCTTTGAGGTGGCGCCAAATCCGGTGCCGGAGCTTCGTGACCGTACAAAGGATAATATATGTGTGGGAAGACAGCCTCTTTGCAGGAATCGGTATTAGAAGCTGTTTTATATGCCATCTGTGGCATGTGATACCCGGCCCTGACGTTTTGTCAGGGCATTGCTGTGCAAAGAAGTATAACTCGATTGTATCTAAGCTATGGAGTAAGGGTTACTGTTCAGACGCAAGCTTGACACCACGCTGTCAAGCTATGCGCCATAGTGTTAATTATTGAGTGGTTACACTGTTAGGTGTGAACAGTAACGAGTAAGGCTCACAGAAGCCGGTTGACGAAATTATATAGGTGTATTAAACTGTAATCGGGTTAGAGAAGACTAATTACATACAGCTGTTTTACATTAAGTGGTTTTGAATATTCAGTTACTGCAAAATGATATACGAAACGATATATGAAATAATATGTTGAATAATAAAATATTCAAACTTCCCATATTTTATTTTGTGATACCGGCCTAGCATACAGTGTATTCCTCATATTTTTTTCTTCGGAACAACTGTATACTCTCCGGTAAATATAGTTTTATATATGGGAAGTTTGTGTAAAATAGAAAAATAGCCGAACAGCAGAATAGGAGGCAACCATGATTACATCAACCATATTAGGTTTATTAATACCATTTATAGGCACGTCGCTCGGTGCGGCATGTGTACTTTTTATGAAAAATGAGCTTTCCGTAAAGACCACAAAAATGCTCAGTGGCTTTGCAGCAGGCGTAATGATTGCGGCATCAGTCTGGAGTCTTCTGATTCCGGCACTTGAGCAGTCACAGAGCCTTGGAAAAATGCAGTTCATCCCGGCAGTAGCAGGATTTATGCTCGGAATGTTTTTCCTATTGATACTGGATACGATAACACCGCATATGCATCTCGATAATTCAGTCGAGGGACCAAAGAGCAATTTCAGCAGACAGACAATGATGGTGCTTGCAGTTACATTACATAATATACCGGAGGGCATGGCAGTCGGAGTGCTCTACGCAAGCTGGATATCAGGAACCACCACCATCACGAGGGCAGCAGCTCTTTCACTGGCAATCGGAATAGCCATACAGAACTTTCCGGAGGGCGCAATCATATCCATGCCATTACATAGCACAGGAAGCTCAAAGCTTAGAGCCTTTGTATACGGAGTATTGTCGGGAATAGTCGAGCCAATAGCGGGAATACTTACGATACTTGCCATCGGAATAATAGAGCCGGTGATGCCGTACCTGCTAAGCTTCGCCGCCGGAGCCATGATATATGTAGTCATAGAAGAACTCGTGCCGGAAATGTCAGAGGGTGGTCACTCAAACCGTGCCACCATAGCATTTATGGTGGGCTTCTGCCTCATGATGACACTCGATGTGATGTTGGGCTAGGCCTGGGCAAACCCTCATGGAGAGCGAGCCCGCGGCAACAGCCGTGGGCAAAGCGACAAGAAGGTAAATAGAGCCAAAACCCCGCAATTCAAATGCATTGTGAAAAACTGTGAAAAAAAGGGAAATTTTTCCCGGATTATTTGGAAATTTTTAATAAAACGCAAATAAAAATAAAATAAATCTAAACATTCCCAAAACGCAATAGAAAAACTACACAAAAATAAAAACTTAAATTGTTGAAAATGTATAAAAAGCTAACTAAAAAATGTGAAACTTTGCCAGTCAAATAATATAAAAATGAAACGTTGACTTTATAAAACGATGTGACTAAAATCAAGTACAACGATAGTTGCTTCTTATTAAATCAAGAACAAACAAACATCAAAGGTCAGACAAAACACATCTTGAGTTATTAAGAAACAATTTGCGTATCAAATTTCATATAGCAAAAAAGAAAGGAGGTAACGCAGATGGATGCTCTGGTAGATGGACTGTTAGAGGAACTCAATTGTGACGTGGTATTCAAGATACCGATATTCGGAGGCATACCCATATACGAGTCGGTAGTAGTCACATGGATAATAATGGCAGCGGTATTTTTACTGTGCTTTTTTCTCGGCAGAAATCTTTCAGTTGAAAATCCCGGACGCAGACAGGTAGCCGTAGAGGCAGGAGTCAAATTCCTTAATGATTTCTTCAGTGAGACACTCGGAGAAAAAGGAAAGGATTACATACCATATCTGGCAACAGTAATCATCTATATAGGAATAGCAAACCTGATAGGTCTGCTTGGCTTCAAACCGCCGACAAAGGATATGAACGTCACCGCAGCACTCGCTGTAATGAGCATAGTTCTTATCGAGGTGGCAGGAATCAGGGCAAAGGGCACCAAAAGGTGGCTTAAAAGCTTTGCAGAGCCAATGCCGGTAATACTACCTATCAATATCCTTGAGATCTTTATCAAACCATTATCGCTGTGTATGCGATTATTTGGAAATGTCCTTGGTTCATTCGTAATCATGGAGCTTTTAAAGATGGTCGTACCGGCAATCGTCCCGGCAGTATTCAGTTGTTATTTTGACATCTTTGATGGACTTATACAGGCATATGTATTTGTATTCCTGACAGGACTTTTCATCAAGGAGGCAACCGAGTAAGAAGACCTGATGAGGCATGAAACACCACATCATTTATTTTCACATCGTAAGCATGGAAAATGTAACCTCGCTTACAAAAGAAACAAAATAATTGCTAACCAAAAGAAAGCATATAAGCAAGAAAAGGAGAACACATTATGTCATCAACATTATTAGTAGCAATCGGAGCTGGAATCGCAGTATTAACAGGAATCGGAGCCGGACTTGGAATCGGTAAGGCAACAAGCAGCGCAGTAGACGCAATCGCAAGACAGCCGGAGGCTGAGAGCAAAATCTCTAAATCACTTCTTTTAGGATGTGCCCTTGCAGAGGCAACAGCTATTTACGGTTTCGTTATCGCATTACTTATCATCCTCTTCCTTAAATAATCAGGCAGCGTAACTGACAGTTACAACCAGGTGAAACAGAAAGGAAGGTAGAGCAATGTTAAAAATTGATCCATGGAACATAATATGGACAGTAGTCAATCTGCTTTTCCTGTACTGGATATTTAAGAAATTCCTCTTTGACCGCGTGATGGGCGTGATCAATCAGAGAGACGAAATGATTCAGAAGCAGTTCTCGGAAGCAAAGAAGAGTCAGGACGATGCAGAAAGCTTAAAGAGCGACTATAAAAAGAAGCTCGAGAGTGCAAAGACTCAGGCAGACCAGATAATCCTCGATGCCAGGGCAAGAGCCGAGGCTGAGCAGGAGAAGGCTCTTGAGAGAACCAAACAGGAAGCAGACAGTATGCTTGAAAAAGCAAAAGCGGACATTGCTAGCGAGCAGGATAAGGCAACAAAGGCCGCTGAGGCTGAAATTGCAAAACTTGCCATCTTAGCAGCGAGAAAGATTGTAAAGACAGGTGAAGCTAATGACACAGGCAGCAGTAAATAATGCAATAGTTTTGTACAGGCTGGCTGTAGAGCGTCGTGATGTGGAGGAAGCACAGAGAGTATACTTTGTGACAGAAAAGCTTGCACAGACGCTCGCAAATCCACTTATACCGCTGACAAAAAAGTATGACATCATAGAAAAGGTATACGGATTTGAGAGTGAGCCAAAGCTTATCACAAGCTTCATAAAGGAAATGGTAAAGCTTGGATATGCCGCTGAAATGAATGAAATCTTTGAGGCATATTACAGGTACTGGGATGAGAAAAACCATATCATAAGAGCTGAGCTTATCAGTGCAGAGGCCGCAACCGACGAGGAAGCAAATGACGCCAAGGCGCTGCTACAAAGCAAATATCCGGAATATGAAATATCCCTTACACAGAAAGTGGACGAAACACTTTTAGGTGGATATGTGATTAAGACTCTTAATACAGAGTATGACAGAAGCTACGAAGGAAAGCTTCGTGAGCTTGAAAGAAAATTGACCAGGAGGTGACCCCTGTGGGCGCAATCAGTGCAACAGACATAATCTCCATTATCCAGAGCGAGATAGAGAATTTCGACTTCGATACCGAGAGCCGTGAGACCGGAGAGGTAATCTACGTCGGCGACGGAATCGCCACAATATACGGCATCGACCATGCCATGTACGGTGAGATCGTAGTATTCGATAATGGAGTAAAAGGAATGGTTCAGGATATCCGTCAGAATGAAATCGGAGTAATCCTTTTCGGAAGAGACCACGGAATCCATGAAGGAACCAAAGTAGTAAGAACAAAGAAAAAAGCCGGAATCCCTGTGGGCGAAGGCTTTATCGGCCGAATCATCAATGCTTTAGGTGAGCCTATTGATGGAAAGGGCGATATCAAAGAGGAAGATTACAGACCAATCGAGAATGAGGCACCGGGTATCGTGGACAGAAAGTCAGTAGATACTCCACTTGAGACAGGAATCCTCTCAATCGATTCAATGTTCCCAATCGGACGTGGACAGCGAGAGCTTATCATCGGTGACCGTCAGACAGGAAAGACATCAATTGCCACAGATACAATCATCAACCAGAAGGGCAAGGATGTTATCTGTATATATGTAGCAATTGGTCAGAAAGCATCAACAGTAGCAAAAATTGTGTCAACTCTGACAAAACACGGCGCAATGGATTACTCAATCGTGCTTTCATCAACAGCCAGCGATCCTGCTTCACTGCAGTACATCGCACCATACGCAGGAACAGCCATGGCAGAGCATTTCATGCATCAGGGCAAGGATGTACTTATCGTATATGATGACCTTTCAAAGCATGCGGTAGCATACAGAGCACTTTCACTGCTGCTCGAGAGATCACCGGGACGTGAGGCATATCCAGGAGACGTATTCTATCTCCACTCAAGACTGCTCGAGAGATCAAGCCGTCTGAGCGATGAGCTTGGCGGAGGCTCAATCACAGCACTCCCAATCATCGAGACGCAGGCAGGAGACGTATCAGCATATATCCCTACCAACGTAATATCTATCACAGACGGACAGATATTCCTAGAGAGCAACCTCTTCAACGCAGGTATGAGACCGGCTGTAAACGTAGGTCTTTCAGTATCCCGAGTTGGTGGAGCTGCCCAGACAAAGGCCATGAAGAAGGCATCAGGAAGCATCCGTATCGACCTGGCACAGTACAGGGAGATGGAGGTCTTCACACAGTTTGCATCAGACCTTGACGATGCCACAAAAGCACAGCTTGCACATGGAAAAGCACTTATGGAGCTTTTAAAACAGCCGCTTTGCCATCCACTGTCACTGCATGAGCAGGTAATGACACTTATCATGGCAAACCATGGTGTGTTTGACACAATTGAGACAAAAGATGTCAAGAAATATCAGGGCGATATCCTCTCATATATGGATCTTTCTTATCCGGAAATCGGACAGAAGATCGAAGAGAACAGAGCCATTGATGAAGAGCTCGTAAATAAAATCATGGATGCAGTAAAAGAGTATAAAGGGTAACAGGTAGTATTATGGCAAACACGAAGGAAATACAGGATCGAATAAAAAGTATCAATGATACGCTTAAAATCACAAATGCCATGTATATGATTTCTTCTTCGAAGCTGAAAAAGTCCAAAAAGATGCTGGCAGATACAGAGCCGTATTTCTTCACACTGCAATCAGAGATGAGCCGAATACTCAGGCATCTGCCTGATATGGAGGACATCTATTTCAAGACCAACGAGGATAAGCTGCCTGAGGACAGAAAGGTCGGATATATCGTAATCACAGCCGATAAAGGACTTGCGGGCTCATACAACCACAATATCCTGAAAATGGCTGAGGAGCACTTAAAGAATCATCCGAACCATTCACTTTTCGTACTCGGAGAGCTTGGACGTCATTATTTTGAACAGCGTGGAATTGAGATTGAAAAACAGTTCCACTACACAGTTCAGAATCCGACACTCAACCGTGCCAGAAATATTGCAGAAGAAATTTTGGAGCTATATCTACATAACGAGCTGGACGAAGTTTATATTATCTATACCAGCATGATAAATGCGATTCAGGAGGAAACACAGATGTCACAGCTTCTGCCGCTGAAAAAGGCAGACTTCACTGTGCAGATTCCTATAGATATACCGAGGGAGGAGCTGGCACTCAAGCCATCGCCTGAGGCAGTCATGGATCGTATCGTACCAAACTACGTTGTTGGATTTGTCTACGGTGCTCTTGTAGAGTCATTTTCATGTGAGCAGAACGCCAGAATGATGGCGATGCAGTCCGCATCAAACAGTGCGAGGGACATGCTTGCAGAGCTTGACATTCTTTACAACCGTGCCAGACAGGCAGCGATTACACAGGAGATTACAGAGGTAATAGCCGGTGCTAAATCGCAGAAGAAAAAGAGAAAGTAGGCTTTTTGATGAAAACAGGAAAAATTATCCAGGTTATGGGTCCTGTTGTCGATGTAGAGTTCGAGGATGAGAACCTGCCGGCAATCAGAGACGCACTAGAAGTTTTAAATGGTGACAAAAAAAGTGTGATGGAAGTCGCACAGCATATTGGAAATAATACAGTACGCTGTATCATGCTTGCTTCCAGTGAGGGACTTCACAGAGATATGGAAGTAACAGCCACAGGCGCCGGCATCAAGACACCTGTCGGAGAGCAGACTCTCGGCAGACTGTTCAACGTGCTCGGTGAAGCTATCGACGGCGGAGCACAGCCTGATACAGAAGAAAAGTGGGAAATCCACAGAGAACCACCAACATTTGAGGAGCAGAACCCTGCAGAGGAAATCCTCGAGACAGGTATCAAGGTCATCGACCTCCTTGCCCCATATGCAAAGGGTGGAAAAATCGGACTCTTCGGAGGAGCCGGAGTAGGAAAAACAGTCCTCATCCAGGAGCTCATCAGCAATATCGCAACAGAGCACGGCGGCTACTCAATCTTTACAGGAGTCGGAGAGCGTTCCAGAGAGGGAAATGATCTCTGGACAGAAATGAAGGAATCAGGAGTTCTGGAAAAAACAGCCCTAGTGTTCGGACAGATGAACGAGCCACCAGGAGCACGTATGCGTGTAGCTGAGACAGGACTTACAATGGCAGAGTATTTCAGGGATGAGAAGCACCAGAACGTGCTGCTTTTCATCGACAACATATTCCGTTTCACACAGGCAGGTTCAGAGGTTTCAGCACTTTTAGGACGTATGCCTTCAGCCGTAGGTTATCAGCCTACACTGGCTACTGAGATGGGTGAGCTGCAGGAGAGAATCGCATCTACAAAGAACGGTTCGGTAACATCGGTACAGGCCGTATACGTACCTGCCGATGACCTCACAGACCCGGCTCCGGCTACAACCTTCGCACATCTGGATGCCACAACAGTTCTTTCAAGAAAGATTGTTGAACAGGGTATTTACCCGGCAGTAGATCCACTTGAGTCTACATCACGTATCCTCGAGCCTGATATCGTAGGCGAGGAGCATTACCAGGTAGCACGAAAGGTACAGGAGATTCTCCAGAAGTACAAGGAGCTGCAGGATATCATAGCAATCCTCGGTATGGAGGAGCTGGCAGATGAGGACAAGGTGCTTGTATACAGAGCAAGAAAAATCCAGAAGTTCCTCTCACAGCCATTCCACGTAGCCGAGAACTTCACAGGTATCCAGGGTGTCTATGTGCCTGTAGAGGAGACTATCAAGGGCTTCAAGGCCATCATAGATGGTGAGATGGACGAGTATCCTGAGAACGCATTTTTCAATGTCGGAACAATCGAGGACGTCAAGGAAAAAGCAAAGACTATGCAGCAGTAAAAGCATAAGGAAGGACAAATCGTATGGCAACAAATACATTTTATCTAAAGGTAATAGCTGCTAACAGAGTGTTTTACTCAGGAAGATGTCGTTCCATAATAGTCCCTGAGTTCGATGGCCAGAAGGAAATCCTCGCCCACCACGAGGATATGGTCATAGCCGTCGATGAGGGCGAGATGAGATTTCAGCCGGAGGGCAGTGACAACTGGGAGTACGCGGTAGTGGGAATGGGCTTCGTAGAGATAGTCAACAACCGTGTAACACTGCTTGTCGAGACAGCCGAGCATCCGGAGGAAATCGATATAGCAAGGGCAAGAGAGGCAAAGGAGAGAGCTGAGGAGCAGCTTCGCCAGAAGCAGAGTATTCAGGAGTATTATCACTCAAGAGCTTCGCTGGCCCGTGCCATGACACGACTGAAAGCAACTTCAGGAAAATAATAAATGTTAATAAATTACAAAAAAGAGGTTGTGACGACCTCTTTTTTGTTTTTACATTTGTGCCGGGGCACACTGTTACAGTACTTGCCTGCTTCCATGATATTTGCGGTGCTGGACAAATATATGCTTATAGAGAACACCTGGACTAATAAGATTTTTGATATAGAATCCATAAAAGCTGAGAATATTAAGGTGGTATTCAATAATGACAGCCTATGGTACAGGCTGCATTTTATATTCACATATGCGTTTGTGATTCTGATTATTTTTACATATCTGTATATGATTATCAAATCATCGCGCATGTACAGGGAGGCATATGGGGCTATAGCGGTAGTTATCTTTATCGGCTTTTCGTTTGACATTGCTACTATAGGTTCGGACTCCATATATGACCTCACCATGATTATATATGGTGCTATAGCTATTATCATATATTACCTGACATACAGATATGTGCCGAATGAGCTTATAGAAAATATGCTCTCTCTTGTAGTCCGCGATATGAACAATGGTATCATCTGCTATGACAGAAAGGGCAGGTGCATATATTACAATGACCTGATGGAGGCTATTTACAGACATGGCGGCAATATGTCTGTTTATGAAAGTAAATATAGTCAGTGGATTGAAAAGCTGGGAGATGACAGAAGGGATAGTATGACCTTCCAGACAGATATTGAACTCAACGGTGAAAAGCACTATTTTGAGATTGCCTACAAGCGCATATATGATGAGAGCAATCGCGTTATATGTGATTATTTTGTATACAATGACCGTACACAGATGTATGAGTCGTGGGAGCAGGAAAAGTACAAGGCATCGCATGACAGTCTGACAGGACTTTTGAACCGTGACCAGTTCTATGAGGATGTGCACGATATGGTGAACAAGTATCATGACACAACCTTCTACCTGATTTGCAGCAATATAAAGGATTTCAAATTCATCAATGAGATATTTGGAATGGAGAAGGGCAATCAGGTGCTCATAAAGCAGGCGAAGCTCATGGCATCGAATCCATCTGAGAGGACCATTTGTGCAAGGCTTATGAATGACCGCTTTGCGCTGTGTCTGCCAAGAGAAGAGTTTGATGAAAAAAGAGTGGCAGATTCAGTCAAAGAACTGCAGTGTGAGTTTACTGGCAATTCCTTCCATCTGCATATGTACATGGGTGTGTATGAGATAAGAGACAGGGATGAGGCTGTCAGCATTATGGTAGACAAGGCTAATATAGCGGCAGACACCATAAAGAATAATTATGACTGCTGTGTGGCATACTATGATGAACATCTGCTTGAGATATCAATAGAGCAGAGACGTCTGCTCGGTGAATTTGAGCCGGCATTGCAAAATGATGAGTTTGTCATGTACTTACAGCCACAGGTGAAACGTGATGGTGCTGCAAAGGGCGCAGAAGCGCTGGTACGCTGGGTTCATCCATCAAGAGGCATCCTGACACCGTATGCTTTTATTGATATTTTAGAGAACGCAGGTCTCATTTACAAGCTTGACCTATATATATGGGAGAAGGCAGCGCAAAAGCTTGCAGAGTGGAAGGAAAAAGGCTATGGAAGCTATCATATATCTGTAAATATATCTACAAAGGACTTTTACATTATAGATATATATGAGACCTTTACAGGGCTGATTAATAAATATGGCATAGCAGCGTCCAATCTGCATCTGGAGATTACAGAGACAACGCTGATGACCGATTTTGAGAAGAATATGAATATTATCCACAAGCTTCAGGGCGTAGGCTTCAGGGTGGAGATTGATGATTTCGGAAGCGGTTACTCATCACTCAACATGCTAAAGGACATCAGTGCTGATGTACTGAAAATCGATATGGGCTTCCTTCGCAAATCTGAGAACGAGGTCAAGGGACAGGATATATTAGAGAGTATCATCACGCTTGCAGGCAAGATAGGCATGGACGTCATCACAGAGGGTGTGGAGACGAAAAAGCAGCTTGATATGCTTACAATGATGGGATGTCATGAGTTTCAGGGATATTATTTCTCAAAACCGGTACCGGTATCTGAGTTTGAAGAAAAGTATTTGGTATAGCTATCATGTATATCCAATATATATTTTAGGTATTGTGCAAAATTTAATACACTGTATATATGGGGCGGGTATTGAAATATCCGCCCTTTTTTTCTATAATAATAAACCGTGTGGATTGCTGTAAATATGCAATTGCTGTGGGTCACACGAGGGTGTGGCAGATAACAGCGAATATGAGAAAAAGAGGCGAAAAAATGACTGAAAAAGAAAAAATAAGGATTCAGACATCAGAGACCTTTTTGCTGAGTGCGATTCTGGCACTTTCCGGAGGCTTTCAGGATGCCTACACCTACAACGTGAGAAACAAGGTGTTCTCGAATGCGCAGACAGGAAACGTGGTGCTGATGAGCCAGCATCTGATGATAGGTGAATGGATGAAGGGACTATCGTATCTTTTCCCAATCCTCTCATTTGCACTCGGTGTGCTTGTGGCAGAGAGAATCGGGCATAGATATAAGAAGGCAAAGCGCATCCACTGGCGTCAGATAGTGGTGATGATAGAGATAATCATACTGTTTGTGGTCGGCTTCATACCACACAGGTACGATATGATAGCGACCATGCTTGTATCATTCAGCTGTTCTATGCAGGTGCAGTCCTTCAGAAAGGTAAACGGCTACGGCTATGCCAGCACTATGTGCATCGGCAACTTAAGAAGCGGCACAGAGAGCCTGTCAATATATCTGCGTGACAGAAATATCGGGGCACTGAAAAAGACCGCGCACTACTATGGAATTATTCTGATATTTGCAATAGGAGCAGGTATAGGCGGAGTGTGCTCACTGCACATAGGAATACGCGCTATATGGGCTTCAAGCGTGCTGCTTGCCATTGTATGTGCAATGATGGTCAGGGAACACAGATAAACAGTTACAAATAGTCACGAAATATATATAACGGAGATACAATATAAAATGAAATTATTAAAGCAATTTCTCATCATACTTGCGATTTCGTTTGTAGGTGAGATACTCAAATATTTACTGCCATTGCCTGTTCCGGCGAGCATATATGGCATGGTTATACTTTTCATAGGTCTGCTGACAGGCCTGATACCGCTTAACTCTGTAAGGAGTGCAGGCAAATTCATGATAGAGATAATGCCTGTCATGTTTATCCCTGCGGGAGTGGGGCTCATGTCATCCTGGGGCAATCTTGAGCCGGTGCTCGTACCGGTGATTGTAATCACTGTTGTGGCACTTCTTACTGTAATGATTGCTACAGGACATGTTTCACAGCTCGTAATCCGTATGCAGAAGCGCAAGAGGGCTGATGCTGGAGAAAATAAATAAGATAGAGGATAATCATAATGGATAATTTGTTTCAGACATCGCTTTTTGCCGGTGTCACAGTAAGTCTGGTTGCATATCTGATAGGTATGCTTTTAAAGAAAAAGTTTAAGCTTGCAATACTCAATCCGCTTCTCATTTCAATAGTACTGACCATCATAGTGCTTGTTGTGGCAGATGTGGATTATGACACATACAATAAGGGCGCATCGTACCTTAGCTGGTTTCTGACACCGGCCACGGTATGCCTTGCGATACCGCTCTATGAGCAGTGGACACTGCTCAAGAAAAATATAGCAGCAGTCGCGCTCGGACTCACGGCAGGCGTCATAACAAGTCTTGTGACAGTGCTTGTGCTGTCAGTGATTATGGGACTTTCACACGAGGACTATGTCACATTGCTGCCAAAGTCCATCACGACAGCTATCGGTATGGGCGTATCAGAGGAGCTCGGCGGATATGTGACCATCACTGTCGCAGTTATCGTCGTGACAGGTGTGCTTGGAAATATACTCGGAGAGTTTGTATGCAAAATATTCAGAATCACTGAGCCTATATCGAAGGGACTGGCGCTTGGTGCTTCATCACATGCCATCGGAACAGCGAAGGCTATCGAGATGGGCGAGATAGAGGGCGCCATGAGCTCTCTTGCTATCGCGGTGGCAGGAATACTTACGGTAGTGTTTGCATCGGTGTTTGCAAACTTTTATTGATTTGTCTGAGCGCTTCCTGCGCGTTGGCTTTTTTACAGAAAGGAGCTATATTTATATGATAATTACTATTGCTAGAAAGTGCGGTTGCGATGCAGATACTATTGGTAGAGCAGTCGCTGAGAAATATCATTTACATTTCATGGACAGAGAGGCTATTGCGGCCGGTGCCAAAGAGGCAGGCTGCTACGATGAGTATGAGGAGTTTTACAGTGAGAGACCGGTTAATTCCCTGCTTTACTCTATTGTGATGGAGACGGAGGAGGATAATGTGCTGCATGATACTCCGGGGATGGCTCTTACATTTATAGACAGGCTGCCGCTTGAGGACGGCTGTGAGGGATATGTGATTCAGGGACGGTGTGCAAACTTTGCCTTTCAGGGAAGAGATGATGTTGTCTCAGTTTTCCTGACAGCGAATGATGCCTTCTGCGTTGATACTGTGGCTGATACACATGGAGTCTCAGCGAGAAAGGCAAAGACTGTTGTGCGTGAGACAAATGACAACAGAAAGACCTATCACAAATACTATACCGGACAGGAGTGGGGGCAGGCAGAAAACTATGACCTGTGCCTGAATGTGGCAAAGCTCGGTGTAGATGGTGTGATTGCGATGATTGACAGCTTCATACAAAATAGAAAATAGAAGTGTATATACAAAAGCCGAATCCATGGGAGTGTGGATTCGGCTTTTGGGGTTATTTTATGTGTTTTTGAAAATAAAAATTCAATGTTGGAAAAATCATATTTTATCATTGGTTGACTTTCAGAAAAAATTTATCTATTATTAAAATAAGATAAAATTGTTAACTGTTCAGTATAACTTTACAGTGGCGTGGAAAGAGGTAAAACAGGAGTAGGGAAACTGGTATGAGAAGGAAAAACAGAGGGAAACAAACGCTTAAAAAGAAGATGCTGAGTATTCTTCTGCTCAGTGCAATGTCAAGTATTCTTGCAGTAGTAATCGTGTCGTATATGACGATCCGAATGATACAGAATGACGGTATCAAGGAGAGTATGCAGATATATCTGGAGCAGATTACACGAGAGATGGACAGTGATTACTATGACATGATCGGTATTGTCAATCAGATGAGTCCCGATGGACTTATTGGAAGTGCGACAGAAAGATATTTGAGTTCAAATGATAACTATGATCGATATTTGGAGCAGAAATTTCTCAGAGAAGAACTGATAAAGCTTGGATATGTGAATACAAAGCTTCTTGGCATCACTTATTACGATCCGAAAGAGCAAAAAGAATTGATCGGAAATTTTAACGTCAGGGTGCTGGACCCGACATATCAGACAATCTCTAAAGTGGTAGTAGGTGCCGATAATACCATTCAGGCCATGCATGATTCCTATCTGGGAATTAAGGAGACACCGGTAGTATCCGTGATGCGAAGAGTTTCTTTTGGTAACCAAAAGATGCTGGATATTTATGCAGAAATTGAGCCTGATATGAGTGTTTCAGATCAGCTTAATAAAGAAAAATGGCCATATACCTATATGGAGATGGATGAAAATGGCATTGTGCAGTACAGCAATAATCCGGTGATTGTCCGGGGCCAAAAGATTTTGTCGGAATTACCGAAAAAAGAAGGATATGCTGTAACAAATCAGGAAGGATATAAAATCATGGTGTATCGCAGTACCATTGGATATGCCAATGCCATTGCACTGCCGGAAAATATCTATCAGAAAGAAATGAATATGTGGAGATTGAAGCTGGTGGTTATCATTCTGTCAGCATTCGGTATTTTTTCCTGTTCTGTTATTTACCTGTACAGGTTGATATGCAAACCACTTAATCAGTTACAAAAACAGATTATCCAGGTAGGAAATGGGGCATTACATGGAGAAAGGCAGGAATATGAGATCAAGGAATTTGATGACTTGATGCACGAAGTGGAGCAGATGAAGGAACAAATCAGAAATCTGATTGATGATGTTGTGGAAAAAGAAAAAAATATTCAGCGGACGGAATATGAGAAGCTTCTGTATCAGATCAATCCTCATTTTCTGCTCAATACACTAAATTCTGTTCAGTGGATGGCCAGAATGAGCAAACAGAATAATATTATGGAATTTGTGCAGCGATTAAAAAGACTGTTGTCCTACAATCTGGGAAAAGAGGGAATGCAGACGACACTTCGAACAGAAATCGATATTGTGAAAGATTATATAGCATTGGAACAGATGCGTTACGATTTTGTGATTGAGATGAATGTGGAAGAGGGGCGTTATCTGGAACAGCCGACGGTAAGGATGCTGCTGCAGCCACTGGTAGAAAATGCCATACGATATGGACTTGGAAATGATGAAAAGATCACAATTCAGGTCTTTGAGGATAATATCAGGGGACTGGCGGGCATCACCATATTAGACAGCGGTAATGGTCTGACCCAGGAGGAAATTTATCAGATCAATGAACCATTTGACTACGATGTAAAAAAAATGCAACATGGAAACAGAGGAATCGGTCTGCGATATGTAAAAGCAATGTTGGACTCTTTTTATGAAGGAGAAACGACTCTGTTTGTAAATTGCAAAAAAGGATATGGAACCAAAATTACAATTTTGATTCCGATTCAGGAAGAACTTCGGAACAAAATAAAAATTACAGGAGTTGAGACAGAAAAAGAAGGTAAGGAGAAATGAAAGTATTAGTTGTTGACGATGATAAACTGGCAAGAAAAGGTTTGATCTCCATAATGGATTGGAAGAAATACGGATTTGAAGTTGTGGGGGATGTTCAGAACGGTCGTAAAGCGCTGGAATTTCTGAAGGATAATGAAGTGGATATTGTATTCACGGATATAGACATGCCGGAGATCGATGGAATTGAATTGATGAAAATGTGTAAAAAGGAATATCCGGAGGTGAAATTTGTAGTCTTTTCCATGTATGAAGATTTCCGTTATGCGCAGAGTGCTCTGAGACTGGGAGCTTTGGACTATATATCCAAGATAAGTTTTGAAGGGGATGAGTGTGACCGGATACTGGAACTTGTGGAAAGAAAATATAAGGAAAATCATTCCCAAAAAGAAACCAGGAATGAGGATTCCGAACTCATAAAAAGGTTGGAAAAAGCGTGGATGAACACCAGATGGATCTTCAATGACAGCGAGTTCAACAGACTGTATGAGTTAACCAGGGGAGTGGAGTTACGGACTGCTGAAAGGGTTTTCATAAAAAGCTTCCACAGCCTCCAGAAACTCACAGGAGAAGAACTGGAATTTCCATTCTTATCTTCCGTGGATTCCATGCTGGAATGGGTGAAACAATGGAAAGAAAACCTGTATCAGACATGTCTGCAGACAGATAAAACAAAGGATATCTATATGTTTGCAAGAGTGATCCTGTATACAGATGAACATATAGAAGAAAATCTGAAGTCGGAAGAGGCAGCAGCACAGATCGGAATGAGCAGAAGTTATTTCAGTACGAGATTTAAGGAGATGACCGGTGATACCTTTCATAATTATGTGATCAGCAGAAAAATGTATGCAGCTGCCCAAAAGATGAGTCAAGTCCAAATTTGTGTGTAAATTCATCTTTCAGTTATGTGGTTTTACCTACGCTACTTTTATCTTCAAGAGATTTGACTGAATGGAGCTTAGTTTATCATAATACTCTTTCATATCAAAGATTTTATGACCTACACTCCATTCATTATGATCATCTTGAAGGACTGCACCAATTAATCTAATAATAGATTCCGTATTAGGAAAAATCTGAATAACTTTTTCGCGTCTTCTGATTTCTCTGTTCTCGCGTTCTATTATGTTGCTGGTTCTTAATGCTATACGATATTTTGAGGGAAGTGCCATGATGGTAATACTATCTTCAAATCCTTCATCAAGGACAGTCATTGCTTCATTTGCAACATCCTGATATTCATCGTATATAGATTCTTTTAAACGACGGGCCTCTTCAATAGTAGCTGCGTTAAACATGTCTCGTAACTCAGAAGCTAAACCAGTGCTGTATTTTTTAGGACACTTATCTATGATGTTTCTTGTAAAGTGAGCCTGACATCGCTGCCATGAAGAGCCAGAGAAACTCTCCTTTATTGCTTCAACAAGCCCCGCGTGTGCGTCAGATATTACAATATCTACACCGCGCAAACCGCGACTTTTAAGATTTTCAAAAAAGTCTCTCCAGGTGTTCACTTTCTCTGAATCATAAACTTCAAACCCCAGGACTTCTTTGTGTCCGGTATTGTTTATTCCAATTGCAACAAACAACGCTTTTGATTTAACACGATGATCTTCACGAGCTTTTAAATATATCGCATCAACAATAATAAACGGATAGTGTTCCGGCAATAAGCGCTCCTTGAAATGCTTAACAGGGACATCTAGTTCCTTGCAGATTTCAGAAACAGCAGATTTTGAAAAAGATTCTCCACAAAGCTCTTCAGTTACTTTTTTGATATTTCTGGTTGATACGCCTTGCACAACCATTTCCATCATTGTTGTAATTAAAGCCTGTTCATTACGCTGATAATTTTCGAACAAGGAAGTTTTAAATGGAACATTACGATGTCTTGGAACCTGTAATTCAATCTTTCCAATACGGGTGGTTAATGTTCTTGTCCTAACTCCATTTCTATAATCAGAACGTTCTTGAGATCGTTCATAATTACTTGCTCCAAGCTGTTCAGTAGATTCAGCCTGAAGAACCTGATTAAGTAAAGCTTCCATAAGTTTGCCAAAAGCTTCATCCTTAGTTTCTGAAAAAAGTCCTACAAAAAAATCACTATCTAATGTAAAATGTAATTGAGCCATGAGTTTCATCCTTTCAATTATGTTTTTGTGTGGTAACTTAATTATAACTGAAAGATGAGCTCTCGGCTCTTTTTTATATAAATTTGTAATTTACACCATTATATGGACTTTATCAAAAGATGGCAAAAGGAACAGAAAATATAACACAGATTGCCTCGAATCTGGGCTATGACAATTTTTATTATTTTACAAAGGTATTTTCGAAGGAATACGGATGCATGCCAACAGAATATGTAGGAAGAATAAAAAAATGTTCGATTTAATTCGGACATTTTTTTTGAATTAAAAAAAAAGCTGTGAAATCAGGAACAATATCGTCTAGTGAAAAATATGGTTACAGGATAAACTATCTATAAAAGAAGGGAGGTTTACTCATGTACATAAAAAGATTTGTGAAACACTATTACATCATGCTAATCCCCGCATTGCTGTGGCTGTTCTTTTTCAGCATTGTTCCAATGTTTGGAATTGTTATGGCTTTTCAGGATTACAATCCGGGACAG
>ENA-OOSX01000009-OOSX01000009.1-human-gut-metagenome-genome-assembly--contig:-NODE-9-length-126082-cov-7.832893_pt1 | contig 126082 bp, 156 predicted proteins | sample MGYA00241315_ERZ501225 | MGnify/ENA primary metagenome ERZ501225 (study PRJEB25962, sample SAMEA2042496) | human gut metagenome | biome: human gut; feature: human-associated habitat; material: faeces... | reverse complement strand
GCTTCTCCTGCTCTCTTCCATATGCCACAAGCTGCTTCACCACATCCCAGTTCATGAGAGGCTCTCCTCCAAAGAAGTCTACCTCTAAGTTTCTTCTGCTGCCTGAATTGGCAATCAAAAAATCAAGTGCCTGTTTTCCTGTCTCGTAGCTCATGAGAGCTCGTCTGCCGTGATACTCGCCCTCCTCTGCAAAACAATATCTGCAGGCAAGGTTGCAGTCGTGCGCTATGTGAAGGCAAAGTGCCTTTACAACTGTCTGGCGCTTCTTGAAATCTATGATACGCTCTTTGTATGTATCTTCTGTGAAGAGCTCTTCATTATCCTTAAGCTCATTTACTTCCTGTATTGCTTCTTCTATCTCCGTCTGTGGATACCTGTCCACAAGCTTTTCAATAATCTCCTTAGCTGAGTTGTCCTCAAACAGCTCAATAACGTCATATGTGACATCATCCACCACATGGATTGCGCCACTGTTGACATCTAAGACAATATTATAGCCGTTGTTCTTGTACTGATGAACCACTACAATATTCCTCTCTTTCTATACACATTTTAAAATTACACTGCGAAAAGAGTGTGCACCTATCAGCGCACACTCTTTAAATCCGCTTCACCTATGACTATTTGTACTGCTCACAAGTCTGGTTTCCAACTGTACAAGATGTCTTGCAAGCTGACTGGCATGATGTCTGGCACTCGCCACATCCGCCCTTTTTAACTGTGTTCTGTAATTTTCTTGTATTTAATGTCTTTACGTGTTTCATTTTTATCTCCTTTTCATTTAACGATGTCTGATTGACACATCATATTTGCTTTCAACATTATATCACAGCATTATCAATATGAAAAGTCCTTTTTTAGCGAAAAACAAGCGCTGAAAACATTACCAGAAGGAGTATTATCAAAAGCTCGAATATATTTTTTGATTCACCTATATCTATGACCACTGTTGCTATCACATACGTTATCCAGTATGCTACGACCGTCACCCTGATAAAACGTCTGCGGTGAAAGCAGCATTTGAGCAAAAATCCGCACACAAGCCCCACCACTATATTGACCGCCATGGCAAGTGCAAACTTTATCCACTCCGCCATGTCGACAAAGCACTGTACTATAGAAAGTATGATAAGGCACAAAAGCGCCGTAAGATGCATGATACATATTGTTATCACAGGACCTTTGATTTTTCTCCACATAAAAACGCCCTCCACACATCATATATATGTGCAAAGGGCGGTAATTATTCATGTATGAAATTCATTCGTGATTACAGCTCACAGTTATTAACTGTTCTAGGGAATGGGATAACGTCACGGATATTGCCCATGCCGGTAAGATACATTACGCATCTCTCAAAGCCCAATCCAAAGCCTGCATGTCTTGCAGAGCCGTATTTTCTTAAGTCAAGGTAGAACTTGTAGTCATCCTCTGAAAGTCCAAGCTCATTTATTCTGGCAAGGAGCTTGTCGTAGTCATCCTCTCTCTGGCTTCCACCGATGATTTCTCCGATTCCCGGCACGAGACAGTCAACTGCTGCAACGGTCTTTCCGTCGTCATTCAGCTTCATGTAGAAGGCCTTTATCTCCTTCGGATAATCTGTGACAAATACAGGGCGCTTATAAATCTGCTCTGTAAGGTATCTCTCATGCTCAGTCTGCAAATCACAGCCCCATGATACCTTGTAATCAAACTTGTCATTGTGCTTTGAAAGGATGTCGATAGCCTCTGTGTATGTCACACGGGCAAAATCATTTTCAACAACATTTCTTAATCTGTCAAGGAGTCCCTTGTCCACGAAATTGTTGAAAAATGCCATCTCCTCAGGTGCATTTTCAAGCACATAGTTGATAACATACTTGAGCATGCTCTCTGCAAGCATCATATCATCCTCAAGGTCTGCAAAAGCAATCTCAGGCTCAATCATCCAGAACTCTGCCGCATGACGTGTGGTGTTTGAATTCTCCGCACGGAAGGTAGGTCCGAAGGTGTAGATATTCTTGAATGCCATAGCATATGTCTCGCCGTTTAACTGTCCTGAAACAGTAAGGTTGGTAGGCTTATTAAAGAAATCCTTTGAGAAATCCACCTTTCCTTCCTCTGTCATAGGGAGATTGTTCAAATCAAGTGTGGTCACCTGAAACATCTCTCCTGCACCCTCACAGTCACTTCCTGTGATAAGCGGTGTGTGCACGTACACAAAATCCCTCTCCTGGAAGAATTTGTGAATAGCATATGCGCAGAGTGAGCGCACTCTGAAAACTGCCTCAAAAGTATTGGTACGAGGTCTTAAGTGTGAGATTGTACGAAGATACTCAAATGTATGTCTCTTCTTCTGCAGAGGATAATCCGGTGTGGATGCCCCCTCAACAGTCACCTCTGCGGCCTGAATCTCAAATGGCTGCTTTGCATCCGGAGTAAGCACAAGTGTACCTCTTACGATAATTGCAGCTCCGACATTGATCTTGCCAACCTCATCATAGTTGTCTAAGCCATTTCCGTATACAACCTGGATTGGCTCAAAAAATGTACCGTCGTTTACCACGATAAATCCAAAATTCTTTGAATTACGATTGCTTCTGACCCATCCTCCGATAGTCACCTCTTTGTCAGCGAATTTGTCCTTGTTGCGGAAAATCTCGCGTATGTTTGTAAGTTCCATTATCTAATCCTCCATTTAAGCTGCCTGCGCATCACCACAGACAGCATATTTATCGTTATTATTCGGCATCCGCGCTGCCACTTGAAGTATCCGGCGCTGCACTGCCATCCTCAAATGTCACATTTGCTTTCTCTGTGACTGTATCAATAGCCTTGTTTACAAGGTACTGGTTCTTAAGGTATGTCTTTCCCTCATCCTTGTGTCCGCTTCCAAAATACTTGTATACCTCAGAAGCCTTGCTGAACTGACCATTGCTGGCTGATACGATGTAATCCACATAGCTGTTGAAGGCATCATCATCCATCTTGATATTTTCCTTCTCAGCGATAAGCCCAAAGATGAACTCTGTCTTTATCTGGTCTGTCAGATTCTCCTTCCACTTCTCTGTGGCCTGATCCACTGTCATGTTGTAGTTGGACTTTAAATATTTCTTAAGTGTCTGTCCATCCTTGACATTTTCCTTGGTAAATGAAGCAATATACTCATTGAGTCTGGCCTGTAGATACTCATCAGGAATCTCGACTGTGCTGTTTTCAATCATGTAGCTCTTTATCTTGTCCACCTCAGCGCTGTAGAGCTGCTGCTTCAAATCTTTCTCAATCTGTGTGGTAAGCTGGGCATTAGTTGTCACCCCGGCCTTTCCAAACACTGTGTTGACCTGCTCGTCTGTCATATCAGCAAGTGCAACAGGATCTGCTGAGTAAATGCCCTTTACTGTATACTCAAATGTAACTGTCTGTCCGTTTAAGTCGTCATTGCCATAATCCTCAGGAAATGTCACGTCACCCTTAACCTTGTCACCCACCTTGGCTCCGATTATAGGCTTTGTAAATCCATCAATAAAGGATGAACCGCCGACCTGACTGTTATTTGTCACATCAAGCATCACATCTGTAGCTGAGCCACCATCAAATGCTTTGCCATCCTTATATCCTGTGTAATCAACCTTGACATAATCGCCATCTGCAACTGTATCACGATCTGTAACCTGCTTGTACGCATCTGCACCATATGACTGAAGCACATTGGTCAGATATTTCTGCTTTGCTGTATCGTTTATCTCATAATCGTTTGAGACTGTAATTGCAACACCTGAATAGTCTGCAAGCTTTGTAACCTGCTTTGCGTAGTCTATGTCAAACTGTCCGCTTCGCATCGTCTCGCTGCCGGCCTCGGTGCCTGCCTCTGTTGCGCTCTTTGAGCCACCCTTTTTGCTCTTGCCGCTTATTACAGCAACAAGCGCAATAATTACCACGATAAGTGCAATCACAATCACTGCTATGACTGCCTTCTTACCTGTATTCTTCTTCTCACTCATTGGAATCCTCCTGAAATCTGTAAGTTACATTATTTATATGTACAATGCCCTGCCACGGCAAAAACGCATTCGCAAAACACTATACCTATCTACAATATCACATATCAGGTTAAATTACAACGAGTGAAATTTTCTTTATCTTTGCAAACACCGGAGGAGTATGCATCCTAAGCCCTACTGTCACCCTGGCATTCTTTTGCAGCCTTACCGGCTTAAGCAGATGTGTCACAAACCTGACATCAGCCGGGAAAATGTCGCTTGTATATGTATGAACGCCGCTTTCATCCTCCACATCCATAAACAGCTCGACCTCGACACCTGTTGTATTGGTTCCTCTATAGTCAACCGCTGCTATATACTCACCGGTATATTCAATATCCACCGTCTGGCTTATCGAATAGTCAAAATTGGCATCCGAAGAGATAAACACTCCATCCTTCCCCAGTGTATACTGTCTTTCTTCGAGACTTGTCTCAATCTGCCAATTATTAAATCCATCCTTAAATTCAGGATTTGAGATTAGATTTCCATGAATCATAAGAAGCTTCATGAAATCCTCCACCTCCGGTGTTTCTTCATACTCATAAAGTGATTCAATATACTTATCAAGCTCTTTAATCGGAGGATTTTTCGGATCAAAGTCCCTGATTGCATCCCAGCCCGGCAAAGCCCTGCCATGCTCGTCAAACATACCCATATTCTCAAACCAGGTTCCCATGCCTTTACCAGGCACACCGACAGGCTCCCAGTAGTATACACCGGTCTTTCCGGTATCCTTTGACACCTCTGCTGCTATCTGCATGATTATTTCAAGAGACTTCTTCTGCTCTGCGCTGCCTGCATCAAGGCCTGCAGTCTCCATGAGTTCCTTCGAGATATGCTCTCCCTTGCAATGCCTCCACGGATGAGCTGTCTCCACAATATAAACCGGCAGATTATATAATTTTATGAGCCTGCTCATAGTATCCTTCAAATCCATGAAGGTACCATGCCAGAACGAATAAAAGGAAAGGCCAATCGCGTCAATCGGCAGCATGCCCGCATTAAACATAGAATCAAGCCAAGGCATAATACAGTTATATCTGCCTCCCTGATCCAGATGAATCATGACCTTTGTCTCCGGGAGCAGCTCCCTGACAGCTCTGATTCCCTCATTTACAAGCGCAGCCAGCTGCCTGTACTGTGGCACTGCACCATCCGGAAACAGCATACCACTCCTTATTTCATTGCCAATCTGAACCATATCCGGCGCACAATCCATGATTTTTAATCTGTATAGCACATCATATGTGTACTTGTGCACTACCTCCTTCAGCTCATCAAAGCTTAAATTCTTCCACGCATCAGGCTTATTCTGCTGTCTAGGATCTGCCCAGTAATCCGAATAATGAAAATCCAGCAGAAAATGCATTTTGTATTTTTTAATGATATGAGCCATCTCGAGAACATATGTAAGACTGCAATACCCCTTAGACTCCGGCACCTTATCAGGCTCATTCCATATGCGCAGACGGACTGAATTTACATTATTCAGCTTTAAAAAATCAAATACCCTGCACACATGACCTTCCCTATCCATTATTTGTATATTATTGTCAACCATCATAGGAACGGATGAAATATCCACTCCCTTTAAGAAATTGCTATCCTTTTTCTGCTTGTGCTGCTGCTTAAGCTGATACATCTTTGTGTCAGCACTTACGAGATAATCGTCAAAGCTCTTACCACTGCCCGGCTTCGTATATATGATGCCGTGACTGATAAACAGGCTGTGCTGCTCCATGATATCATACACGCGCTTTATATACTTCTCAGCAGTGTCATGCCTGTCCCCGGGGATAAACACGATAAATTCATCTCCACCGAATCTATATACCATACTTCCTTCAGGCTTTTGCTCATCAAGCACCCTCGCCACAGTCTTTAAAAGCTCGTCACCGTACTGGTGTCCGTATGTATCATTTATGTCCTTGAAATCATCCACATCGAGAAATACTATGGTGCAACCGACATTTTGGTCTTCAAGCTCAGCAAACATAGGAATGACCATCTCATTGCATGCCACACGATTGTATAGGCCTGTGAGCGCATCATGGTTGTAGAGATTCTTAAGCTCATTATTTGTATTCTCAAGTACCTTTTGCTTAAAAAGATTCTCAAGCTTCTTGAGCAAGGCCGACTGTATATCAAACTGCTCAGGATGGTCGTACAAAAACTCAGGATTCCTGAATATTACATAGCCCACTATCTCGTCCCTGAAATGCAGCGAGTAATACATATAGCAGGTGTTTTTATCTACACTCTGCATGTACTGCATAAGGTCATTTACACTCTTAAACTCAAGTTTTCCATTGTACTTGTCATCCGCATAGAGTACAACCTCGTCGTCAATATCATAGCCATGCTTCCTAAAGTGTGCATTGTTCCTTGCAGCTGCCAGATCAGAAACACTGACCACATACACTCCGTCACACTTCATGCTCTGTATATAGTCAGAGTATCTCTCAAACAAATCATAGTATTCATTGCACTCCTCGAGCTCTTTCTGGAGGATCATTACTGCATCCTCCTCCTGCTCTTTTGCAACGGAGCCTTTGATAATATTCTTTATGTAATTACGATAATCCACTCTGCCGGTATTAGGGCATCCGCAGCTCTCAGCCGGGATAAACTCAGAATCAAGGTATTTATCAGAAGCATCGCCCGTGCCATTCCAAAGCGCCTTAAATATCTCAAGAACTTTTCTGCCTATATTGCCCCTGTTGTGCTCCACTGTTGTAATCTGTGGGTTAAAGTACGCAGCCTTATCCAGATTGTCAAAGCCTGTGACCTTAAAATCCTGTGGTACCTTGTATCCGAGAACCTCTGCTGTCGCACACAGCCCTGCTGCTATATTGTCATTTGCACATAAAAACACATCCGGTAACGGTTTTTTGCTCTCGTGCCAATCACTCATATACCTGACACCTGTCTGATAATCAAAATCACCAAACATGTACATATCAGCTGTAAGTGGTATGCCATAATCACTTAAAGCCTTCTTGAAGGCCTCAAAACGCATTCTGTTCTCATAATGATACGGCGGACCACCTGCAAACACAAAGCTTTTGCAGCCATGCTCATAGTACATATGATCCATCACCTTGCGAAACAGCCTCTTATTGTCGTTGCCTACATAGTAAAACCCATCAACCTTATACCCGATACTCACTACCGGCACATTTACCGACTGAAGCTTTCTGACCATATAATGTATCTCATCCTGGTTGATCGTATTGGTGCAGTCAAATACCACTCCGTCGAAGCTGTTTAAATCAGGCAAATCGTTCAGCGCATACTCGCCTTTGTTAAACTTTGGATCTTGACTCCAGGTTCCGTTGGTATTGTAAAAATACAGGCACACATCCAGTCCCAGCTCTTTAGAGCCTTCCATGATACCCTCAACCCACGAATATGTTACATATCTTCTCCAGCCATCAGCCAGAAGAGCAATTTTCTTCATTAATAGGTACCCCTTTGCATCTTCTAAAGACTTTTCCCAAAATATAGTTCTATTATATTACGGTTTTACCTATTCTTGCAATAAAGATTGATTTTTTTTAGCATATTTGATAGAATTAATTTAAATAAGCAAATTTTTAGGAGGGATACGTTTTGAATCCAGCATTAATCGTACTTATTGTTATCGCAGTAGTGCTTGTGGTAGCATTTATAGTATTAACAATCCTCGGTAAAAAAGCACAAAAAAGAAAGGAAGAGCAGGACGAGCAGATAGCTGCAGCATCACAGACTGTCAATATGCTAATCATTGACAAAAAGCGTATGAAGCTAAAGGATGCCGGTCTCCCACAGCAGATTATTGAGCAGACACCAAAGCTTATGCGCCGCTCAAAGCTGCCTGTAGTCAAGGCCAAGGTCGGACCAAGAGTCATGACTCTTATCGCAGACGAGCAGATCTTTGATGAGATTCCTTTAAAGAAAGAGGTTAAGGCTTCTGTCAGCGGTATCTACATCACAGCTGTCCGCGGTATCAGAGGACCTCTTGAGAAGCCTAAGAAGAAAAAAGGCTTCCGTGCAAGAATGGCAGAAAACTACAGCAAGGCCAACGAACAGCTCAAGGCTGAGGAGGCTGCCAAGGCTGAAAGAAAAGCTGCTAAAGAGGCTGCCAAAAAGGCTAAGCAGCAATAATATCATGATTTAATTTTCATGTACATAAACAGCGCATGTGGGATGGCTTTCCTCCTCACATGCTCTGTTTTTTTATGCTTTATATATTTTTTACCCCATAGGCTTGGCAGACTTTTATGCAATTTTGACTGCTGCGCCTTTTTTCTTCACAGCTATATTGATGTGACAGTCGCCTACAAATTCATAGTTGACATCAAGTGCATACTTTACCTCTGCCCTTATCTCGTCCTCAGTCTCCTTTACCTCTATGCTTGTGGCATCAATACCTATCTGGATACTTCCAAACGGTGTATAATAATATGTCAGGTTTTTCTTTCCCTTCTCAAATATCATATGTACACTCATAGGTCCCTTGCGGGTGAACTCAAGATAATTTTCATTGAATTTAAGCATATTTTTGAGTGTCTGGGTCTCACCCTCCATTATCTCCTCAAAAAGCACATAGTGCTTGTTATTTCTTATATAATACTCTCCCGGGGCAATCACCTCTACCGCATCCGACTGCTGGTCCGGTGCGAGCTGTAAGCCCTTTAATGATACTACTACATCCTTTGTCATTTCTTTCTCCTTATCCTCTTGCATATCTAAATTAATTCACGCTTAAATAATTTGTCATCACATATTTTCTTTTAATATATTTTTTCAGCATGAATATACTAACTGTTTTATCTGAAAATATCAAGGATTTTTAGTTTTATTTCATATTTTCCACTGTCAAATATGCTCTCATACTCGTCCGGAGTGAGTACCTCCTTAAGATTTTCCTTTGCTTCGTCCTCCACCACCTCGTACACACTGCCCCTAAAGCACATGTTTGGATACAGCACGCACCACCAGTTATGACCGGCTCCATCGCCCAGTGTTATTTCAAGCGCCTCGTAATTTCCCTCAGGAAATGTATAGTCCCCATACGTCTTTTCCGGGAAATCGGTGTGTGTAAGCTCTGCCGATGCGCCATATGTAAAACCGTTTGCTGCAAGCGTCTCCTTTGATACCGCTATTATTTCGTCCATATGGTCATTTACGGTGGCTCTGGTTTCTTCGATATTTTCGCACTCCAGCAGATATGGCTCTATGTAAGCCCCTACTGCATCGCGCACCTGCTTTTTCACATTCTGGTCTGCTTCGCTGTCGCTGTTTGCCAGCACGTGGAAACGCAGGATTTTGCCGGCGATGGATTTTTGCATGTCGGCTGTACACGCTATACTATTGGTGTTTGCGGCAGGTGTATGATTTTTTGCAGCTATCGCTGCCGTAAGGGATATTATTGCTATGGTTGTTATTATTATTTTCTTTCTCATGTAAACAAGTATTGCCTTATTTGACGAGCTTATTCATCTTTTTTGGAAAATTTTACCGGGTTTCATGAATTTCATTCGTATAGTCATCCAGCAAGGTGCCAAGTGTAATTATCGGTTCACCATCCTCATGATTCTCCTTATTTATTTTCTGCTCATAATAATCACCCATGTTATCAAAGATATCATTTATATCATCTGCTATGCACACATATGTGTTTCTCGGAAATTTTTTTGATGTCTTGCAATATTCCATGAAGTCTGAATAAGTTGCTTTATCTTTTCTAAGTGTTTTTCCTATTAAAATCACCTTCAAATGATTGGTATCGGCTTTTTGTGACAGCCGATCCTCGAAGCTGTCCACGGCTGTTTTGATATCATCTGCATATTCCGGTTCGTAGGATTTGTCCATGTTATAATAAAACTCTATATATCCGCTATTTTCATTTGTCGAAACATCTCTGTGGCTAACTACATCTACAATATCGACCGCCGCAAGTGTCGGAAAACAGCGCTCCTCAAGTTCCACTGCACTGCAGCCGGTGAGCATGAGACCTATCGTCAGCACTACTATGACCGGTATCGCTATGCACAATAAAAATCCAAGATATTTTTTCACGATTTCATCTCCACTTTCAAGAATATATGCTAAGGTCACTGTGACTGCTATGACAAAAATGATGCACCAGCTTCTCATAGTGCTCTTTTCCTTGTCATGGCTTTTCTGTCTGTCAGAGCCAAATTGCTTATTGCTGCAGGAATGCCGGTTTTTATTAAATGTAAATATAATTTTTCTCGTATTTTCAGCAAAATTCTCACATCTTAAAACCGCATAATAAAGGCTCATATTGAGTACTGAAAACAGCGTGAAAAACCACACTGACAGCATCAGTGCATCTGCCCTCTTAAAAAAGCTGCCTTTTATCTGCACATCACTCATCAGTACGACAGCCGGAAACTCTATTTCCGACAGTGAATATTTTCCAAAGTTTCCAAGCAATACTGCATACAATAAAAAAAGAATGCCTGCATATGTGAATATTGCTTTACTCACACTCCCTCGTATCTGTGAGGCAGTGCGTTCCCTTACAAACAGTACATTGAACACGGAAATGGATGCTGCAAACACATAGTATGCACCCGCAAATATATCCGCTATGCCAAAGTCCACACCGACTCTGTCCTTAATCATCAGATAGTCAAATCTCACATCCGATATCGCAAACAAAAGCATAGCAGCAAGCGGTATCAGCACAAAGAAAAATACTACCTCGTATACCCTGGCCCGGCACTCCACTCCTCCACTTAGCGCATAAGCGCATACCGCCATTATCACAAGGAGTACAACTGTAAATGACTCATCCGGTATAAGGCTGTCACGTATCAGCTTTACAAATATCCATGCAAGAAATGCGGCCTGTGACAGCTCGTATATCGCAATAATTAAATCATAAATTAACATTTTCACATATTTTGTTTTATCAAAGCTTCTGTCATATATCGTTTTCCTGCGTTCACGCACCTCGCTTACTATCCACATGAATAGCCATGCCATGAAAACTCCGAGTGCGATTGAGATAAAAGCATACTTTCCAAGCTTTGCCAGATTGTTTGGAAGCACCAGTGTGCCGACTCCAAGCAGATTAAAGACGTATAGCCTGTATAGCTGGCGGGGCGATATGCTTTCGTTTTGTGCAAATGTGTAGCTTGTGCTCATATTTTTAGTCATCCTTATTTCCTTTCAGCTTTCTGCACTCCTTTTCTCTTGCAAATACAGGCCGCCTCCATAGTCTGCGAAGCGGAAATCGTATGATACTGTCCTTTTCATCCTCGCCGCCTGTCAGCTCGCTGCCCACAAATGGCATCATGTATGGGTAACCACAGCTTTTGAGCTTTGCGAGATGCAAAAGTATCACCATCAGACTTATTAAAAATCCAAAATATCCAAGCCATGCCGACATCATTATTACGGCGAATTTGAGTATCCTAAATGAAAATGCAAACTCCTCACTCGGTATGGCAAACGAACAGAGTGCGGTGAATGCAACGAGGATGACCACTATAGGGCTTACTAAATTTGCATCCACTGCTGCCTGTCCGATTATGAGGCCTCCGACTATGCCTATCGTGTTTCCCATTGCTCCTGGAAGTCTTATGCCGGCTTCGCGAAGCAGCTCAAAGGACAGCTCCATCATTAGCACCTCTATGAGCTGCGGAAACGGGCAGCCGAGTCTGGCTTCATAAAACGCCAGTATGAGTGGTGTCGGCAGTATCTGTGTATGAAAATTTGTGACCGCCAGATAAAGCCCCGGCAATGTAAATGACATAAAGGCAGCCACGTACCTTATCAGCCTGGCAAAGCTTGCCGCTATCGTTCTGTTATAGTAATCATCTGCGGTTTTTAAAAAATTGTTCATGGTGGTTGGCAGTATTATCGCTATCGGTGAATTATCGCACAGCACCACCACCCGCCCTTCTAGGAGCGCATTTACCGCCACATCCGGCCGCTTTGTGGTCTGAAGCTGTGGAAACGGCGAATACCATTTTGCCTCAGCAAATTGTTCAAGAACTCCCGAATCACCCACATGGTCTATTACATAGCTGTCCAGATTTCTTTCCACATCCTCTACAAGCCCCGGTTTTACGAGGTCTCTCACATATAGTATGTCCACATTGCTGTGTCCTCGAAGTCCCTTTTTCACCTCTTTACACTTTAAGCGTGTGCTCCTTAACCTGCGCCTGATAAGCGCTGTATTTATCTTTATGGAATCAGCAAAACCCTCATTGGAGCCTCTTATGACCTTTTCCGAATCAATCTCCTGAATTGACATGGCAGGATATCCCTTATCAGGAAGCTTGAAAGCATCCGGATAACCATCCACAAAAAAAATCACGTCTCCTGTCAGCATCATCTGGGCCGCCTCATTAACCGTGTGCAGATGTGCAAATTCAGATAGAGCTGCCTGATTTTTGTCAAGTACTTCCTTAACCTGATCCCGTTCTATCCCCTCAAGGTATGAGGTAAATCGTCCAAATGCACTGTTATTGATACCGGAGCCTTCACATGTCACCTCAATATAAGCAACAAAACACTTTATGGAGGCATCACGCCCCAGATACATCTCCTGCATCTTGATATCTGAGCAGTCAGAATATATCTGCCTGAAGCTTTTTATGTTCTCATCTATGTTTGTGGTCATCTTTAACTCTCCTATATCCCCAATAAATCCCGTCAGATTTAAAATCCCTGATATAGTATGACCATACATTCCTACAAATATCCCTGATTACTTATTTTTTGCTACTAACTAAGCCACTAAAAAAGGCCACCGTTCACACATCAGTGCGATTGGCAGCCTTTGGTTTGTTATATTCTGTTTTATTTCTTCTCTTCATCCTGCTTTTGTATCACAGCCTTCACAGCAACCGCCTGATTAGCCACATGCGTATGCATTTCTGTAGTCACAAGCTCCATATTTCTTGCCTCAAGCGCCCTGTAGATGGCATCATGCTCCTTCACAAGCATCGGATAATTCTTTGGGTCCTTCAAATACTCCACTCTGTAGCGGTACATCTGCTCGCGGATATTGTTCATCATAGATACAAGCTTCGCATTGTTGGTCGCCTCATAGATAGCATCGTGAAACTTCACATCCTCCTCAGCTATCTTTTTCACATCTCCTGAGTCCATGCTCCTCTTAAACTCGTCCTTTATGGTTTTTAGATTCGCAAGCTGCTCATCACTGATTTTCTTACAGGCTATTTTGGCTGCAAGCTCATCGAGAGCCTCTCTCACCTCAAGCACATCCTCCATATCCTTGAGAGTCATCTTGGCAACCTCTGCGCCCTTTCTCGGCATTGTGACTGCAAGCCCCTCCTGCTCAAGCATTCTGATTGCTTCACGTATAGGTGTACGGCTGACTCCAAGCTTTGACGCAAGCTGCAGCTCCATAAGTCTCTCTCCCGGCTTGAGCTCGCCCTTTAAAATTGCCTCACGAAGTGTATTAAACACCACATCACGCAGTGGCAGATATGCATCCATATTTAAAGTTAAATTATCAGTCATCAAACTTCTCCTATCTCTTGTATTATCATTCTCACATATAAGAAAAAAGTAACTATAAAGCACCCGCTGTGCTATCCGGATATCACGTTATTTGCGATTATTGTATACAGATGTCAGATACACCTGTCTGGCAAGATGTGAGCTTCTCATGGCTTTGTACGCTTTCTTTGCAGTATCTTCATCGTCAAACAGACCAAAAACCGTCGGACCACTACCGCTCATCATGGCTCCTACCGCGCCATTTGAAAGCATATGCTTCTTTATCTCATCTATCACCGGATAATTTGGTATGGTCACAGTCTCTAAGACATTTCCCATATGCGCTGCGATATCATGCAGATTCTTAGCCTTTATATCATTTATCAGGCGGTCTATATCCGGATGAATAGTCGTATCATCAAGCTTCAGATTCTGATACACAAACTTTGTGGATACCGAGATGGACGGCTTTGCAATAAGCACCGGACACTTTACCATTGGAGGAAGAGGACTAAGCGCCTCTCCTATGCCCTCGGCCAGCGCCGTGCCTCTCATAATACAGTATGGTACATCCGCCCCTATCTGCACACCTCTTTCCATAAGCTGTCTCTTTGTCAGTCCCAGTGAAAAAAGCCTGTTTACACCTATAAGCATAGCTGCCGCATCAGTACTGCCCCCCGCCATCCCTGCTGCAACAGGAATACGCTTGTCCAGCTTCACTGATACACCGTCAGTTATAGAAAACTCATCCATCAGAAGCTTTGCAGCCTTGTATATGAGATTGTTCTCGTTTACAGGGAGAAAAGACAGATTGGTCTGTATCTGTATGCCGGGCTCATGTGTCCTTTTGATATCGAGCCTGTCATACAGCTGAATGGTCTGCATAATCATGCGGACCTCATGATATCCGTCCTCTCTGCGCCTCACCACATCCAGCCCCAGGTTAATCTTGGCTAATGCTTTTAATGAAATATCGTTATTACTACCCATATTGTATTACCTCTGTTTTTTGTATACAAGGATTATAACACACCCTGCCAAAAAGAGCAAAGTATACGGTAAACTATCCGTACTACTCTAACTTTAAGCCGCCGTTTCCGGCGGCAAGGTTTTAAATATTAGTTGCTTTTGTTTTGCTCCGGCATATTGCTGGAAGTTTTTCAGACCATGGCAGGATATCATCTATAAAACTGTATTCCCTGTCATCCTGGTGGTCCTTCAATACAGTCAGGACATGTTCAAGATACCGGAAAGGATTCAGATTATTAGCTTTTGCCGTTTCTGTGATGCTGTAGATAATGGCACTGGCATTTGCGCCATCCAGACTGTCGATCAGCTTCCATGTATGCTTATGGAGACAAAAGCTACGCAGAGCACTTTCTGTCGCATTGTTATCCATAGGAATATCACCGTCTTCCAGAAAGGCTTTCAGAGAAACTTCCTGATTGATACAGTAGTTGATCCCATCCAGAGTCTTTCCTCTGGAAAGCTGATTTTTAGTCTGGATCTCTTTTGCCCATGCAAAGAAGGCCTCTACAAGAGGTCTGATGTTGGCCTGACGGTACATCTTTCTGACTTTTGCAGGCTGTCCCTCCATCTGGTTATCCAGATGATAGATTGCTGCGATCCGGCTGACTGCTTCGTAAGCTACAGTCTCTTTCGCATTTTTCTGTGCTGCTTTCGGCAGGGCTTTCAATGCCTCCGCAAACCTGCGCCTTGCATGTGACCAGCAGCCGGCAAAGACGATGTCTGGATTTTCCCTGTCCAGCTTCCTGTATGCAGAGTAACCGTCGCATACTACGATCCCTTTAAAATCCTTCAGGAATTCTTCCGGATGGTCCGCTTTTCGGGTCCGCTGGTATTCATACAGGATGATCGGAGTATCCGTATAACTCTTTCCGGTCCGATAGATCCACATGTAACTTTTACTGTTTACCGGCCGTCCATCCTTAGTGACCATGACCGGAGTCTCATCAGCCTGAAGTACATGAAACTGATACATCTCCTTATGGAGCCGGTCATAAAGGATTCCCAGATACCTGTCCGCACACTGGATCATCCAGTTTGCCATGACCTGTCTGGAGATATGGATGTCATTCCGCAGGAATTCCTGGCTGATCCTGTAAAGAGGAAGCCCATTTACGTACTTGGCATTCATGATGCTTGCCGCAAGTGACGGAGTGAGCAGGCTGTTACGGAGCAGATTCTTCGGACGGTCCGCTTTTATGATTGTCTGGTTGTCCTTACCAGCGTAGACTGCCACATGATGTTCTTCAACAGTATAGACTGCCGGCTGCACACGTACCCTTTTATATATCTCGTCTGGAAGCTGTTTCCATCCATCTGTGCCAAAGACATCCTGGAGTTTTTCTTCTGACAGGGTATGGACGATCACTTCAATCGGAAGATCTTTTAGATCTGCCTCCCGTTTTCCTTTATTTTTACGCCGCGGCTGTATCACATCTTCCTCAACAGGCTCAACCACATACAGTGTTTCCGTAAGTGCTTCAGCCTCATTAAATATAAGCTCCAGTTCCAGCTGTCCGGAGATCGTTTCCAGTTTTTCGGAAGAACGGCCGTAACGCTTATTGTTTGCGTCAGCGATCTGCTCGATCAGGCGCTCCATGTTTGTATTCAGCTGGTGAATCTGATCCTGCATGGACAGGATGACTGCCATAAGTGTTTCCCTGCTGAAATTATTCAGTTCTTCTTCTGTATATACTTTTGCCATGGATGCCGTTCTCCTTTATCTGATGTTCCTATTGTAACGCAAAGATAAAGAAAAAGCGAATCCGGCAGACAGGGTATTCGTCATTTTTACTAATAGATGAATACTCTGAAAAACTCAAAAAACTATTAGTTTTTCGGGCTTTTCAGAGTACTTATCCACAAGCCCTGTAAAGGGGCCTGAAAGTACTCCTGAATAAATGAATGCAGCGGAATTATGAAAAGTGGATAACTCTTTTTCGGGACTTATGATGATTGGAAGATATTTTTTTATTTTCTCTGTTTTGCACAGGATCTTATAAGATCTTATCCGGTCTGACTTCCTGGATCGGATGGCGTGCAACAATTTCCAGTCCCTGCATGAGATATTGGTACTGCTCTGGGGTGATCTCCAGTGCTTCTTCTTTTGTGCGGGGCCAGTTGAATGCACCCAACTCCAGTCTTTTGTATAGAAGCAGGAAGCCATCGCCTTCCCAGACCAGCCCTTTGATGCGGTCAGTACGTCTTCCGCAGAACAGGAACAGAATATCTTTTTGATACGGATCCAGCTGAAAATTGAACTTGATAATGGATGCAAGCCCCTCCATACCACGTCTCAGATCTGTGTAGCCGGTAGCGAGATAGATCCTGCGGAACCCGGAAGCATCATTCAGCATGAAAGATATCTCCGATACGTGACAGGAGTTCTGCTGAAACGGAATTGGATATCTCTACAGAGACCGTTCCTTTTCGGAGGATGATATCCGGATGGAATCCATTTCTGACAGACTCCTGTTTTATTGGAATGCTGATCTCTGCGAACGAAATCTTTTGTGGGCTGGTTTCATCTGCCGGGTCTGTGATAACCGAAAGGTCCTTTGATGTCGAAGCAGCAAAAGCTTCTTTTCTGAGGATCCTTTGCCAGTAAAAGAATTGTTTGTCTGAGATCCCATTAGCCCGGCACCATTCAGTTTTATTCATACCGCTGTTCAAACATTCATTCATGATCTGGGTCCAATGTTCAATGCGGACCTGACGTGTGATCTTATCCATAAGATCCTCCTTTAAAAAACTTTTAGTTTTACAAAGGGATTATCTCATGGTTTTAGGTGAAAAGCACGGTACTAACTATTTACCGTATACAGAGCAAATTTAAATATTCTCATTTAATTGTTAATTTTTACATCTCATCAGTCAAATTAACCTAAAAAGGGACTGCACGTTGCGCGCAGTCCCTCTAATATATCATATTCTATTTCTTATAGCCCTTGCCGTTATTTTTTCAATTTTCTGCCAAATATAAATGTCGAAAAATATATTACCGATGCAATAATCACTATCATCGGACCTGTTGCCACATTGGTGTAGTATGACACTGCGAGGCCGACTATACCGGAAAATACTGAAAATATCACTGAAAAGAAATGATACTCACGCATATTTTCCGAAATATTCCTTGATGAAGCCGCCGGTAATATAAGCAAAGCATTTATTATAAGTATACCTATCCACTTGATGGATAGCATAACTATGAGTGCTACAAGCACCGCAAACAGATTATCCAGAAGACGCACATGGATACCCTTGCTTTTTGCCACGCTTCTGTGTATACATATGGCGTTGAGCTTATTGAAGCAAAGCACCCAGAACACTATAGTGACCACAAAAATCACAATTAGATAAACTATCTCAGTCTTTGTGATGCTTAGCACATCGCCCACCAGTATACTTGAGTATTTGCTGAAATTGCCGCCCTTTGACAGTATCGCAAGACCTATCGCCACAGAGCACGATGAAAATACCGATATAATGGTATCTGTCGATGCAGTGTTCAGACTGCCTATCTTATTTAAAAGAAGTGCAAACACTATCGCAAATATCACCATGGCAAGCGAGGTGTCTGCCATGCCGCATACCACTCCGACAGCGATTCCTGTAAGTGCTGAATGTCCGAGTGCATCTGAAAAGTATGCCATCTTTTTGTTTACAATCATGGTTCCCATTATGCCAAAAAGCGGTGTGATGATGAGCACAGCGATAAGGGCATTTCTCATAAAATCATATTGAAGCCAGGAGGTTATATTCATTTGTGTTCCTCCTCTCTCACCCAGGATTCCTCTCCTGTGTAAAAAATTCTCTCAAATTCCTTGCTCTCGAAGACTTCCTTCACAGTTCCCTGCTTTGCAACGGTCTTATCAAGCAGCACAACATGGTCTGCGTACTTTGCCACATAGTCCAAATCGTGCGATATCAGTATGATTGCAAGGTCATAGTGAGTCTTTAAATAATCCATGGTCTTATAGAAAAGCTCCATGCCGTTTTGGTCTATTCCGGACACCGGCTCATCCAACAGCAGCAAGTTCGGCTCGTCCATGATTGCCATGGAAAGAAGCACTCTCTGCAGCTGTCCTCCCGAGAGGTTGCACACCTGCTTGTCGATGAGCTCCTCAGCCTCAAATACCTCGAGTGTCTCCCTTATCTTTGCCTCTATCTTTTTGCTCTTTGGCAGAAAAACAGGATAATTGTACTGATAGCTTGCTATGAGGTCATACACGCTGACCGGTGTATTTTTCTCGATATTGACAGACTGCGGCACATAGCCGATTTTAAGCTTAGCCATATGTCCGTCCTTAGTATCCTTGAACTCAATCGTACCGGTGTGAGGTATCTCGCCGAGTATCGCCTTTATGAGTGTAGATTTTCCGGCACCGTTCTGGCCTATTATGACATTGAAGGAGCCGCAATGTATGTGCATATTTACATCCTCAAGCACTGTCTGCTCTCCAAAGCTCACTCCAAGGTTATTTATTTTTATGCAATGAAAGCCACATGGCTGTATTATTTTCCGCATATTTTCTCCAATTTTATTTAGTAAATGCCTCTTTGATAAGCTCTATATTGTGCTCCATACCATAAAGATAGCTGTCCTTGTCGTACTCTCCCCTGTTGAGAGGGTCGATATAAATCACATGCACATCTGTCTCACGCGATACGGTATCTCCCATGCTCTTTCCGTAGAGCTCCTCAGCGAGTATTACCGACACTCCGTCATCCTTTATGGCACCTATTACCTGCTTTATCTCACCTGCGCTGACTGAGCGCTCCTCGTCAAGGTCTAACAGATAGCATGCATTCATGGAAAAATCATCAGCTACATACGCATAGGCCTCATGGAATATGATGATATTCTGTCCATTGGTAAGACTCTTTAGGCTATTTATCTTTTCTTCAAGCACTGCAAGCTTTGCATCATATGCTTTTGCATTTGCATAATATTCATCAGCATGCTTTGCATCCTTTTCGGCAAGCCGGGATGCGATTGTCTGAACCATGGTGCGGTAACGCGGCACGCTCATCCATGCATGGGCATTCTCATCACCATGGTCATGATCGTGCGCGCTATCTGATTCTGCGTCTGCTTCGTGATCATGGTCGTGGTCACTGTCCGATTCTGCATCTGCATCGTGATCATGGTCGTGGTCACTGTCTGCATCATCCTCAGAAAGAAGTGCCACATCCTCACAGGCCTCAACCACATCAAGCTTCGGATACGCCTTTGCCACATCAGACATAAACGACTCTATACCGCCTCCGTTTATTACAAAAACATCGGCAGTTGATAAAAGCTTCATGTCCTCCGGTGTTAGCTGGAAATCGTGCAGACAACCGGTCTGTGGCTCGCTTAAGTTTTCAAGTCTCACGCCTTCCACTCCGTCTACTATATTTAAAGCTGCAATATACATTGGATAGAAGGATGTCACGACTGTAAGTATATCGTCAGCTTCGTCAGTATTTTTTGCACTGTCCGAAGCATTTGATGCTCCACCGGCAACGCCTTTCATACCTGCTGTGTGCTCATATGCCATTACCGCAAGCGTACACACTATCAATATACACAAAAACATAATGCCTACAAATTTGCATTTATTCTTCATATATTAAATATTCGCCTTTCTTTCTATAACTTTATTTCTGTGACTCTATTTCGACTTTATTTCTTTTTATGATTATTAACGCTTTTTTTGCTCTTGGCCTTATCTCTGCGTTCTTTAGTCTTTTTGGCAACCGGCTTTCCGGTCTTCTTCCAGCGCTCCTTTTTGTGCGGTTTTGATGCAGCGGCTCTTTTTGCAGCTGATTTAGCCTCGCGCTTTGCTTCTTCCTCCTGTTTCATGGCAAGAAGCGTATCCTCGTCAAACACGAGTGAATCTATGAGATTCCAGATTTCGTCCCTGCCTTCCTTTGACATGGACGAAAACGGTATAACTACCGTGCCCGGCTTCACATGAAGTACATCCTTGATAGTCTTTATGTGTGCGGCAATCTGGCTTTTTTTCAATTTATCAGATTTGGTTGCAATGATGATCGGTGCAAAGCCCTGGTTTACCATCCAGTCATACATCATGATATCATTGTCGGATGGCTCATGCCTTATATCTATTAAAAGAAACACTGCCTGAAGCTTTTTTGAGGTGTGAAGATAGTTTTCTATCATCTGTCCCCATTTAGCTTTTATCTCGATATTGGCATTGGCATAGCCATAGCCCGGCAGATCGACCAGATACATGGCGTCATTGACGTTATAAAAATTGATGGTCTGTGTCTTGCCGGGCTGTGAAGAGATCCTGGCAAGTGACTTTCTGTTCATGAGTGCGTTGATCAGTGACGACTTGCCTACATTTGACTTGCCGGCGAATGCCACCTCATTATACTCATTGTCAGGGATTGTGCTTGTAATTCCGCAAACTGTCTCTAAATTAACACTTTTAATTACCATAATCTCTTCCTCATTCTTATTTTACAAATGCTATCTTCTCCACCTGTGAAAATCTCTCCACCGGCACGATTTCCATGCCGTCTGTTATTTCTTTTGAAATCTCCTCCAGGTCCTTTTCATTATCCTTTGGAATACATACTGTTTTTATTCCGATTACTTTGGCTGCAAGCAGCTTTTCCTTGAGTCCTCCTATCGGAAGCACCCTGCCGCGCAGCGTTATCTCGCCTGTCATGGCTACATCTGCCCTGACAGCTCTGTCTGTAATGGCTGAGAGCATGGCTGTCGCCATAGTAATGCCTGCGGATGGACCGTCCTTCGGCACTGCTCCCTCGGGAATATGTATATGGATGTCATGCTTCGTGTAAAACTCTGCATCAATGCCATATCCTTCGCTTATTGAGCGCACATAGCTAAGTGCCGCCTGTGCCGACTCCTTCATCACGTCGCCAAGCTTACCGGTGAGCACGAGCTCACCCTTGCCCGGCAGCACATTCACCTCAACCTCGAGTGTGACTCCGCCCACGCTGGTCCATGCCAGGCCTCTAACGATTCCAACCTCTGCGTGATCATTTTTCTTCTCCGGACTGTACTTCGGATTGCCCAGATACGTCTTAAGATTGGTCTTTGTAACCTTTACAGCAGCTTCGCTGTCCTTGAAGATTTCCCTGGCAGCCTTGCGGCACAGCTTGCCGATAGTCCTCTCAAGGCTTCTGACTCCGGCCTCTCTGGTGTACAGTCTGATGATATCCTTTAAAGCACCATCTGTTATCGTAAGCTGTTCCTTTTTAATTCCGTTTTTGCTCTTTTGCTTCTCAACCAGGTGCTCCTTTGCTATGTGAAATTTCTCATTTTCAGTGTAGCTTGACACCTCGATAAGCTCCATCCTGTCAAGAAGCGGCTTTGGAATGCCTGAAACCTCATTTGCCGTTGCAATAAAAAGCACCTCCGACAAATCTACAGGCATCTCGATGTAATGATCCCTGAATCTGCAGTTCTGCTCACTGTCAAGCACCTCGAGAAGAGCGGCTGATGTGTCACCCTTGTAGTCACTTGACACCTTATCTATCTCATCCAACAGCATGAGAGGATTTGAAACGCCTGCCTGTCTTAAGCCATTTACTATACGGCCCGGCATAGCGCCGATATATGTCTTTCTGTGTCCACGGATTTCTGCCTCATCGCGCACGCCACCAAGAGAAATACGCACATATTTCTTCTCCAGTGCAGACGCAATTGAACGGGCTATGCTTGTCTTTCCTGTTCCCGGAGGACCTACAAGACAAATTATAGGACTCTCTCCCTTGCTTGTCAGATTTCTGACTGCCAGAAACTCAAGTATTCTCTCCTTGACATCCTTTAATCCGTAGTGATCATCATCGAGCACCTGTGCTGCATGGTCAAGATCCTTGTTATCCACAGACATCTTGTTCCACGGAAGCTCAAGTACAGTCTCTATATAGCCTCTCTCAACTGTGCTCTCTGATGAGCTGCTGCTCATATTTCTAAAGCGCTTTATCTCTTTTTTCGTCTTTTCCTTTACGTAGTCAGGCGCATCTAACTCAGATAGTTTTTTCTCATATTCATCAGCCTCCGAGTCAGCATTCTCGCCCAGCTCCTCACGTATCACACCAAGCTGTTCACGAAGCACATACTCCTTCTGATGCTTGTCCACACGAACCTTTACTTTTTTCTGAAGCTCATTCTTTATGGAAATAACCTCCACCTGGGAGAGAAGTAATGATACTATAACCTGATATCTGTCATTGATATCCTCTGCCTCAAGCACCTGCTGCTTAAGCTCATATGACACCGGCAGATTGTTGGTTACATAATCAATGAGCTTTTCAAGATCCTCATACTGATCTATCTGTCTGATAAGCTCCTTGCTGATTTTGCCGACGACTGCCGCATATCTGTGAAAAGCCTCTCTGACCCCGAGAAGCATGGCTTCCCTGAGATCCTCCGGCAGGCTGTCTGCATTACTATCACAATAACAGATTTCTGCCTCAAGGTACTTCTCATTACCGGTAAAGCCAAGCAATGCTGCCCGGCTTATTCCATCTACAAGTATTCTCACAACATCATTCTGTAATCTGACAACCTGCTTTATATCAGCAACAATACCCATCTGATAGAGGTCTTCCTGAGTCGGGTCCTCACTGTCCACATTCCTTTGTGTGACAAGATAAATCTTTTGATCCTGCTCCATAGCCTCCTCGACAGCACGAAGGGAGCGCTCTCTGCTGATGTCGAAATGGGCAATCATCCCCGGCAGAATAGTAAGCCCTCTCAGCGCTACTGCAGGCATATTCATAATCTGTTCTTCCACTTATATCTCCTATATTATTGCACAGCCATGCATAACAAACCGCTGTGCAATTTATATTATCCGATGCTGTATCTTTTGTAAAATACCGCCATGTACTTATGATGCCGCTTTTTCCTCGATATATGCCTCAGGCACGCAATCACCATCAAGCTTTAAGTTTTCCTCAACTGTATCCTTGTCGATTACGCACTTGCTGATGCTCTTGTCTGACGGTATACGATACATAAGGTCAAGCATAACAGCCTCCATGATGGCACGAAGACCTCTGGCTCCTGTCTTTCTCTCAAGTGCCTTGTCAGCGATAGCATTGACTGCATCATCTGTGAACTCAAGACCTACTCCGTCAAGCTCAAAGAGCTTGGTGTACTGCTTGATAAGCGAGTTCTTAGGCTCCTTAAGTATACGGATAAGTGCATCCCTGTCGAGTGCCTCGAGAGAAACGGTAATAGGTACACGTCCGATAAACTCAGGAATCAATCCAAACTTTACAAAATCCTGTGGAAGTGCATGCTTAAATGCCTCTCCTACATTGAGCTCTGTCTTTGACTTTACGTCTGAATTGAAGCCTATAGATGATGTATCCATACGACTGTCGATAATTTTTTCCAGACCATCAAATGCTCCACCGCAGATAAAAAGTATATTAGTAGTATCAATAGGAATAAGCTCCTGCTGCGGATGCTTTCTTCCGCCCTGTGGCGGTACAGATGCCTCTGTGCCCTCAAGAATCTTTAAAAGAGCCTGCTGTACACCCTCGCCTGACACATCTCTGGTGATTGAGACATTCTCTGATTTCTTTGTAATTTTATCTATCTCATCTATATAAATGATACCATGCTCTGCACGCTCGATATCATAATCTGCCGCCTGAATAAGCTTTAATAGGATATTCTCCACGTCCTCACCTACGTATCCTGCCTCTGTAAGTGTTGTAGCATCAGCGATAGCAAATGGAACATTTATCACTCTGGCAAGTGTCTGCGCAAGAAGTGTCTTTCCTGAGCCTGTAGGTCCAAGCATGAGAATATTACTCTTCTGAAGCTCTACATCTGATGTATCACCTGCCAGTACTCTCTTATAGTGATTGTAAACAGCAACCGAAAGCACCTTCTTTGCCTGGTCCTGTCCTATTACATAATCGTCCAGAAACGCCTTAAGCTCCTCCGGAGTAACAAGATTTATATCATCCTTAGCGCTGCTTTTGTCCTCATGGCCCTCTACGCCTTCTTCCTCAAGAATCTCGGCACATATATCTATACACTCATCGCAGATAAAAGCTCCATTAGGTCCGGAAATCAAACGATTTACCTGGTCCTGTGTCTTACCGCAAAATGAGCAGCGAATCTTTCCGTCGTTTTTTCCTGCCATTATTAACTCCTTTTATTGCATGAGGGCATCCCATATGGGGTACCCTCTTAAATTCATCTAACTTCTGATTATCTGTTTGTTATTACACTGTCTATGAGACCATACTCTGCGGCTTCCTGTGCTGACATATAGTTGTCTCGCTCTGTATCAGCTGCAATTGTCTCGTATGGCTTGCCTGTATTGGCTGCTAAAATTTCGTTTAATCTCTTCTTTGTCTTTAAAATATTTTCTGCAGCAATCTGAATCTCAGTAGCCTGACCCTTTGCACCGCCCGATGGCTGATGAATCATAATCTCTGCATTTGGAAGAGCATATCTCTTGCCCTTTGCACCGCCTGCAAGAAGGAAAGCTCCCATGCTGGCTGCAAGACCGATACAGATTGTTGAAACATCACACTTGATGTACTGCATAGTATCGTAAATAGCAAGTCCTGCTGTAACCATTCCACCCGGTGAATTGATGTAAAGGTGGATATCCTTATTCGGATCCTCGGACTCAAGGAATAAAAGCTGAGCAACAACAAGGCTGGCTGTTGTCTCATTTACTTCCTCTCCAAGGAAAATGATACGATCTTTTAATAATCTGGAGTAAATGTCGTAGTTGCGCTCTCCTCTGCTGGTCTGTTCAATGACATATGGTACTAAACTCATATAAAATACCTCCTTTATAAAATTTCAAAAGACCGGCTCAGAAAATAGGCTTCTGAGCCAGTCCATCAAATCTTGATTCAAAAATCTTATTCTTCTGTAGACTCTTCTGCATCAGCCTTTTTCTTTGCCTTTGCACGCTCTTTAACGTTGTCCATGATAAGATCTACAGCCTTTGTGATAGCAAGGTCTTTCTTCATAGACTCCTTCTCAGCATCTCCCATGTACTCTTTAAGCTTATCAGCCTCCATGCCGTATGCCTTAGCCATCTTCTCTACCTCAGCATCGATATCTGCATCAGTAACCTCGATGTTTTCCTCCTTGGCAATCTGCTCAAGTACAAGGCTGCTCTGGATACGTGTTGTAGCCTCAGGACGAACCTGATCCTTAAGCTGGTCAACTGTCATGCCTGAGAACTGTAAGTACTGCTCCATTGTAAGACCGCTCTGTGCGATTCTCTGAGCGAACTCCTCAACCATTGTCTCACACTGTGTCTCAATCATTGCCTCAGGAAGATCCATCTTTGACTTGTCGATAATCTTCTGGATAGCCTCATCCTCTTTAGTCTTCTTAGCTTCTGTCTCTTTCTTCTCTGTGAGGTTCTTTTTGATTTCCTCTTTGTACTCAGCTAATGTATCAACACCTGCTGCATCCTGTGCAAACTCATCATCAAGCTCTGGAAGCTCCTTAGCCTTGATCTCGTTGATCTTAACCTTGAATGTAGCCGGCTTTCCTGCAAGGTCTGCTGCCTGATACTTCTCAGGGAATGTTACATTGACCTCAACCTCATCGCCTGTGTTCTTTCCTACTAACTGATCCTCGAATGTATCGATGAATGTGTGTGAACCGATCTCTAATGGATGATTCTCACCCTTTCCACCCTCGAAAGCTACTCCGTCAACAAATCCCTCAAAGTCGATAACTGCTGTATCTCCCTCTGCTACAGGACGATCTGTAACTGTAACTGTTCTTGCATTTTTGTTTCTCTGGTTCTCAAGCTCAGCGTCAACCTCTTCATCAGAAACTGATGTGTCGATCTTTGTAACTGTAACGCCCATGTACTTACCAAGAGTAACCTCAGGTCTTACAGCAACCTCTGCTGTGTAGATGAAAGGCTGTCCCTTCTCAATCTGAGTAACCTCAACTGTTGGGCGTGAAACAATGTCAACACCGCTCTCGTCAACCGCACCTGCGTATGTCTGCTGCATAAGAATGTTTGCTGCATCCTCGTAGAACACACCTGCTCCATACATTTTCTCAATCATAGCTCTTGGCACTTTTCCTTTACGGAATCCAGGTACACTAATCTGTTTCTTCTGCTTCTGATATGCAGAATCCAATGCTTTCTCTAATTCCTCAGCTGCTACCTCAATAGTAAGCTTTGCCATATTATGCTCTAAATTCTCAACCTGTACACTCATGTCAATCGTTATCCTCCTTAAAAATATATATGAATGGTATGTACATCAAATGTAATGTGGGCATGCTTTTTAAACTGCTAAGCCCAGTCATTGGATGATTATAACACAACAAATCCACTATTTCCAGTGTTTTTTACATTAAATTTGCTTTTGTGTATAATTCCATAAATTGTCAGCAATACCAAAACATATTTTTGTCATTTTACGGCATAATATTTCCATACACATACAGCTTGTGTATAACGTTTTAAAAGGAGGTATTGCATTATGGCAGCATCAAGTAGTAAAAAGGCTTCTGTACCGGAGGCAAAAGAGGCTATGAGCCGTTTCAAGGAAGAGGTTGCTTCAGAGCTTGGAGTTCCTTTAAAAGAGGGCTACAACGGTGACCTTACTTCTAAGCAGGCCGGTTCAATCGGTGGCGAGATGGTCAAGCAGATGATCATGAAGCAGGAGCAGCAGATGAAATAAGCTCTGCAATAGCAGGCTTCAAATGTACGCTTCAAATGCAAGCATAAAAAGAGGCCGCGCACCATGGGGTTGGTGTGTGACCTCTTTTGTTATAATACTAATAATATGATTATTTGCTGAACGTTGTATTAGTATACCAGCCCCTGTCGAATATGCTCTACTGTGGCATCGTCTGTGAAGTATCTGACAAGCTCGAGTGCAAACGCAATAGCTGTTCCCATTCCACGACTTGTAATCACATTGCCATCCACAACTACAGGCTGCTCAAGCCACTGTGCACCGAGCAGCTTTTCCTCAAAACCCGGATGACAGGTAGCTTTTTTGCCCTCAAGTATATGATTCTCACCGAGCACGCTAGGCGCTGCACATATCGCTGCAACAAGCTTTCCCTCAGCGGCAAATCTCTTAATTGTCTTTACTACGGTCTCATCCGCACCGAGGTTTAATGTACCCGGCATGCCTCCCGGCAGTACGATTGCATCGTAGCTGTCAAAATCAGCCTGTGCCTTTGTGGTATCTGTCTTAAATGTCACCTGATGAGAGCTTGTCACCTCGGCTTTTTCCGTGATTGATATGGTTTCAATCTCAAGCTTTGCTCTTCTAACTATATCAACTACTGTAAGTCCTTCAATCTCCTCACAGCCGTCTGCCATAAAAATTCCTACTTTAATCATATTTTTCTCCTTTATTTTTCTTTGATAATACTAAAAAGCTGCGGTTCGTCCTTGAATTTTTAAATACCGGTCATTATAATCATACATAAATGATATGAGGGTAAAACAAAAATATAAACCGTAACTATAAATCTACCAGTAACCTGAAAGGATATACCATGGAAATCGAAAGAAAATACTTACTTAAACAGCTTCCTTCCAATTTAGACAGCTACGCGAGCAAAAAAATTGCCCAGGGCTATCTGTGCACCTCGCCTGTTGTCAGAGTCAGACGCTCAAATGACAGCTATTATATGACCTACAAGGGAGCCGGTCTTATGGTGCGCGAGGAGTACAATCTTCCTCTCACAAAAGAAGCCTACGACCATCTTGTCCAAAAGATTGACGGTCGTCTCATCGAAAAGACACGCTATCTCATACCTCTTGACGGTGGTCTGACCGCAGAGCTTGATGTATTTGAGGGTGATCTGGCTCCTCTTACACTCGTGGAGGTTGAATTCGACTCTGTCGACGCAGCAAATGAATTCACAGCGCCTGACTGGTTTGGCGAGGATGTCACTGAATCCGGCAAATATCACAACAGCTATCTGAGCCGATTGGAAAATTCATAGTACTGTCTGGTCTTTATCGTATTCTTTAAATCATCATACCGCTTTTGCAATGGGCCCTCAGGAACTACAACATCCATAACCACCGCTATGTCATCTATAAGGCGGTCGGTTATGATATCCCTCATTGAAATAAGTATATTGTACTTCTCTTCAAAGGTATCCGCATCAAGGAACTCCAGCAAACGCGGATCCGGTGCCTGGCCTTCATCTGCATCCGGTGCCGGCTCATAACATGCCTGTGTCTGAACACTCACAGCTTCAGGTGCATTAGCTGCAATCTCATTAGTGTTGGAAGAGATACTCTTGTTGGAAGAGATACTCTTTCCCGACATATCCTCCGGCTTATCCTTAAGTGTGATCTTCTCAAATCTGTATTTCTGCTTCACATCAGGATATTTCTCATGGTCCACCTCGCTTACAAACATGTCGAGTGGTCTGGCGTATATCCCAAAATCATCATATAAAGCCTGATAAATCACAAGCTTTTCCCCTGTCTCTGAATGTGTCGCCACTGTAACTATCTGATACAGCTTATTCTTAAAGTGCCTGTAAAGCTCTCCGGGCTTTGGTGTTCTGTCCATCATTTCTGCCTCTTTTCCTATTATTTAAAAGTTGTTAATCATGTCTAAGCCTTCCCCAAGGAAATCTCTCTCAAACTCCAGATTACCGCTGTATCCCATGGCAATCAGATCCTCAACACTGCCAAACATGCTCTGTGTCTCAGCCTCTATAATCTTTGCACCGTCTGCCGCTTTGGTATGCAGTGTCTGGCAGTTTCTTGAGTGCTCCTGAGCCATCCTCTGCTGTGCCTCGCTATGTCCGTGCATAGTCTCAAGCTCTTTTTGTGTCGTATCATCCGCAAAGCGTGCGTTATTTTTCACGGCCCTCTGCACTATATCCGGATTGCTCTGCTGTGGTCTCTGCTGTGGCTGTACTCTCTGCTGCATCTGTGGTCTCTGAGGCTGCTGTGCTCTCTGCTGCATCTGTGGCTGTTGTTTCTGCTGATATGTCTGGTTCAATGCATTCATACCCGACTGAACTGTATTCTGCATGCTGTTCCATATCTGCTGTATCTGCTTCTGCTGCGGTCTCGGTTTGTTTGGCTGCGTATTTTTGTTGCCTGCGCTCTTTGATTTTTTGTTAATGTAAAAAACAGCTCCTAAGATAATTGCCCAAATTATAACATCCATATTCTGCTCCTTTATCAATCTGCATTTTTCTATGTCAATCCCTGAATATCCTGCACATATCGCGCAGTATGTATTCTGCTGTCTGTTCCGGCTCCCATTGCTTTGTAACACCCACAAGCAGCGGATTAAGCTCCGACAGTATCCTTGCCGTGCGCCGGTCTGTCGTGCCCTCATACTTATCGTTTATGGCCTCAGCCTGCTTCACACATGCCTCAAGCTGCTTTAATATATCCTTCCAGAACTCCTCGTAATATATCTCATGCACTCTCTTAGTCTTTTGTGTGAAATTTAGCTCTGCAAGCTCTTTGTTGCTGTGCCCCAGATAGAAATATGACAGAGCAAACAAATCAGGCTTTTTCCTTTCAAGCCCCTCATTTGTCAGGTGTATCAGATTCTCTATCTCACTCTGTAAAATGATACCGTTGTCAAAGGATGACAGATATCTCTCCCCCTGCTTTACAACAGAGTCCAGAGTCGTGTGAAAATCCGTGTCCACCTTGCTGATTAAAAATTCATCGTCAAACATGCCGCTTTTCGCTTTGCAAGCCTTTATCAGCTCTCCAAAGTGCTTCCGGTCGGTTCCTGTGAGCTCACAATACCCGATAACTTGTTGCTCAAGCTCCTTTAAATCTGAAAGCAGGCTGCTTAAGCCTGTCTTCACGCCATAATAGCGCTTTGCAACACCGGAGGAATTCTTTTTGGTTTTGACATACAGCTTAAGCCAGCTGTTGACCACTGTCATGTCGGCACCTGCCGTATCCATCGCTGTCTTAAATTTCTTTTCCGTATCACTTAGTCCTAAAATCATCACACACCCTCAAACATCATTCTAAAACTATATAATAACAATTCTACACCATTATCATATTTTTTTAAAGAGCCTTTTTTCTCTCTGAAAAGCCCACTTTAATCGCAAAAAAGGAAGCCATACAATAACTGTATGACTTCCTATATACTCTTCATGTTATTCGCATCGTCGTGCAAATGGCACGAGCGGCTTTGTTATGATAGCAAAATCAGATTAACGACCGAACTGCATATCGTTGTTACCTGATTTTGTTGTGAACATCTCAAGCATGTTGATTGGATCGTTGTAATCCATAAGCCATCCCTCACGGGCGAAATCAAACTGTCCGTCCTTACGGCTGTTAAGGAATACGTTCCACTCCTGCTGCTCAACCTTTAAGTTGATACCTACCTTTGAAAGATCAGCCTGAATAGCCTCACCAATCTTTACATTTGACTCTGAGTTGTTTACAAGGTATGTGAACTCGACAGTCTGGTTTACCTGACCTGTGCTCTCATCTAATAATCCGATAGAAGCAAGAAGCTCTTTAGCCTCCTCAAAGTTCTTATCGTAATCTGTGCCGTAGTAATCTTTGTTCTTGAACTCGCCACCGTTACCATCTGTAACACCCTCTGGGATAAATGTTGTGGCAATCTTCTGTCCGCCCTGGGCGATTGTATCGATAATGTACTGACGATCGATAAGAAGACAGATTGCTTTTCTGAATACCTTAGCCTGGTCAGCATCTAATCCAAGTTCTGAGTAGAGCTTAGAGTTAATGTTGAAGCCTACGTAGTATGTTCCAAGGTTGTCAACTGTGTAGAACTCGCTTGTCTTCTTAGCTGCCTCAATCTCTGCTGTAGGAATTGAATCAATAAAATCAAGGTCACCGTTCTGGTAAGCTGTGTAAGCTGAAACATCATCAGATGTAAGCATTACGTTCATCTCATCAACTGTTACATTGTCAGCATCCCAGTAGTTAGGATTCTTAACATATGTCATGCTTGAATCATGTTTCCACTCCTTGAGTGTGAATGCACCGTTTGTAACGAACTTGTCGCTTGCATCGTTTGCCCAGTCATCATTTCCCTCTACTGACTTCTGGTTTACAGGGAAGAAGAATGGGAATGCACATAAGTCAAGGAAGTATGGTGTAACTGCCTTAAGCTTGACTGTAAGAGTCTTTCCATCATCAGAAGCAACTACATCATCAGCAGCAAGCCCCTTTGTATCATCATATCCTGCGAATACTGCGCAAAGGTAGCTGTAATCTGCAGCTGTCTTAGGATCTGCAGCTCTCCTCCAAGACCACTCGAAATCCTTTGCAGTAAGCTCATCACCGTTTGACCACTTAAGACCGTCACGCATTGTGAATGTGTATGTGAGGCCATCCTCAGAAACCTCATAGCTCTCTGCACATGCAGGCTCAAGCTTGCCCTCAGCGTTGTAACGCATAAGACCCTCAAAGCTGTTTACTGCAAGACATCCGCCGTCAACAGTACTGTTTAATGCAGGATCGATATGATCAGGCTCTGATGCCATGAAGATGTTTAACTTTCCAGCATTCTTTGTGTTCTTTGCATTGTAGAAGTATTTCATACCCTCTACTGTTGAGTATACGCCTGTGACATAATCCTTGAGCATATACTGGTCATTGTAGTAGTAAAGTGGAATAACACACCATGTATCCATAAGCATATCCTCTGCCTGGTGCATCATCTCTGCACGCTTTGCAAGATCTGCTTCTGTACGGATAGAATCTACTAACTCATCATAGCCTGTCCAGTCTACGCCTGCTGATACAGCAGTATGAGAAGTGCCGTTAGCAGATGTGTCGTTAGTAGATATTTTGCCCTCGCTCTTGCTTCCACAAGCAGTCATGCCAAGTGCCATAGCTGCAACAAGAGTAAGTGCTACTAATCTCTTTTTCATCTTTCTTCCTCCTAATTAATTAATATGAAAAATAAATTTATGTTAGAACCGGCACATGTGGCTTAAGCTATATGCCGGTAAAAACCTTATATTAGCGGTTGAAGCATGCAACCATATGTCCGTTTCCTCTGTCTGTAAGCTCCGGACGTGCTGCTGCACACTGTTCTGTCGCATATTTACAACGCGAACGGAATGGACAGCCGCTAGGCATGCGAAGAGGCGAAGGAACATCTCCCTCAAGCACGATTCGCTTGCTGTGTCTGGCAGTCTCAGGATCCGGGATCGGAACCGCTGAAAGCAACGACTGTGTGTACGGATGGATTGGATTGTCCATCAGCTCATCCGCATCTGCAAGCTCCATCATATGACCTAAGTACATAACAGCTATTCTATCAGAGATATGCTGCACTACAAGCAGATCGTGCGCTATAAACAGGTATGATAACCCTCTCTCCTTCTGCAGATCCTCAAACATGTTGACTACCTGGGCCTGAATTGAAACATCAAGTGCCGATACCGGCTCATCACATACGATAAACTTCGGATCTACTGCAAGCGCTCTTGCTATTCCGATACGCTGTCTCTGTCCACCCGAAAACTCATGTGCATAGCGTGTGGCATGGTCTGCGTTTAATCCAACTGTCTCCATGAGATCCATAATCATCTCATGGCGCTCTTTCTTGCTACTGTAAAGCTTGTGCACATCGAGAGGCTCTCCAATGATATCCTCAACCGTCATACGAGGGTTGAGTGATGAATACGGATCCTGGAATACCATCTGCATCTGCTTACGGTAAGGATGCATATCCACATCTATCTTCTTCTCACTGTCAAACAATACATTGCCGTCAAACTCAATGCGTCCCGCTGTCGGCTGGTACAGACGTAAAAGAGTACGTCCTACGGTTGTCTTTCCACAGCCCGACTCGCCAACAAGTCCAAGCGTCTCACCCGGCTTTATGGCAAATGACACATCATCGACTGCCTTTAACTCCATCTTTTTAAATCCGTCATGAACAGGGAAATACTGCTTCAAATGGTCTACCTTGAGCAGGTACTCGTTGTTATTTGTCTCATTACTCATTTGATTTTCCCTCCTCCATCATATTCTTTATATTCATCCAGCATGATGCGAGATGATCTTCTCCAACCCAGATTTCCTCCGGCTTTTCGGTGAGACATATCTTCATAGCGGCATCACAGCGAGGGCAGAATGCACAGCCCTTTGGCATGTTGAGCATATTGATTGGTGTTCCTCCGATAGGAACAAGCCTGGTTTTTGAATTGGTCTTTGTAGGGATTGAACGAAGCAGTCCCTTTGTGTACTCATGCGCCGGGCTGTAGAATATGGCATCTGCTGTTCCTCTCTCACACACACGGCCACCGTACATAACTATGATCTCATCACACATTGAAGCAATGACACCCAGATCATGTGTAACCATGATGATTGCCATGCCGAGCTTTTCCTGCAGTGACTGCATAAGCTCAAGAATCTGTGCCTGGATAGTCACATCAAGAGCTGTTGTCGGCTCATCTGCGATAAGGATATCCGGCTCACAGGCTAATGCCATAGCTATCATGACACGCTGTCTCATACCACCTGAAAGCTCATGAGGATACTGATTTACTCTCTTCTCAGGCTCATTTACTCCTACAAGTGTGAGCATCTCTATAGCACGCTCTTTTGCTTCCTTCTTTGTACGATCTGTATGAAGAAGCACTGCTTCCTCAAGCTGGTAGCCTACCGTAAATACCGGATTAAGCGATGTCATAGGATCCTGGAAAATGATTGAGCAGCATTTTCCTCTGAAATCTGCCATTTTCTTTTTGTTCCATTTGGTGATATCCTCACCCTTATATTTTACTGAGCCGCCTGTGATGGCACCATTCTCAGCAAGAATCTGCATGATTGAATATGCTGTAACTGACTTTCCTGAGCCTGACTCTCCTACGATTCCAAGAGTCTTTCCCGGCTCAAGCTTAAAGCTGACACCGTTTACAGCTGATACGTCTCCGTTATCGGTCTTGAAGGTAGTGTGCAGATCAGATACTTCAAGAACAAACTTATTATCTTCCATCTTACTCACTCCTTACTATTTCGATAATTTAGGGTCAAATGCATCTCTTAAGCCGTCACCGATAAGATTCAATGTAAGAACAATGATACAAATCGTAAGCGCCGGAAAAATAAGACGCAATGGGTAGCTCTGGAGTCCGCCACGCGCTGTATTTGCCAACGAACCAAGTGAAGGCATAGGAGCCGAAACACCAAGTCCGATAAATGACAGATAACTCTCAGTAAAGATGGCTGATGGTATCTGAAGCGCTGTAGTAATGATGATTACTGACAGACAGTTCGGTAAAATGTGTTTTCTGATAGTGCGGGCTGATGATGTTCCGATACACTTTGCTGCGAGAATGTACTCATTCTGCTTGATGGTAAGAATCTGACCTCTTATAAGTCTTGCCATTCCTACCCAGTAAAGCAATCCAAACACTATGAAAAGTGCAATCATGTTGACACCGAGCTTTGAAAGCACTGTACCCTTTATTACAGGTGTCAGCACCTCATTTAATACAACTGCGAGTAAAATGATGAGCAGCATATCCGGCAATGAATAAATGATATCTACTATTCTCATCATAACCATATCTACCTTGCCACCGCAGAAGCCTGATACGGAACCGTAAATGATACCGATTATAAGCACAAGCAGTGATGCAAACACACCGACTCCCAGCGATACACGAGCTCCGTAAACAACACGGATAAAATAGTCTCTTCCGAGCTCATCTGTGCCAAAAATGTGCGGGAACAGCTTCTCACCTGCATCAATCTGTGCCTGCTCAGCATCGCTGTACTGGAAAGGTCCTAAGTTCTGTGCACCCTTAACGATATCTGCATAGCCGTAAGGCACAATCTTTGGTGCCAGAAGAATAACCAAAATAAGTAAAACCAAAACTATAATAGAACCCATAGCCAGTGGATTTTTGCGGAGTCTCTTAAGACCATCCTTAAAGAAGGTAGTTGACTCACCCATAACCTCCTGCTGGCGTTTCTCTTCATCTGATGCCTTGGCAAAATCCTTCATATCGAACTTGCTAAGGTCAATCTGTGTGGAGAAAGGTGCTCTCTTCATATTATCTTTCATCTTTATCTCTCCTTAATCAAGCTTAATACGTGGATCAATCACTTTGTATACAATATCTGTAATGAGGTTCGCGCCTACCATGATGACAGCAAGGAAAAGCGTTGTGGCCATAATCATTGTGTAATCACGGTTTGTGATACAGCTTACGAACTTGGAACCGAGTCCTCCGATATTGAAAATACTCTCAATAACCATTGAACCTGTGAGGATACCACCAATCATAGGTCCCACATATGTGATGACCGGAATGAGCGCATTACGAAGCGCATGTACAAATATAATCTTGTACTGATGTACACCCTTGGCCTTTGCCGTACGGATGTAATCCTGTCCGAGTGCATCAAGCATTGAAGTCTTTGTAAGTCTTGTAATATATGCCATCGGTGAAAGTGACAGTGACAGCACCGGAAGTAATATCATGTTGCTTCCTGAGCTGAAAGCCTGCACCACACCAAGCTTTATACAGAAGAAATAAAGTAATAACGTAGCGATGACAAATGACGGCATCGACGTAATCAGTGTGACGAAGAATACTATAACTCGATCCGGCCACCTGTTTCGCATCAGCGCTGCTATCGAACCGAGCACCACTCCGAATACTATCGCAGTGAGCGCCGCTAAAAGTCCAAGCTTCGCTGAAATCGGGAAGCTCTCCCCGATGATATCTGAGATCGGACGGTCTGTCTTAAGACTAACACCGAAATCTCCGTGCAGCACGCCTGCCATGTAGTTCTTGTACTGGACTATAAGTGGCTGATCAAGTCCGTAGCGTGCCTCAAGCTCTTTCATTACCGCCGGACTCTTTGCCTTCTCCGAATTGAATGGACCACCCGGAATTGCATTCATGGCAAAGAATGTAATAAGACTGATAATGAAGATTGTAAAAATCGCGAGAATAACTCTCTTTACAATGTACTTACCCATATTTTTCTCTCCCTCTTGGATTTGTATCGATAATGCATTATTTTTATTTTTTAAAGCATTATCACTGCACCACGTCAAAGTATTTTGTCTAATACGCAAAAAAGTGCGAATGACGTCATTGTCATTACACACTCCCTAATCTTGCTGTCTGATACAACTGTCGTTCTGACGCGAACAATTCTTTTTTATTATACACAGAAATCATACTTTGTCAATTGGATATATTTTCCTATATTATTTTCATTTCTGCATAAAAATTAGTCATTTTTTTATAATACTCATTAATAAAGGTAATTTATGTAGCTTATAAGCATTATTTATACATTTTTATTCATTTTTATTTTCGCATTAAAATATTAATTTTCAGTGCATGATTGCTTTGAATTGTTAAGTACCGGCGTTATTCTGGCATTAAACGGATATTTGGTGTATAATTACATATCATTATATATCAAGGAGCCACCTATGCTTACATACGACGATGCACTCAATCTCAACTACTATAAAAAAACAACCTTTACCGGCTGGATGAACGGCATGCGTTTTCTCATAAAGCGTGAGGAGCCTATCATTAAGGAAGCCACCGAAGATACACCCGAGGAAAAGGGTGAGCCAATATTTCATGCATGGATATGGCCGGGGCCGTATATTTTTGACCTGACTGACGACAGCAAAAAGACTGACAATACCTTTCCATTTACAGATGACGGAAAAAAACAGTGTGTAGACTGGATTAATGAGGTCATTAGTGCACACTCAAACGAATATCCGAAAAATAAAACAGATGGAGAAAACCCGCTTTCGTAATGTGATAAATAATGTTGACACACCTGAAACAAAATGATATACTGTCAAAGTGTTTGCGGGCATGGCGGAATTGGCAGACGCGCTAGATTTAGGTTCTAGTGGGAGACCGTGCAGGTTCAAGTCCTGTTGCCCGTACTGTTTACAAGGGTTTCAGAGGTTTTTATTACTTCTGAAATTCTTATTTTTTTATCATTTTTTCCTATACGAAAGGATACCACAATGCAGGCTTACAAGGATTTAGTAAAAGCACTTCCCGGCTTAAAAGAGGATATGCCACGCGCATTTTACATGCTCGCAGAACTCTTTGATTACGGTTCATTTGATATATGCAGAAGTGACGACAAATATATAATCCCATATATCATGAATGACGCGGTGGAATGCTATCTGACTGTGGAAAATGCAGTGTTAAAGGGCGATTATCATAGCGAGGAAGAAATCATTTCGGCATCGTTGGTTTTAGGAAGTGAAAAAGGCTACGGACTCATTCTGCACCAGCAGGACAATGTGGTCACACTCTGGTTTGATAATTTGCATGTGCATGAGGCATGCTTTAAATACCATGAAATAGGACATTTCTGGGTAAAGGGACAGGAGCAGTGGCGCATGCTTGTATATATGGTAGGAACAATCGCTGATAAGTATATGTACATGGGAAAGGAATACTGCAACGAGACAGAATGCTTTATCCAGAGCCTTATTTACTTTGCACCGTTTCGCAGATGGACACCGGTACCTGGCGATTTGATGGAGTATCATTTTCCGGCGCGTGTAGAGGGAATAGACATTATGGAGGAGCTTTGCAGGGAGGTTTCGGACACTGATTATCTTAAGCTCATTGCACGCTACAGGGCAAATCCATGTGAGAAAACGGAAAAGCTTTTGAGCAGACATTTAGCCGATGCAAAAAGAGTACCGCTTTATCAGTATATTTATAAGCTTGTGATAAAGGCATCAAAGGATTATCCGGAGAGAAATTACGGAAATCAGATAAATGAACGCATAAAAGAAAAGCGTAAAGCGCTTGAAAAGGAGCTGCTTCAAAAGGGATACACCGGAAAATACCCTGTGTTTTCAAAGAAAAATACGACTGTGCGTGTAATGGAGGAACAGCCCTACGTCACAGCAATTCTCGAGTGGGATGATTACAAATATAAGCAACAGCTCATGGTTTCTGAGTGCAGTGCCAAAAAGTATGATGGAATAAATGCGGGATTTTTTAAAGGAATAGGCAGACACGGACGCATTGTGCAGGTGTAGATACACATAAAACAAAAGCCACGGAGCAATCCGTGGCTTTCATAATACGCTTATTACAAGGATGGGCTTGAGAAGACTCGAACTTCCGACCTCACGCTTATCAGGCGTGCGCTCTAACCGGCTGAGCTACAAGCCCTTGTGTTTTGCACAAAACGTATACTACAATATTTTTGGTGAGAAGTCAAGAGTTTTTTACTGGTTTTCTTTATTTCTTCACATCTTCCAAAAGCTTCTATTTATCCCCATAATGAAACCTGCAGACAAGTATATATACATTTTTATCATCTATCTTATAGATTAATCTGTCCTTGTCATTTATTCTCCTGCTCCAAAAGCCGGCTAAATCTCCACTTAATGCCTCCGGCTTTCCGATTCCCTCATTTCCATTCCTTTTAATATCTTCAAGCAGACTATTTATTTTCCGTAAAGTCTTTCTGTCCTCGGTCTGCCAATATACATAATCCTTCCAGCCATTTTCTGTAAAAACACTATTCATCTCCTGATACCTCAATCAGTTTATGCTGCTTAAAATTACCATTTTCGAGCTGTTTTTTTGATTCCAGCAGCCAGTCGTAATTAGCCTTGTTCCCCATCACATAAACATTTTCCATAAGATTATTGTATGACTCCTCCGAAATCATAACTACGTTACGATTATCCTTTCGCGTAACTATCATTGTCTCATAGTCATCCGTCACCTTATCCATATATGTTTTCATATTCTCGCGCAAATTTGTATAATTGACAGCCAACATAATAACACCTCCACTCGATACGTACAGTTTTCTGTACTTCAATTATATGATACACATTTATTTCTGTCAATAATCAATCTTGAAGTAACTGTTCAGTACCTTATTCACACTCAAACTGTATTTCCACAACAAACCGCTTCCCCTCAAGCCTTGCTTCAATACTCCCGCCCATTCTCTCCACAAGCTCCTTTGCAATCGAAAGCCCAAGCCCGCTCGATGATATGCTCCTCGCCTCATCAGCCTTATAAAAGCGCTCAAACACTTTGTCCACGTCTATATCATCAGGATTTTTTACATCATTTGAAACCAAAATATGGACAATCCTATTTTTTGAAGTACGCTCGTCATCTGAAGTCCTGCAATTGCACGAATCCTGTTGCTTCATCTGTATGCAGATGCTCTTCTGCCCATGCACCAGCGCATTTTTTATTACATTCTGAAACACCCGCCTGAGCGCCTGCACATTTGCAGTGATAAATATCGTGTCCTCACATATATCAAGTGACGGCTCAATGCCCTGCTTTTTCCACTCCTCATAATAAGAAAACACTGTCTGCTTTAAAAGTCTGCTGACACAGCAATTTGACAGCTCCAACTTAAAGCTGTCATTTTTAAGCTTTGTGAACATAAAAAGCTCCTCGAGCATATCCTTAAGGCTTGTGATACGCTCCTGGATGATATCTATATAATGCTCCTGCGCGCTCTTGTCAGTCTCATCCCTAAGCAGCTGAAAATAGCCGTCCAGCGAGGTAAGCGGAGTGCGGATATCGTGCGACAGGTTTGTGTACGTGTCAGATATCATCTGCTCCTTTTTTGCCGCCGCCTCACGCTGCCTGTGCCATTGCTCTAAAAATCTGTTTATGCGCTCCTTAAGCCTTCCGATATCAGCCATGTTGGTATCGGTTAAAAGGAGCATATTTGTATCCTTTTCGCATAAAAAATCAAGCTGTTCATTAATGTCACGAAGCTGTGCCCTTATTTTTACGAGCACAGCTATTAAGACAGCTACCGAAAATGCAAGTATTACAGTCAGTATTTTCCAAATCATATTTTATTCCTCATTCAAAACACATTATATATCCCTGCGTTTAAATACACCGTACACTGCAATCAGTGACACCACTGCCCACACAGCGGCTACCGCAAATGCACCGCCTACGGTCTTTGCAGACGCACTCAGATCAAGCTCAGAAATCTGATTAACAATAAGGTAATCATTTATATCAAAGTTCTTTGCTCCGATTTTTTCAATAAGTATATTGATTCCACTGAAAATCAGTGTAAAGATACCTGTACACATGCACACAGCGATAATCATGCTGATTACATTGTTTTTTATAATGATTGCCATTGCCATGACAAAATATACAAATAAAAGTGTGACCACATACTGGCTGCCAAGCATCTTAAATAAGTCTGCTGCATCTCCGAATTCTGCTCCATGTAAAAACAGCGGTGTCGCAATACACTGGACAATCACATCAAGTGCCATGGCCACAAAGGTAAATACCGAAAGCGCTATCATCTTTGAAAACAGCAGCACTCCACGGCACTTCACCTGTCCGCCTACGCTTTTTATATAGCCGCTGTTTAGGTCTGCTGTTGAGAAGAGCACCGTAAATATCGCAAGTAAAAGTGCCAGGTCAAGACCTGCTATATCGCTTTCAACCATATCGGCTATGGTCGGCACCTCATCTGACATGTCGGATTCATCCATTTCAAGCCCGACTGTTGCCGTTGGTCCATTTGACGATTCCGCTGATGCTGTATCGTATTCATCTGCTATCTCACTGTCTGACTCACTTACCATAGTGACCTCATCAGTTGTTTCCACGATGCTCTCTGCCGCCATGCTTCTGACAAGAGCTGTCATACCGCTCATAGCTATTGCGAGTGCCATAGCTATTACCAGCATAACATAAGCTGACTTTGTATGTATCAGTCTGTAAATATCCATTCTTACCGCATTAAACATTTGTCGCACCTCCTGTGATACTAAGGAAATATGTCTCAAGCTCCATTCCTGTGACTGCTAGCTGTGCCACCGAAACTCCTGCTGTGACCAGCGCTGTATTTAAGGCGGCGCTATCATTCAGGCGCTCATAAACATCTATATGATTTTTGTCCACTATCATGTAGTGCACAAAGCCCATCTTATCGAGCACAGGCACTGCTTTATTTGGATTGTCCACTGTCAGTGTAATCTTCTCACTGCACTTGGAAAGCAACTCCTCTCTGGTAATTTCCTGAAGCAGGGCTCCATTATTTATAATGCCGTAATCTGTGGCAAGCTTTGAAAGCTCCTCCAATATATGGCTTGAAATAAACACAGTCATATCCTGCTGTGCGCACAGACTCTGAATCGTATCACGCACCTCTGCAATTCCCTGTGGATCAAGTCCGTTGATAGGCTCATCAAGCACTAAAAGGTCAGGCTCTCCAACCAGCGCCATGCCGATTCCAAGCCTCTGCTTCATACCAAGTGAGAAATTCTTTGTTTTTTTCTTTCCCACATTTAACAGACCTACCTTATCAAGTATGCACTCTGCATAGCCCTTTTTACTGATGCCGAAGAGACGACACTTCATCTCGATATTTTCCTTCGCCGTCATGTTTGGATATACACCCGGTGCCTCAATCAGGCAGCCCACTCTTGAGCGTACCTTTGACAAATCCTTTCCAGCGTATCCAAACATGGATATCTCTCCGCTTGTCGGCTTTGCCAGACCACCGATCATTCTCATACAGGTAGTCTTGCCGGCACCGTTTCTCCCTAGATACATACTGAGTTTTCTCTACTACTATTCCCTCGCTCAATATCGGCACTATAACTATAACCTTATCTGGGAATATCTGCACCTGCTCTAAGTGCTCTAAGAGGTATTCTACTTTTAATTTCTCATTACCATCTACATATCTGGCTACCTCCTCATCTATGTTAGCCAGCACCTTATCTATCTCAGCAAGATCTCCAGCGTTAGCCTTATTCTTTTCTGTTTCTGCTTTGAGCTGGATGATCCTCTCATCTAACTCCTCTGCTTTTTTCTGGTACTCCTGCTTATTTAGGATCCCATCTAAGTAGGCATCCAGTAGCTTACTCTTTCTGGAGAGCTCACGCTGTAGATCTGCCTCTGTATGCCCTCCATTTGCCTCTAGGAGCTGTTTTCTGAGCTTAGTAAGCCAATTTATCATATCCTGCTTTATTGTGTCTGTATTTGCCTGTAATCGCTCTGATACTACCCCCATTATCTCCATGAGGGAGTTATAAGAGATATTTTCATTATCACAGCCTAAAGGATTTATCTCTCCAGCTTTCCCCATCGTGCTATCTCTTTTTCTGGTTTTCCTGCCTTTAGTCTGCTTTGTACTGCATACCCAGTACTCATCCTTAGATACTCTCTGTTTTCTCCAATACGGAGCCCCACAGATACCACATACTAATTTACCACTAAAAGAGTATCCGCCGGTTTTCTTGCCTCTCCTGTCGGATCCTGTGGCTATCACTCTCTCCTCATGGATCTTACAGATAAGATCCCACTCCTCCTGTGTGACTATCGGAGGGAGAGCGTTTTCTACATATACCCACTCCTCCTTAGGGAGTTTTATAGTCTGTTTACTCTCAAAATCATGTCTTTCTTTGTTTATAATCATGGTACCTACATTTTTACAATCATACACAAACTTAGGTATATCCATAGGTTTCCACGGTTTCCCTACTGTGTTACGATAACCAGCCTCATTAAGCTCCTTAGCTATGAGGGTAGATCCTTTTCTCGCCATAATGCCCTCACACATGAGCCTCCTCACCTTAGCCTGTTCTGGATTGATATAATACTTACCGTCTTTTTTATCCCAGCCATACACATTACCACTACCCTGTAAGGCTATCTCCTGCCCCTGTCTGGCTTTCTCTATTCTGTGATTGTGGTAGTTATGGAGCTTTTTACTAAGGTTTCTACTAAACTCCTCCGCTATGATCGCTCTTACACCTGTGATAAGTGCATCATCTGGGGAGTAAAATTTCCCATCCATGTACATAAATAAGAGCTTTCCTGTCTGTACTACCCTGTTAATAAAGAGGTACCAATCCAGAGTATTTCTCTGGAGCCTCTCTTGATCCTTGATTACTACAATATCAAATAGATCCTCGTACAGATCCTCATAAAGTCTCTGGTAATCATCCCTGCCCTTTACCATCGTACCGCTCTTACTGCGATCAATATACTCTCCTACCAGTTTCCAGCCATGATCCTTAATACATCCTCTATTTTCCTCAATCTGGAGTTCTATAGCGTTTAGCTGTTCCTCCTCCGCTGTAGATACTCTGGCATAAAATACCGCTCTCATACCTATAGTATCTTTTATATCCGTTATTTTCCTGTATGCCATCCTTTACCCTCCTGTAATAGTCCTGTGAGCTCCTGTGTGCCTCGTACAGCCACTTTTATATATTAGGTGTAGACTTCTTTACCCTCGATAAAACAGAGGGCTTTATGAGGCTGTTTTCAGTTCCTATCTATTATACACCCCTTATATACTAGATACAACTAAAAAATGAGGGCTACCAGCATTTTACAGCCAGTAGCCCTCTATATGAAAAATATTAAGGAGTGCCTAAAGGATTACGGTAACTTGATTACCTGCCCGATGTTAATAAGGTTTTTATTTTTGATACCATTGAGCTTAACCAGAGTATCTACAGTAGTTCCATACTTTTTAGCGATCTTGCTAAGAGTATCTCCCTTAACTACTGTGTAGGTCTTAGCGGATCCTCCGCCTGTCTTACCAGAAATATCTCCAGCATTTACCCAGCCATATACAGTAGAGCCCTTACCAGAGATAGCCTGTAAATGATAAGGATGTACCGCACCCTCAGCCTTGTTAGTTACCTTAGCCTGTCCTGCCTTACATCCGTATGCAACGCCATTAGCTGTAGAGCTGGTATAGTGGAGGCATCCTGTAAAGTTTACAATATCTCCAATATTGTAAGAGCCCCCTCCGTTACCAGATGGCTTAGGAGCCCCCTCTTTAGTAGCCTTAGAGCTGTACTTAGGAGTAACAAAGCCTCTGATATACTTACCGTTTACTGCAATATCTCTATAGCCTACAGCGTTACTCTTGTTACCCTCGATAACCTTAATAACGCCTCCAGATACAGATACTACAATACCGATATGATCCGCACTACCTGTATTATCTCCTACTCCGTTATCATCCCAATCATAGAGGATCATATCTCCAGCGGATGGAGTGTAAGCATCATTCTCTACCCATATACCCATATTCTTAGCAAGCTGGATAAACTGATTACAGCCACACTCTCTAGGGATAATATCTGTAAGCCCTGCCTTAATACCTACAGCGGATGCAAAAGTAGCACACCACGCATCTGTATACTTTACAGCATAACTTCTAGGGAGTGGCTTACAAGCGTTATAAGTATCAATAATCTTTTTATGGGATCCGTCACTCTCTTTACAGCCTAACCAACCCTTAGCGATCTCAACAACCTTTGATCTGATTTCTTTCTCTGTCATAATAATACCTCCGATCTAAACACTTAAAAAGGAGAGCCCTGTAAAGGCTCTCCCTGTCTGTCTGATAAATATATTTACTGTGGAGCTGTATAGCTCTTTGCTCTGGCACTATCGCCCAATCCCTTTGTAGTCGGATCGTTTAGAGTGTTCCAAACCGATACAACCACTAAAGAGAGTACATAAGGATTAGAGATAGCTCCTACAATGAGCTCTCCTACCTTACTCCATGTGGTAAGATCCTGTGCTGTAAGTCCTGCATACGCAAGCACAGGAGTTAAGATACTAAGTACAATCTGTACCCAGAATACAGGATTTTTTACTCTAACTTTTAAATTCATATTGTACCTCCTTGTGAGTTTGTTTATAAGTTGCTACGATACCTCAAAATGAGGTAAAGAGATAAACTGGATCCCCTCCTTACTTTAACCCTACAGAAACCGCTAAGTATCCTAAGATAAGTGTTACAAGCCCTGCCACAATAAGCCACTTGAATTTCTCCCACTTATCCCCATCCTTACTCTCCAGCTTGTTAAGCCTCTCAATGGTTTCATTCAGATCCCCACGCATATACTTAACCTCAGTAGTCAGCTCTTTTATAGCTCCGACCATCTCAGTATTACTTTTGAGTATATCATCATGCTCATTAAGTCTTTTAGTGTTACTCTGAGCTCTAGCCTCTACCTCAGTAAGTCTGTGCTCGATGTTAATATCTGCATCTGTAGCCATAACCATAAGATCCTCCTTTCCGCCATAATAAAAGGGAGAGCATTTAGCTCTCCCTGTGGCTTATTCTGCAAGCTCTGGTAAATCAAGATCAATGAGGATCTGCTTAACCTGCTCTCTGATTACCGCTGGTACATCATTGATCGTCTTTTTGCCCTTTACAATAAGGGTAGCGTAAATTACTGCCATAGCCTTTACCTCCTTTCTGAGTATTGTTTTTAAGATAATATTGAGTAACATTACTCATTATCTCCGTCTAAGATTTTCTGTACCTCTTTTCTAAGAGCCTTAGGTACATCATTGATAGTCTTTAATCCCTTACGGATCAAAGTAGCGTAAATCTGAGCCATAATCTTTCTCCTCCCTCTTAGTTAGCTGATAACCCTAACATTTGCTCATACACATCTGCTAAGGCTAACTGCATATCTGTAGTTTGCTCCTCTAAGGAGCTGTTTTTCTCTGCCATGAGCTGGATGTACTCATCTTTCTCATAGATCTCCTGTGTTTCGATCTCAAACCCATCAAAACCAGAGCTAAGATCTCCATCCTTAGCCTCCTCATGGATCTCTTTGATACCAGTATTCACATATACATGGTAATCATCAATTTCAAGAGGCTTTACGCTCTCCGCTGTAGTTCTTACGTTTACAAATTTCTGCATTACCTTTTACCTCCTTTAAGTAATAATTGTGCATATATTCTACATTAGGCTCTACATATTTATGGTATAGCCTAAAGCTATCACAATGCTGTAGCCAGCCCACATAGCTATTAAATGAGCACCACTCACTATAAGTAGGGCTCACATTGTTTTCTCTTTTACTGGAGATGCTAAGCATCCTACGCTTAAATGTTTTGCAAGTTGATTTTCTAAGTAAGGTATACTCTCCGAAAAATCTATAGCCTACAAAATCTACACCTCTTACCTTAGTAGGAAATACCTGCCAGTTATGCTTAAGCACCTGCTTAAGATTTACCGCCATAAACTCATCTAACTCTCTTTTGAGTTTGTGTAATTCCTCTTTACTGCTACCGAAAATAACCATATCATCCATGTATCTAAAGTAGTACTTAACGCCCTTAACCTCTTTGAGCCAGTGATCTACTACAGATAAATTAAAATTACCGTCATACTGGCTAACATAGTTTCCAATGGGAATACCTACGCCATCCACAAACTCTCTACCGTTATCGTCTATGATAATATTTACTGCCACACCTAGCCTCTGGAGGATTTCTATATTTTCCTCTGTGGCTGGACAAGTACTAATACTATCTATGATCTCATCCATTAACCAGATAAGCTCCTCATCCTTAAAGAGCTCTCTATACTTAGCCTTTAGTACATCGTGTACAATGCTGGGATAATACTTTCTTACATCCAGCTTTAAGCAATACTTTGTAGCCTCTGGATCTGATACTAAAATACTGGGTATCCACTTCTCCGCTACTACTTTTCCATCTTTCTTAATCTTTTTCTTATACCCTCGTAACTGATTGATAATAGGCTGGATCCCTCTGTTAGGGATTGCACTATAGGTATCCTTTGTCATGGAATTAAGTAAGTAGGGCTCTATAACCTGTAAGATAGCCCATTGACATATACGGTCTGGATAGTACGGTAACTTATAAATCTCCCTCTCCTTATTACTCTCTTTCTTTGTAAAGATTTCATATTCTGAGGTATGATACCTGTGTTCTATTAGATTTTCCTGTAGCCTCTTTAGGTAATGATCCAGATCTTTCTCTATACACTTTACCTCTGCATACCACCCTTTACCTCTCTTTGCGTTCTTGTGGGCTTTTCTAAGGTTATCCATATCGCATATCTTAGAAAATAAATCTCCAGTATCTTTCATGTGTTTTGGCACCCACCTTATCATAATTTTGTATGTGCATAAGAGGGAGCTAACTACCTGTTGTAGTACCCCTGTGCTATCGTTCACATAACAATCAGTTCTTAGCTTGCTAGGCTAACATGGTTTACGGATCTCTCCGCACATAAGCACCCTCTTAGCTATTTTTTACCGCTCCTCATAGAGGAGTTTTATGTTTTGGCAAGAGCCACGGTAGCTAAATCTCACTTATATAAATAAGTGTCATGGTGTAACACACTTTTACTATTTTTCTTTTTATATGCACATATAGTAAGTGACTGCTGATATTCCGATTGCGATTAGAGGAGGTATTATTCAGATTAAGATACCATGCACCACATTTAGTACCATTATTCCATTTACCACCTAATTTAGTAACACGAAACGCCTTTTAGCTACCAACAAAAAGGGTAATAAAAAAGAGCTTTACAGCCCTCTCTATTACCCTTTTTGATTTCTTTATTTTGTTGAGTTTATGATGCTATTGTTATGCACTGATCTTTGTCTGAGGCACATACAGCAAGCGACCGCCGACATACCGATAGCGAGCAGAGGAGGCATTATACAGATAAAGACACCACGCACCACACCTACCACCATAATACCATCCACCACCCAACCTAGCAACACGAAAACCATCATTGTTATTCCAATAATAATCTCCTACTGGGAGGTTAGATGCACCGTTATGCTCCGCACAAAGGAAAAGATCTGGATGATCCTCATCATATCCAAAGCCACTAATATAGCCCTCTCCTGTAGCAATATTAAAATCTAAGGCTTTGTATCCATCGGCTGTAGTATCATCCTTACACTCTCCATAAGGCTTAATAAAAGCATTGTATACTCCGCTTGCCTTATCGTTATAAATATTGATAGCATCCAGCCAAGTCCAGATATTACCCCAGAGGTTTTCCTCTCCTCTGTAAGATACTGAGCACTTACCGTCTACTCCAGCGTTAGGATCAATACCAGAGCCATTACCTAAGCCAGAGGTAGCACCTGTTACTACAGCCATGTTAGTAGATCCATCGTCTGTAAAAGTACTTACGCCCTGTCCGATAACGCTTTGAGCGTTCATAGAGGCATACTCCACTAAGATAAGCCACTGAGTAGCTGTAAGAGCGAAAATGTTATGAGATTTCCAGCCCTTACCTCTGTTAGTACAGAGCTTTCTTACATTTGCTCTAGTGAGGTTCTGTGTAAGTCCACTGGCTGGCTTAGCACCTGCGATAGATGAGAGCATATCTGTAGCAAAATCCGCTACCTGCTCATCTGCCTTAAGGTATGCTCCAGCGGAGGTATCAAAGATAGATCCCTCAAAAGCTGAGAGGTAAATCTTATCCTGTAAGATACCGTTATCATCTAAGAAACCATCCACAGGCTTAAATCCTGCCTTAGGTGTAGAGCTAATATAAAATCTAGCCTTATCATATTTCTTACCTCTACCAGAGGAGGAAACGCTGGATTTTACAGGCACAACCTTAGTATAGAATAAAGGCTGTTCTACCATAGTCTGTACCTTAGTACCGCTAGGATATTCTGTAGTACCCTTTGTAATGGTAGCTGAGGTAGCTCCTGCCTCTGAGTAACCTGTTTCCCCTCTGTAGGCTACCATAACGCCCTCATTAGTAAGGTTACATCTCTTTCTACCACCCCACGGAGTGAGCTTATCAAAATCTGCACCAGATGTAAGATTTTCTGCTCCTGCTAATCTTGTAAATTTCTTATTTACAAAATCAACCTCCACTCCGTATACATCGGAGCTCTCATAGCCTACAAAGCTCTTAACATCATCAATCTGCTCCTGTAAATTAACGATCTGAGCTACTGTAGCTCCAGCGGTAGGATCTACATTTACCTTTACGCTAGAGGCATTAGATACCGCTGTTACAAGATCCACCATAAGAGAGCTTACACCGATACCATTAAATGGAGGCATATAATCCGCTGTAGCGGTACTCTCATCTGCTACTGAGATACTGTAGAGGATCTCTCCAGCCTGTGGATCATTTGCATAAAGTCCTAAGTTTCTTACATAATAACCCTGCCCTAAGGTCTGATTAGAGAAACTAGCGGATACTGTAACATTAGATCCATTCTTTCTCACTACAGAGGCTACCTTTTCCTCCTGTTTGATAGTACCGATACCTGTCATACTTGCCAGATCTCCAGATAACTTAGTATCGGATACCTTGATCTTAGTAAACTCCAGCTTAGTAGTACCTGCTACCACTTTTGCTAAGAGTTCCTGTCCTTTTTTTGTGATTACTGCACTCTTAAAAGCACCCATTTTATCACACTCCTTTTCTTTTAATTTATTGTAATAACTGTAGCTGTGTTTACAGGGCTTGCTACAGTAGTATTACCGCTGTTAGTTGCTTTGCTGTTAATATCGTGGGTAATGATCTTAGTAAACGCCATTCCAACGCCTACTCCCTCGTAATGAGGGCTTTCTACCTCATCCTTTACAGCTATATCCATTGTGATAGCTCCAGAGGAGCCTCCTGTAGATAATGCCTGTGCTACATTGAGATCTGAGCTTTGATTTACAGTACTCTTTATATTGTGAGTGATAATGTGAGTACCAGCTCTGCCTAAGCCTACACCGTAGTACATAGGGCTCTCTGTAGCTACCTTAGGGTTAATATCGTTTGTGATCTGATACCTCATAGCCACACAGGATACTACCGCCACACTAAAAGGAGTTGTATTTCCCTCCTCCAGAGTGTTTTTAAGATCCAGTACCAGATTACAGGGGATCATATCCTGCAAAATAGAGGAGATCGTATCAAACGCCCCCTCTATCCCTAAATGAGTTATAATCTCTAAAAAATAATTTTTATAATCTGGATTTACACTAAAGTTATCATCTCCACAGATACTAATGAGTCTGTTATAAAGTTCTTTCTCCGTATAAGGTACTTTATCGTTCCACTTAACCAGCACATTAAAACGCCTTGTTTCTAGGCTGGCTCCTGCCTCTGGGTAAATACCCATCATATCCTCAAAACGCTTAATACCGTACTCATCCGCTGTTTCTATAAACATATTGTTAAGAGTACGCTCAATCTGTTCTAGGATATATTTAAGCTCTGGCGTTTCCGCCTTTGCTATCTCCTTAAACTCCTTAAGCTGGCGGAGTACAGGCATCCAATAGCCTAATAAATCAATCTCTCTAGCCAATAGAAACACCTCCTAACAGAGGTATCTCCTCCTGTGCCAAAGCTAAGTTACTGGCTACATCATTTAGCTTTGTATCCGCCACATCTAAGATCCCATCCAGATTAAGGAGCTTGTTTTCTATCTGAGAGATACGCACCACTAAGTTACCTTTTTCCCAGTTCTTACGCATCTCCAGAAAATACGCCTCCAGAGTTTCCTCCGCCTTAGGCTTTACCTGCGACCACTGGTAGCCATCATTTAGAGTTATTCTGGATTTTATGCTTACCGTCTTACCCACAGCGGATACTACTGTTACGGTATGCCCTATAGGAGCTATGCCACTACCTGTACCCTGTGGATCTGGATCTATAGCCTCCTGCACCGCTTTTACAAGCGTGCTAGATGCTACCCCAAAGTCACTATTGATAATGATTAACTTAACAGTGCCTCCCCCATTCCATACAGGGATAACCACTGTACCGCCTACACCATCCAGAGCATCGGTTTTCTCTACATAATCCTGCTTATTACCGCCAAAAGGGTTACTATCAAAGGAGTTAAGGTATCGTGTCCTTAGAGCCTCTGTATCCTCCTCATCCTCCGCTGGGATGAGGAGCTCTGTAAGCTCTCCAGTAAGATCCTTATCAATGTACTCAATGGGGCTAAGCTCTCCAAAAAACTTATTACCATTAGTACCCTCTGTTTCACACTCCATCTGGTAATAAAAATAGCCATCAGCACTCTCCATAAATGCTGTGGCTACATAGTTAAGCTCATTCAGATTAAATCTGGATCCTATAGGGATCTCCATATTAAATTTACCCTTTAGAGTAGCCTTAGTAGCCTCATAAGGGATAATACCTCTCTCCTTACAGCGGAGGATTAGAAAATCTCTTACTGCGGTATCTGCATACCCATTATTTACGATATTACCTAGCTGGATATATACATCTGCGTGCTCTGCGGATACAGGGGCTATAGCGTTCATAATAACGGAGCCCTCACGCTTATCTACATCACTTGCTACCCTTGCTAGGGATCTATCTAATATATTTTCGTATGTCTGATCCTCATACATCCATTTCCACCTCCTTACTACCTACATCTGTTACCAGAGTAAATTTTATATGGAGTACATCTTTAATCTGGGATACCTCTAGATCTTGTACTCCTGTTATGTGCTCATTCTCAAATAAGCACTCCTCCATATACCGCCTTACCTCACTGTTAAGGTATTCCTCACTGTAGCTATATCCGATAAGATCATAAACCTCATCCCCATAACCCCAGCTATAAATAATCCAGCGGTATCTCTTAGCCTTAAGAGCTAAGTAAGCCCACACACAAAGAGCATCTACACCAGTTACAATCCTCCCTGTGAGTGTGCCTTTTTCAAAGTCGATCTCATACTCACGGATAGAGGAGGCTGTTACCTCTTGATCCACTAGAGTAAGATCCTCTGTTGTTGCAAAAGGAAATAAACTCATTTACGCCTCCACCACCCTTGCTATGATTACATACTTGTTATTATCATTAAGTTTCTGTACCAGCACCATATCCCCAGCCTTAAGCCCATCGGTATAGGTTATCTGGCTCTGTTTCCATACCCTAGTATCTGGATCTGGGTTATCCTTACTGGCAAAACCATTACTCTGTGTAGTATCCACAGATACTCCAGATACATAAGGTACTTTTATCTGTCTGGTATACCCTGCTACTAAGTAATCTGCTATATACAGATCCTCAGCATTGAGTACCAGATCATCTATCTTTACGCTGTTAGAGCTTTGCATTACTCCTATCTGGGCTAAGGTAGGATTATCTTTAGCTCCCTGTGATCGCATCATCTCTAGCACTTCTGCATATTGATGATCGTTTTTCATGTTATCGCCAGTACCAGCCATGCTATCCCTCCTTAGTATCCATCATTTGTTTTAGAGTTACTGTTAAGCTCATAGTAGCTACTCCATTCTGCCATGTGTGAGTATCTGCATCTATCCACACTACACCGCTGAGCCCTGTAGAGCTATCTCTTACTACCGCCCCTGCCCCTGTTACTGCCTCATTGAGGTTTACACATTCCAGAGTAAAGGTTTTCTCAACCGTCTTAAACATACTCTTAGCTGTGGTAGTAGCATCCTTGCCCTCCTCTTTAGTGTAGGTCTGTTGGAATATACCGTACTTTTTCACATCTGCATCATTTTGTACTACTCCCTGTGGTTTACCCTCTCCGTCATAAATACGAACCTTATTAACCATGTTAGTAATGCTCTCTTTATAGTTGGAGCTGGTAATATTGCTATCCTCCGTGATCTCAATACTGCATACCACCTTACCCATTTCCTCTACATTGAGGTAGCCTTTTTTAGCTACCACTCTGTAGCTTACTCCGTTCTGTTGGTATGCCTGTGTATAGGCTCTCATAATAATCTCATAGATAGATACATTCTGTACTATGAGTTTCTGTGTTAGCCCTGTTTGAGCTAAGGAGCCTACAGGGATCTCCATATCATCACATACCATCTGAGTTATCGCCTCCGCTGTTTTAGAACTAAAATTATAAGTGGCGTTACTCTTGATGGTATAGAAAAGAAGATCATAACAGGTATAAGTAACCGTACCTGTGGTACTGCTTGCCTCCCTCTCTACTACAAAGCCTCTAAAGAGCTCCGTTTTTCCATCATCTTCAAATAGATAAACAGGATCCGCTAAGTTGATGGTAAGAGGAGTAATATTTTTATCTAGGGGAGCGTTTACAATGTGTAGCTCTAACTTTCTAGCTACCTCTGATTTGCTACCTCCCCAGCTCATAGAGGATACATACTCTGTAATGTCTGTATCCTTATGTACTACTATCACTCTTACCACCTCCTTAAGGGATCGTTAGTACTTGATTAGGATAGATAAGATTAGGATTTTTTATCTTATCCCTGTTAGCATTGTAGATCTTAGTGTACTGGGCTCCACTACCGTAAAACTGTTTAGCTATTTTCCAGAGGCAATCCCCACTTTTTACCGTGTAGGTTCTGGCTGTACTAGCCTGTGGCTTTGTAGCCCTTACTGTAGGCTTTACAGTAGCTATAGTAACGGTAGCTTTCTTTGTCTTTATCTTTTTGTACTCCTTTAGATTACAGGTATAATAAATATCTCCTGTAGCATCCTGCTCTCCCCACACAAAGCTCTCTACTGTAGCCTCCATGTTAAGAGTGCCTGTAATGATAACCCTAATAGGAGTACCAGACTTTCTCCAGCTCTCGATCTTCTCTACATAAGTTAGAGGCTGTTTACGCCCTGCATTATTACTAAAATTATAATCTTTTGCTGGAAAAAAAGACTTAAGAGAAATTTCTCTTAAGCCTGTATTACCGATAAGGTTTACATCTCCCACCTGTATTACATTGACAACCGTATTTTTATGGGATACGGATACCGTGTAATCGGAGGGCTTAACTGGGAGTTGAAACTTATCGCTATTCTGTTGTAACCAAAATTCCATTAAGTATCCTCCTCCCTATTAAGTCATATTAGGTAACAACTTTTTGAATTTTGCCACCATATCAGATACCACCTTATCTGTATCTGCCTCTTTCTCGATGATTACCGTATCCGCCAATTTTTCAATCGTTACGGATCCGATACCACCGCTCTTAGGTAGATCGCTATCCTGTGGATTTCCTGTACCTCCTGTACCTCCGTTATTATCCTGTGGATCATCTGGATCCCTGTCTAAAGGTGTAACATCCTTAAGCTGTACACCTCTGGTACTCATTCGCCTCTCATACTGATCTGCTTGATTTCTGGTTAAGACTTTCTCTCCTTGATGGAGGATAGCTGGGTAATTATCGTATGGTACTCTGTCTTTACCATAGGCAAAACCTAAAGCACCTTTTACCTTGTCTACTCCAGATCCTACAAAATCCTTAGCTTTCTGGATTGCACCACCGACTTTATCTACAAAACCACTGATAGCATCTATCGCTCCGCTTATTACACTTGTTACGGTTCCGATCGCTGTTGATACCGCATCGGAGATACCACCGAAAATAGTGGATACCGCATCGAATAAGCCTTGAAATACGCCCTTGATGGTTTCTACGATAGTTGTAATCGTGGAGCTTGCACTGTCGAAAAATCCACAAATGCTCTCCCAAATTTGCTGTATATATGGGGCTAGAAAATCGAACACAGTTTCGATACCAGTAAGGAGCCCATCGACCACTGTTAAAATCAAATCGACCACAGCAGAAATTACAGGGGCTAGAGCCTGCCAAACTGTAGAAACCACTGTAACCACCGTGGATACAATAGTTTGGAATAATCCCATGTGATTTCCAATTACAGAGAGTACCTGCTGGATCACACCGCCTACAAAAGTGAAAATAGAGCTCAGTGTAGGCATGATCGCCACAATAGCATTTACCACCACAGTTATTACCTGCTGGATAATCGGCATCGCTGTTACAATGATATTAGTGATAGTCTGAATTACTGGGATCAGATACGGTATGATCTGAGCTACACCGCTCATAATCGTACTAATTACCTGCCCTACTACAGGGGCTATCTGTTGTACCGCTGAGATAATCGGAGGGATTATAGGTAAGATCGTATTGATCGCCTGTACTATTCCATCCTTAAGCCCAGAGAACATACTAGAAATACCGCCACCGTCTACCTTTACATTAAAAAGCTGATCGAAAATAGCTTGTAATGCTCCAGTATCAATACCGATATTACCCAGCCCTGTAAAGATTGCATCCTTGATAGATGTAAGGAGTGGTAATACATTCTCCTTAATCTGAGGAGCTACCTTTTCTACCGCTGTTCCTATTGCTGTAGGCAAGTTACTAAAAATCGTCTGGAGCATCGGTATAAAGTTACCGAAAAAGAAAGTACTTGCACTCTCTACCAGCTCTCCCATACTTCTAGCTACTGCCTCTCCATCCCCTACAGATAAATTACCTAAGAGGTTAGTAACGGAGGCTTTCATCATTGCAAAAGATCCGCTAAAGGTCTGCTCTGCCTCTTTTGCTGTGGTTCCTGTGATATTTAATTTATCCTGTATTACTCCGATAGCTGTATAAACATCCGCTAAGTTGTTTATATCGTACTTAGTACCAGTGATAGCCTGTGCATCCTTAAGGAGCCTCTCCATCTCCTCCTTAGTACCACCATAACCCAGCTTAAGGTTATCTAGCATCGTGTAATTTTGCTTTGCAAAGCCTTGATAAGCGTTCTGGATGGATCCCATATCAGTACCCATCTTGTTAGCGTTATCCGCCATATCTACCATAGCTTTGTTAGCAATCTCAGCGGATTTATTTGTATCTCCTGCACACGCACTCAAAAGAGAGGCACTAAATGAGGTAACATTTTCCATGTACTCATTAGCGGATAAGCCTGTAGTTTTATACGCTTGATTAGCGTACTGTAACATCTTATCTACCGCTGAGGTATCTGTACTACCATCACTATTAGTCTTTGTGTACAGCGTTTCAATACCGCCTATACTTTGCTGTAGTTTAGCTCCCTCTCCTAAGGATTTACCCATAAGAGCTGTAGCTCCTGCTCCTGCAATTCCTACAGCGATTGTTACGCCTTTTGCAAGGCTCTTAAGTGTACTACCGATCTTACCCAGTACAGCACTAGCCCCATCCTTTACCGCTACCATAGCCTTTACAGACATATTACCGATGGATTTTAAGCTACTGCCTATACCGTGGAGGATCTTACTAGCACCGTCTTTTACTGCTATCAAAGGCTTAGCCACCAGCTTTCCTACTGTTCGTACACCTACCCTTATTTTATTTAATCCAGATGTAGCTCTATCGTGGATCCCTACCGCTACAGAGGTAACTCTATCTCGTAGCCCACCTAAGGTATTTTTGATTTTAGCTAAGCCCTGTGAGGCTAAATCTCTGATCTTTACAATCGGAGTAAAAGTAGTGGCTATCTCTTTAAGCCTCTGCTTAATCTTTCCTACTGTACTAACCGTGAGATCCTTTAGCTTAATCACTGGAGAGAATACCTTTTTAGTAAGATCTTTGATCCTCTGGGTTATTCTCTCTACCTTTTTTGTGGTTTGATCGTTTCCCTCCACTCTGGTTAATGCTCTCACATTTCCCAGCCTGTGTACTCTACTCTCTACCTCATTGATAGTAGGAGAGGCATTATCCTCTACCTCCACATCTGGAGTAGCTGTGGTAGTATTGACGGTATCTAAGGTATCCTGTATAGCACCAATAACCCCAGATGCGTTATCCTGTAAGGATACCTCTGGGGATACTGTTGTATTGCCTACATTCTCTACAGTTTGTCTAACGCTCTCTACAACTCCAGAGGCGTTATCCGTAGCATTGATAGTAGCATTAACCCTTGTACGCCCCATCTGTTGCATACTCGCATTAGTTTTATCTACCTGCTCCGAAAACTCACGCTGTAAACCTAGATTTTTCTTAAGGGTAGCATACATATTATCTTTCAAATAAAGTTTTGCACCAAACTCTACCGCCATATATGCCACCTCCTCTATGTGAGTAGATTGATATTGTACATAACACTCTTACTCTTATCTGCCCTCTCTAGCTCTTTGTTATTATCATCTCTCTCCTGCTCATAAAAAGCCTGTAATACTAAGAGCTCGCCTCTAGGCAATTTGTAAAATACAGATGGGAGTACTCTACCGTGTTTCCAGTAGTAGTACATCATCTGGGTAAGCCCATCTGTACTTATGAGTTTTTTACTTCTTTAACCGCATTATCTCCGAAACCTGCCAGCTCAGAGATCTCTCCGTAAATCTTAGCGATCTCTCCAGAAAGTAAGATCGCTCTTACCAGATCCTTAGGAGTAGATACCTTAAACTTACTCATAAGCTCCTTATTTTTGAACATCGGAGCACCTGTAGCATCTACTACGCCCTCGATCACTGTAAAGAGCTGGAGCTGGGTAATATCAATATCCGCATCCTTGCCCTTTACATCAATGCTCATATCCTGTATCTCCTCAAACTTAGCTGGAGTAATAGCCTTAATAGTGAGGATAAACGGAGCACCGTATACCTGTGATAATCTGGTAATCTCTACCTCCTTAGTAGGGAGCTTAATCTCTCCCACATCGGATCCTAAGAGGAGATCTAAGATATTAACCGCCTCTTTCTTTTCTGTTTCCTCTGCCTGTACTGCCTCTGCATTTACATTCTTTGTAGCCATGTTATAGCCCTCCTTAATTTTTCATATAATAAAAATAAGGGGAGGTTTTACCCTCCCCAAACTGCACTCTTATAACTCTTACTGAGGAGTAATCTGATCTAAGTACTCGTACCCTGTAAAGGTAAACGGAGCCTCTGTTTCAAGAGGTTTCTGAGCCTCCCAATCAAAGAGAGTAAGATCATCCATCTGTACTCCTGTGATAGATACACGCTCTGCACCGTAAGCATCTGGATCCGCTAACTTACTGATAAGCGTAAAGCGTACATCCTGCTTATTTCTAACCATGTTAGCTACCTTAATAGCCATTCTGGAATTTACCTTGTGCATAGTAAGAGATCCTGTACCCTTACATCCGACAACCTTGTTATCAGTGAAGAAAGTACCGCACTGTTTAATCTCCTCTTTTGTAAACTCTACCTTTGCCTGTGCCTTATAGCACTCTCCTACATAATCTCCATCTAACCAGAGCTCTCCAAAGGTACCGTTACAAATTCGCTTTGTTTCTACTGCCATCTGTAATTACCTCCTTAATCCTTATTGATGAAAATATCTACATCCTCGATAGCATCTAAGATAGAGATAGTACCCTTAAGGAATACATGAGAGCCTGTATTAGCCTCCTTAATAGCCTGCTCATCCATCTCAGAGGTATCTACTCCGATACTCTCTAAGTACTGTTTCTGCTTAGCTACATTGATCTCCATAGTAGAGCTATCAGCCTTAAGCCAGCCCTTACCGCCCTCTGTAGCCTCCAGCCCTCTAAGGTAGCCCTTGATAGCTGTAATCAGTAAGCACTTGTTATCATAAGAGTTACTGTAGTTACCGATGTAGCTCTTGTTAATAGTGCTGTAAATATCTCCCTCAATCTGATCCTGTATAGCATTGATCTTGATTTTCTGGAGATCCGCTGTTTCTACCTCTGTAACTGTAGTGAGAGAGTTTACACCTCTTGCAATTACAACACGCTCTCCGTCGTTATAGAGAGTGAGCTTACCAGCATCAATAGCGGTATCTACTTCCTCATCACTATCTACCAGAGGGATAGCTGTTACCTCAGTGAGAGGCTTATAGGTAGCGGATACTCTGAGATCTAAGCCAGCTAACAAGCCAGCAATTCTACTACAGTACTCCGCCTCTGTGTACTGCTTTTCTCCTACCTCGATCTTATCTGTAGCGGAGCTGTTTACTACCTCAAAGTTAATAACGCCCCTGCTATCTCCAGCGGTCTTAGGGAGTACTGCTACAGGTCTGCGTACAGAGTTCTTTCTGATACCCTTAACCCATGTAGCCAGCTTAGTAGCCTCCTCTGTGGTAAGATCTGGAGCTCCTACAATGTAATTTACTTTCTGTGTAGCAAAATACTTTGTAGCCTCATCGTAACTCTCCGCTGTTTTATCCATCGTGTAGATAATTACCTTAGATGGAGAGCCGATAAACGCCCTCTCAATATAAGCGGTATTCTCTGCACTAAAAGCACTATCTCCAGTAGGGATCTCATCCACGCTACGGAGCACCATAGCCCCCTTATTTTTGGCATCCTTAAGCATGATGCCTACAATGCCTGTAGATCCGTTCTGGATGGCTGTTACCGCTTTTTTGGAAAACTCAATAATAATATCTGGTAATCCCATTCTGTTTAACCTCCTATCCGTTTGTTACTGTCTTTGTTTCAATATCCACATCTCCGATAAGCTCATAGTTATCCTCTACAGGTACATCCTCTGTAAAGTTGAGAGTGATCTTTACATATAAAGCCCCCTCACTAACCCTCACATCATCGGAGTAATTCTCTATCTTTGCATATCTGGGTTTTTCCTTTACTCCAGCTAAAGGGATCACAGGTACAACCCTCTTAAGGAGGAAAAGCCTTTTAAGCTCCTCCTTTACCTCATAGAGCTTTTCCGCTACCACTTGATTAGCCTCGTTTCTTTTCGCAAAGTAAACGATCTGGAATATCGGATCATCCTCATACACATTGATATTTTTTAGCTCGCTACTGCCTGTAGCCAGCGTTACATAAAAGCTGTTACGCTCAAAATTGTTAGGAACCTCCTCTATATGCACTGGCACTCTAGAATAAGCGGAGGCAATAACCCTACACACGCTGTTAAGCAATCTCATAAGCTACCTCCCTCTATCTCTCTGCCTATTTGCTGTAAAAAGCTCTCTACCAGCCTGTTAAGTCTGGGCTTAGCATCTTGCATACCTTTTTCCATAAAAAAAGAGCCATTTACATAGCTCTCTTTTAACATGATCCCTTTTTGGTTTCTGTTCTTAAGGTATTTAGCTTTTCCGCCTACACTCAGCTTATCCGCTGGTAAAAATCTCTTATGCTGTACATGACCATCATTTACATATAGGGCATACTCTACATTAGTTCCCACCTCTACAAAATCGTGAGGTATCCCCTCTCCGAAAATGGTAATACTATCTACTAACCGTGAGGTATCTACTGGCACATGAGGTATAACCTCGCCATGATATATATTAGCCATCCTCTGGAGGAGGATCTTTTTCTTATCCGCCCATTTATCCACAAACTTACTAAAGTTCTCTACAAAATCATCCCAGCCCTCGATAGTAAAGCCCTCCACTATACCTCCTCCTCACTAAGGAGTGATACAATGAGCTGAGTACGCTTTTTATAAGGCTTATCTGCGATAGCTTTAAACTCCGTACTCATAATAGGCTTATCGTACTCATCCAGCTCATAGACATATAAAATATCTCCCCTTTTGATAGGAGCCTCTGGATCCGTGTAGAGTGTAAGATCTGTGGTATTCTTTTTTTGTGGCTGGAGCTGTGCTGTGGTAGTACTACTCTCTGCGGTATGGCACTCATAAGTACCAACCTCTACAAGAGTTTTATTAGGACGGTTAAACTCTCCTAAAGTAGAGGAGTATCTTTTTACTACCACTTGCTTATCATAGAGAAATTGCATACCTTAGCCCTCCTTATATCCGCCTACTGGATCATCCAGAGTATAGGATCTAGGGAATAGCTGGCGGTATGGATACAGCTTTTTTTCTACTGATACAGGTAATGGATCATCAAAGGTTACGCTCTCATCCGCTAAGGTATAAGAGCTCTCTCCCTCAGCTCCCAGCTTTCTAAAACGCTGGATAGCTAAATCCTCCTGCACATTCTTAAGCTGTTTAGGGAATACATCCGTATATCCTGTAATAATGCCCTCATCGTTAGTAAGAGCCTCTATAAAGGTATCTCTGCAAAATGCCTCTATATCCTCTCTTGCTTTTTCTAAGAGCACTGTTAATAGCCCCAGCTTTTTTGTGTTATCCTCCGATATTCCACAGAGGATCCTACAACGCTCTAAGCTATCCATAGGAGATCCCTCCTTATTCCTCTACTAACTGTACCCCATCAATCTTAGCCAGCTCTTTAGCTACTGCCAGATCCTTAGTTTCTGCCTTTCCATCCATAAACTGGATATTAAGGGCTGTACAAGTCAAAAATTTATTCTGAGAAACAAACTTGTATACCTTAGCTGTTTCTGTCTTTGCTGTAGTTGCCATAACTATTTACCTCCTGCTTATTTTGAAATGTTAATGATCTTAGCTCCAGCATAGCTATTAAGGAGCTTAATTGTGCTCTCGTTGATGATATGACCTTTTTCGTAATCTCCGCCCTTAGGAAGATCCTCATAGAAAGTAGGTCTAAGCTCTGCAATCTGCACCTGCTCCAGATCTACAGCTAAGAGAGCATCTGCTTTTACATGACGGTTAAGTACCATGTTAAGCACACCAAAATCACTCTCAAAACGATTGTAAGTAACACCAAAAGCCTTACCTACGCCCTCATCGCCCTTAACAAAGCGGATGTTATCCCCACTCTTAGCTAACTTGTTAATAAGGCGTTTTACTGTAGCATTAACGAAAGTGAAATACTCTCCCTGTGCTCCGTGATCCCACATTTTCTGTAAGGCATCTAAGAGAAGATCCTCAGTAAGTCCTGTATCAGTAGCATCAATTACATTCTCAGTGTTTACTAAGTTAAGTAATCCGTTCATCTGTCTAGGTGTAGTATCCTGCTCCAGCGTTTTTGTACCGTTAAGGAAATACCACTCCATATCTCTCTTAGTTTCTACTAAGCGATCATTGACCTCTGCGGTAAAGCTGTTACCAATCCCAAGCGGATTAAGAGCCTGTGCTGTACCAGATACCTGTGTTACCTTTTCGATGATCTGACACACGTTAGAGAGTGATCCTCTTGTAGAAGTAATTACCTCTCCTGCCTCAGCACCCTCTAACTTAAGAGTACCTTTATCCTCGTTGAGTTTACGCTCTCTCCATGTTACTGTAATATCCTTTGCTGGTACTACAGCTCCTCTACCTAAAATAAGAGTAGAGAGTGGAGTATCTGTAGGAGATGTAAGAGCAATCTGCTCACTAAGATCTAATACCTCTCCATCAAGAAACTTTTTTCTTTTTACCATTTCTGCCATCGTTATTTACCTCCTATTTTCTTAATCTGTTTCCTCTGTGGCATAAAATTTTGCATCAAGCATACCCTTAACATCTCCTGCCTTTTTAGCCTTGTTATAGGTATCCTTTTCCGTGTTCTTTGTACTTGTACCTGTAGTAGGTGTAGTACCTTTGAGAAACTCAGCTTTAGCCTTTGTAACTTCCTTAGCTACCTCAGCATCAAAGAGCTTTTTCATACCCTTTACTCTCTCAGTGAGCTTAGCTTTACGCTCATCCTCATCTGCAATAGTTGCTAAGTCCTCTACAGCGATTAAGTTACGGAAACCAGCATCCAGCCCCATCTCCTGTACTGCATCTACTACATCCAGCTTTAAGCCCTTGATAGTAAGATCCAAATCTCTCTTAGCCTGTGCCTGTAGGCGTTCCTGCTCCTCTGCCTGTCTACGCTCATCCTCTGTCATTTTTTCCTTAGCCTGCTTATCCGCCCACTCTTTTTCCTTTTTCTTAATGGCATCCGTTACTCTCTTATCTGCCATCTTTTCATACTCTTTCTGGAGTTCTGCTCTGATCTCCTCCTCTGTCTTTACCTTAAGAGTGCTATCTGCACCTGCTCCAGTAGTGTTAGCGTTAGCTGTGGTATTAGTCTGGGTACCGTTACCCTGCTCCTGTGTCTGTGTAGCTGTGTTTGTGTTTACATCTGCCATAGTTGTTATCCTCCTTAAAATGAGTTATATAATGCTGATCCCTCGTAAGTTATCTGCAAAATATCCCTACTGTTTCTACATAAGTTAGGGTAAATATCTGGAGAAAATATGTATTTACTATGTAACCTTTTTTCAGTTTCTTTAGATTTTTATTTCAGAGCAAAAAAAAAGAGGCTAACAAGTTTTTACGCCTGTTAGCCTCTCCTGTGAGCTAATCCCACATATCATCCTCTGGTAGATCCTCCAGCACTTTATAAAAGTTAGGGATCTCTGCTATCGTCTTACCCTCTTTAATCTGAGTAAGTACCTCTATCTTTTCATCTAAGAGCTCATCACTATCCAGATTAAAATATTTCATCTCTGGAATACCGATAGCATAAGATAAAAGATCCATGATCTGTATTTTCTTCTCCTCCATTACTTAGGCACCTCCTTTAACATAGCCTCCACACATCCTCTCAATGCTGTTACAATCTCTGGATAATCCTCAGCTAAAATATCTATAAGCTCTGAATGTCCTACACAAAGAGAGGCATAGTTAGCTAAACTCTCTGAGCAATTAGGATTAGTCCTACGCCTATCTGTATAATAAGCGGATCCATGACCGTATGTAACCTGTCCTGTATCTCTAAAAGTTCCCTTACTTACTGCATCGTAAATATCCTGTAATCCAGATACTCCGCCTCCAAAGAGAGCTCTACGCTTATTATCTGCCTCCTCATTAACCTCTTTTTGCAATTTCTTAAAAAGGCTGTTGTACTTTTTCCAATCAATCGCTCCAGATCTATACTGCTCCTTAAGTTTCTCATGCTGTGCATTAAAGGTTTCTTGTTGCTTTTTATATATTATATCACACTCTTTGGCAAAATCCTCAAAGAGCTTTTTAGCTTTATCTCCGATAACTGGAGTAGCCTTATCAAACGCCTCTATAAGAGGTTTATAAGATTGTGAGAACATTTTACTAGGTAACTTATCCTTATTATCCTTAACAGTTATCAGCATATCTAAAAAGTGCATCTCCTCGTGGAGGTTAGTATCATAAGTGCCGATATAATTAGGGTTTATTTTAGGGATACCCACATCAAAAACATATTCAAAATTTCTATTCCACGATCTCTTAACCCTGTGCTCTCCATGTGTTACCTTTAATACTACCTCATCGGATAGCCCATCACACAATTTATCCATCTTAGTATATAGTGCTACCACATTAGGATCTACGGATGTTTTAGAGTTCATATAATCTAATAGAGCTTGTGTATTTTTAGCCTCTGGCTTAGTTGCATAAAAAACTTGTGGGTAATCTGTGAGCTTAATCTGCTCTGGTACAGGAGTAGGATTTTCTTTAAGCTCTTTCTCTACCGCCTTTGTACTAACCTTTTCTACAGGTTTTACCTCCTCCTGCTTTTTAGCCTCTGCCTCTCTCCACTTCTCATAGTTCTCAGCACCTCTAATGGATCCTGTAAGCTCATTAAGCTCATTATCCTCAAAGGTATCACTTACTACAGGGATATATACGCATCTACAGTTAGGATGGCGTGGGAGAGTGGGCTCCTCCCCCCTTTTGAATACTTTACCATTATCAGCTCTGCAATACTGGCAAGTCCTACTATCTCCGCCGTTAGCACAGCGGTATCTAAGCTCCTCTACCCCAGTATCCTTATATACATCATCGTGAGCACAGTAGGTAACTCTCTTTGTTTCTGTCCTTGCTACTCTCTCAGCGTTATATCTGGCTGTATCTATACCCTTATTGATCCTATCCGTGATCTGAGGTATTCCCTCTCCCAGTATCATACTCTGAGTAAGTCCTACACGGAGATTTCTACCCAACCTCTCCTTATCTTGCCAGAGCCTATCTGAGAACATAGCACCACTCCACGGATAATCTAAGGTTTTCTGGATCAAAGCTGGATTAAGCCTGTTAAAATTAGCCTTTACATTTATGCTCTGCCCCAGATCGTACACCTGCCTCAAAAACTGATCCGTATAGATATTACTAAGCCCCTGCCTAAAAGTAATCTGCTCTTTCTGTCCTAAGGCTTTTATCTGCTCTCCGATCTGCTCAAATAATCCTCTACTCCGTGTGAGTGCTGATTGATTAGCATAGCTCCACTCTCCTCCAGCCTTTTGTACCTTTGCTATGGTTTCTGTTACGCTGGCAAGGATCTCTTTCTGGCAACTAGCATAAATAGAGGCTAAGACTTTCTCCATCTTAGCCTCATCCTCAAACGCTTTGAGATTATTTTTAAGTACTGCCTCCTCACGCTCCTTAATGAGCTTAGCTCTCCTCACACTGTCCTCACGGAGGATCTTTTTCTGCTCTGGAGTAAGCTCTGAGTAGGGAATACCGTACATTTTCGCTACTTCTTTGTTTACATAGCCTACATTAGCCACTCTTTACACCTCCTTACAGCCTCATATAGCCCTTTTACTGTTCTGGTTGAGGAATTGTAGCCCCCTGTGCATTTAGAGCCTCCTGTGGGCTATTCTGTGCGTTAAGGTTAGGGAATAAATTATTGCTATCCTCTGTAACATTCTGCATAGAGTAAGGATCTGTACTCTGTCTATCTCTTTCCTTATCTGCCTCCAGCTTTTCCAGCACTTCTTTAGGGTTATCAATGAATGGGAGTAAGCTGAGGAGCGTTTCCTTATCCACTTTTCCATCCAGCTTAGTTACTGTATCTACAATTTCTGTAAGATTGTTAGGTACATTTCTACTAAACTCCACTTTGAGGTTAAGTACATCCACCTCACGCCCTGTATTTACATGGATAGGCACACTAAGCACTCTTACCAGCTCCTTTATAGCCTTTTCCATCTTTCTCTCTTTGATAATACACTTAGTTTCCAGCCCAAAGAGCTTAAATCTGATAGCTACACCGCTAAGATTTCCTGCAAAGTTCTCATCTGAGAGATCTGGTACAGCGGAAAACTTATGGATATTCTTCTCCAGCCTGTTAAGATGGTTTTCTAGTGCCTCCGTCTGGATCTCCTTTGTAATGAATTTCATATCTCCGTTTTCCATTACCTCTACAATTCCCTCATCTTTGAGTTTCTGGATGCTATCATTACCTGCTACCATGTTTTTAAGCATTAAATAGGCGTTTCTAAATGCCTCAAACTCATTAGACACATCGGAGAGCACCTTATCATAGTCATTTACCAGAGTTTCTATCTTTTCAAGATCGCTCATCTGCTCCTCATTATTGTATACCGTGATAATAGGGATCCTACCGAAAATGTGAGACTTTTCCTCTACAAACTCATAGCTTGCAAACTGTCTAGCCTTGCCCTTACCGGTAGCTCCACAAGAGCCATCATCTACACACTTAAAAGTTTCTATCTTAGTAGGGCTATACACCTCTGCATAGTGAGTAGTTTTCTTAGTATCCTCTGTATCAATATCATACAAACGGATTTTATAGGCTGGCTCCTTTGTGGAGCTATTCTTATACACTATGATAAGATCCTCTGGAGATACTCTCATCATCTTAGTATGGCTCTCCTCATCTTGATATACTAAGATATGGGATAAGCCCTTAATCATAGCCTCCTTACCCCACTCGATAAAAAGATCGTCTTTATCATTATCGCTACAAATCTTATCTAACTCATCCTGTACCTTTGTATCCTCCAACTCTGTAAGGTCTACTCCTACATCCGCTGGATCTGCCTCTACAGGTGCCTTATCCTTTTTAGGCTCTGTATAGTTAAGTACAATAGGATTACCCAGAAAATAACCTACTGTGTTATCAATCGTTTGTCCGAAAAAGTCATTTACCAGCTTGTTATTAGGCTTGTTTTTATCTTTTCTCGGTCTGTTCTGGATCTTATGCTTACCCTCGTACAGTTTTTGAAACTTTATATATCTGGGAGCGATCTTATTTACATGAGTATCTACAAGATCATTTAAAAACTCTGTACTAAATCTGCCTCCCTCAACTTCTACATTAAACTCTCTATCTATCGGTCTGCTAAGCTCTGCCATATTGCTTATATCCTCCTTTTCTGCATAAAAATAAGCCCTCACTTATTAGGGCTTTTACACTAAATTCTAAAATCTTCTCTTTTAAGTACTCTGATCTCATTACCACCATCTGCCATAGTCATAGCAAAATCTAGGGCATCAAATAAATCATCGTGATCTACCTCTGGGAATAACAGTAAACACTCCTCCAGATCATCCATACCCTCTCTAAAATATACCTTGTGGTTTTCAAAGTTAGCCGATCTCCTCATAGCTCTTGTTACTTTGTCCTTAGAGGTATTGATATTGATAATAGGGAGTAGAGATAATCTCCTAAGCTCCTGTGCTAAGGATTTCTGATAGGCTACTGTTTCCACGCCTATTCTCTCCACCATCGGAAACTTATTTCTACCATAGTCGATAATGGTATTAAGCTGGGTATTAAAGGTTAATCTCTCTTTCACATAATCCAGTACATATACATTGTGATCCGCATCTACCCCTATTACCATGAGTACAAAATAATCTCCTTTATCCTGCTCTTTCTCAGATATTGCTAAGTCACAGCCAAAACAAAGCCTTACCTTGATCCACTGATCTATACCATCCTCTGTTTTAATACGCACCTTAGCGGTCTGAAAATCATAATCAATCTTATACTCCTCGTAGTATCTGAAATACTGAGCCTTGAAAATCTTACCTTTTGCCAGCTCTGTATCATTTTGATACTGCATATTGAAAATGATCTTACCAGATTGTTTAAGAATAGCCTCCAGCCTCTCTAAGCTAAATTTCTCCTCCCAGAGAGATACTTTCTTACCGTTTACCACTCTTATAGCTTTCTGAGTATTTACCACATAATCCTTACTCTTTATCAGATCCTCATACAGATCCAATGGGTTATATCGTGTACCCAGTATATGGATTTCTCCATCTGGCTCTAGTGTAGGGAAAAGAGAGCTATAAAACCACTCCTTAAGGTTACTCCTCTGCTTTTCTGTTCTGGCATTTTCCAGCCCTACTAAGTCATCGCCTATAATTACATCAAAGTGCTTAGAAATAACCGCTCCAGAGGCTCCTAGTGCTGTTAGAGTAGCCTCTTTCTTAATCATGCTACGCTTATTTACCGTAAACTCTCTATCATTCCACACATTATCCTTACTGGTTTTCCAATCTCCGAAAATCCTAATAAGATCCTCATTCTGCTCAAAGTGAGTACGAACCTCTTTAAGAAACGCCTCCGCCTGTGTTTGTGTTTTGGATCCTATCATAATACGGATATTAGGATCTCTGAGGATCCTTGTAATACAATAATCCACATCGCCTACAGTACTTTTACCGAAACCTCTAGGGGCTAGATCCAGCGTGCTCTTACTATTCGATATGTTAGAGATAATGCTCTTATGGAGATCCATTACATTTCTCTTAGTAATATAGGTACATACCAGATAATACGCTATCTCAAAATCTGCCTCCTGTATGAGGTACTTTATCATAGCATCTCTTTCTCTCTGATCCTGTACCTCCCCTAGCTTATCCTCTACTAGGGATACTACTTTATAATCTAACACATCCGCCTAACCTCCTTTCTACGCATAATAAAAGGGAGCCTGTTAGCTCCCTACATCGTTACCAGCTTGATAATAAGTACTATAGCTACGATCCATAGCGTAACCACATTAAACGCCTGTACATTCTTATAACGGTTACTCTCTGGCATAGCATTAAACCAGAGGGTATCTACTACCGATAATCCTACTACCGCTATGGTACAGAGGATAAATACCAGCTTTAATAATCCTGCTACCATGTTCTACTCCTCCTCTCACGCTCTTTATACTCTGCCTCCTCTCTGAGGTCTTTATAAGGTCTACCACAGTACCTACATCTCCAGCCCCAGCCCTTTTTATATGCTGGCTTATGCTTAAGGATATAGAGTGTATGTTTGCATCTTCCTAAATCACTCATCACAGTACGCCTCCTTATATGCTTTCTGGATCTTAGGGATCTGTATAGCCATCCAATCTATCATCTCCTCATCTTTAGCCCAGCACTTACTACCGTAAGCATTTTGCCATAAACCACTCTCATACAGAAAAGCGTGTACTATTTCATGGCGGAGTACCTTTTTCTGATATGCTACCAGATCCTTTACACTCTCCGCACTCTGCTTATAGTTAAAAATGAGGATCTCCTTTACACTAGGATCACACCATCCATCCGCCTCTCTATCATATCTGTAATCCGCCTCTCTATCATATCTGTAATCATCCTCATCTATGATACGGATACTGTATCTGGTTCCTAAGATATGTACCTCACTATTAAAAGCTCTGTGAGGCTGTGTACTGCCTGTACTCTCAATATCATCTAAAGATACTGTTATCTCCAGCCCTGTATCACAGAGCTTTACTGTAGCTGTATTCTTTGAGGTGCTGTACTCCGTTACCTCTCCTACCATCTGCTTATATGCCTTAAGATATACAATCTCTCCAGTAATATCTCTGGTTATATCTCCGTTTACTATCTGCATTACTCTTTATCCTCCTTTTGTCTGTTCTCCAGCTCTAAGCTACTGTTATGGCTTGCCACGCAAAGGCTCATCATAACCACACCTACTCCTGCACCTGCCATAAAGCATCCGATCCCTACTAAGATAATCATATAATCCCTCCTAACTTAAAAGGAGAGCCTTTTACAGCTCTCCCTCCCTAACCTCTGCCTTTATTTAACTGTTTCCCACTCCATAGGCTCCAGATCATCAAATACCACATGTACTCTCTCTCTGAGCTCCTTTAAGAGCGGTACTGCTACCTCTAACATCTGTGGATGAGGCTTTCCTGTAGATCCGCAAGCTCTGAGGCTTAAGAAATGCCTCCACTCTCTAAGGTTAGCTGTCATTACTACCTCTGTTTTGAGGCTGTTAGGTAATACAGATCTTGCCTCCTGCGGAGTTCTTCCCTCACTAATCAGATAGTTATAGGTTTTCTCTGCTCTCATACAGCTCTCTAACCAATTATCCATTTCTGGAGTATCCTCTGCAAAGAATACAGGGCGGATAAAAGCCACATCTCCGCTCTTATTGTAATTGCAATATCTTGTACTCTCCTGTGCATAGCTGGCTACTCTGTGACGTACAATCTCATGGGATACGCCTCTATCACAAATAAACTTTACAGTAAGATCATAATGTACCAGCATTTCCTCATAGGAGAGATCTTTATAAAATAGCTCCTTTGCCTCTCCTCCAGTAGTATAAGATAATTCCACATTTTCCTCTAAGCGTTTCTGGATAGCCTCAAAAATAGGACAATATCTCATCTGACTAAAGATCTTAAATAAAACAGTGTTTACTCCTACTGAGTTATTACAACAAAGGGTAAAAAACTCTAACCATGCTCTCATATTCCCAGAAACTATATCTCTCTGAGATAATTTCAATGAAGTAAGTCTAAGCATAGGAGCCTCTCCGCACCTCTCAGACAACTCAGATAAAACCCATCTAAGATCCTCGTATGTATGAGGATCTACCTCTAAAATTACCTCCCCATGTTCCAACATAGCAAAATGCTCACTCTTAACCAGAGCTCCCACCATTTTTCTATAACTATCTGGAGTAATTTTATCCTCACTCTTATAACACACTCTGGCTACTCTCTCGATCTTCTTTAGGGTATTACTGCCATCAATCGGATCAAAAATCTCATATCCTGCATCTACGATTTTCATATATACCCTCCTTACAGCACCATAGCTAAGCGATCCTTAAGCTCTCTCTCAATGTACTCTCTTACCTCCAGCGGATTAACATTGTTACCTGTAATATGTACCTCTGTGTATCCGTTTCCCTCTTTGATCTCCTCCAGCTCTACTCCTGCCATGCCAGAGATAATATCTTTAAGGGTTTTATCTACAATCTCAGAGATCTCCTCATCGGTCTTACCGTTTCTCTTGCCTATAAGCTCGATATGCCCTACAGATCCCATAAACAAGCCATTTAACATAGCATCCAGAAAATCCTCATGTTTAGGCTTGTCTTTCATAGCACATTTACAGTTAGGATGTACTGGAGGCTCTTTTCTCTCCGCTCTGGCTCCCTCGATAGCATCAATCTCAAACTGGATAAACTCCTGTGCTTTCTTAAGATCCTGTACAATATCATCCTTATGCCCTGCTCTGGAGATGTACTTTACAGCACTCCCTAAGTTGAAATTAAGCCCCCACGCTCTGATTACATCCTTAGGCTGTGGGTTCAATCTGTTATAGTGTTCTGGGTTAATAGCATTACTCATATTATGCTTACCTCCTTATGTTTGATAAGTAACCTAATCACATAAACCTTAAAAAGTTAGATTTATTTACCTTTTTTCTTTTCCTTTGTGCAATTCTTACAAATGGCTCTGTATTTTCCCTAGAGAAAAACCTTATACCCATTGTGCAATCTGCACTACTTCTTAACACTTTTCATAAGCTGAGCGATCTCATCTAAGCGATCCTTAGCATCCTGTGAGAGCTCTTGTGTACCGCCACTCTCTACACGCTCTGTAGCCTCTCCCATAAGGAGCATATCCAGCTTAACAAGCCTCTCAAAATCGTTGATATTCTTAACTTTTACCTTGCCCTGTGCAATATCCTTACTAAAATCAGCCATAAGGTTATTGATAAGGATACGGTACTTAGTTCGTACATCCGTTAGCTCCGCTGTGATCTTAGCCTCGTTACTGTTCTGAGCGTTCTCTATATTTCTCTGGGTTACTCTAGCTACCCAGTTAAAAGCCCTGCTCCACCCTGCTACAGTTCTCTCCGTTCTTCCTATGGTTTCTGCTACCGCTCTAAGAGATCTCTTATCTCCTAAGCCATAATACAGCTCAAACGCTTTCCTCTGGAGTTCATTCTCTTTACTCAATGTATTAGCCACCCTCGATCCGCCTCCTTTCCTTGCTCTTTGTGTTTGAGTGGGAATTTCTACAGTTTTACTTACATTCCTGTTGTTATCCGTTAATTCCCTCTATTTTCTTTCTATCTATCTTCCTTACTATGTTTTCTTTTATAGTACTGAAATTAGTTTTTCTTTTTCTTTGTGTTATTACATTAACTACTCTTATATGTTTCTTTAGTATTATTGCTTTATTTAAACCTCTTTTCCGCCCTCCTCCGCCTTTTCCTCATTTCATAGGAATTTCAGTAAGGAGAATGAAATTAAATAGAGCTACCTCTTACAGTAGCTCTTTCTCTCTTATATGGGTTGTTAATACTCTTATGATAGTTTCTTTCTCCGCCAGCTCCGCCTTTACGCCTCTTACCTCTCGGTATACTTCCTCTCGGATCTTATTACAAGTATTTCCATGATCTGTAAGCATCTTGTTATATTTCTGTGTCATTCTATCTATAACATTCTGATCTACTCCCAGATCTGCCAGATTTCTTATCTCCTCTGCTAAGGTCATTTCTCTTACACCGCTCATAACCACTTTTACGCCTCTCTTTCTCAGCATCTTCTCCAACACATCCATGTAGGAGGTTTTTACTATAAGCCTCTCTTTAGTAGCCATGTAATAAAGCCCTCATCTGGAGTACACTCTACATACTCATTATATCTATTACTGAGCATTACCAGCTCATCCTCTGTAATCCTTACACTGTTGGATCCGAAACGGAGCATAGGGAGAGTAGTTTTCTCCTCTTTCTTCTTTTTCTCCTTAGGTACTTCTTTCTCTGTAAAGATCTCTTTAAGATCTATCTCTGTAAAGCCCATTACCTCTAAGGAATAATCTACCGCCTGTAACTCAAATAACTCTTTTTTGAGTAACTCATCATCCCAATTACTTAACTCTGCCAGCTTGTTATCTGCAATACGGTAAGCCTTTACCTGCTCTGGAGTGAGATCATCTCTTACTATGTATGGTACTCTATCCAGCCCTGCTAAGATACTAGCCTCTCTCCTCGTATGCCCTGCGATGATAACCATATCTGCATCTACGATAATCGGATTAGTAAATCCGTACTCCTTAATACTCTCCATAACCTTTTTTACTGCATAATCGTTAATTCTAGGGTTATTCTCATAAGGGATAAGATCCAGCGGATCTGTGTACTTTACTTGTAAATCTTTCATAGCCTCATGTACCTCTCTTTCTATTTATTTCCTAAGCTATGTAATTTTGTTTCATTAGTTAGGGTACATATCTGTAATTTTTATGCACCCTTTTACAGATCAAACTCTCCACGCTCTGTATAAGAGCCTCCTACCTGCTTAAATTGCACTCTCTGGTAACTATTTAGATTACTAAGAGGGATCTCTGTTTCTCGCCTCCGCTTTTCCTGCTCTGGAGTTTCATAGGGATTACTCACTTTCTTTCTCTTATCCCTATCTGAGGATGTATAGTAAGGATCATGCTCTCTTAACCATTTATCCGCCTCATCTTCCTCACGCCTAAACTTACTCAAATCCCTCCACCGCCTCTCTGCATCTCTTACACACCATAGAGCCCTCTGGTATAATGGCTCCGCACATTACACACCTGCTATCTGTGGAGATCTCTTTACTCCTTACTGCCTTATACTCATAAATCCTTATGGTATCATGTACTACTCCGCACTCATCTATAAAACATTGAGGAGTTTCTCCTCTCGGTTTTCTCAATTCTATGTAAGATCCGTTTTCATCGGTTCCACACTTTATTAAACTCATCTAATCCTCCTCCAGATAAGCTCTAAGCTCTCTCTGTATTCTCTTTATACCGCTGTTTATATTCTTACTAATAACACTCTGATCCACACCCATTACAAACGCTAACTCATCCTGTGTATATCCCAGTACCAGCACATACGCTATACTCATATACTGATAATGGCTTAACTTTCCTTTTCTGTATGCCTTATTAAACTCTGCTCTATCGCTTTTATGGTATTTATCCAGATCAATAGCTGTTACTGTCTTAAGATCTGTGAGGATACAGGTAGCTACTGTATCTCCCTTTTCGCTTAAGCCCTCTAAGCCTCCCCAATTTCTCAAAAATCTCTTTATATTCTTAGGATCCTTATAGCTCAGCCTTAGTAATTGATCGTTTACTACATTTCTTACAATCGCTCCCAACGCTACCGCCTCCTCTCATTGCTTTTTCTATGTATCTTTGGTGTACCTCCGCTGTAATACCGCTGTATAACCCAGTGCCTTTTACTGTAGCTACACTCTTTCTAAGAGCTGTAATCTCTCCATAGGTATAATCATTATCCAGAGGACACATCCACTTAATGGCATCGCCTACCTTAAACATCGTGTACCTCCCTTTTAACAAGAAAAAAGGAGTATAGTTTTTCCTATACTCCTGCTTGATCCTGTATTATTCCTGTGCTAGTTCCTGTCTTAATTCCTGTGCTCTTGCTATTACCTCTCTGCTATATGCTGAGCTATAAATATCTTTAGCCCACAGCTTTTTAGCTGTACTCTCTCCCATGTTATATACCATGAGTACACAATTTTCTCCGCTAGAGGCTAAATACTTATCCTGTATCTCTCTTAAACAGTTAAGCCCTACTCTGACATTTTGATATGGATTAAAGAGATCCGTTACTCCCTCCGCCTCCATCCGCTCTGTATGCCATTTCTCGTATATCTGCATATAGCCCTTACTGTTTCCGTTATCTCCTACCTTATCCCAGTGATAACCGCTCTCCCTCTCTATTATGGCTAGTACCGTATAATAATCTACTCCGTACTCTTTACACTCACACCAGAGGTAAACCTGTACTATTTCTGGAAAACATCCTCCAGCATCCTTATACTCCTGTGGGATCTCATAATATCTAAATCCATCCTCATATACCTCTGATCCCCAATCTGCACTCATCGTATTATACGGATATGTATAGTTAAGATCGTGCTCCAGCTTTGCCTCCTGCTCTGTTTCCGTTACTGGCTCTGTATTCTCAGCTTGCGGAGTTTCTGTAATATAAATCTCCTCAGTAGGAGGCTCCTTATCTGCTCCTTTGAGATTTACACTCATTACCACAGTAATTACTCCAGCTATTATTACTCCTGCCAGTATAAGAGGCTTTATATTTACTCTGGCTCTCCTCTTTCTTCTAACTCTCCTTTTGCTCATCCTGCACCTCCTGTAAGATCCTATTTAATCCTGCTATTACTTTCTGCATATTATCTACTTGCCCTACTAATCTGCTTAGGGTAGTGGATATATCATCTGGATCTCTGGAGTACCAGTAACCATAAGTAGAGCTACATATAGCCTCTCCATTCTGCCTCAGATCGCTTACAATGTTTCTTAGCTGTTTCTGATGCACATTAAACAGTACACACAGCTCTCTAGCTTTTATTGCTTTTCCCTCTGTAGTATGAAACTCCTTAAGGTACTCAGTAATATCCTTGCCTACCTCCGCCACAGCTTTTACCTCCCTTTTAAGTTGATATATAACCTAATCACTTTTGAGGAGGATTTTTAGAGAAAATATAAAAAAGTGGTACATCTTTTCTTACAAAATGTACCACTCTCTATATTAGCCCTCTACGATCTCTCCATCTTCTGTTACTTCTACAATTTCTCCCTCGATACAGCGGTAGTATGTATCCTCTTTGATCTTCTCTCCATCTACTACTACCATCTTAGCTCCAGTGAGCTCCCAGCTCTCCTTATCATAAGGATCCATATAATCTCCATCGCTATATCTGGCTCCTACATATTTCCAATCAGAGAGAATAAGATGAGCTCCCTTACAGCCCTTAGCTCTTGCCTCATGCCCCCATGCAACCGCTACACCAGTAGGATCACTAACAGATGAGGCTCCTTTATACCCTGTAGCGGATGAGGCTCCACAATTCCCTGTAGCGGATGAGGCTCCACAATTCCCTGTAGCGGATGAGGCTCCATAATTCCCTGTAGCGGATGAGGCTCCATAATCCCCTGTAGCGGATGAGGCTCCTTTATACCCTGTAGCGGATGCAAAACCGTGTCGCTCGTCTGATCCTGCCTCTTTGTTTACCTTACTCATGGTAAAATCAATAGCCATCTTTACAAGTCCTGCAATAGATAATCTAGCTCCAATCTTAATATCAGTAGCACATACCTTAGTATTATCTCCGCTCTTATCCATCTCTCCAGATAACTCTACCTCATGGAATACGCTATGTGCTGGATCATAATATCCGAAACAATCTAACGGATACTCGCAAGCGTGAAAACCTGTATCACAGCACTCCGCTCTTTCTGTGTGAAATTCCTTACCCTCCTCATACTGATAACCTCTACAGGTAAGATCTTTGTTAAATCCTTTAAATGCTCTCATAGATTTTTCTCCTTTTCTATGTGTGTTATTTTTATTGATAAATAACTTAATCCTCAATATGAGGAAAATTTAGATAGTTTTTGAAAAATATTTTTATTTACTGCTTTCCATTCTTTCTCTGGTACGGTTTACCTTAAAGGTCTTAACCGCTAAGAGCTCATCCTCTGGGATCTGGAGGAGATACTTTACCTGCTCCAGCATTAACTCTACATCTGCAATCTCCTTTACTAAGTTATCTCTAGCAATAGCCTTTTTATCCTCCGCTACAGGCTGTCCTAAGCCTGTTTCTACTCTGCGGTACTTGTTTACCGCCTGTATGAGCTCTGCACACTCCTCTACTAACTGGTTACTCTGTGCCTCATATCCATAGTACTTAGCTGTTTCTAAGTTCATTTCACTAATTTTACACATATCTAATACGCCTCCTTTATTAGCTCTCTTATTCTATAAATCTCTGCACTCTCTAATCCTAATGAATCGTGATCTACTCCTCCAATAGCATCTATAACCGCTCTGAGTGCCTCCCTGCTCTTATACAGATCCTCCATTAAAGTATCCTCAATAAGGTAATACTCCTTAGGATCTCCAAAGGATACCGCTATGGCATAATCCTCTTTTCTCATGGCTAAGCTCTGCTCCTTAGCCTTATCTATCCAGCTCTTTTTTACTGTGATACTCTGGCTAGGGTTCATCTTTGTTTTAGCCTCAATAAAGAGTTTATCTACCACTACATCTCCTTTTAGAAACGGAGTGGATCCAGATCCTACTACCTGCCTACCGCCCATAGCCTTAGCTATACGCTTTTCCTGTATTGAGCTCTTAGCTCTTGTACTATCTTTCAATCTCTATCTCTGCCTCCACGTTTAAATATTGATCCCTAAGTTTTCTCCACAAAGCCTCTCTAACCCTGCCTCTAAAGAAAATAGGCTTTACCTCGTATACCATACTAATTATGCTTACGCTATTCATAGCATCCAGCATACTCCATCTACCATCACAAGCTCTAGCATTAGCCCACCCTGTAAACTCCTTAAATGTACAATCCTTGATTTTCTTTTTCATTTACTTACTACTGCCTCCTCTTACAAAGAAATTGATAATAAACATCACAAAGAAAATAGGCTCATATGCATCCATTAAAAACTTATGGTACCATTCGTGCTGATACTCATAGCCGATACCCTCTAAACAACGCTCTCCAGCATCTGCCCACTCTTTACCTGTCTTAAATCCGTACTTTTTAAGTTCCTCTAAATCAATACCTGCTTTTACTCTTAAACTCATGTTATTCTGCCTCTCTTTCTTCTAATCTCACTCCGCCATACTCCCAGAGATCCCTTTTCATCTCATCCATATCTAGCTCTCCATTTTGCCAGCGTTCATAGTACTGTAATACCAGCTCTGTAAACTCTGGTATCTTCTTTGCATAGGTCTTTTTCCAGTAGTGATCCATGAGTACCTCCATAGGGAGTACTAAGAGTAATGTCATAGCTGTATTTATGGCATCCTCCATAGCCTCCTGTTTGATCCTCTTAAGATCCTCCTCTGTTACCTGCCTTACTGCATTATGGAGCTGTGATCTGGTTAGGTTATAGGTTTTTACCTGTTTACCTTTTTGCTTTTCAAGCCTACGCCTCTCAGCTCTACCCACACTTAACACTCCTCTCTCATATAAATCTTACTGGCTCTCCTACCCTTTTTACCATTAAGAACCCACTTACTGAGTTATCCTCTATCTGAGGTAGTGTATTTACATAAAGCTCTATACCTAACTCCTCTCGGAGTTCTCTGTTTATACTCTCTAAAGGAGCGTTTACAAGATAATTCAACTCACTCATAGTAGTAGCTGTAAAAGGCTTTCCTATAAAATCTCCCATTACACATACTCCCTCATCTCTTACCCTGCTCCACGCCTCCTTAAGCAAAATCATTAACCTACTTACATCCATGATATACCGCCTCTACTTTCCACCGCTTAAGAAACTCCTCCAGAGAGTTATACTCAAACTTATAAGCTCTTACCGACACCACCAGCTTATTTCCTGTGCATCTGGTTTTAATCGGATACACCTTACCGCTCTGGAGCTCACACTCTACCCCTATGTATCTAGCTTTTATCATCCTGCTCCTCCTGTACCTGCATAGCCTGTAATCTGTTTAATAGTCTACTGGTATCCTTAATGGCTAACTCCAGATCTATAGGATCCATCTTTCCATTAAGCCTCTGCTCCAGCTCTGTTACCCAGCTATCGTTATCCAACCATCTCCACGGTAAAATACCAGCCTTATCTAAGACTTTCTTAACGCTTTTCCACGCCTGTAGCTCTTTCTCTACATTCTGGAGGCTTTTTAACTTCTTTTCTGCCTCCTCTAAATCCTTTGCTAACTTTGTGCCTAATCTCTGCCCTATAGCACTCTTTACTACCTTATCCTCCAGATAATCCTTACAATACTCCGCCCTGTCATTGTAAAAAGGGATCCTATCCTCCTCCAGCCGACTAAAGATAATGTACTTATACACACCTACAGGCTCCTCTATCTGCCTGTACAATGCTTTTTTAACCGTTCTCAGAGCCTTAGTATCTGGATTGAAATAGATAAGCCCTACATGATCTGGGAGCTCCTCTTTCTTTACCAGCCCCTTAGGTACTACAAAATAAAACTCATTACAGTACTGTAGGTATAAATGCCATTTATTATCCTGTAGAAAATCATTTCTACTCACTTTGATCTCATAGCCGATAATATTAGACGTTGTATAGCTCTTTGTGATAGCCAGCCCATCAAACTTAAGTAGCCCCTGTGGATCTGGAAAATAAGTACTACAGGTTTTACACTCTGTTATAAAATAACTGGGCTTTCCATTATGAAACTCTTTAAGAGCCAGCTTTATATCTGTACTGGTTACTTTCTGTGCCACTCTGTTTACCTCCTTTATTGTGATACTTAACTTAATCACAATCGGTAAGTATTTTTAGACAAAAAAAAAAGAGGATCCTAAGATCCTCTCTCTGGTATTAAAACTCCAGCACATTCTCCTCTATGAAAATATCCTTATTCACATCTGCCTTAAATGCTAAGAGTGCTCTGGAGGCTCTCAGCATTACCTCCTCATCTCCCATCATTTTAGCCCCTGTGTAGGTATTCTCCAGAAAGTCTATTACCTCCTGTTTCTGCTTTTCATTATCCATAGATACCTCCTTACAGAAATAGCTCTAATAACTCATCTATGAGCCTCTGTGTTTCCTTTATTTTCTCCTCCAGAGCTTTTACCGCCTCTGGATCCTCTGTGTGATCTTTCTGCTCCTCCATCTTCCCTACTCTATTTGAGTAAAGAGAGATCCTCACAGCTCTATCATAAGGTGTCATATCCTTAAATCTTTCCTCCATACGCCCTCCTATTTGAGTAAATCTCTTATTCCTACTGTAGTTTTCTTATACACAGCATTTTTTACAGCTCTCTTAGGGTTCTTTGCCAGCCCTACACCCTTTTTACCATACAGAGGATTAACTGCTTTCTTTACCGCTCTCTTAGCCTTACCTGTAGTGCTTGCTTTGATAGCCTTTTTAAGGCTAGGTTTTCTTACTCCAATTTTCATATAATCCGCCTCCTACTCTATAGATCCATAGATACTCATGTACTCTATATCTCCGTTAAATTTACTTGTTTCTGTACTAAATCCACCAAACTCTATAACCCTCGTATCATCCGCTAAAACCTGCTCCCAACATTTCTCTATATCGGTATCACTAAAAGGCTTTACAAACCTCAGAAACGCCTCCTTATACTGCTCCAGATCCTTATACTCTAAATATACTGTTACCTTAGTTCCTGTAGCTGATATAGTAGTTTCCTCTGTTTTGAGTTTTATTTGATTTTTATGTACGCTACCATGATGCTTATAAGGCTCAAACTGATCCGCTGTTATCTCCTGCCCCACATTAGCCTCATTATACCTATTCAGATATAAATTGATCTCCTCATCATCTGCATAAATTACAGGTAGCTCCTCCGCCTCCTCTGTGGCTGTTTCTGGCTCCTCTGTTACCTCTGGAGTACTCTCTATAGCCTTCGTTACTTTCTCCGCCTCTGTGGGCTCATTTACCGCCTTATCTGTATTTCCACAGGCTGATAAGGATAGTGCAATACCTAAAGCTATTATTACACTCAATCTCTTTATCATGTAACCACCTACCTTTTTATATAGTGGTTATATTATAACTCATTTATGAGGCTAACTCAATAACCATCCTAGCCCACGCTCTGGCATCATCCTCCCCATACATCCTGTACATACAATCCTTATAAGGGATCCTATAATCTGCCTTAGGATCATTCTCTACCAGTAAATACTTATACTGTGGCTCCCTTGCCTTATTTTGTAAGTGGTGCCTAAATTGATGGAGAAAACCCTCTAAGGAGGGCTCCCCTAAGAAAATCTCCTTTGTAGAGTGTACATAGTTATCATCCCTTACCCATGCTGTAATAACAGGGATCTCTACACTATATACCTCCGCCAGCTCTGTATCTAGCTCTCTAATTATCTCCAATCTCTGGAGAGGTGTAGCGGATTTATAACCCTTTGCCAGAGCCATACTAACAGGCTCCAGAGCTTTACACTCCTTAAACAGTACCTTATAGCTTTCTACTCTTTCTATTAGATCCATACGCTCCTCCTAATATCTAAAATACTTTTCTGGAATATCCCAGCACCCTAAATCATCGGCAATATTCTCTAAACTCTGTACCTCATTATCAGTTAGCTCCTGTCCTGTAGCCACCTTAAGTAGCAAACCTGTTATATAAGCTAATTTTTTCTTACTTTCCTCATCCACAAGTTATCCCTCCTCTCAATGTCTGAAATTGTAAGCCCAGATAAGATCTTTTACTATCAACCCATCCTCATAAGTGGCATATACCAGCCCCTCTATGATATGTCTATCTATAATTTCAAGAGCTTTCTCTATCCGCTCCTGCTCCTTATACAAAGCCTCCAGATCCTCTCCTCCTGTTTCCTGTGCCTCATAAATCCTATTCATAATCCGATCATGTGCATTATAGATCTTATGCTGGTTATCCTCCCATTTACAAACTGGGTATAATTTCTTTCCTGTAGCCTTATCTCTATAGATCTTTGCCATCCTGTTTATCCTCCTCATCCTCTTTATTTTCAACTCTCTCCTTATACTCTGTAGCCTCCTGTGTTCTACCACTCATACAAAGTAATAAGTAAAATGCTCTCTCATTATCTGTCATATCCAACCTCCTAATATCTGCTATGTGCTATAGTTGCAATACCTCTAAGTAATCCTGCTACACAGGTATTAAGATCTCCATCCTGCCAGCACTCAGCTACTCCGATAATCCTGCCTGTCATATACTCATCGTGCTCATTTCTAGCTACCATAAAATCTGTATCTGTTCCACACTCATCCTCTCTATCGCTCATCTTGATAGTAAAGTGGCTATCCTCTGTATCACAGTACTGTAAGTATCCCCACCATACACGGATCTCACTCTTTAATACCTGTACTTTCCATTTCCAGTTACTATCCTTTTCTGTAAGCTCCTTAGCTACCTCTTTTGCAACTTCCTTAGCCTCTCTAAAATCTACTGCCATCTCCTGTACCTCCTGCTTTTCTTCCTCAGCATCTACTAACTCAATCTTGCTAATTAAGGATCTCCAGTAAAATACTCTGCCATCCTCTGTTACTAAAAACTCCTTATGGAGCTTGCTGTTTTCCTCTGTGAGATCGTAGGCTCTACACTTAACGCATTTTCCATCAATGTACTCTACTGTGTAATCTTCAAACTCTGCGTTTTCTTCCAGATAAGAGATAAACGCTTTAACTGTAAGCTGATCCATAAGCTCCTCTGTAGATCTCATAAACTGTACTCTGTATCTGTTATCATCACTATTTTTATATCTCATGTTGTTTACCTCTCTTTCAGTTTGTATCTAGTTCCTTGCTTCACTCATAATATACACCCCCTATATAATAATGTCAACACTTTTTATATATCCCCTATATAAAATAATAGAGGAGGCTTTTTTACTGCCTCCTCCTGTACTAAAACATAATATTAAAATCACTGTGTTTATTGATCCACTTTATAATCTCCTCATACCCTAATCCGCCACTATCTACAGATTTCATAATGTATTCATATACCTTAGGATGAGTTTCTTTTAACCTTAAAAACCTCTGATCCTCATTTAGATGGCATCCAAAGCCACAATACATACAGCCTGTACGATCACACTTTGTAGTATGTAGTACTGGATTAACCTTATCAAAAATCATAGCATGAGGATTAAGATCCGCTGGGCTTACCTCACTCCCTGTATCATCGGCTATTACTCCATATACAGAGCATATAAACAATCTCTTAATAGCAATATACATTAAAACATCCTGCTCACTCCAAAAGCTCATAGGCTTGCTTATCGGTCTTTTGCTATCAAAACTATTACACCCTGTCCTAAGCCATTCTACAGTACGATTTCTGCTCTCTGTAGCCATTGTAGCTACCATAGGCTTTCTCCCTGTTTTGTGCTCATAAGATTTTACTGGAGATTTTTTCATAATGTTACAACATAAATGAGATACCTCTGGAGCCTCTGGATCTAGCATAAATTTATACAGATCTGGTAACTTTCCATTACCCTTACTATCTCCATGTAATCTATTATGTTTTAAAATCTCTGATCCTGTATGTTTAATCTCGTAGATCTTTTGAGCATTTTCTTTAGAGAAAAACGGATACCCATACTCTTGTATAACTTGCTTAAAATTTTTCTTAGGCTTAAGTATTTCCACATTATCAAAGGTTTTTACAAACGATCTAATCTCTGGATACTCCAGCCCTGTATCTACAAATACTGCTTTTACATTAGGATACTCACTCCTTACCAGATCTAAGAGTACTGTACTATCTTTTCCTCCACTAAAGGATACATATACTCCATCCTCTCCGTACTCCTCTATCCACGCTCTTATCCTTGCCTTACTCATCTGTATCTTAGATGCAAGAGATAAAGCCTGCATCTGGTAAAGATCATTTATACTATGTTTATTTGTCATACCAACCACTTACCTAAATCGGTTCGTGGAAATGCTAGTAGCCTCCCATGCTCAACATTTAAGACCGCCCTACCCATTCCGTAATAGGGTAGCTACCTTACACAGCTTTACTATTCAATCTATTTGTAAAGAAGATCTCACGCTGTTTTCTAGCACTTTACTTATATGTACAACACTCTCATATAAAACCTAGTCTACTAGGATCTGGTATTTCTCCTTTCTTTTATCATATTTACCTCCAGAAAAATCTATCTACAGATACTCCGTAGAATTTAGCTAGATTGTAAAGTACTGTAGCCTTAGGGATCCGTGTACCTGTTTCCCATCTGCTTATACTTACCTCTGTATAACCTGTACCTTTTACCACATCCTTTAGAGTGTAACCCTTTTTCTCTCTTACCTCTCTTAAATTGTGGGATAAGGTTTTTTCTACTTCATTCATTTCTACCAACTCCTTACCCACGCACTTACCGCCAACCTAAAAGTATCATCCTCTAAGAGAGTTTGAGTGTAGTTATAACACTCCTTAATATTCTTACAGATATACTCCCTGTTAGATACTGGTATCGGTACTCCACTCTCAAATACTGGTATTAACATCTTATAAAATTTCTTTCTACGATCTTTCTCATCCCAGCACTCGTAAACGCTTATCCCATTTCTGCTACAATAATCCATAACCTCTTTTATCGTATACCTCATACCATCCCTGCCTCATATACCTGTTTTCTAAGATACTCTAACTCCTCCAGATCATTATAATAAAACTCCTGCACTCCATTAAATCCCTGCATTTTCTGCTCTTTGCCATCCTTAAGAATAGCCTTATACCACGCTCCAGCCTGTGAGATGATCCCCAGCATGATAGCCAGATCTAAGGTATCCTTAATCTCATCCACTCCTGTACTGTAATTAAGTGTGTAAGTCTGGAGCCTACGATCATTTTTAGTAACCTTGTTTTTCTCCACTTTCACACTTACCAGATTACCGCTAGGGTTAGCATATCCGCTACTTACCTCTTTATACTTCTCATCCAGTAAGGATCCCTTTGTAAACCATAAGATCTGTGAGCACGCATGAGCTATAGCTGTACCACAGGGGATCTTAAAAGGCTTGTACGGATTTCCTATATTTTCTCTGAGCTGGTTAATCATAAGAAAAGTACACTCAGTTTTCTTACAAAGCGGTACCGCCTTATCGCAAAAGGCTTTCATAAGAGCACTGTTACCTCCGTAGCTTTTCTCATCTAAGCCCTTTTCCTGTACCGCCTTAGGGATGATAAATGGAGCACTATCTAATACTGCTAAACCTACCTTACCAGATCTTATGTAGTCTAAGAGCATATCTAAGAGCTCCTCTCCATACTCACTCTCTGGCTGGATGAGGATTACCTTACTCCAATCTACCCCCAGAGTTTCTCCCCACTCCTTATCTATCGTGTTTTCTGCATCCAGATATACACAGTACTTATCTTTGTATTTCTTTTGGAAATTAGAGATAATATCCAGAGCTGTAGTAGTTTTACCACTCTGAGGTAATCCTACTAGCTCTATGATCCTCCCTACAGGTACTCCTCCTCTGGTTAAGTAATTCATCATAGGGGAGGTGTAGGGGATAAACTCTATCCCCTTAAGATCAGATGCTTTACGGATTATATCCGTTTTGTATTTCTTATTTACCTCAGCTATGAGGTTATCTATCTCCGCCATCTTTTACACCTACTTTCTTACTCATACTTTCTACTGTTTCTGGCTGTATCATTCCATGCTTAACCATGTCAAAAACAACCTTGCATTTATCCTTTATTCCTGTATACTCTGGCTTATCTTTAGACAAATAATATAACCCATTAGCTATATCTCTTATCTCGTCATAAGTAAGAGTAATTGTTGCAAAACACCGCCCTTTTCTGCTAGAGCACTCCTCTATTACCATTATCCCTCTCCTCCTAACTCCTGCATAATGCCTACCTCCGTATTAAAGAGGTTTACATCTGCATCCGTGATACCTAAGTTGTAATTTAACTCAATTACATTTCTAATAATGGCTATATCTACTCCGCCTCCCTCATTAGGGCTAAAAAGTACAATCCCATCATCACACTTAAAAGCTGTTTCTCCAGAGATCTCTACTCCGTTCTCCTCCAGATATGCTAAAAACTTATCTAACTTTTCCTCCATATCTAACACCTCGCCATAACATCTCTCATCATATCCAGCTTTTTAAGCTCCTCTACAATATCTCTCTCTGGCTCCATTACAACTACTGGCATCAATAAAGCCTGTATAGCCTTAACATCTGGAGAATAATACTCCTTATTATCCACAGTAGTTACACTGTATCCCATTAACTCCTCTGAGCTCCTGCTCTCCTCCAGCTTTGCTATCTGGTTCACATTAAGCCAGATAGTAAGGTTTCCGCTCTGATCCTCAACTCTTATAAACATCGCCTTTTATGCCTCCTTAAAATATTTCTACACTGTACATAGAGATCATCATCTATATTTCTGAGCTCATGGAGATCTCTATGTAGCTGGCTCTTACTGATACAAAACTCTTTAGCCACTTTACGGATACTGTCCTTAGGATTATCTATTAGCCACTGTGCCTCCTGCTTACATCTATCCTCTATGGCTTGTCTCCTAAAGTACTCATAAGCCCACCGCTCCATAGGCTTAATCCTCCATAGGATCCTCTGGCTCTCTGGTATATTTATCCTTACTAAATCTATCCAGATCTACCTCTGCTATCCTCTTTGAGAGGGATTTCTTTAATCCGCTGTAGATCTTCTCAGCCATCTCTAACTTAACTTTGAGGATGTTATAAGCTCTACGATAAATAGCCTCTACTAAGGCTTTATCCTCCGTGAGCTGTTCTACTCTGGCTTTTTTCTCCTGCACAGTACCAGATACTTTTACCATCGCCTCATTTTGAGCACTTTTCTTAGCGTTAGAGGCTAGATCTACCTGCATCCCCAGCTCCTCTACTCTCTGCCCTGCATAATACATAAGGGCTGGGATCTTAACACAGTAGTACTCTATCTGGCTATCTGGTATATCCTCTATAGAGTTCTCCCCTATGCTTTCCATAATCATATCCAGCTCTGAGATAGCACTATCAAGCTCCTTACTAAAATTTGCTATTAACTCATTTGAGAGGGTTATTACAGGGGAGCTCTCCTCTTTTACCTCTGCTATGATTTTCTTTAATTTATCACTCTGTATCATTTCTCCGCCTCCCTTATAGCTCTGTTATAAAGAGTTATCCTCTTTGTGAGGCTCTTATATCCATCTGATCCAGCCTTATACTTAGCTCTTAAGCTCTCATCCTCCGCCTTTTGATTTTCTACCCAGCTTTTAAACTCTGAGAGCTCTTTATCTAAATGATGCTTTTTAATAAGCTGTATGATCTTCTTTATTCTCTGCCAGCGTGTGATCTTTACCTCATCTGGATCTGGCTCATAATCTGGTAACTCTCTGTATTCAATTCCACAAAATACCTCATACAGATTTATTTTCATGCACCAGCTAGTAGTAAAATCATGGTATGTAAGAGTAAGTATGTTATCCTCTCCTATCACGGTTTTTCTCATCCTCCTTTACCAGCTCATCTCTAAGGCTCTCAGAAAAGATCCGTAACTGTTTAGCGTGGCTACTAAAATAATCATCATATCTACCTCTGTGAGCAAAATGAGCATCAACCTCTAAATATAAACAAATACTACTAAGAGGTTCTAATACCTCAGCCTCTATTAACTTCTGTCTGCGGATCTTTTCTCTCAATTTTCTAAACACTTATCTCCTGCCTCCTCTCTGATCTTCTTTACACAATCAGAACAATAACAACCCTCATAGCCCTCAATCTTGTATAAAAAGCACATCCAATTCATATTCCATTTTCCGTTATCAGAGCATCGTTTACACGATCCCATACCCTCTCCTGTACACTGAGTTACTTTCATTTCACACCTCCAAAATATCTACTTAACCAGCTCTCCAGATCGTAGCTGTATCTCACTCTTTTCTTTTTCTGCTTTATCTTTACTCCGTGATCCCTGCACCACTCTACAGGTATGCTCTTTCTCTCCTCTGTCTGAGTAAACTGGATCACATCCTGTACGGTTATGTAATATGTTTCCTCCAGCTCTCTAAAATTGATTAAAAAGCCTCCATACACTCCCTCATAATGAGTAGCTTTCTCCATTCCTTGTATCTGGTTAGGTCTGATCTTAGCTATCGGTATGCTCTTTCCCTTATGAGTTTTAAGCTCTACCAGAAAGAGATAAGGAGATCTGAAAAGGATATAATCACATGGATTAGATACTCCATAAAATCCGCTTGTATCATCCTTTAGGCGGTACAGGTAATAATCTGGAGGTACACACTCCTTAAACTCCTGCTCAAAGGTTTTACCAATGTTATTACTTGCCATCCTGTACCCCCTTAAATCTGCTAGGAGTAAACTTACATTTCTTTCTGCGATCTACATACATAGATCCCTCTCTATCAATGCTACAGTAGTAAGCTCCTATCTCTCTACCACAATGCTCACAGTTACCACATACCGCTCTCAACGCTGTATTTTGCCCTGTAGAGGCTTTTTTCTTTTTACCTGTAGACTTATTAGCCTTTTTTCTGTTTGTATCTTTCTGGGCTGTCTTAGGCTTTTCTGGAGGGTTAGGATGTACCCACTTACCAGCATCCACTAAAGCACACTCATTTTTATATCTACAGTAAGTACACTTGCTATCATCTTTCTCTGGAGGGATCCCTGTTTTACAAGCATTGTTTACAGTTCGTATCTTGTTAAGTACTGCCTGTTTCATCTCATCGGTTATTTTCCAGAGGTACGGTTTCTTTTTACAGAAATTTCTATCCTCGTAAAAGAAAAGGATATAATCTATCCCCAGCCCCATACCGTAACAAGTAGCTTGCCACTTATGATCCGCCTTAGGCTCATACCTGTTACTAAACTGATAAGTACTCTCTGTTTTAATCTCTAAGATTACATCCTTACCATTAAATCTAATAACTCCGTCTGGCTGGAAATAGATAGAGAGCTCATCATTTTTACACCTGCCCTCTGTATGATCCTCATTCCAGCCTACAAACTCTGTTTTAATGCCTTTAGCCTGTGCCTCTTTTACCATTTCCTCCAGATCTAAGCACTCTACGCCCTCCATACGCTCTACTATGTGCTGTATGTCTAAGTGCCTATCTGTACCACTCTGGCATATCTCAATAAGATTTACCTCACTCTGCTCTCCGTTCTGGGAGCCTCCATGTACTCTCTGGAAAAATAACATACGCTCACAGCCATACATAGAAGATGGGCGGATATACTCAGATGGGGCTACCTGCCTCTCCTCCAGCTCCTTAGCCTTTACAGCCTCCTCATAATTTTTAAGAAACTTATCCTCAAAGGATACGCTCTCTGCATTTTTTCCTTGTGCTACTGCTATTAAGCTCTTTAATCCCATTACTTTTCCGCCTCCTCTCTAGCTTTTTCAATAGTTTTATTAAATCTGGCAAGCTCAAAAGCTAAATACATCTGGGATCTACTTTCTCTTATCCTTAGAGGTCTGGTTTCTTTATCTCTCTTTACCTCAATTACCAGATTTACGATAGTAACCACTATGTAGCCGACTAACAAAAGCCCTAAAATTACATTTCCCATTAGTGACCTCCTAACATAACTCCGATGATATAGAGCTCAAATAAAAATACAAAAATACTTAAAGCTCCAACAAAATCTCCTACCAGCTCACAGCCCTCTCTATGAGTTCTGTAAAATCTTCTCAACTTTCTTTTAATCTGTCTTACCATCCTTGATCCTCCTGTTTTGATTGATAAGTAACCTAATCACAAACGGTAAGTAAATTTAGATAAAAAAAAGAGGAGGCTTTTACACCTCCTACAATTCTTATACCTCTATACCTCATTTCCCCAGCAATCCCAGCCATCTATACTCTGTCTTGCAAAGAGCTCTATTTTAGGTAGCCCCCCCCCTGCCATTAACTTTACAATCCTATCTCTCGTTTCCGCTGGTTTCTTACTGTGCTCCTCTATATGGCTCATAATTACACTATGTACTCCTGCATCCATTCTCTTAGGCTTTCCTCTTACACCTAATAAGCATAACTCCGCATTAGCCCTAGTCCAGTTACCCATACCCCAAAAGAGAGTATCTGCTTTCTTATTCTGCTTTATCCATGTAAAAGCACAGGTTTTATACTCAAAGCCCCATGATCTCATCACATCAAAAGCCTCCTCTAAAAATGGCATTGTAACCCACATAAAAAGCACACTATCATCATCTGCCAGCTTTTCCACAGGGAGAGCCTTTATATCCTCTAAACTGGTTACTGTGTAATGGCATCCAGCTCCTCTACCTCCTGCTACCGCCTTATCCCTGTATAACCATGCTGGATCTGCATAGATTATCTTATATTTGTTTTCTGTGTTAAAAATATCTACTTTCAATAGAAAAACCTCCTTTATGTTTTGATCGATCCTAATCACATAAAGGAGGTTTCCTTAGATACTAATTTTATGAATTTTTCAAACCTACTACCAGAGTATATACCTGCTCTGCCTCCTCATAAGATAGTTTTGTATAATCAAACTCCTTAAGCCAACCTACCATACACTTTCTCTTATTTTCCTGTATAACCTGCCTACCTCTTTCCTCAGTATAGGGCTCTAAATAAAATGAGGTTCTACCGTATCCAGAGGATCTATGATACTCATACCCATTACTCTTAAATCTCCCTTTTCGACCATTCTCCCACTCTATATCTAAGAGCCCTGTAGGAGTTCTTTTTACTACAGTACCTACATAATAGGCTTTACTGCTAAAGTGGCTCTGATACACTATTACCTTATCTCCTACCTTTAAATTTTCTCCGTTAAAATCAAACACTCTTTAACTCCTCCAATACTCTAAAATGATGTACCTCTCTGGTATCTCCCTTTTTAACCTGTACTCTCCTTACAGATCCTACCTCTAAATGAGTTACGCACTCCTCCAGAGTTCTCTCTTTCTTATCTTCCTCATCATATACTTTATATCTCACTGTTTACCTCCTAAAGATACAATTTCTGCCCTACTTCTATATGGTTAGGATCCTGTAGATGGTTTTTCCTCACAATCCTGTAATACTCAGCTCCAGCTCCGTAAAACCTTTTTGCAATATTCCAGAGATTATCCCCTTTTTGCACTATGTAATATTTACCTCTAAAAATCTTACGACCTGCACCCAGATCATCATACTCAGCATTAAAGATAATAGCCTGTTTCTTTTTAGGCTCCTGTTTCTTTTCTGCTACAGGGTAGTACCAGCTCTCCGCCTTACTGCCACAATAGGTACATCTCTCCCCTATTGCTACCTCAGCTCCACAGTATTTACATTTTGCCATCTGGTTTCTCCTTTAATCCCATTACATAATCCATTGATAATCCTAAAAGGCTACAGATCTTAGCAAGCCTCATACTGCTAAGATCTGTACCGTTATATAAAAAGGCGTATATTGTGGATCTGCTTATCCCTGTTTTGTCGGAGATAGTCTGGAGAGGTATATCCAGCTCCCAGATCCTCTCCATTACTCTCTCTCCAGCACTCATTATAGAGTAGGTTTTTCTCTGTGCCTTTTCATGCTCTACTCTGATATGAGAGGGCTTTGTTAAGCCCTCATAATCTCTTATACCTCTGCTATATCTATGCTGTACGGTATCCAGCCTTATACCGCCCTCTTTAGCTATCTGATTTAGAGTTTTACCCTCTACAAAGATCCTGTTAGGTTTACCCTTTAGCTCTGGTAAAAGAAAATATCCCATAGGCTTACTCCTCCTCTAAGTAATCATCCGCTAAGTTTTCTCCGTACCAGTAATCATTTACCTCAGCATCTACGCTCATAGGGAGATCTATTAGGCTGTGTCCTACTCTTTTCATAGTGTTTACTAAGAGATCTGCTCCCTCCTTAATATGATCCTCTGGTACCTCCATAATTAACTCATCGTGTACGGTTATTACCATGTGGCAATCCAGAGCCTTGTACTGTGGATCATTGTAAATAGCTATCATAGCTAATTTCATAATATCCGCACTGGATCCCTGTATTACAGCGTTAAGGCTCTGCCTGTGAGCCTCTTGATAGCGGTAATCATCGTGATCTGGTAACTGCATCTCTGGCAATCTTCTCTTTCTGCCCTGTATAGTAGTTACATATCCGTACTCCTCCGCCATCTTCTCTACCTTAAGGCGGAGCTGTTGGATCTTAGGAAAACTCTTATAAAAATCATCAATAAGTTTCTGAGCCCACTCTGCGGATCTGTCAAACTGCTCTCCGATGGCTTTAGCTCCTCGCTCATACATGATACCTAAGAGTACACGTTTCATGGTTGTACGCCTGTGTTTACCCTCAGCATTTACCGTACCATCTGGATAAAATTCTCTACAATCCTCATAAGGCACTCCATAAACCTTAGATCCCATGATGGCATATAGATCTTTACCCTCTCTGTATGCCTCCTGCATCGCCTCATCTCCAGACACATAAGAGAGTACTCGTGGCTCAATCTGGCTAAAATCTCCACCTACAAACTTATAACCATCTCTGGCTCTAAAGATCTTACGGATGCTTTTCTCATGGCTAGGAATGTTCTGGAGGTTGATCTTAGTAACTGTATCACTACTTGAAAATCTACCTGTTTTTGCTCCGTACTGGTTATATGTGGTATGTACTGCATTAGTCTTAGCACACTTAACCTCTGGGATCTTGTCTATATAAGTTCCTAAGAGCTTTCCACACTCCTTATATCTCTGGTAGTTATCTAAAAACTGGATAAACTCCTCTCCCTTTTTAGTACCTGCCTTTTTAGCCTTGTTTCTGTGTTGCTGTACAATCTTATCTCCTGTACCTCTCGGCTCTTTTCTGGATACGCTTTTCAGTTTGAAAATATCATAAAATAAACAAGCCACCTGCTGAGGGCTGTTATAATTGATCTTCTTAGTACCCTTAGTTAATCTCATAAGAGTAGGATTTTCCTCTATGTACTTATCAAACTTAGCTACATACTCATCACAGAGCTTTTCTTTCTCCGCCATCTCCTCATTGAATTTTACAGAGAGCTCCTTAGCGTAATCCTCACGGATCTCTACACCTCTAAGCTCCATATCCATGCAAACATCAATAAGAGGCATCTCAATATCTCTAAATACATGATAGAGCTTTCTGTAGTCTGCTCTCGGATGATCCTCTCTAAGATACTTTTTCTGGAATTGATACAGAGCCCATGTTTTAAAACCATCGTTAGCACCATAAATAGCAAAAATATCAATAGGGATATAGTTACATGGGATACCCTCAAAAAGATCTCCAAAATCCTCATCTGAGCCCTCCCCATTGAGGATATACTTGTTATACATCGGTTTTAATCCGTGTTTCTCATTCTCATTGAGTACCCAGCCAGCTATGTTAGTATCCCACCATACATTAGCTATCCTCTGCCCCCACTGAAAAGTAACTACTTTATCATCAAACTTAATATTATGATTGATGCACTTAAGGGATCCGTTAGCCAGATAAGGGAGCATAACCGCCTTACACTCCTCCTCTGTCATTTGCCCCTCAACTCTTTTATTCTGGAGATCCGTATGATTAAACGGTACATAGAAACTAGGGAGATCTGGATTATATAAACAGATACCTACTAAAATATCGTTATACACATCCAGCCCTGTAGTTTCCACATCCAGTACATACTCGCTTACTCCAGTTAAGTAGGTTTCCATTACTTCCTTAAGCCTCTCTGGAGTACGGATAATCTCATACTCTCCCTCTGCGTGGAGCCTACCGCTCTTTACCAGCTCATTTATTACCTCCAGCCCTTTAAGTAAGGTATTCTGGTTTCTTTTCAAATTTATATTACATACTTTTTTATGAGCTAATCGGCTACTAAGATCCTCCAGATCCACGCTCTCTCTACTCATATCTACCTGTATCTCTCTTGCCATCCTGTATCCTCCTGTTTAATAAAAGAGGGAGGTTTTTAGCCTCCCTCCCTGCCTTAAAATACTCTTGTAGCTCCTGCTCCGATGTCATTGTTACTATCGTTATTGTTACCCTTGTTAAGCTGTAATCTACCCTCGATAGCCTTAATCTGATCCTCACGATCCAGATCTAAGATAAGTGAGCCTACTAAGTTCTGAGGCTCTGGGATCTCCATCTCACTAGGATCCTTAGGGAAATACTGGTATGTAGTCTTAAGGCTACCCTTTGCTCCAGATCTCTTAATCTTAATATCTCTCTTAGTGAGATCTCCGTACTCTCCAGCTAAGCCGATAAGGTTCTTAATGTCTGTTAAGCCTCTCTCCCAGAGCTGTACCTGCTTATCCTTATCTTTCTCATCCTTGTTAATCATCTGTAAGAACATTCTAAGCTGAGGCTTATTACCGCTCTTACAAAACTCACAGCTCTCTCCTTTACAGAGGCAAGTACGATCTCTACCGCTACCGTCTACATCTAATTTGTGTACCTCGTAGATGGGAAAATCATAATCCGTTTCTCCATCCTTTACTCCTACCTCTCCCTTATGGAGGAGGCGTACTGTAGCTGTATCTCCATCATCCTTTAACTGAAACCAGCCTGTTTTAGAAAATCCTCCATTGTCATACTTGTTAATAAGATCCTGTAATCCCATTTCTGTATCCTCCTGTTTTTCCTTGATTATTTTTTTTTCTATAACTACAGCATCAAAGCCTTTACAGCTCCTACCATGCTGTTGATAGCAAAACGCTTGTCCACATTCTTTCCTACCAGCACATCCGCCTTATGCTCACTCTTTTTAGTAAGCACTACAGCCTCTCCTTTTAAGATGGCTAACAGGGTTCTTAAACTACTCATACCGCTTACCTCCTTGCTTTTCGTGATAAATAACTTAATCACATCCACCCAGATTATTTAGACAGCATATTGATAACCAGCTAAAATAAATTTCTTTTTGAGGTTCTTGATATGCCAACTTACGGTAGCATTAGTAATATTGAGAGCCTTAGCAATCTCTCCCTTAGCTCCTCCAGCCATGAGAATATTTACCGCTACCTGCTCTTTATCGTTGAGCTGTAAGCTATCTAAGAGATCCATAAACTCTACAGAGCTAAAATCCTTACACTCTACCTCAAAGGTGCTATCTGTTTCTGTACCGCCCTCCTTATTGATCTCAGATAAACGATCTAAGCTATCTGGAGTGGTACCTGTAAATCTTTTCTGGCGTGTAGCCTCGTTGTATAAACGGTTAAGGTGCTGGCGTACATACACCTTAAGGAGAGTGGAAAAAGCTACTCCCTGCTCTGGATCGTAATCCTCTATAGCTCTGAGCATCGGTATATAACTCTCACTTGTAAGATCCTCTAACTCAGAATTAGGGATAGAGGTTAAATAAGGGGATACCAAAAGGTTAATAAGCCCCTTGTTAGCCTCAATAAGCTCTTTAAGATAGCTCTCATCTCTACTCTCTTTGTACGCTTTAATAAGTTCCTCATTTGTTCCTGTAATAAATCCTTTACTCATCCTGTTTTCCTCCTTTAATATCCTGTGAGATGGTCTTTCCAGCCATCTCCATACTCTTTTACAAGATCGTTAATATCCTTTAGGCTTGTATGCCATTTGAGGTTGATAAACCGAAAACCCTTAGGTATCAGTAACCTCTTGATCTGGGAGGCTCCTTTTCTCCCTGCATCATCGTTATCTGTGGCAAGTACGAACCGCCTAAAAGGTGTACGCTCCAGCTCTTTACACTGATCCTCTGAGATATGTGATCCCATGATGGCTACCGCTGGTACTCCATAAGAGATAAGGCTGAGAGCATCTATCTCGCTCTCGGTAATCCAGACCTCCTCTATCTGATCCGATGTACCCCAGCTAAAAGATCCGTTAAGGATCTCCCAGAGCCCAAACACTACGGAGGTTTTATCTACCTCTTTGGCGTTATAAAAATGCTTTCCAGCTATGCTCCTGCCTTTGTAAAAGATCACTTTCCCATCCATGCCCCTTACAGGGAAAAGTACTGTTTTATCCTCTGGATCAAACCCCAGCTCATAAGCCTCTAGCACCCAGTTAGCTATCCGCCTTTTATGTAAGTACCTGCACGCCTCCTCACTCTGTAGGAGGTTCTGTGTGTACTGCTTTACTAAGCTCTCCTCCAGTACTGAGGATTTAGCTGTGGATCCTCTGTACATATCCAGATCTGGGAGCTCTCTCTCCTCCGTCTGGTAGTTGTACTGATTTACCAGCCACTTAAAGCCCTCTACTGGGCTACTCAGCCCTAATAGATCCGCTACAAACTGAGGTAGATCCGCTGTGTATCCACAGGTGTAGCAATGCACCGTACCAGCCTCGTAGGTCTTATCCTTTGTTACCTTTTGCTGTAGGAGCACTCCGCAAGATGGGTTATGCTCCTTACCGTTTGTGTGAAAAGGGCAAGTACACATAAGATCCGATCCTGTATTTTTAATCTCCCTAAGTAGCCCTGCTCCGTAGAGCTGGAGCTTAAGATCCTTAAGTACCTGCTCTACTGTGGCTACTATTGGAGTTTTCCAGATCGTTATCACTTTTTAGCCTTTGCCTTTTTAGGAGCTGTGAGCTTAAGCATTACTACCTCTGTTACCTTTAAGGCATCTGCTAATACTTCCTGTGGCAACTCTCCAGCCTCTACCGCCTTAAGAGTTGCATCCTCATCTACAACCTCCTTAGTTGTGATACAGCTAGTAAGGTTTCTCTCATGGAGCTCTGCTAAGAGCTTTTCCTCATCCATGCTCTTACGCTCCTGCACAATTCGCTCAAAGCGGTATCCAGCCTCATCCGTGTAATCACTTTCTCCAGCCTCTAACATCGCATCCTTAAGGAGTGCCTTGTATTTCTCCTCCTCTTTCTTTGCACTGTCTAAGGCTAACTTTCTGGCTTTATAAGCCTCCTTTAACTCTGCTAAATTCATTAGCTTGTACCTCCTTTATCTCTGTTTTATTGTATATCATTCTCTATTTAATAGAGATTGATAGCAAAAATATATGAGGGGAGTACCCCCTCTGTGTTCTCTCTGTTTCTCAGAGAACAATTATAATATAATCCTGTTTTGTAGAGATGTCAATACCTAATTTTCTGTTTTACAGAGTTTTATCTCTGTTTTACTTTACTTTTTCTCTGTAATACTGTATAATTAACTTATCCCTCAAAGGAGAGGAGGTGTAAAAACAATGAGTACATTTGCTAAAGCACTTACCTACTACCTAGCGGTAAAAGGTAAAACTCAGCAAGATCTAATCAACGATCTCCACTACAGCTCCTCTACAGTTTCTCAATGGTGTACTGGAAAGAACACTCCTAGAATGGATAGGATTGAGGCTGTAGCAACTTATCTAGGGATAGATGCTACGGATCTCCTAAGAGATCCAGAGATTTTCTCACAGGAAAAGTTTTCTACTGATCCTGCTTTAATCTCAAAGATCTTAGAGAGTAAGCCCTCTCTATACGATTTATTTAAGCTATCTATCTCACTATCAGATAAGGATCTGGAGCTACTTAAGGGATTAGCTCAACGCATCAATGAGCTACAAAATCTTAAAGAGGAGTAATCCTCTGGATGGGGCCAGCCTGCAAAAGCTGGCTCTTTTTCTTTATCAAAACTCAACCGTAATCTTCTTTACGCCAGCGTCTTTTACAGCCTTTATGGTATCTGCAATAAACTCATTCACACAAATTTCTGCAAGCCCCTCATCTGCATCCAGATCGCTCATAAGCTGATTATTTAACATTTTACACTCATTAAGCTCCGCCTCTAAATTTTCAATATAGGCTTTCTGTTTAAGCGATACATCCATAAGATACTTAACCTCGTCTAAATCGTTAATATGTCTATGATCTCCTAACATCTCTCCTACAGGCATTTCCAAATAATCACAAATTTCCATTAACTTCTCAATGTCTGGTAAATGGGCTCCTCTCATCCACCCATTTACTGTAGTAGGCGGTACCTCCAGCACCTTAGCAAGCTCTACCTGCTTAATCCCTCTCTCTGAAACTGCTTTGTGTAAATTTTTTGCAAACTGTCCTTTAATCATCTTTTTTTCCTCCTATAAATTAAAAAGCTGGGATCTGTGGCTCACTCTCACGCTCTCTAAGAGGTGTAGAGTTTCCAGCCTTTGAAAAATCCATATAAGCCAGAGGGATACCATACAGATCGCTAAGCTCCTGTGCTTTCTCCATCTTAGGAGCTGTCTTACCTGTTTCCCAGCTAACAATAGTCTTATCGCTACATCCTAAGATCTCTGCTACCTCTGCCTGTGAGTATCCTGCCTGTATTCTGCAAGCGGAGAGCCTCCATTTCATCTCAAAGTAATTCATTAACTAGCCCTCCCTGCTTTATATTTTTCCAGAGCCTCCTCTGTTACAAACTTCTTAAGAGTAGGGATCATTACCTCACGCTCTACAGCCTCCAGCTTTCCGCTCTGGATGTTTCTGTAAACATTTCTCTCACTACAGCCTAAGATCTGGGCTACCTCCTCTACCGTGTAGGCTTTCTCCTGTGGCTCCTCCTGCTTTTCCTCTACCGCCTCTACAGGAGCCTCCTCTCCAAATACTGGAGCATACTTAGCCTTGAAAATCTCACTCTGAGCTCCGATAATACGCCCTGCCATAAGATCACAGCCAGCCTTAGTAATGTGGTACAATCTACCGCCCTTATCTGGATCCTCTGAGAAATACTTAGGAGCCTCATCTCCTAACTGTGTAATATATTTGCGGATCGCTCTTAAAAGGTTATCGTGCCTCTTTCCCAGCATCTCCGCTACTTCCTTACTTGTAATCGTCATATAAAAAAGTACCTCCTTTTCCGATTTACTTAACCTAATCAGAAAAAGAGGTAACATTTAGAGAGATTTTTATTATTTTTTCTTACTTAAATCAAAAATAGAGATTTTATCATTCTCTGAGTTAATTCTGGTATTAGTATCTACCACAATCTTATTATCTAAGATACCTGCTACAAGCCTCTGAATAATCTCTAACTCTCCCATCTCATGTAAATAAATAGGGTACACATCTCCCTCATCTGTAAGATATACAGGGATGATCCTCCCCTTAGGTACTCCGCCTTTAGAAACCATAATCTTTCTCTCCTCCTTTATCCTTTTCTCCATCTGGTTTATCCTTTTTATCCTCTGTGCTCTCCTCTGGATTTTCACTAAGTAGGGGCTTAAGGTACCCTGTGTTTACTTCCCAGATCATAAGTACCTCTTTATTATTGATACCATATCTGTTTTTCTTAACACTGATCTTAAGAGTGCCATCTATCACGGATAGAGATAATACTCTTGTGGCGTTCTGTCCTACACCGTCACTCTCTGCCAGATCGTGGAGCTCTGGGCTCTCTCCCTTTTTACGGTTCTTAACTGCCTCACGGTTAGCCTGTGCCATAAGGAGTACAGGCTTTTTAAGCTCCTTGCTCATCAAAAAGAGATCCTCTGAGATATTATTATAAGCTATTCTAGGTATATCCGCCCTACGCTTATCACTCATAAGAGAGAGCTGATCTATTACGATCATATCCGCCCCATGCTTAATAGCTAAGCTCTTGATCTCATCCACATTAGGCTTACGCCCCTCAAAATCATCTGGAGTAACTACGATAAATCCGCTCTTTTGCTGGAGCTGTGTTATGTACTTCTCGTAATCCTCCTGTAAGTACTTTGCTCCGTCTGTATCTGGTTTCTTTCCCAGAGTACCAGATCCATTAAGGAGCCCCATATTACTAAAATGCTTATTGAGGGTATCGAAACGAAAACCAACCATAGCGGTACTCATTTCTCCAGAGTACATAAGGATCTTATAACCCATATTCCACGCCATAGTAGCAAAGTACTCTCCGATCCATGTTTTACCTACATTAGTACGCCCTGTGAGTACTACCAGATCCTCTCCCCAGAGCCAGCCATTAGTAATCTCATCCAGCTTAGGGATACCTGTAGGAATACCTATAAGCCCCTTTACCTCACAACGCTTTTTATACTCTATAAGACGATCTCCAGCGTTAGAGATAATATCATAGCCATCTTTATTTCTGCTCACTGGTACGGATTTCTCCAGCTTTTCTATCTCCTCTTTGAGGTACTGAATAGCCTTAATACTATCCTCTTTTACTACCTTTGCTGTATCCTCAATCAGAGGCACCAGCTTAGTATATGTGTAAGCCTCTTTGAGTTTGTATACTAAGTAATCTGTACTCTCTGTAACCTCCAGCATTTGAAAATCTTTGAACCTGCCTAAAAAGGTTAATTTATCTGGTATCTGCTTATAGCTGTTGTAATGCTCTATGATAAAATGGATCTCATCCTTACAAGTAAGAAACATCTCCTCTACTACTCCGTTAGAGTGGAGGATCTCCAGATCTGGAGCATCTAATACCTTACAGAGTAAGCTCTGCTCAATCATATTAGCCATTTATAATCCCCTCCTATCTCCGCTGGTAATTTCTACTACCTGTGAGGATCCTAATACTCTACTGGCTATCCGATCCCCTAACTCACTCCTAAGCTCCTCTGGAGAGAGGTTACTGGTATAGATCGTAGTGAGGTTATTAGATACTCTGGTATTTATGATGCTTACCATCCGCTCCCTTACCCAATCTGTTACCCTCTCTGCTCCTATATCGTCTATGATGAGGAGCCTACAGGTTTTTATCATTCTTAAGATCTCATCAAACTCTGGATCTTTGTTATCATAGTTATCTCTGAGATCTTCTAAGAAAGTGGGGAGAAAAATATATAACCCCTCATTTTCCAGCCCTGTATTAAAAGCTATCTTTCTGAAAAAGTAACTCATAATCTTACAAGCCCATGAGGTTTTACCATTCCCTGTACTCTTTCCCCAGATATATAAGCCTCTGCCCTCATCTACCATATTGAGCACATCATTTTTATAATTATCCAGCACTGTAAACGCCTCCAGATCCTCTCCATTCTCTGGCTTAAGAGCAATAGTATAACGGTATCTCTCTGGGATCCTGCTTAAATTGTATAAAGCTCTAAGCACTCTGTAGCCTCCGCACACATCACTACAGGAGCTTTTATCTTTCTGGCAATAATCACTTGCATAGCATTTCATCCGCTTTTACCTCCTTTTGAGTAATCCTAATCACAAAAGAGGTAAAAATTTAGAGGAGAGCTTTTACACTCTCCTCCAGATTACTAAAACACAATATCTTTACCCTCATCATCTTTAAGGGTATTACCGCTAAACTTTTTACTAACCGCTGTAGGCTTTCCCTGTCTACCATAGTTCTTAAGCGGATAGAGATCTTTCCATCCCTTATCTATACTCTGATCCACGATAGCCAGAGCCACTACAGGATCCTCTCCAGCATTATCTCTAAGAGTACTAGCAAACTTTTCTACAGTAGTTACCTTAGGCGTATAGTTTTTACCCCTACAGTACTGTATAAATTTACTAAGAGCCTCTTTCACAAACTTATTAACAGGATCCTCTAAGATAGTACTATAAGATTTCTTTTTAGGGGCTTTGCCCTCCATCTCTTTAGAGATGGATTTTTCTATATTATCTTTACTATCTTTATTGAGTAAAAAATTTTTACTCGTATCGGATAAAGTTTTTTTACTCGTTGGATCTTCATCGGATAAAATTTTTTTACTCGGTCTTAAAGCTGTATAGCTGTTGTAAATGAGAGCTCCTTTAGTGGTACTACTCTTAGTGAGGAGCCCCTGCTTAACTAGGTTATCTAAAGTGTTAATTACCGTAGGTCTTGATACACCACCCAGCCACTCACAGAGGTAGTCTACACTCCCTGTAAAAGCTGTGTTAGTAGTCTGAGAAAATCCGTAGATGATCGCATAGAGCATAAGTGCGTTACCCTTTAGCTTTAGCTCTGTTACCATCCAGCCCTGTACAGCAAAGTAATTATCCTCTCTTACTTTTATCTGTTTTGCCATAATTACCTCCAGTTAAGGAGAGAGGAGAGATACTCTCCCCCCCCCTGTAAGTATTACTCCATCTCTGAGATGGTTTTCTCAATGTTATCACAAACCTCATCAAAAGCCTGTTTAATGATAGCCTCTCTCTGTTGAGGGTTCGTACCCCCATCAATCATAAGCTCCATTCTAACTGTAGGCTTACACCAGATACCGCTCTTATTCTGTACACTCATACCCAGCTCTACGCTGATACCTGCTACCCTTGCTGTAAAATCATTTGCCATCTTTGTTATCCTCCATTTCTTTTAAATTTTTTTCTCTGCGTGTCATCCTGCGGTTATACTCCTCCACGGATTTACAGCCCATCTTTCTAGCTACTACCTTTTTGTGGAGGAGGGTACCGTTATTCTTCTGGATCTGCCTCTGCATTTTCCTTTTGAAACTGCTCACTCTTTTCTGCCTCCATCTCTTTTACGCTGTGCCATACTCCGTTAGTGGTGTTAATTGTACACTCTGTAGGATGAGGAGTAATAATAACAGTTACATCACAGCTATTAGCCTTAAACTTAGGTAATCCAGAGCTATATCCACCCTTATCTCCTAATCTGGTTCCTAAAGCTGTAGAAATAATAGCCTCTAAGGATCTTCCGTTTACTTCTACTCCGTAACCATCATCCTCTACTACAGCATTTGTAAAGTCAATTCTCATTAGGTTTACCTCCTTTTCTTTTGATACTTAACCTAATCACACAAACGGTAATTTTTTAGATAGCCCTCAAAATTAAGGACAAAAAAAAAGGAGAGCTGTTACACTCTCCTCACACTTAGGGCTACTTTTTAAGTTTTGCTTTTCTCGGTAATGAGGCATAAGCCTTTATAGCCTCCAGATCCTCCTCATACCAGTATCTATAGCCTCCCTCATCTCTTACGCTGGCTGGAATAGCTCCAGCATCTTCCCAGAGGCGGATAGATTGAGTAGAGGCTCCTACCAGATCCGCTACCTCTTTTCTTGTATATACTCTTTTTCCTGTATCTGCATCTATTGTTATCGCTCTCATTATGTACCTCCGTTTTGAGTTATTATACCACACCTGTATATTAAATGCTAAGTAATTTATTGAGGATGGTTTTAATGTCCTGCTTAGATCCCTTACCGTCTACTACTCGATCAATGAGATCTTTATTTTCTAACAGGTAATCCTCTACCGCCTCATCTATGGTACCCTTAGCCACCATAGAGATTACATTTACAGCCCCTACGGTACCTATTCTGTGGGCTCTATCCTCAGCCTGTGCATTATCTCCGCTATTCCATGCTTTATCCATAAAGAATACATAAGAGGCTTTATTTAGGGTTAATCCAGTACCCATAGCTCCGATAGTTCCTATAGCTACTTTACATTGTGGGTTAGTCTGGAAATTGTCTACTAACCTCTGCCTCTGCTCTGGAGGTACTTCTCCTGTAATTACAATCGGATCATATTCTCTAAGCTCTAGCCCCAGATCCTTAGCTATCGTGCTCCACTGGGAGAAAATAATAGCTTTATGACCGTTAGGGATAATCTCCTCCTCCAGCATCTCCTTAATACGATCCAGCTTAGGGCTATCATCCGTTAAGTTAGGATTACCGCTGGTAAGCTGTCTGAGGCGGAGAGTACAGTTAAGAGGATTAACAGAGGCTAAGATATTCTCCATATCCGCTACAATTCCATTTTTAATATCCCTGTACTGTTTTTTCTGAGCTGTGGTAAGTTCCACATACTCAGTACTATACAGCTTAGGAGGGAGATCTAGTACCTCCTCTTTCTTTCTTCTCAACATTACAGTATTTAACTCAGCATTGAGGCTATCTAAATTTTTATATCCGATTACTTTATAGCCTCCGAAACCTCCCATAGTACAGTAGGAATTTTTAAAGCTATAAAAGGATCTCCTCTCTACTCCCAGCCATGTAAGGATATTCCATAGATCCTCCGCTTTATTCATTGGAGTACCAGATAAGCCTATCTTAACTGGAGCTTTCAAAAATCTAAGGGCTTTTCCTTGTTGAGATCCTCCGTTTTTAGCCTTATGGATCTCATCTACGATAATAGCCCCTATATATCCATCCTTAATCCCCAGATAGAGAGCATCCTGTATTTTCTCATTTCTGAGGCTCTCAATATTGATAACTCCAAAATAAGCGGATCCTCTGTACCAGTCATTTAGCTGTTGTACTCTAACATCCATCGTCTTACCGTCTACCATTACACAGCCCTCATTAGAGTGGATCTGGATCTCTTTCTCCCAGTTATATTTTACAGAGTTTACTCCGCATACAATGAGGGTTTTAATGAGCTCTTTTTTTCTGGCTACACAAATATCAATACTCTCCTTTGTCTTGCCTAAGCCCTGCTCATCTCCGATAAGTAAAGAATTTTTCTCCATGCCATAATTAAAAGCCTCTATCTGATGAGGGAGGGGAGCGGTTTTAAAATCAAAATCCCTTACAGGCTTAATACCCTTTAATCTTTTCTGTGTAGCCTCCCTTTTATCCTCGATCTCCTTAGTATTGAGGGCTTGTACTACAGCCTCCTCACTTTTAATATTGCTAAGCCCTACTTTCTCTATGAGGGCTGGTAACTCATGTGCTGGGATCTCCCACGCTCTATCCTCTGGTAAGTATCTCCGCTCTGCCAGCTCTTTTACCTTAGCTACAGTAGTGGGATCATATCTAAATGAGATCTTAAAAGCATCGTCAAAATAAGTACCTTTTTCCAGTTTCTCTACTGTTATCATAAAAATAAACCTCCTGTGTTAAGTCTTTATATAACTTAATCACAGGAGGTAAATATATTTATATAACCTCTATATAATTTATGCTACTAACTGCACATAAAGCCCCAGCTTTCTAGTACAGTACATATAATCCTCTAAGTAGTGTATCATACTTTCAGTATGTATCTCGGAACATTTCTGCCGATAAATCCATAGATTGCACCCTTTTTGATGTGGATATCCACATTGTCAACCGCTTTCTGGTGTCCATACTGCTTGGTCAGTGCCTTTGTCTGCAATAATATTTCACTCACAATCAAATCTCCTTTTCTTTTATTCCTTAGCAACCTTTTAATCATAATATAAATGTAAAATCCTAATACATCGCTAACAAAAAGTAAAAAAAGAGTAAAGCTTGTTTACCTTTACTCTTTCATTTTGTAGCCTATGCCCCACACGGTCTCTATGTACTCGTCATCGGTCAGCTTTTTTATCTTCTTTCTGATATTGCTGATGTGCACATCAAGAGTCTTTGTCTCGCCAATATACGGCTCATCCCAGGCATATTCAAATATGTCCTCCTTGGCAAACACCTGTCTGGGATGCGCCATGAGAAGCTCGAGTATGGCAAACTCCTGCTTTGTGATGCCGTCAACAGCATTATCTGCCACGTAAAGCTGTCTTGAAATCCGATCGAGCACAAGCTGTCTGTGCTCTATTTTAGCAGGACCCGCTATGTATGTATTTGCAGTATCTCCCTGCCCGGTCTCATTTTCTGCTTTTGTCTGGTTTTCCCCTGCCTTGCCCGACTTTGAAGGTACATCTGCCACCGCATGACGCAGCTGTACAGCCACTCTGGCAACGACTTCCTTTATCTCAAACGGCTTTGTGATGTAATCATCAGCGCCTGCCACGAGCAGATTGATTTTCTCATCCAGCTCATCCTTTGCTGTAAGGATTATCACCGGAAGTGACGCATCCATCTGCCGTATCCGTGCCAGAAGCTCCTCCCCTGAAAGCCCCGGAAGCATCAGATCCAATAGCACAAGCGCATAGGCTTCCATGTCCAGCTTAAGTAAAAGCTCTCCCTCTGTGCCTGACCATGCCTGTCTTGTTCTATATCCGGCTTTTGAAAGCGCTGTCGCAAGCAGATCATTAATATCCTTGTCATCCTCTATTATGAGTATCTCCCCGGATTTGTTGTCTGTCATAATATTCCCTTTCTCTATCCATTGTACCACTTCTATAATAACACCTCTATACTGACAAAATCATGCCGGACGCATTTATCTCACTATGCGTCCTATTCATTTGAATCCGCCTGCTCATCGCATGTATAGGTAAGCTTCTTCTTGTAGGTTTCTTCATAAACCTCTTTCCAGGCCTCGTAGTTCTTATCAAGCACCTCCTTTGCATTTACCGCGCTATAATTTTATACCAAAAGAAGTGCAGAAATCGCCTTCCTGCACTATCCATACTGTAGTCATAGTCTGCGTCTATCTTTTTTGCCTTGATTGAAGCAGAGGAAAACTCGTCCTCCAGCTCGTTTTCGTAATAATATACTCGCATGTATGACATTTTACTATTATTCGGTTGTTTTTGCAAACTTTAGTTTAGAGCCAATACACACCAAAAAACAACAGTAACTTTTTATATTCTAGAAATATCCCTCGACTCCCTGCACCAGTCCGTCTGCCAGATTTTCAAGTGTGGCATCGCTGTGGTCAGAGCATGCGTTGCCAAGCTCTACATCCACTGATGGAACCGTGCTGTATGAGGTCTGTGTCAGGTCTATCGCCATTGAGCCATTACCGTTTATCTTTGCTCCATGAGCGCGCAGTCCTTCTATCAGGCTTGCCCCAAGTGCATCATGCTGCTGCCAGTGCGATGCAACCGGCTCCATACCCTTTATGCCGCCCGGCACTGATATGTAAAAGCAACCCTTATCGTAGCTTAGTCCGTCGCCATCCCAGTGCAGAGCGATATGACAGTCTGCCGCATTATTGCATATGACAGTACGTGCCACATTGTCAAGCTGTACATCGCTTCCGTCTCTTACCATAAGCACATCATAGCCTGCCGCAAGCAGCTTGTCCTTTAATATCTGCGCCATACGGAGTGTGACAGAGCTCTCCGGTGTACCGTCATTAAAGGACATACCACCTGAAACTGCTACTGCTTTTGTTGCGCCTGCGCCTGTTGTACCACCTGTGGTCTTTGCCGAGCCGTCCGGATGACAAAGTGTCTTCACCGAAGTTCCTCCGCTTGTACCGTGTCCAGCATTGACACCTACTACTATGTTTTTGCGGTTTGCTGTAGCCTTGTACATGACCGCACAGCCTGAATTTATCGCTGAATGGTCTGCATACTGCCATGAAGGATTTAGTGATACTGATTCTCCATTCTCATAGGATGCTCTTTCTACATACTGATAAGAGGAATTATTTTCACCTGAATTGTTCTGCTCCTCGTCCTGCTGTTCGGCAGTCTGTTCTTCCTGCTGTGCTTCTGTCTGTTGCGTGTCTTTTACATCCTCTGTTACCACCTCTGTCACGGCTTCCGTTTCCGTAGGCATCTCAACCTTCTGTGCCGCCTGTGTCTCTGTTGCAGGCTCTGTCGGTGTATCCTGTGCTTTTTTGCCGCATGATGCGAGGGTAAATATCATCATGCCTGTAAATAATATTGCTGTAAATCGTTTCATTTATTAAAACTCCATTTTCTTTTTACTACATTATAGACACCCCCATGATATTGTTCAAGTATTAGGCAACATTACTTTCATTTTAAGGCCAGTTTTAAATAATCAATAGAAATTGTATTTCTTCTGAAAATCAGTTATACTATATGTGAATGCATCGAACATATTTTTACTTGGGAGGCTTGCATGGAAATATTAAAACTGCCTGTTGGAATTGATAATTTTGAAAAAATACGCCGTAATAATTTTTATTATATTGACAAAACAAAGCTTGTCGAACAGGCTTTACATAATTGGAGTGAAGTAACGCTGTTCACCCGTCCAAGACGCTTTGGAAAAACTCTAGGTATGAGCATGTTGCGCTCATTTTTTGAGATTGGCACTGACAAATCACTGTTTGACGGATTATATATTTCACAAAATAAATCTCTTTGTGATGAGCACATGGGCAAATATCCTGTGATATTTATTTCACTTAAGGATGTCGAGGGTTTATCATATGATGAGGCATTTCAGGTATTCTCCAGAATTATAGGAAATGAAATCAGCAAATTCTCCTTTTTGGCAGAAAGTGATAAATTGACAGTTTTGGAAAAAGAACAGTTCAAAGGATTACTTCATATAGAAAAGGGAAAGTTTATTTTTGACAAGGATACCTTTACCGCTTCATTAAAGCTTCTTTCCCAGCTTTTATATAAGCATTACGGCCAAAAGGTAGTCATCCTGATAGATGAATACGATGTGCCACTCGACAAGGCATACCAGAACGGCTACTACCATGAGATGGTCTCACTCATCAGGGGCTTGTTTGGACAGGTGCTAAAGACCAATGATTACTTACAGTTTGCTATTTTGACAGGCTGTCTTCGCATATCAAAGGAAAGCATCTTTACAGGATTAAATAACTTTAAGGTGCTCCCCATCATGGATACACGATTTGATGAGCAGTTTGGATTCACGGACAGCGAGGTTGAGGAGCTTCTAGCCGCCTACAATCTGGATTCGCATTTCACAGAAATCAAGGAATGGTACGACGGATATCACTTTGGAAATGCCGACGTATACTGTCCATGGGACGTGATAAATTACGTGGATCTGCTCAGATTTGATCCCACTGCAAAGCCGCAGGACTTCTGGTCAAATTCAAGCGGAAATGCTCTGGTCAGAAGCTTCATTGACAAAGCCGATGTCCAGACCAAGGATGAGATTGAGCGCCTGATAGCAGGCGAATACATTGAAAAAGAAATATCCCAGGAGCTTACCTACGATGAAATCGACAAAAGCATCGCAAACCTGTGGAGTGTGCTCTTCACCACCGGTTACCTGACCAAGCAGGGTGTGACTGACGATGGCAGGGTGCGTTTATCAATACCAAACCGCGAGATAAAAAACCTTTTCATCAAAAAAATCCGCGAATGGTTCAGCGATACAACCGCAAATGATGGAAAGACACTTGAACAATTCTGCAATGCATTTGTGGAGAAGGATACTGAAAAAATAGAAGAGCTTTTCGGCGATTATCTCTGGAATACAATAAGTATAAGGGATACCGCAGTTGCTAAAGATAAAAAAGAAAATTTCTACCATGGTATACTGCTTGGTCTGCTGGGCTACAAAGCAAGCTGGCTCATCAAATCAAACACCGAATCGGGCACCGGCTACAGTGATATCCTCGTTGAAGTTCCAAATAACCGAACCGGCATCGTGATAGAGCTTAAATATGCCGAAAACGGCGATATGGATGCAGCCTGCAGTGAAGCACTGAAGCAGATTGAAGAAAAAACATATGTGGATAAGCTGAAGCGGGATGGCATGCGCAATTTCATAAAATATGGAATTGCATGCTTTAAGAAGGATTGTAAGGTTGTGGTAAGTGAATAAGACACTCATTAAAACAGGCGTAGAGAAAGACTAACTCTCTGCGCCAGCCAAAAATTATTTTCCCAGCGATTTTTTTCTATTATCATAAACACTAAATACTTGAGCTATTAATGCAAGCAGCATAATGATAAAAAGCCCTATGCTATTTCCATATAAAAATATAGTAAATGCCTGTATTGCAACAATTACCCAGTTAATTATTAATAAAATAAGTTCAAGATTTTTTTTCATTTTCTCCTTTTCTTAACTTTTTATATAAACTATCAAATGGTAAAATTTATATATTACTTCCCTCCTAATTCACCATTTTCTAATATATCAGCATTTTTTGAAGAAATTCACAAATCAATCCAAAAAGTGATATCAATGCACTTATCAGAATGTTGAAAGCAAAACTTTCTAAAAATACTCTATAATAAACTCAATTACTTTCTTAAACTTTCCTTGAATAATCATTCCAATAATTCCCACTATAACAATAATTATTCCTATATAAAACATAACATATGAATCAATAAACCACGTTGTTATTTCCATTATCACGCATCCTATGACAAAAATCACTACTGACAAATTAGAAATTATTTTTTTCATTTTCCCACGTCCTTGTTCTATTTTACTAGGTACCTCATATTTGATTAATATAATCATCAATTTTATTTTTCACATACAATAAGGTATTCATATCCCTGCCCGGAATATTTGCCCAACAGTAATATAGCAGAATCATATCTTTCTTTTTATTAATTTCCAATTCTTTTTTCCATTGGTATGAATCAATTACTTGAAGAAAATAATCGAAATAATCTCTCCACAATTTTGAATATTGTCCTACATATAATTTCATTCTCAGTACAACATTACGGATATTGCCTACGTAATCCTCATTCTTGCTAAATAGAGCATAAAATACATACAATGTAACAATATCAAGTTCCTTTATGTCCGGCGAAGTACTGATTTCCTCTGGTTCCATAAAAAGTCTTTTTAATATATTGTTTACATATGCCGGTTCTGTATAATCATTATCATATATATTCTTAGCCAGTCTCCTCTTAACCATGCCAAGAACATAGTTTTTATTTATATCATTGTCATAGAAATTTTCTACCCTGCAATCATCATAAACTTTATTCAAATACAAAGCTCCATTCCCTCTTCTGATATTGCGAAGCTTGAAATTATCTCCATGAAATTTCCGCTCATAAATCATGTCCAATGCTTCAAACTCTGCCAATAAAATAATCACTATCAGTGCGCCTGCCGGTTTAAAGCATAAAAACAAAATCATTACACTAATACCCAAAATATATCTTCCGATCTTTCTTGCAATTATGCCCTCTCTTAAAATCCGTATCATCTCTTCATATGAAAATCTGTTATACTCTTCATCATCAATAAAATCACAATAAACAACCTCAGGTTTTTTCCCGATTTTTACCTCGAGCTTCCCATCTACACTATTTATAAGAAAAGGGAAAATGCATAATGGGCACTTTATTGAATACCTGATTCTCAAATATAAAAACCTACTCAATGCTGTAACCTGTAGCATTATAATATCTGACACTGTAACTGAGATTACAAATATAGTAAACGATACTCTCCAGGTGTAAAAATCTCCTTTAGAAAATAAAACTCTGTAATCTAAAAATGTACTGACAACAATCCCCATTATTGAACTACAAAATATACCAAACCAATAAAATTTTATACAATTAATACCATTTCTTAGCATTATCACCATCCTCCTCAACTGTTGTTAATTTCTTTATATCCTATAATTCATATATCTTCAACCATAAATACATGAATGACACGAATCCGTACATATTTGACATTCAATCAATAATATTCGATTATATAAAAACAGTACCACTTATTCTAAATTGTTTTCAACACCTTAAGAATGAGCGGTACTTTTTTTGTAATGAATGGTAGAAACATATTTAGCAGACTTATTTCTAAGATAAAAATAACATGAGACTGTTATTTATTATTTTTATAATTCTTAATCACAATTAACACGCAGCTTATTATTGATAACATACAGCAGAACAGCAATGCAATACATGTCACAATATTCCCTCTGCTCGGATGATTGTAAAAATTCACTCCATACATTATCGTTACTATTCCTATGCACGAAGTAATTATTCCTATAACTATCTGTAGCTTTAACAATTTCATTCTATCCATCTATAAATTCCTCTCCAGATTCAATGTTTCTTTGTTTATTATTTCTTTTGTTCTAATTAAAAATAAAGTGCAACAATATACTGATATAGCCAAGATTTGTAATCGTACATTGCCTCTTTGAAAAAAACAAATGTATCTACTCCAATCAGGAATAATATAATTTCAAAACCATGCATACATATATTCATATCAGCATTTTTTGAAGGAATTCACAAATCACTCCCAAAAGTGATATCAATGCACTTATCCGAATGTTGAAAGCAAAACTTTCTAAAAATACTCTATAATAAACTCAATTACTTTCTTAATCATAATTATCTTCATATCTCTTATAGTTATTTGTGGCAAATCTGGCCAACCATGTATCAGGCGGAAGTGTCCATAAAATCACCAAAATCCACACTATGATACCGATAGCCCTGTAAACACCACAAAGCTCCGTGCATGGTGCAATATCCAGACACGCAAATACAGAAAAAACACCACAAATAATAAATGCAATACCAAAATACACCAACCAAAAATTATTCTCCCAGCGATTCTCAAAGAAAAACCCTTTTATTTTTCTCCGCTGTAATATAAGCAATACCACACCGGCTATAGTCATCGCTATATTAGCCGCTTGATAAACATATATTCCCAATATAAATGCAAGTAGTATCGCAGAAATAAAGACTCCGCATATTCTTGCTCCGGCTATACCATCACTTGACACTTCATCTTTGATATTACTCATAGCACCTTTAATCTGTATTATAAAAAATACCAAATAAAACATAAGACCTGCTATCACAAGTCCAAGCCATTTGGGTAAGCCGAAAACCGCTTCTCCGATAAAGCAGCCTATTGCCAAAACACATAATTGTATGAATAAAACTTTTAAATTATTCTTCATATTCCCCCTTAATTTGTCACTCCTGTTTGCAACCGTTCCAGACTCTTCAACTGTTGTTAATTTCTTTATATCCTATAATCCATATATCTTCAACCATAAATACATGAATGACACGAATTCGTGCATGTTTGACATTCAATCAATATTTTTTCTCACAATTAAAACTGCCTATTAAAAAAATAAACAACACCACTATAAATATCAAAATACACATCCAATTGCACATAGCCTTTTTTGCCATATAAACACCATATATTCCTAATACAAGTTCAAAAACATATGCAATGAATTCTATGCTATAGAATACTCATACTGCGTATCTCACTTAGATGCGTAAAATTGTATAATATTCCATAACAAAATAATCCTATTAACCAAATAGTAAAATGTATAATGTACTTTCTCATAATTATCTTCATATTTCCCTTGTTTTGTCCGGTAATTCTCATTAAAAAATAATCTCTATTTTTTCATTGAATGATGACGAATAATTACTATGAATACAGTAATCATTCCACCTGCATAAATCTTCATAATCCAATCCGGTATAGGAAAATACATATTCCCCAAAATTATTATTGCAAAAATAACTAAAACTTGACATATTAAAGCCGACGCAATAACTATTTTTTCTTCCTTACTCATATTCATACATGTGTACCTACCTCTCTGCTTGCAATCTGTCCTGACTACAACTGTTGTTAACTTCTTTATATCCTATAATCCATATATCTTCAACCATAAATACATGAATGACACAAATTCGTGCATGTTTGACATTCAATCAATATTTTTTGTTTATATAGAAACAGTACCACTTATTCTAAATTGTTTTCAACACCTTAAGAATGAGCGGTACTTTTTTTGTAACGAATGGTATTTATTTTTTTATTGCAATACTTACACTAAACTTTCCATCATCTGCGCAAAAATTATAATTTCCTTCACACAGCCTGACTTCATCTATTATATTACTTACCCCATATCCATGTGATAATCTATCATCCTTTGATGTATATCTCCCCAACTTAGATATATCAACTTCCCATTCAATAGGATTCTCTATCATAATGACCACATAATTTCTCACATTTGATATATTAATCATAATTTCTTTCTTTTTTTTCTGTAATCTATTACATGCTTCAACTGCATTTGAAATACAATTTGAAAGTATTGTACAAATTGTTAAATCAGAAATTTCATTCCTGCCACTAAAATTTCCCATACAAATAAACTTAATTAATGGATTTTTTTGATTAAAGTAATAGATAATTGCATCAATTATTCCGTTATCATAATATGATTCCAATTTTTTACCTATATCATAATGCATTTTGATGTCATATATATACTTAACAGCTTCATCATATTGTTCTGTATCTAACAGATTATACAATATATTTATATGAGCATTCATATCATGTTTTGTTTTCCGTATTTCTCGCATATGAGAATACAATTGACTATAATGTTCTTTTTGAATAATCAGATAGTTTTGTTTTATCTTATTATCTATCTCAAGCTGCTTCTTATATGCACCCAAAAACATAAAAACAATTCCAAATATTCCTAACATAACAAATGAAATCATTGTTAATACATTTATTACAATTTTAAGTCTATCCTGACCAGGTAAAATTATATCATCGGTCATTACAATTATTCCCATATTGATTATTTCTATCATGGACGAAGCCATAAAATATATAGGATCAATACGCGCTATCATGGACGATACTTTTTTGAATTGATTTATTATTTTGCCAATAAGACAAATTATAATAATAGTAATTATGTATACCATTAAATCATTATTGCTGCCAACTATAATTTTAATCGGATATTCTATTACATCAATATATCCATATGCAAACAAAAACACTGCTAATTTACGCCACATCTTTTCTTTGAATAGTATCCCTGTAGCAATTAAAGCACTCGGAAGCGCTAATATGGTATACCATATGCTTTGTGCCGGTCGAATAAAGATAACAATAATTTCACCTAACTGCATTAACATTATGAGCATAAACGCAAAATATTTTTTTAACTTGATATCACCAATCTCCAGCTTACATATCAGCCATTCAAATAATATTAATTCTAAAATCATCTATCTGCTCTTTCAACCCTTGCCACTTTACACATATAATTAAAAAAATCTTCTTGTATTTGTTTTTTCATTCTTCTACTACTCTTTAGCTTCACCCCATCTGTCATAATTATCTCATCTCCAATTGTATTAACATTTTCAAAATTAATTATAACACTCCTGCTTATTCTGGCAAAATTCATATCCTTCAACATTTCATAAAGCTGTGATACACCTTTATCTGTAATAAAATATTCGCTCCCATCTAACATGTATATCTTTAAGTACCTTCCCTGTGCAATACCATACACTATATCTGAAATTTTAAACTTTGTCAGTCCACTTATAGTATTTAGACAAATCCATTTTACTCTTCTATTAATAATATTTATCGCATGAAGCAATTTCTTTTCCATTTCCTCATCCTTCACAGGCTTCTTAATAAAATCTGTAACATTTTGCCCATATGCTTTACTCATTATTTCATCATGGCTAGTACAGAAAATAATCAGTACCTCATTGTCCGTCTGTTCCAACAAATCACGGACTTCCAGACCATCTATGTGTTCCATCTCTATGTCTAGTATCAATATATCAGGTTTCTCACCATCCATAACCTGAATTCCTGACTCATACTGGATAATTTTAACTTCTATATCATTTTTTAAAGCTATATTTCTTATACTTTCCGATATTTTTATTCTACATGCTTCTTCATCATCACATATTCCAATTCTGTACATCATCCTGTATTCCTTTTCTAAACTTACTCTATAATAAATAATATACAATCTATAATTCATTTGCAATCAAATCTGCATAAATGACATAAATTCGCACATAAATGATATTTCACGCATACTTTTTATCCATAATTAAGCATAATTCCTACATCGGCCATTAAATTCTCAAAACACAACCTAAATTAATCTTGTAAATTCAAAATTTATAATCTATAATCTTCATAGCTTAATTGTTTTGATAAGGGGATTATTTTTATGAATATTGCTATTTGTGATGATGAACAACAAGATATTGATATACTTTACAATTACTGCAAATCATGCAAATTACCATACAATATTTCTACTTTCTTGTCTGCCTCTGCCCTGCTTGAGGCTTTTAAATCCCAATTTTATGATTTAATTTTTCTTGATATAGAAATGGATAAGCCAAATGGTTTTGAAATTGGCTCTATTTTAGCAGGATATTCTCCTCGTCCCGTAATAGTTTTTACGACAAACGCACTGCAGTATGCAGTCCGAGGATATGGAATTGCTTTTCGATTTCTATGCAAACCGATAACGATTACAATGTTTCAAAGTGTTCTCAGGGAGGCTCTTGACGAGATTCTTCCGCAAAAGGCAACGGTAACGTGTGGTTCAACTCAGAAAATGATTTCTATAAACGATGTCATATATTTTGAGAGTCTGAACCGGCACATTATTTTTCATTTTGCAAATACATCCCCATTGGAGATAAAGGATTCAATGGAAAATATGATTTCGGTTTTTTCATATCCTTCATTTGTACAGATTCACAGAAGCTATTGCATCAATTTGAATTATGTGGACAGCTTTACACCACTTGCTGTCACTATGACTGACGGCTGCAAAATTCCACTTTCCCGGAAAAAACAGACCATTTTCCAAGAGCGCTTTAACAATTTGATACGAGGTACCATCAAATGAATTTTCCAATTGAAGTATATACCATTATTATAGAATGCCTGCTTGTTTTCTACTTCTTTCATAAAGAGGTTAGACCTGTATACCCTTCCCGCAGATATATTATCCTATTTTGCATATCACTCTTTGCAGTCATAATGCTATCAACCCTATATACACCTATGTTTATACGGCTTGTCATTATCAGCTTATTTTTGTTTTTATGCTATACTTTCTACTTCAAATGCAAAATATTCCAAATCACCTATACTATTATATTATTTTTTGTCACGTCGATGTTTTCCGATGTTATTGGTGCGTTTGTACTTTCCAGACTTGGAATTTCAATAAATGAACTTTTAGGAATAAGTGAAGGACGGCTTATCTACAATACCACAAGCAAGATTATTCATCTGTTTTTGCTGGTCATAATTATTTTATTTACCAATGCCCGATTTGATTCAAAGGCTCTACTGCATGCCATACCACTCATGCTCTGCAATCTGTCAAGCATATTTATTCTGTTTGCCCAGTACACTACCTTTATTGACAATGGTAAATACTCCACCTTTGTGATGACCACCATATGTATGCTTGTTATCAATATAGTGGTTTGTGGATATACGGAAATAGTAAAGAAATCTTATGAATTACAGAAAAATCAGCTCTGTATGCAGGAGCAGCTTGCCAAACAGGAGCTTTACTATCAGGATATCATTGCTCGTCAGGACGAATCCCGCGCACTTTGGCATGATATAAAAAAATACATGCTGGCAATGGAAAATCTGGTTTCTACGAAAACACGACCTGAAGCCGAAAGCCAGCTCTCTGCCTTAAAGAAAAAGTTTTCAAGCCTTGACCAAATGATTGATACCGGTAATTCCATTGTTGACGGTATCCTAAACTATGGCTCTAATAAAGCAGACAGTCTGGGAATCTCCATAAACTTTAATCTATGGCTGGATACTGACCTTAACATTTCGCCTGTTGACCTGTACATAATCATTAGAAACACTATGGATAACGCAATAGAAGCCTGCGATGCTTTTCCGTCAGGTCACAAACCATCCATCTCATGTACGCTGCGCCAGAAAAATCATGTGCTGCTTTATGAAATATCCAATCCTATTCCACAGGTTTCGGTTAAAAAAGCCGGAGATATCCACGGATATGGACTTGAAAATGTCAAAGAATGTGTAAATAGAAATAGTGGTTTTATCTCTGTTAAAAACGAAAATGATATATTTTGTGTCTCTATAACACTAAACGTTTAATATGTCTTAAATCCGCGATATCACAAGCCTTCCATCCTGCACATCAACCCTGACCTTATTAGACTCTATCCCCGCTGCCTCAAGCATCTCATCAGTGAGTTTTATCCTGTGAGCCTTATCCCTGCGGTATCTCACCATTTCAGCTTCTGAATATGTAGGTTTGTATACGCATTTTTGTAATTTATTACTTTTTATGTAATTTTTTACATAGATTTAAATTGAATCATTTACAAAAAAACACTGCCGGTTATATCCCGACAGTGCAATAATTATCTATACAACACAAATTCTTTGAACCTTGGGAGTGTAAACTCCAAATGTCCATACTCCGGTGAAATAATCAAGCCTTTTTTTATAAGCCTGTTCCTGTATACACTGAAACTGTTTGATGCCTTTTTTATAGTCTTTCGTATTGCTTCCACTTTGGTGTCATTGGTTTTTGCCATAGCAACCAACAATTCCTTATCACCTTTTGACAGCTCACTCCATATCTTTTCATATACATATTCCTCCAGATACTGACTGAATTCAGGTAATACATTATGCCATCCGGTATTATGCTTAAAACAAAGATACCCCAGTACCTGGAAGGCAAACGGATATCCCCTCGTCTCTTTAGCCATCTCTGTAGCTTCCTCATCCGTCAATTCAAAAATAGACTTGTATTTTTCAGCTATCATGCCTATATTCAACGGACGAAGCTCAATTTTAGGTGCCCTGTACAAAAATGTGAGCGTTTTTTCATTCTGAAGCTCATAAATATTCTCATAAAGACCTGTCATAAGCAAAAATACCGGAAGATCCTGTCTCATATATATCTGAAACAGGCTGACAAACTCTTTCATTGTATCATTACATACAGCCTCGTCTATTGTCACAAGAACTCTCTTATGCTTCTTTTTAATTTTTTCAAGCATCCTCGTCACTGCCACATTTAAATCGGTAATCGGAGAAACACCTTCTATTTCAACGCCCAGCCCTAAGAATGACAGATTTATTTTAGCTTCACGAAAAACCTCTGACAAACTTGGATAATTGCTCAGATTTGCAGCAAATGATTGTAATAAATCACGTTCAGGGCTCAGATCGATAACAATCCAGTCTTCCTCTGCCCTAAAAGTTTTATTGATTTCTGTGAGCATTACAGTCTTCCCTGAGCCTCTGACTCCTGTAATCATACAAACCTGGTAAGCAGGGTTTTCATCCTCAAATGTATCAATTATTTCATAAGACTGAACATTACGGTTAATTAAACTGACCGGTTCCTTGCCAAATGATAATGAAAAGGGATTTTTTTTCATCTCTGCGCTCCTGTTTTATAACTTTTTATAACTTTTTATAACTTTTTATAACTTTTAATAATTTTTATAACTCTTTATAACTTTGTAATCTTTTTATAACTCTTTATAACTTATTTGTCAAGGTCTTGTCCCATACGTCCCATACGCCCCCTACAGTCCAATATGTTCCTCTACAGCCTCCTGTAGTTCTCAAGAAGCTTATGCAGATCATCAATCTCTCCAATAAGCCTCTTTCCTATATCGGTATCCTTCACAAGCATACGTCTCTTATCACTTTCCTCGACCTCTGATGATGTCTCTATGTCAGTATTATTTATCAGGGCATCCTCCACCGATGTAAAAGGCGTGTGTGCCTTGAGCCTTAGGCCATGTGAATTGTAAATCAGTGTATAGCCGGCGATACCGGTTTTCTTGTTCATCGCACGGCAGAAGCCTCCATCTATCACAAACAGCTTGCCATTGGCCCTGACAGGGTTCTCTCCCTCTATTGCGTGAACCGGTGTATGTCCATTTATGATATGCGCATCATCATCATACAGCCCGAACTCGTGCAGTATCTGACAGCAGAAGCTCTTATCGTAATACCTGCTGTAGTATGGGTTAGAAGGCTCTTCCCACATGCTCTTGTCTGTAACATATTCCATCTCAAAGGTCTTAAGCCTTCTGCCGCACAGCGGTGATTTTTCTCCTCCCCACAAAAACCACATAAAGTCCACATCATCCTTATAAGGATTGTCCACATACGCAGCCCTTGCCTTCTCATCACATTTATCAAGCAGTGCCCTTCCGTGATAAAATTCACCATCAATATACAGCTTGTCAAAGGCTCCGTTGCTATCAACCGGAACACAGCCATGATAGAGCAGGTTGCCATTGTATACATTGTACATGCCGCCCTTATCATACAAAAATCTGACATGCTTGTGCAGGCGCTGTCCTGTCACAAACTGTCTGTGCAGCTTTCTCATGATGACAGTCTCCTCGTCACTTAGTGCGTAGGGTCTCTCATCATCAACGGTTGGAAAGCGCTTTCTGTCCACTCCTACATCCTGCAACTCATCCAGCCTGTCAAGCATCAGCCTGTTTCCCATCTCATACTCGGGATGTGCAAGTATAAGCTGCCCCTCAAGCTTAAAAAGCATTACTGTGATGGCCGCCCTTGCAGCCTCAATTCCATCCTCTATACCATATATTTTCATGCCAAACAGCATTAGCTGTCGTAAGCTTATTCCGTAGGCATTCTCAAGAATTTCCACATTGTTGTATTTCAGATTGTTGCGGATGACATTACATATACATGCATCATTTCCACATGCCGCACCCATCCAGAGAATGTCGTGATTGCCCCACTCGATATCAAGCGAGTGATAATCATAAAGCAGATCGAGAATCTTATCCGCGCTTCCTCCTCTGTCAAATACATCTCCCACAATGTGCAGATGGTCAACAGCAAGCCTCTTAATCAGTGCAGATAAAGCAATTATAAACTCATCCGCATCCTCCAAATCAATTATAGTCTTTAATATCTGCTTGTGATATCTGACCTGATTTGCATCCTCATCCTCCTGCGCATGCAAAAGCTCATCGATGATGTACGCATATTCCTCAGGCAGAGCCTTTCTGACCTTCGACCTGGTGTACTTTGATGAGAGCAGCTTTGCGACAAGTATAAGCTGATTTAACGTCATAGCATACCAGTCACTGTCTATCTTGCCCTGTTCATCAAGCATGGCCATTTTCTCTCTTGGATAGTATATGAGCGTGCAAAGCTCCTGTCTGTCATAATCAGAAATCGTATCCTTGAAAATCAAATCCACCTTTTCCTTTATCACACCTGAGCAGTTGTTCATGATATGTAAAAAAGCCTCATACTCGCCATGTATATCACTCAGGAAAAACTCCGTGCCCTTTGGCAGATTTATAATCGCAGAAAGATTGACTATCTCCCTGATTACATCCTGACTTGATGAATAGTTTTGCTTTAACAGCTTCAGATACTTTGTATTGCCTTTATCGTTGTACATATTTCCCCCGTAACCTCTTATTTTTCAGTAAAATATACTAATTCGCTTATTTTATAACCATCCTTGCCGGCCTGTTTTACCTCATAGAGCATTTTATCAGCCTGCTTTAAAAGATCGGTAAGCCGAGTGCCTTCTGTTGCATGCTGCTGTATAACTGCACCTGCAGAAATCGTCACCTTATCCGTACCATCCGGCTTTGAGTCAAATTCAATGGCTGCATTTCTTACATTTTCTATCAGTCTGTGCAAGAAATCCCTGACCTTTTCTTCAGATACATCATATGCCATAAATACAAACTCATCACCGCCATATCTAGCCACACAGAAATCGCCGTCAGATGTATGCATTAATATCGCAGCAATCTGCATTAGACATTTGTCACCTCTGATATGCCCATATGAATCATTATATACTTTAAAAAAGTCTATATCGAATATTCCCATACAATACGTTTGAGCATTTCGCAAAGCATATCTATACATTCTGTCATAGCGACGCCTGAATGCCAGCCTGTTGTAGACACCTGTCAGCTCATCAACCTCGCTCTCTCTCATGAGCTTCAGATTGTCCTCGTTCAGTCGTCTGTTATTCTTGCGTTCATCCTCTAAACGGCAGCGATTATCTATGGCTGAGATTATTATGTTGTTTCTCTCAGTATTAATTCGCTCACTAAGCTGATAGTATCTGCGAAGCTGTTGCGCATATTTTCCCTTTTCACCGGTTTTTTCGTATATCTGTATGCGAAGCCTGCAGACCTTAATTCTTTTTCTGTCAATATCTGATTTTTCGGCCATATTGCTTAAGCCTTCAAGTATTCCGTAGGTATATTCGATTTTATCCATATTTATAAGCAGCTTTACTATGTCCCAATAATCGTCAAATAAATCAATATCATTCATATTGTTTTCACACAGAGCCACTACCTTCACACACGTATCAAATGCTTTTTCATATTCACCGGTTTCATAATACAGCATGCCATATGCGTGTGACACCCTAATCCTCTCCAATGGTGTGAGGGTGTCCTTATCTATGGTTTTCATCACTTCATCCAGATAAGCCTTTTCCTCAGCATAACATTTTTTATTCTGTAGTCCCTCACATATATTCAGATAAAGACTTAGCCTACTGCATGATAATTCATTATCCCCATCATTTACCTGATTTAAGAATTCATGTGACTTTTTAAAGTATTCCGAGGCATTTACATAATCACCTGCATATGTGAACACTACTCCCACATTATTGTAAATCATGGCTTGAAGCTCAATATTGCTGTATTTCCTTGCCAGCTCCATAGCAGCATGATAGTAGTCCAGTGAAAGCTGTAAATCGCCCATATTTGAGTAAATAACCCCTATTATATTGTACGTAGTCATCCGCTGCTCATCAAAGCCATTTTGCTTCTGTACCTTTTCCGCCATCATAAGGTATTTTAATCCCTCATCTGCATTGCCCATGGCAAAAACCGCATCTCCCATATAAAGATATGCATATGCAATATCATAGTCATTTCCTGACTGTTTTCCCTGCTCAAGCAGCTCACAGCATATATTATAGGTCCTCTGTGGATCTGCAAACCTGTATTTAATTATCTCTTTTCGCTTATCCATCCTGTATCCTAACCTACTCTCTTAACCCGGTAGCCATTTTTTGAGTTGTTTTTTACCTCATAAAGTGCCATATCCGCATCATGAATAAGTGTCTCAAAATCCATCGCTGCAGACAGCTTCGCTATGACCGCACCAATGCTTATCGTCACCCTGTCAGAAACCCCTGACTGGCTATTCTCTATATATTTATCGGCAAGCCCGACACTTATCTTAGAAAAAAGCTGCTCGGCCTGTGCCTGCGATATATTGCTCATCACACAAAGGAATTCATCCCCGCCATATCTGCAAATAATCCCCTCATCGCCTATATTCTGTCTCAAAATATCTGCCACACATTTTAAGCACCGGTCTCCGGCAATGTGTCCATATGTATCATTATACTCCTTGAAAAAATCGACATCTGCAATGGCAACCATAAGTGTGGTATTCATCCTGTCAGTTTCGCTATAAAGCTGTTTAATCAGATTCTTTAAGCCCCATCTGTTGTACAGACCTGTCAACTCATCATTGCTGCGCTTATCGGAAAGTGCGGCCTGCCTTTGCTCTATCTGCTTTTTCCTGTCAATTTCATAAATCAGCTCTATCTTTCGCCTGATTCTGGTCACTGCCGCCTGTTTTTTCTCTTCCTCGTATATGGTATCATATTCAAAATACCTTTTGTAGGCTTCACTAAGCTCATCCGTACAGCCAAGCGCCTCATATATCTCTATGCGGTATCCCATGAGCTTTACCCATTTTCCGATATTTATGTTCTCTTCCATCAGCTCCTCAGAGATTTCTGATATCTGCAATGCCTTTTCATAAAGCCCTGCATCTATGGCTATCCTTATTATTTCAAACTGATATAATATGCTCTCATATCTGTTGACGTCCTCACTCAGTATGCTCATCGCGGTATCTATATACATGGCACACTGTTTATGATCACCTTTTATTCCATAATAGGATGCAAAATTGATATATTTTCCTACGCCTGTATCAGCCTGTATTTCGCTAAGCTGCATCAGCTCCCACGCCCTATCCGGTTCATTCCTTCGCAGATAAAGTCCTATCTTGTCTGTCTCATAGCTTATTCTGTCAAGCTCTACATTTGACTTATTTTCAGTGGCCTCGCATATCATCTGATAAAATCTGTCTGTCATCCTCTCCGCTTTATCGTATGCTCCTGCTATCCTGTATACATAAGCTATATTCGACAACAGCGTTGCCTGCATCATCTTGTCATTCATTTTCTCTGACAGCTCAATACCGTTAAAGAAATAATCCAGCGCACTCTGTTCATCATCACGGTACATGTATATGATTCCTATCAGATTGTACAAAATAAATAAAAGATCCTCATATCTTTCTGCCTCTGACAGCTCAAGTCCTCTTCTAAGCTCGCACAAAGCTTCATCCACCTGCCCCAGCGCAAGGTATGCATCCCCCAGATACGTCCTGCCAAAGGCTTCCGTGTACCTGTCCTTGCTTTCTGAAAGCAACTGCATACACAATTCCTTTTCTTTTTGCGGATCATCAAATCTGATGTCCAGAATTTCTTTCATCTGCTCTGTTCTTATAGCCATGTTATTTCCCTGCATTGCCTATTCATGTTCCATGCTGTACCGGACAAATTCCTTAAATTACATTTTTTTCATTATATAATAATTTTTTTCACCCCGCAACCAATTGTGTCGTTTGTACTAAAAAAGATGCGCAACACTAATACTGGTTTACGCATCTTTGACATATTTTATATTCTGAATAATTACCTTTATTTCATGTACTCAGGTGTCACATTCCTGCCCATGCCCTCAAGCATTTCCTTGTCACTTCTGATTGTGGCACACGCTACTGTCGTAAGCATATTTCCTGTAATTGTGGCTGATGCTCCAGACTTGAATGCAAGCTCTCCGTCATTTGTAAGCAGCGCCCTTCCGGCACCGAGACGTATGTCAGCCTTTGGATTTATATACCTGAAAAATGACACTGTACGCAGTATATCAGGCTCGTTTATATGCTCAAGTCCCTCAAGCGGAGTGCCTGCAATCGGCATAAGCGCATTAAGCGGAATGGAATCCACTCCTACCTCTGCAAGACTGACTGCCATATCAAGCCTGTCCTCCCAGGTCTCACCCATTCCGATGATGCCGCCTGAGCACGCATACATGCCCTCTGCCTTCACCTTTTTAAGCGTCTCAATCTTCATATCATAGGTGTGTGTGGTGCATATATTGGGGAAATTACGCTTTGAGGTCTCTATATTGTGGTGATAGCTGCTGACACCTGCCTCGTGCAGTCTGTGAAGCTGCTCTGCTGAAAGAAAGCCCATTGATGCACATAAATCAATCTTGCACTCTCTTTTCATAGTCTCATATGCATGTATTGCCTTGTCAAATTCCTCACCTGTCAGCGCTTTTCCCGCTGTAACTATCGAGAAACGGTCTACACCCTCTCTCTCATTCATCCTGCAGGCCTCAAGTATCTTTTCCTCAGGTAAAAAATCATAAACCTCACAATTTGTATGATTATGTGCTGACTGCGCACAGTATTTGCAGTCCTCCGGACATTTTCCGCTTCTTCCGTTTATTATCGAGCACAGATCTACCTTGTCGCCGATAAACTTCTCCCTGATCATATCTGCGCCCTTACACAGCTCGTCTAAATCACATGTAAGGAAAAATGATAGGTCATCATCCCTTGTGATTCTTCTTCCGTCTATTATCTCCTGTGCCAGTGTTATTGGATCCATTTTAATCTCCTTCGTGTCCTGTATTTCTTCTCTCATTTAATAAGTATCATTACAATACATATCATCCGTTATAATTGTCAACTATAAATATTTCCTCGGTTAACAATGATAATAGAAAAACAGAAAAACGTCAAGATGTTTTTATATATTTAAACCAGCATAATCAATGTTCCTGCTATGATGAGCACCAGTCCTGTAAAGGATTTAATCGTCAGCTTTTCCTTAAATACGAAATATGAAAACACGATTGACACAACTATGCTCAGCTTATCTATAGGCACGACGACACTCGCAAGTCCGTCCTGCAGTGCCTTGTAATAGCAAAGCCATGAGCCGCCTGTTGCAAGTCCCGAAAGGCAGATAAAACCAAGCTCCTTTTTCTCTATATGCTTTATGGTGTGCTGTTTTCCTGTGACAAATACCACTATCCAAGCCATGATAAGCACCACTATCGTCCTTATCGCAGTTCCCAGATTAGAATTGATCCCCTCTATGCCGACCTTTCCCAATATTGAGGTGAAGCTGGCAAAAACAGCAGACAACACTGCATAAAACAGCCATCCATGAGAACCCCTGGCCTTATTCTGCTCTTCCTGTGATATCTCCTTTTTGGTGATCATCATATACGTTCCAATTGCTATAAGCACCACACATACCAGCCTGAGTGCGTTTATCTTCTCTTTAAAAAAGATAAATGCAAGTATAATGGTCAGTATTGTGCTTGATTTATCAATCGGCACCACTCTGTTTACATCGCCAAGCTGGAGTGCTTTAAAATAACAAAGCCATGAGGCTCCGGTAGCGACTCCTGAAAGCATCAGAAATATCCATGTCTTTGCTGACACGGCTGTGATCTGCCCCTGCGCTTTAACCACAAATACCATAATCCATGAAAAAATCAAAACTACAATTGTCCTGATTGCAGTTGCTACGTTTGAATCAGTTTTTTTGATACCACACTTTGCCAGTATTGATGTTATACCCGCAAAAAATGCGGATCCAAATGCATATAATACCCACATATTTTTCTCTGTCTACGCTTCGGTCAACTACGTTGTCCGGAGTTCGATTCCTCCATTCTTCTAAATACAAAAAAACCGTTCAAGGAACGGCTTCTTTTACGCTAATGAGACATCGGGGATTCGAACCCCGGACAACTTGATTAAAAGTCAAGTGCTCTACCACCTGAGCTAATATCCCATATATTCAGATTGTAACAGGGCTAGTTGGATTCGAACCAACGAATGCAGGAATCAAAATCCTGTGCCTTACCGCTTGGCGATAGCCCTTGAGTAATACTCGTGCGCCGCACGGATACGCATATAATGCGCACGACACTATTTGCATTAATGCAAAGGGTGGATACAGGGATTCGAACCCTGGGCCTCCAGAGCCACAATCTGGCGCGCTAACCAACTGCGCTATACCCACCATATTTACTTCATATGATCCATATGGAATTGATATGAAATAAAAAATGTGCCTGAAGGGATTCGAACCCCCGACACCCGGCTTAGAAGGCCGGTGCTCTATCCAACTGAGCTACAGACACATATGGGATACTGCGAATACTGCAATATCTAAGCGGGTGATGGGAATCGAACCCACGTATCCAGCTTGGAAGGCTGGTGTTCTAC